>ERZ791920.31-NODE-31-length-228696-cov-52.553960_pt1 | contig 228696 bp, 195 predicted proteins | sample MGYA00510136_ERZ791920 | MGnify/ENA primary metagenome ERZ791920 (study PRJEB30046, sample SAMN00792066) | human gut metagenome | study: EMG produced TPA metagenomics assembly of the A metagenome-wide association study of gut microbiota in type 2...
CAGGTGATATGGCAATGAGAACAATCATGCCACTTGTAACAGTTATGGGAATTGCTCTTATCGGAGCTGCATATGTTCTCATGACAAGAACAAAAAAAGAGGATTAAGAGCTTAGAGAGTTCATTAAAACTATTTTTAAATAATTAATTTTAATGAATATAAAAGCAACAGAGCCGGTCTTAGTAATGTAGGAAATAATCTTACAGCTAAGACCGGTTTTGTATTTTTTTTAGTTTAGCATATATATTGCAAGATTAAGATATCCGGCATATGTTACCCATACAAGATATGGAATCATAAGATATGCGGCGGGTTTACAGATTTCATAAAAAAGAACAATTGTGATTATTATAAGAAACCACATCAAAAATAACCAGAAAAATGCTGCGAGATACATTTGCAGATTAAAAAATATAATTGACCACATAAAATTAAGGAAAAGCTGGGTACAATATAATGTGAGTGCGGGTTTTGTGTATTTATCGGATGTGTATACAAGAAAAGAAGCAAGCCCCATAAATATATAAAGGACAGTCCATACAACAGGAAAAAGCCAGCCGGGAGGTGATAGCGGTGGTTTGTTAAGCATGTTAAAAATTTCTGAGCTATCGGGAGTAAGGACAGATGAAAAAGCACCGGCAGCAAGTGGTATTATAAGGGCATATATCAGTTCCCTGCCGTAAGTTTTTAAGGTATGTTTTAATTGTTGATTCAAACGGAGCCTCCTGTTATGATTAATAAAATATTGATTTCTTTATAAATTTATGTTTTATTATAAAAATATATGAAAAAACAGATTCTTATAAAAGGTGATTGGAGATAATATGGATAGATATGATATAGCAATTATAGGTACAGGACCGGCTGGAATATCAGCGGCGATAACAGCAAGAGTGAGAAATAAAAATATTATTCTTATAGGAAGCCGTGAACTTAGCACTAAAATAGAAAAAGCGTCACTTATTAATAATTATCCGGGAATTCCGGCTGTGAGCGGTGAGCAGCTAAAAGAAGCATTTTTAAAACATATTGGCAGCATGGGGATTGAAATAACTGAGGATAAAATTAATGCAGTTTATTCGCTTGGAAATTATTTTGCTTTACAGGGGCAAAATGGCAGTTATGAGGCAGATAGTGTGATTCTGGCAGCAGGGCTTTCTAATGTAAATGCATATCCGGGTGAAGAAGAATATCTCGGACAGGGAGTAAGCTACTGTGTGACATGTGATGCTGCATTTTATCGTGGAAAAAGTGCTGCAGTAATTGCATTTTCGGATAAAGAAGAGGCAGAGGCAAAGTTTCTTGCTGAGATTGCTGAAAAAGTGACATATATAAAGATGTATAAAGATTCAAATGGTGTTGAGGGTACATTTGCTGGAATCAAAAATATTGAGGTATTGTCTGCTGTAAAACCTGTTGGAATAAAAAAGAACGGAATGAAAGTTATTCTTGAAACGCAGGCAGGCGGCAGCTATGAATTTGATGGAATATTTGTGATGAGGGAACATGTAGCTCCTAAGACACTTGTTCCGGGACTTAAAACAGAAGAAAACAAGGTATTGGTACAGCGTGACATGTCAACTAATATCAAAGGACTTTTTGCGTGTGGAGATATAACAGGAGCACCATACCAGTATGTGAAAGCTGCGGGGGAAGGAAATGTTGCGGCTCTTTCAGCTGTTGCATATCTTGCAAAATAAAAAGATAATGCTGTCGCATAGAAATGATTAAGCTTTCCAATATGCGACAGCATTATTTATAAATTTATACAAAATCTGTTTTTGACGAATAATGTTCTTTTTCTGCTGGTACATTATTTTGCCTGCCTGTATTTTGAGTTAGTTGCAGATATTAACGAGGCAGATTGTTTTTATAAGAATTGCCATATTCTTAAATTCAGTATTGACAATATATAAAATTTAATCTATACTACCCCTACCAAATAAGTATGAATTGAAACGCTGAAAGCGGAATATATTATACTTACATAATTGTCAAAATTTATTGGGAGACAGCGGCAGGCTGTGGAAAGGCAGGGTTTTATGAAACAGATATTGTGCTTTGGAGATTCTAATACATATGGATATAAACCTGATAAGAGCGGAAGATTTTCGTGGGGTGTACGCTGGACCAGTATTCTGGCAGAAAAGTTTGGAAGAGATGTCAATGTTATAGAAGAGGGATTGTGCGGAAGGACAACAATATTTGACGATGTATTCCGTGCTGGACGCAACGGAAGTGAGAGTTTTCCTGCAATTCTCGAAAGTCACACACCGCTTGACCTTATTATAATCATGCTTGGAACCAATGACTGCAAGACCGTTTACGGAGCAACTGCGGGCATAATCGGAAAAGGCGTGGAGACGCTTCTTGAACAGGTAAAAAATTACAGTCCTGACAGCGATATTTTGTTGATTTCTCCGATATATCTTGGTGAAAATGTGTATAAAGAAGGCTTTGATGTTGAATTTTCAAAAGAATCTATACAGGTATCAAAAAATCTTGAGGCAGTTTATGAAAAAATAGCATTAAAAAATAATGTACATTTTCTGAGGGCACAGGATTTTGTTTCATGCAGTGAGAAGGATCAGGAACATCTTGACGCACAGGCACATAAAATATTTGCGAATGCTGTGTACAAAAAAACTGATGAGATATTAAAGGCAAGATTTATAAAGGCCGCATGCTGAAAAGAATAATTTTATTAGAAGTCAATAAAATGTGCATAGATTGTTATTGACTTCTATATTTTTTAAATATATAATTACCAAAGGTAATTATCAATGATAACTATATGCAGATAAAATGAAAGGAAGTATTTATGACAGAAGAAAAAATAAAAAGAATGCTAGATGCGTGCTTTCTGGCAAAAAGAATCCGTGATTTTCTCCCAGAGCTGCCAGATGGAGTAAAGCCGGCATATATACAGTATATGGATACAATTCACAAATTGCAGGGGAATGGAGTGCAGAGGGTCAAGATTTCTGACATAAGCGAATCCCTTGCAATACCACGTCCGGGTGTTACAAGGACGATCAAAGAGATGGAAGAAAGGTGTTATCTGAAGAAGATTTCGTCTGATGAGGATGCACGTATAACATATATTGAGATTACAGTTAAAGGTGAAGAACTGTCTGAAAAATATGATAAAAATTATTACAGCCGCTTATGCAGATATCTTGATGGTATTTCAGAGGAAGAGGCTGATTGCATGATTAATACAATAGAAAAGTTTTATAAAGTAATGAGTGAAAGGAGAGTTGACATTGAATAATTCAAAATCGGATTTTACACAGGGAAGCATACTTGGCAAGTTAATTCCGTTTATGATGCCTATACTCGGTGCACTGATACTGCAGGCTGCGTATGGTGCAGTTGATTTGCTTGTTGTTGGACGATTCGGTACAACTTCTGGATTGTCAGCCGTTTCAACAGGAAGCCAAGTACTTAATCTTGTGACATTTGTAATTACACAGTTTGCAATGGGCATAACGGTGCTTATTGCAAGATATATAGGTGAAAAGAAGCAGGAGCTGATAGGGCAGGTTATAGGTGGTTCAATTATAATATTTGCGATAATTTCAGCAGTATTATTTTTTGTGATGATATGTTTTTCACGCCGCATTGCTATTGTCATGCAAGCACCTTCAGAAGCTGTAGGGCTTACATCGGTATATGTGAAGATTTGTGGCGGTGGAATATTTTTTATTGTGGCATATAATCTTTTATCTGCAATTTTCAGAGGACTTGGCGATAGTAAATCTCCGCTTATATTTGTTGCAGTTGCCTGTGTTATAAATATTGTGGGTGACCTTTTGCTTGTTGCCGGTCTTAAAATGGATGCGGCAGGTGCAGCAATAGCAACAGTATTTGCACAGGCGGTAAGTGTTATGCTGGCATTATTTATGCTTGTAAAAAGGAATAAGATATTTACGATAACAAAAAGTGATTTCAAGATAAATATGCACTGTAAAAGAGCATTAAAAATCGGGATTCCTCTTGCATTACAGGAGTTTCTTACTCAGGTTTCATTTCTGGCATTATGTGCATTTATCAACAGGCTTGGACTTGAGGCTTCATCGGGATATGGCGTTGCCTGTAAAATTGTAAACTTTGCAATGTTGATTCCAAGTTCACTTATGCAGTCAATGGCATCATTTGTGTCACAGAATGTCGGTGCCGGTAATGAGAAAAGAGCCAAAAAGGCGATGTTTACAGGCATTGGTGTAGGACTTGTTATAGGATGTATTGCATTTTTATTAATAATATTTAAAGGTGAAATACTCACAGGAATATTTACGACGGATGCAGCTGTTGTACAAAAGGGATATGATTATCTTAAAGGATTTGCATTGGAAACAATAGTGACAGCTATTCTTTTCAGCATGATTGGATATTTTAACGGACATGATAAGACTATATGGGTTATGGCACAGGGACTTATACAGACACTTCTTGTGCGTCTTCCGCTTGCTTATTATATGAGTATTCAGACTGACGCAAGTCTTACAAAGATTGGATTTGCAGCACCGGCAGCGACAATATTCGGAATTTTATTAAATGTTGCTTACATTCTCTTTTTAAAATATAAAAAGAGAATATGAAGATCGTTTTTAATTTATGTTGACAAATCTATATAATATGATAAGAAAGAAAATCTTTTTCATATTACTGGGAGGCAAAGGCTTGACAAAAGTTAAATATAAAACAAAACAAATGACAGAGTTGATTGATTTTTTGCAGTTAGAAGAGGGACATAATCATATTTATGCTGGAAATGATAGTTTTGAGGCTTTATCAGAAGAAATGGATAACTTGCCGACACATTATCCTGCTGTAATGACAAGCAATGAAATTAAAGCAGTTTTCTTATGAGATATGTCAAAAGTATAAAGTCATTATCAGATATATGGAGACAGATAAAGATCATATTCATTACGTGATAGAAACAGAACCAACAATGTCTATCAGTAAAATAGTAAATCTGATGAAGAGTTATACAACATATCATATTTGGAAAAGATATCCGGATTATCTACGAAAACATTTCTGGAAAGAACATACTTTTTGGACGGACGGATATTTTATCTGCAGTGTAGGAAATGTTTCAGAAGAGATGTTGAGAAAATATATAGAAAATCAAGGGTAGGAAGGTGGCGACAGTAGGTGTTAAAAGCATATAAATACAGGATATATCCTAATAGCGAACAAAGAATTCAGATTGCAAAAACATTTGGCTGCTGCATATCAAAAATTCTTTAAGGAGCATGCAGGATATCCGAAATGCGGAGCAGAACATGACAGGGATATCAATACTGTGAAAATATACTGATAAAAGGATTGAGACAGATAACATAAAGAAATATATAGGGCAGGGACTGCCCAAATTAACGCCTGTGGAGATAGTAGGTTACAAGGTCGATGAAGCAGGAAGCCTATTGACTTAAGACAATGGGTAGTTCACAGTGTTATTAAGTACATGTTACCGTACTTTGCAATTATATTTGTAGCTTTATTACTGGTTACATACTTCCCTGCAATATCTATGTTCTTACCTAAGATATTGGGATTAGTGTAATAAATACCTTTTTTCCAACATGAATACGGATTGTACATCAATATGGTGTGCAGTCCGTATTTTTATAATTTAGTGCTTGACATATAGAAAATGAGGACTATAATACTCATTGGAAAACAAAATATGTTCACCGAAATTCGTTGAAGAGAACAATGTCTGTTATTGATTTATTTTCAGAGAGCCTGTGGCTGGTGTAAACAGGTAATAATCATATCAGGATATCCTCTCTAAGAAGCAGGCTGAAAGCAGAGCTGTATATGCTGTGTCGGTAAACCTCGCCGGTCTCCACCGTTATATGGATAGCATATGCAGGTATGTAAAGTGCTGTAGTGATACTGCAGAATCAGGGTGGTAACGCGGATTATATTCGTCCCTTTTTTAGTCTTAATGGCTGGAAAAGGGACTTTTTTAGTGGACAAAAAAACAAGGGGAGTGCAAGTTCTCTGCTCGCAGAAGAAACTGGCATTTTCCTTCGGAAAACAAGGAGGACGTAATGAAAGCATTACAAAAAGTTAGTAAATTTTTATCAGATTACACTTCAATAGTAGTTATCGCAATTGCAGTTGTGACATTTTTTGTACCGGGTATGATGTCATGGGTAAATCACAAGTTGTTTGTCGATTTTGCATCAAACAAATTCACAAGCCAGTCAATAATTATAGGCATTATTATGTTTAGCATGGGGCTTACTCTTACAACACAGGACTTTAAAATACTGGCAAAGAGACCATTTGATATATGTGTTGGTGCAATAGCACAGTATCTTATAATGCCATTTTTAGCATTTGGTATAACAAAGGTTCTTGGACTTTCAGATGCAATAGGTCTTGGACTTATACTTGTAGGCTGCTGTCCTGGAGGTGTTTCATCAAATATCATGTCATATCTTTGTGGCGGTGATGTAGCATTTTCAGTTGGAATGACTACGGTATCAACATTACTTTCACCATTTATGACACCACTTCTTGTATCACTTCTTGCAAGTGGAACACATATTTCAATCAAGGCACTTCCGATGTTTGTTTCTATTGTTGAAACAGTAATACTTCCGGTTGCCGTTGGATTTTTATTTAATTATTTATTTGGAAAGAAAAAAATATTTGCAGAAATACAGAAAATCATGCCAGGTATAGCTGTTCTTGGACTTGCATGTGTTGTCGGCGGTGTTGTATCATCACAGGGGGCTAAATTCTTTGAGTCAGGAGCGGTAATATTTGTAGCTGTTCTTTTACATAACGGACTTGGATATCTGCTTGGTTATGGTGCCGGAAAGCTTGTAGGAATGAATACAGCAAAGAAGAGAACAATATCTATTGAAGTTGGTATGCAGAATGCAGGACTTGCAACTAATCTTGCAACTACTACAGCCCAGTTTGCTTCAACACCTGAATCAGCTATTATCTGTGCAGTATCATGTACATGGCATTCAATTTCAGGTACATTACTTGCCGGAGCATTTGCATTAAAGGATAAGATTAAAGGAAAGTCTACTGATACAGGAAATGAAGATGTGCAGCAGGCAGAATAAAATAAGATGAAATACATTCAAATAAGATTATGATAAAGTTAATCAGGCTGATTGTTCCATGTATAAATGTATTTGGACGCAGCCTGATTATTTTTATAATTTTATAAATAAAGTATTGACATATATGATTATATATGATATTAATATATTAAAAGAATTCTTTTTATGGACAGCATATGTATTTTAATTATAAATATATTTCTATTTAGCTGTCTATCAGAGCTGAGTATTCATTCAGCATGAATCCCACAAAAATTAATTGGACTGCAGCAGGCTTGTTTTCATTATCTGCAAATGATAATATACTAATAAATAATAATATTAGTATGTGTGTGGATATCAGCCTGTTAAACAAAAGGAGGATATCTATGGCAGAGAAAAAAGACAATGTATCAGCAAAATTTAAGGATAATGTATTCTGCATGTTGTATGCCGACAAAGCTAATTTGCTGGATTTGTACAATGCACTTAACAATTCATCTTATAAAAATGTGGATGATTTACAGGTAACTACATTAAATGGCGGCTCGTATATGAAGTATAAAAATGATGCTTCATTTCTGCTAAGCATGAATTTATATATGTTTGAGCAGCAGTCGTCAAAGAATCCGAATATGCCTTTAAGATTTCTTCATTATGTATCAGATGTAATGAGACAGATATTTAGTAACAGTACACTTCATAGAAGAAGTATGCTGAAAATTCCGGTTCCGCATTTCATTACATTTTATAATGGAAAAGAAAAGTGGATTGAAAAAGAAGAGATAATCAAGTTGTCAGATATGTTTGAAGAATATACAGACAATCCCGAAATGGAGTTAAAGGTACGGGTAATAAATATTAATGGTGATGCAGATATCCTGAATAAGTGCAAGACGCTCCGGGATTATATGACATTTGTTGAAAAAACCAGATATAAGACAGATGTTGAAGATAAAGATGTTAAAACGGCAGTTACAGAGGCAATAGATGAATGTGTAGAGGAGAATATACTTGTCGATTTCTTTGAAAAACACAGAGAGGAGGTCGTTGAAGTGAGTATATATGATTATGATGAAGAGGAAGTCAGAATGGTCGTAGCCAGAGATATGGCGGAGGAGATGGCCGTAGATATGGCTGAGGGGATGGCTAAAAAGATGGCTGTAGAACTTGCAGAAAAAATGTTGCCTGAGCTTGCGGAGAAAAAGGCAAACGAACTTGCAGAAAAAAAAGAATTGATAAGTAAAATTAAGCTTGTTATTAAAAAAGTAAAAAAAGAAAAGTCTGTTGCATTGATAGCAGATGAACTTGAAGAGGAGGAAAGTGACATTAAGCCGGTTTATGATGCTGTAATCAGGTCAGCACCCGAGTATAATGTGGATGATATTATAAAGGAATTAAAAGGCTAGAAAATATGTGGGCAGTATATCCCAACAGGAAATACTGCCCGCTCAAATAATTTCTTAATTAACCAAAGTATCTCTTTAAAAGACCTTCAAAAGCTTTTCCGTGTCTTGCCTCGTCTCTAGCCATCTCATGAACTGTATCATGGATTGCATCAAGGTTAGCAGCCTTTGCTCTCTTTGCAAGGTCTGTCTTACCGGCTGTAGCTCCATTTTCAGCTTCTACTCTCATCTCGAGGTTCTTCTTTGTGCTATCTGTTACAACTTCGCCGAGAAGTTCTGCGAATTTAGCAGCATGTTCTGCTTCTTCCCATGCAGCTTTTTCATAGTAGAGACCAATTTCAGGATAACCTTCTCTATGGGCAACTCTTGCCATAGCAAGATACATACCTACTTCTGAACATTCGCCATTGAAATTAGCACGTAAATCAGAAAGAATATCTTCGCTTACGCCCTTTGCAACACCTACAACATGTTCTGCAGCCCAAGTTCTTTCATCTGACTGGGCAACAAATTTATCTGAGCCTGCGTGACAGACTGGACATTCTGCAGGAACTGTATCACCTTCATAAACATAACCACATACTGAACATACAAATTTCATAATAGTAATCTCCTTTACATTTGAATTTTTTAAAAATAGTAATTGTTACTGTTTTCTATGCGACTAATATATCATGTTATTTAATGTTTGTCAACACTAAATAGTAATAATTCCTATTTTATTTCTTGGAACATTTTGGACATTTTCCGTAGAAAAACGAAACACTTCCCTCGATTATTCCGTCGAACTGGTTTGCCGCAGCAGAAACAAGAGCTTTTTCAGGCTTGGAATCATTAAAGTCTAAATCAATAATAGCTCCACATTCTGTGCATTGAAAATGGTAATGAGGCATAACATTTCCATCAAAATGAACCGAGCCATCATCGCAAGGCACTTTAACAGCCTGACCATTGTCAACAAGAAATGAGAGATTCCGATATACGGTCCCTAGGCTTATATTTGGAAATTCTTTGCTTACATTAGCATATACTACTTCGGCGGTAGGATGGTCTTTTCTTGAAATAAGAAAGTTTCTAATTGCATCACGCTGCTTACTGTGTTTTGTAATAGCCATAATATATACCTCTTTTAATAATGATAATTATTACTATTATTAGTTTAAAGAAAAAACCATGTTATGTCAATATATAAAATTTTCATTTACTGACATTACATGGTTAATATGCTCATAATAGAAAATATTATTTACTGCAATCCTTAATAAGAGCCATAATTTTATCAATGGCTTCGCTTTGAGGGCTTGAATCCATTGCATCAATATATTTTTGTCTGTTTTTATACAAATCATCAACAGCAGCAAGAAGTTTTTCAGGAGTGATTTCTTCTTCGGTCATGACGCTTGAGTAGCCATGTTCTTTAAAAGAATTAGCATTGAGAATCTGGTCACCACGGCTCGCATTGGCAGAAAGCGGAATCAGAATATTAGGTTTTCTTAAAGCAAGGAGTTCGCATATTGCATTTGCACCGGCTCTGGATATTACTATATCACTTATGGCAAATAAATCACGCATCTGGTCACTTATATATTCAAACTGGATATAGCCATCAATTCCATTTAAAGATGCGTCAGTCTTTCCCTTGCCGCAGAGGTGGACAACCTGATATTTTTTGAGAAGCTCGGGAAGGATTGCCCTTACGGCATTATTTACTTTTACAGCACCGGTGCTTCCACCGACAACAAGAATAATTGGTTTTGATGTGTTAAAACCACATAATTTAAGTCCGGCAGGTTTATTTCCAAGAAGAAGTTCATGTCTTATAGGAGAACCGGTAAGAACTGCTTTGTCTTTTGGCAGATATTTAAGTGTTTCAGGAAAGTTGCAGCATATTTTTGTGGCTCCACGCATTGCTATTTTATTTGCAAGACCGGGCGTCATATCAGATTCATGTATTATTACAGGAATATGTTTATGGCTTGCTGCAAGAACAACGGGAACTGATACGAATCCACCTTTTGAAAAAACTATATCGGGTTTGATTTTTCTGATTAATTTTCTTGATTGGAAATATCCTGCAATAACACGAAATGGATCAGTAAGATTTTTCCAGCTTTTATAACGGCGTAATTTACCGGATGAAATTCCATAATAAGTTATTCCAAGGTCTTCAATAAGTTGTTTTTCAATACCTGTATAAGAACCTATATAAGTTACCTGATATCCGGCTGCCGCAAGACTTGGAAGTAATGCGATATTAGGTGTTACATGTCCGGCAGTGCCACCACCGGTTAAAATTATCTGTTTCATTTTTTGAAACTTCCTTTCAATTCAATTACATTTTATGTGAAAATCTTTCCTTAAAACTGCAATGACAGCAAAGTGGCTCAACAGCACGTTTGTCACGGAATCCCCGAATGAAATTCTGCGTGCGTTCCTGTTCAAGGATTTCAGAAATATCCTGCACAAATATATTTCCAAGCGAAATGCATGCATTGCCATCGAGACAACATGGAACTACTGTTCCGTCAGAAAGTATAGCAATATGTGTGCGTAATCCCTGACAAAATCCCCTGTCATTATAGTATGAATTATTAATATCGGGCCATTCAAATGGTGACTGTACATTTATATATAATTTTTTTCTGATTGTAAGATTTTTTTGACCAAAAAGATTAGGTTTTTGGAGTGTTGTCCAAAGACGAAGCGATATTTCCGTGTCAGTTTTTTCATTAAGCATATTACAACATTCAGTTATATTTTTAAAATACGTGTTCATATCAATACAGTCATTATCATCAGCACTGTGCATTGAAATATTTATCTGATGAACCGGATGAGCAATAAGTGTATCAAGTTGTTTTTTTAGAAGCGTTCCATTGGTTGTGATATTTACACGCATACCTTCATCATGGCATATCTGCAGAATATCACCAAGCTGCGGATGCAGAAGAGGCTCGCCTTTTACATGAAGATATATAAATTCCGTAAGAGGCTTGACCTGATCTATTACATGAGAAAATTCATCGAGGCTCATGAAGCGTTTGTCACGTTTTGTTTCCTGACAGAATGAACATGTAAGATTACAGGAACTTGTTATTTCTATATAAATACGTTTGAATCGTGTGACACGGTATTTTTTCACGCCTGCTCCTTGTATTGTGTTAATGCATTGGCAAGCTGGTCAGGACAGGATGTTGGTCTGAATCCACACTTGATGCCGGACATTCTCTTTATTGCTTCATCTATATCCATGCCTTCTATAAGTGCTGCAACACCTTGTGTATTGCCTGAGCAGCCACCTTCAAAATGCACATTAGTTATTTTATTATCAACAACATCAAAATCAATTGAGCGGGAACATACACCGGATGTTTTATATTTCATTTTATAATCCTCCTTTGAAATTTATGCTAAGTATATCACACAAAAAAATGTGCCGCAAGGTCTTGCAAAAATGTGAAAAATCTATTATTATAAACATATATTAATGAATACGTAAATGAGAATATGCAGTGAAGATGCTGACAGCTGCTGTTTTTGTTACAAATTAAGGAGGATTATATGATAGGTATTATTGGAGCCATGGATGAAGAAGTTGAACAGATTGTGGCAGTTATGGATATAAAAAAAGAAGAGACTAAGGCATGTATGACATTTAAGGCAGGAATTCTTGCCGGTAAGGATGTTGTAATTGTAAGAAGTGGTATTGGTAAAGTTAATGCTGCTGTATGTACACAGATTCTTGTTGACGATTTTGGCGTTGATTATGTTATCAATACAGGTATTGCTGGTTCTTTAAGGGCTGAGATTGATATTGCGGATATTGTTATATCATCAGATGTTCTTCATCATGATATGGATGCGACAGGATTTGGATATCCACTTGGTCAGATTCCAAGAATGGATACACTTTCATTTAAAGCAGATGAAAGACTTATTGAGCTTGCAAAGGAATCGTGTGCGAAGGCAGTCACTTCAGTAGGCGTTCATGTTGGACGAGTTGTAAGTGGAGACCAGTTTATTTCGGATAAGGCAGTAAAGGATAGAATTTCGTCTGAATTTGCAGGATACTGTACAGAGATGGAAGGTGCGGCTATTGCACAGGCAGCATATCTTAATAAGGTTCCATTTGTGATTTTGAGAGCAATTTCGGATAAGGCAGATGACAGTGCAACAATGGATTATCCAACTTTTGAGAAGCAGGCAATTGCCAATTCAGTCCTTTTATTAAAGGAACTTGTTTCAAGAATTTAATTAATAAGGAAATTGATAACTATATGAACTTTTTGGAAGTTAAAAATATAGAGAGTTCATTAACAGGCACTGTTTACTATCATCTTCCGGGTTTGTTTGAATTTTATGACTTTTACCGGGTGTTTTTGCCGTTATTTTATGAACACAGAGAATATTTTTATGACTGGTGTGATATTGGTTCAATATATGGTGCACCATCAGACTGTATATGGGGTGGCGGACGTGTTTCAGACGGAGATAGTAATCCTGAAGAAGTTCTTACTCTTTTAGAAGAATATGGAATTTCATCAAGGCTTACATTTAGTAATTCACTTTTGAAAAAAGAGCATCTGTCAGATAGAAAATGTAATGAACTTTGTAGATTATTTGAGAAAAATAATAAAGTACAAAATGGTGTAATTGTTCATTCTGAATTATTACTTGATTATCTGAAAAATAATTATCCGGAATTATATCTTGTATCATCTACAACAAAGGTAATTACTGATTTTGATGAGTTCCTTATGGAAACTGACAGGGATGATTTTAAGTATGTTGTGCCGGATTTCCGCCTGAATAAGATATTTGACAGGCTTGGCAGTATGACATGCGGGCAAAAGGACAAAGTAGAGTTTTTGTGTAATGAATGTTGCTGGTTTGGATGCAATGACAGAAAAAAATGCTATGAAGCTGTCAGCCGTAAAAATCTTGGGGAGAATATATCTGAACATATATGCAGTGCTCCCGGTTCTAACGAAGGTTATAGATTTTCCAAAGCAATGAAAAATCCGGGATTTATTGGAGTTAATGATATAAAAGATAAGTATATTTCTATGGGATTTTCCAACTTTAAGATAGAGGGCAGAGGACTTGGAAGTGCATTAATTCTTGAATTTTTGCTTTATTATATGACAAAGCCAGAATATCATGTTCATGTGAGAGAAAAAGTATATCTTGATAACATGCTGGACTTATTTTAGAAGTATTGGATATGAAAAAATCAGTATACAAAAATAAAGGTTGGTGGATATATGATAGAAAAGATTGCAATAGTTAAAGGAACTGATGGTCCGACGGCAGTTTTTTTGGCGGGAAAAAATCATAGATATACGCTCAGACAGAAAATAAAGAAATATATATTTAATAGAAAAATGAAATTTGTCGAAAAAAGCCTGAAACCTGAAGGGCACACTGTTGACGAGGTTATTTATTATGCAAAGAATAAATACGGATTTGAAGAGGCTGATAAAGATTCTGACGAGTATAAAGAAGAGTATAATCAGATGCGTTCCTCTTTTATAATCCAATATAAACCTGAGTTGTTGGGTGATTTGGTATCAGAACCTGAGTTGAAAGGCACATCTGAACAGGATATGATGGAATTGATGGAACAGAACGCAAAACGCATGGAAAGAGCACAAAATGTGCCTAAAGACCTGTTTGACATAGATTATCATAAGCTTATAAAAAGATTTAATGATAAAAATGATTATATGCATATAGATATTGAAAAAAATTATTCTTCAATAAGCGGTGGAGTATGTGGCAGTGATAAAATGGTAAAAAAATTTAACTGCATATACAAAGACATATACAGATATTATGGGGTGTCTACACGGGATATCATGGAAAAAACGGAAAGGTATGAAGATGTAGTACATACGCTCAGCATGTAATTTATAAGATACAGAAAAGATTTTTGCGGGGTGTATTGAATTATGAAGATTGAAAAAGTAACAGTTGAAGATGCAGAAAAACTTTTAGAGATATATGCACCATATGTTGAAAATACAGCAATAACATTTGAGTATGATGTTCCATCAAAAGATGAATTTGAAGAAAGAATAAAGAATATTTCTGCAAAATATCCTTATATTAAAGCTGTACATGAAGGAAAAATAGTCGGATATGCATATGCTGCCAGTTTTAAAGAAAGAAGAGCTTATGACTGGTCTGTTGAAACAACAATTTATGTAAAAAATAACTGTAAGAGAATGGGTATTGGCAAGGCATTGTACGAGGTACTTGAACAGGAACTTAAAGATATGGGTATACTTAATATGAATGCATGTATTGCCTGCCCGGTACAGGAGGGAAGATATCTTAATGATGACAGCATACGTTTCCATGACAATATGGGATTTACTGAGGTCGGACATTTTCATAACAGCGGTTATAAATTCGGACAGTGGTTTGATATGATATGGATGGAAAAAATGATTGGGGAGCATAATGCTAATCCACATGAGGTAATATGGCAGCAGTGCTTTAAATTATAAAATTGTTGCAGTATAATATAAAAGGAAAAAAGGTAATCTTAAAAAATACAGGAGGATTATCGTATGAAAATACCATTTAAGGTTGATTTGACGGGAAAGACAGCAATTGTAACAGGAGGAAGCGGAACATTATGCTCAGCTATGGCATATGGGCTTGCCGTTAGTGGAGCAAAAACTGCCATAATAGGGCGTAATCAGGAAAAGCTTTTGAAGGTAGTTAATAAACTGACAGAAGATGCGTTAAATGAGTATGGCAAAGATGTTATTGTAAAAGGATACAGCTGTAATGTGACTGATAAAAATGAACTGAAAAAAACGTACAGCCTAATAAGCAGTGAACTTGGGACGTGTGATATTCTTATTAACGGTGCAGGTGGAAACCAGCCGGGTGCAATAGCTTCAACAGAGATGTTAAAGAAGGAAAAAGGAGAAGATGATTATTCGTTCTGGAATCTTGATGAAGATAAAATAAGAGATGTAATGGACGTTAATTATATGGGAACACTTCTTCCGATTCAGGTTTTTACAAAAGATATGGTAGAAAAAAGAAGTGGAAGTATTATTAATATAGCATCTGTAACGTCAATTCTTCCGCTTACAAAGGTTGTTGCATATGGCAATGCAAAAAGTGCAATTTTTAATCTTACGCAGTGGCTTGCAGTTCATTTTGGAGAGAGCGGAATAAGATGTAATGCAATTGCACCGGGATTTTATGCAGCAGAACAGAATCATTCTCTTTTATTTAATGAGGATGGAAGTTATACTGCAAGAGCAGGAAAGATAATTGCCGGAACACCGATGGGCAGATTTGGTAATCCGGAAGAACTTATAGGTGCGGCACTTTTTCTTGCAAGCGATGATGCATCAGGTTTTGTAAATGGCATTGTTCTTCCGGTTGACGGCGGATATAGTGCATACAGCGGTGTCTAAGACGATATGTTTATATGATTTTTATGCGGTGGTGTGTCAAAAAAAGGCACATTGCCGTATTTTTTGTAAAACGATTATTAATATGAGGACTTTAAAAAATATGATGTCTGAATTATAATATTTTTAAGTGATATGGAAGAAATGCTGTCATAAACTTCTTAATGTTACAGATAAATAAATGGAGGTTGTATGAAAATAATTTTATTGGGGATGTTAATTATATTTTTACTGGGGATGACGGCACAGCTTGTGGTTTATACGATTATGGCGTATATAAAAGAGGACTGCAGCCGTAAAATGATGAGAACGGTATTCGTTAAAAATACGATTTTAAGATATGAAGAGTGCTCAAAGCTGGAAATTCCGGTTGACAATGTAAAAAGATTTGTGGAAAACACATTTGATTCGTGTATTTATGGTGGATATTCGCTGGATTTGATTGCTGATGTGGCAAAAAAAACCGGTAATATAATTATTGTAATGGGAATTCTGAGTGTAATTTTTCATATTAATAATTTACAGGAATGTTTTGTATACATATCAATGACTCTCCTTGAGATAATTGCTTTAAGAGTTTTAGAAAAAATGACAGATTATAATGAAAATAAAAAGAATATTATTATTATAATGCAGAATGAACTCCTGCACTTTGAAAAATATTCGGAACTTTTAAAGGGAAATGTGAAAGGAATATATACGGAAAAGCTGAGGGGACAGGCAGCAGCTGAGTTTGGCAGGCTTAATAAACAGTACAAGCAAATCTTGAAAAATACCTAGGCAGGAAGTATAATTAAATAAGATAGTATTTTATTATTTTGTGGACTTTACTTAAAAAAGTAAAGAAATGGAGGTTATATATGGGACAGGTAAAATTTGATTATTCTAAGACAGCAGGTTATGTACATGAACATGAAGTTGAATCAATGAAAGCACTTACGGAGAGTGCAAGAAAGCTTCTTCTTTCTAAGAGTGGTGCAGGTAATGACTATCTCGGATGGATTGACCTTCCTGTTGATTATGATAAGGAAGAGTTTGCACGTATTAAGAAGGCAGCAGAAAAGATTAAGTCAGATTCAGATGTGCTTGTAGTAATTGGTATCGGTGGTTCTTATCTCGGTGCGAGAGCTGCAATTGAATTTCTTGGACATAATTTCTTTAATTCAGTTTCTAAGGATTTAAGGAAAGCACCGGAAATTTATTTTGTAGGTAATTCAATCAGTTCAAATTATCTTGCTGGGCTTGTTGATGTAATCGGTGACAGGGATTTTTCTGTAAATATTATTTCAAAGTCAGGAACTACAACTGAGCCGGCTATTGCATTCAGGGTGTTTAAGAAAATGCTTGAAGAAAAGTATGGAAAAGACGGGGCTGCAAAGAGGATTTACGCTACAACTGACAAGGCTAAAGGAGCATTAAAGAAGCTTGCTGACGCAGAAGGTTATGAAGAATTTGTTGTACCTGATGATGTAGGCGGACGTTTTTCTGTTCTTACAGCAGTAGGACTTCTTTCAATTGCAGTAAGCGGTGTTGATATAGACGAACTTATGGCAGGAGCAGCATCAGCAAGAAAACGCTGCATTGAGAATGATTTTGACAATAACGATGCAATGCAATATGCAGCACTCAGAAATATTATGTTAAGAAAAGGCAAATCAGTAGAAATTCTTTGTGATTATGAGCCAAGTCTTCATTATACACTTGAGTGGTGGAAGCAGCTTATGGGTGAGTCAGAAGGCAAGGATAACAAGGGATTGTTCCCGGCAAGTGTTGATTTGACAACAGATTTACATTCTATGGGACAGTTTATACAGGATGGTTCAAGAATTATGTTCGAGACTGTTCTTAATGTTGAGAAGACATCAAGAGAAATTGTTATTGAAAAAGAAGATGAAGACCTTGATGGACTTAATTACCTTGCAGGAAAGACGATGGATTTTGTAAATAAATGTGCCATGAATGGTACAATTCTTGCACATACAGATGGTAATACACCAAATTTAAGAGTTGATATTCCTGAGCAGACACCATTCTATCTCGGCGAATTATTCTATTTCTTTGAATTTGCATGTGGACTTTCAGGTTACATGCTCGGTGTTAATCCGTTTAATCAGCCTGGTGTTGAAAGCTATAAGAAGAATATGTTTGCACTTCTTGGAAAGCCGGGGTATGAAGCAGAAGGAGAAGAACTCCGTAAGAGAATTTAATTTTAACAATTAACAATAAGAGGAATTTATCATGAAAATTTTAATGCTTGATACAATTACATATGGTGATGATATTTCGCTTGATAAGTTTAAAACACTCGGTGAAGTTATAACATACCGGACAAGTACGCAGGAGGAAGCGTTACAGCGTATTAAGGAAACACAGCCTGATGTGGTTGTGACTAATAAAGTTGTGATTACAAAGGAATTGTTTGAAGCATCACCAAATATAAAGATGGTTGCTGAGACTGCAACAGGATATAATAATATTGACATTGAATATGCAAAGGCTCACCAAATAAGGGTTGCTAATGTTGCAGGATATTCAACGGAATCAGTTGTGCAGCATACATTCGCACTTTTATTTTATGTATACGAAAAATTAAGATATTACGATGAATATGTAAAATCCGGAGAGTATGTCAAAAGTCCGTGTTTTACACATTTTGACAAAGTATTTAATGAACTCAGTGGAAAGACATGGGGGATTGCCGGACTTGGAAGCATAGGAAGAAGAGTCGCAGATGTAGCCAAAGCGTTTGGATGCAGGGTGGTATATTTTTCAGCAAGCGGACATACATATGAGACTGAATTTAAGAGAGTTTCCTTTGATGAACTTCTTGAAAATTCAGATATTATATCAATACATGCACCACTTAATGATAAAACAAATAATCTTTTTGATGATGCAGCATTTGCAAAGATGAAAAAGAATGCTGTTCTTCTGAATCTCGGCAGAGGCCCTATTGTAAATAATGCAGCTTTAACAAAAGCATTAAAAGAGAATATAATTGCCGGTGCGGGTCTTGATGTTATCGACAAAGAGCCGATTGCAGCAGATAATCCTCTTCTTGAGATACAGGACAGCAGCAAGCTTATTATTACACCTCATATTGCATGGGCAACTTATGAAGCACGCGTTCGTCTGATGGACGAGGTATATGAAAATATTAAAGCATTTGAGGCAGGAGAAAGCCGTAATGCAGTAGTATAAAATTTACGGGACAAAACATGTGAAAGTGTTTTGTCCCGTTTTTTATTACAAAGGTGATTTCGCCCCGGTTGAGTTGAGACAAGTTTGATTAAAAATTGTTATTGAGCAATTCTTATGATATATTGTAATTATATCACAAAAATAATCAACACAATGTTAAGAAAACAGGAGATTCGTATGAAAGAACAGGAAGAAAAGAAGAAAGGAAATCTGTGGCTTACGGTGGCAACATTTATTGTAAATAAGCGTAAAGCCATAGAGATTCTTTTTGTGCTGGCAATTATTTACAGTGTGCTGTGTATTAATAAGGTACAGGTCAATCAGGATATAACATCTTATCTGCCGGCTGACAGTGAGACAAGACAAGGTCTGTCTATAATGGATGAACAGTTTATGACATATGGAAGTGCAAAGGTTATGCTTGCAAATGTCACGTTTAATCAGGCGGATTCGCTTGTCGATAGTCTTGAAAATGTGGACGGTGTCAAGGAAGTTGCATTTGATGATTCATCTGACCATTTTAAGGGGACTAATGCATTATTTGACATTACTTTCAGTGGGACATCGGATGAACAGGTAAGTAAGGATGCATTGAATTCTGTCAAGGATATATTGGCGGATTATGATGTTTATGTTTCAACTGAAGTTGGTTCAGAAGAGTCAAGTGCCGAATCACTTGCGAAGGATATGAATATAATTCTTGTGCTTGCTGTAGTTGTCATTGTTGCTGTGCTTTTGCTTTCAACTAAGGCATATCTGCAGATACCGGTACTTTTGATTACATTTGGGGTAGCGGCTATTCTTAATATGGGAACTAACTACTGGTTTGGAACGATTTCATCAATCACTAATTCTATTGCGGTTGTATTGCAGCTGGCACTGGCTATTGACTATGCTATTATTCTGTGCGACAGATTTATGGAAGAGCATGAGACGCTTGATGCTGAAGAGGCTGTAAAGGTAGCACTTTCAAAGGCTATTCCGGAAATAAGTTCGTCATCACTTACTACTATTTCAGGTATGGTTGCAATGATGTTCATGCAGTTCAGACTTGGATATGACATGGGTATAATTCTTGTAAAGGCGATTATTTTAAGTCTTATTTCGGTATTTTTCCTTATGCCGGGGGTGCTTTTAATTTTTGCAAAAGGAATTGATAAGACGCATCACAAATGTTATGTTCCAAAGATTACTATTGTTGGTAAGTTTGCCAATAAGACAAAATATATTATACCTCCGCTTTTTATAATATGTCTTGTATTTGCATTTATGAAATCAAATAACTGTCAGTATATTTATGATACAAGTTCGATTGTAAGTGCAAAAAAGAGCGAATCAAAGATTGCCCAGGAGACAATAGAAGAAACTTTTGGTGCAAGTAACCAGCTTGTAGTAATGGTACCTAAGGGTGATTATGAATCTGAGCATAAAGTTGTAAAAAAACTTCAGAATCTTGATTACGTGACATCTGCACTGGCTCTTTCCAATGTTTCAATAAATGATGAGTATGTACTTACAGATAAATTAAGTCCAAGACAGTTTTCGGAACTTGTGGGAATTGACAGGGAAGTTGTTGAAGTTTTATATATGGCATATGCATATAATCAGGAGCATTACGGGCCGGTTGTAACAGGAATTGATGATTACGATGTTCCGATTATTGATATGTTTCTGTTCTTATATGACCAATATAAGGAAGGTTATGTGACTCTTGACAGCAATCTGGATGAAAAGCTTACAACTTTATATGACACACTTCATGATGCACAGCTCCAGCTTCAGGGTTCGGATTATTCGCGGCTTGTTCTTAATATTTCGCTTCCTGTTGAAGGTCAGGAGACATATGATGCACTGGAGGAAATTCGAGGAATAGCTGCACAATATTATTCAAAAGACAGTGTTATTCTTGTAGGCAATTCAACGAGTGACCATGACCTTGAGTCATCATTTGCGTCAGATAATATTATAATAAGCGTGCTGACAGCGTTATTTGTTATGATAATATTGTTCTTTACATTCCAGTCGGCAGGTCTTCCTGTACTTCTCGTACTTACAATTCAGGGAAGTATATGGATAAACTTTGCAGTTCCGTCAATTGAGGGGCAGACTGTATTTTTCATAGCATATCTGATTGTATCAGCAATTCAGATGGGTGCTACAATTGATTATGCGATAGTTATATCTAACAGATACCTGCAACTTAAACAGCAGATGCCGCTTAAAGAAGCCATAACCGAGACGCTTAACCAGTCATTTCCGACAATATTTACATCAGGTTCAATACTTACATGTGCCGGTTTTCTGATTGGTGAAATTGCATCAGATGCCACAGTTGCTTCAATTGGTGTGGCACTTGGACGAGGAACTTTAATCTCAATAATTCTTGTATTATTTGTACTGCCTCAAATACTTCTTATGGGAGACATTATTATAGAAAAGACAGCACTTACAATGAATATTACAAGACCACAGAGAGAAGTTGCAGGAAGAGTAAGAGTAACGGGACATGTACGTGGATATGTACAAGGTGAAATTGATGCTGATATACAGGGTACATTCCAGGGACAGATGAAAGTGTCTGTAGACTCTGTGATTCCAGGAAGGCAGGGTCAGATTGAGCAGAATGATTTGGATTCTCAACAGATATCAGAAGATGATGATATTGCAGACAATAAAGCACAGGAAGGAGATGAGGAGTCATGACAATGAAAAAATATTTAAAGAAAAGGATAATACCGGCAGGACTTTCTCTAATCCTTATTATAATGACAGTAATAAGCATCATGCCGATTAATGTGTCAGCTGAAGATTCTTTGAATGTTATTGAGATTTCAAGAGTAAATGAACTTATTGAATTTGCCAATAAATGCAAATATGACAGTTATAGCAAAGACAAGATTGTGAAACTGACTGCCGATATAGATGTTTCGGGCTCAGATTTTAAAGGAATATCATATTTTGCCGGAACATTTGATGGCGGTTCTCATATAATAAGTGGTTTTAATGTTGATTATAAAGGTTCGGATTTTGGCTTTTTCCGTTATATAGCAGAGAGTGGTTTTATTACTAATCTTAATATTTCAGGAAGTATTAATGTTACCGGAAGTCAGGAAAATATAGGCGGAATAGCAGGTGTAAACAAAGGGGTAATAAATGAAAGCTCATTTTCGGGTAAAGTAAATGCATCTACTGCAACAGGTGCAATTGCAGGCTATAATCATGAAAATGCCAAAATAGTGAGCTGTACCAGTGATGCTGATATTTTAGCAACAAATCAGACAGGCGGAATAGCCGGAGTTAATGATGGACTTATAAGCAGCTGTACATCAAAGAGCCGTGTTAATACGCAGGAACTGGATACAACACTTGACATAGGTGGTGTTGATGTAGGAACTCTCAATCTTACGCAGAATGTCATAGACCGTAATGATATGGGTGGAATAGCCGGTGAGTCAACAGGAATAATATCGGATTGTGTTAATTATGGTAAGATTGGATTTGCACATACAGGGTATAATGTCGGTGGAATAGCCGGAAAACAGAGCGGTAAAGTTATAACATGTTCTAATGAAGGTGAAATCTATGGAAGAAAAGATGTCGGTGGAATTGTCGGACAGGCAGAACCGGATATTGAGTCTGAGTATCTGAATGACCGTGTTGATGATGTGCAGAGTTCAATAGATATTATTAACAGTACATTAAATAACATGTCAACATCGATGAATAATGCTTCATCTGATGTTAAGTCTTATACAGAAAATATTATTGACCAGTATAATGAACTGCTTGATAAGTTACAGGATAAGCTTAATGGAAATAACGATAACGATGAAAAAATAGAAGATTTTGTTGATGATATTTCAAAAGATATTGAAAACAGCACTGTTGCAGATGATATACATGGCCTTGCGGACACAGTTGACAGTGAAATAAGAACAATTGCAGATAGTATTGAAAGAATCTCTGCACAGATTAAAAATATTGGTAATACAGTAACAGAAACAATGGATGTTGTGACAAGTGATGATGACTATATAGAAGATATATCATCTGCTGACAGTGCACAAAATTCAGATGGTGTTATTGCAAAATCAGTAAACAGGGGAGCAGTGCATGGAGATATTAATGCTGGAGGAATAGCCGGAACAATGAACGTTGAATATGATGTTGATCCAGAGTATGATCTTGACATAACTGAGACTACAAATGTAAGGCTTCGTTCAACTGTCAGTGATGTTGTAATATACTGTATTAATTATGGTGAGGTTAATTCAAAAAAAGACTGTGCCGGAGGAATTGTCGGATTACAGGAACTTGGACTTGTATATGGAAGCGAGGGTTATGGAACAGTAAAGTCGGAGACGGGTAACTATGCCGGAGGAATAGCCGGTAACAGTGCAAGTGCAATAACAGACAGTTACAGTCTTTGCAATGTGGAAAGTGAAGATTATACAGGCGGAATTTGTGGAAAAGGTTATACAATGCAAAATTGTATTTCGATTCCGGCAATTCTTGGTGATGGTGAAGCAAAGGGAAGCCTTGCAGGAATAATTGAATCTGACGGTGAAGTAAGCACAAATATATTTGTAAATGATATATATGGCGGAATTGATGATATTAATTATAGCGGTAAGGCTGACAGTGCGAGCTATGAAGCTGTTATGGCAATGGAGAATATACCTGATGGATTTCATCGTGTAACACTTGTATTCAAAGCTGATGGAAATGTTATTGATACAAAAAATATTGCATATAATGCAAATCTTGGTGTATCGGAACTTCCCTCAATTCCTGATAAGGATGGATTTTATGCACAATGGCCGGAAAATATAGTATCAAAACCAATATTGCAGAATACTGTTGTTGAAGCAGAATATCATGTGTGGATAGAAAGTGTTGCCGGTGACATTGCATCGCAGAATGATAAACCGCTTTTTATTGCGGAAGGAAAATTCTATGATGATAATAAAATTACATTATCAAAATGTGATACTGATAATCTGTCAGGGGATATAGAATATTCATATGCATGGAAAATGCGAGGCACAGACGTAAAAGATAAAGGTACAAAAACATGCCATTTTTACATAAAAAATACTTTGGGAAGCAGCGAAGTATGGTATCGTGACAACGCAGATTCAGGCTGGGTTAAGGCAGATGCGAAAGAGCATGGAAGTTATATGACTGCTGAAATTCCTTACGAAGCAGATTTTGCGGTGATTCATAAAGAAAGCAGCAATATGATTTACTATATATGTGGCGGTGCTGCAGCATGTATAATTGTGCTTGCAGTAATTATTATAAAAAAACGTAAAAAAAGAAATAAGTAATGTGTGTCAGGCATAATGCAAAGTAACTTACAAGCATTAGACACTTATTCAGTGATGACAGGTGACAGAAGATATGAGAAATTACTGGGAGAATCGGAAGGAGTGAGCAATATGTGTGATGTGGCACAAAGATTAGAGGACAGAGGAACTTATAGCAAGCGGGATTGATAAAGAGACAGTAGATGTGGCGTTGACGTGTCTGTAGTTAAATAAATAAAATATAAAAATTAAGGTATCCGATATGTTGTTGTGTATTGGATACCTTTTTTGACATATAAAAAACAAAAATACAACCTTTTATTACAAAATATTGCATTTTTGTTTACATTTATTACATCGGCTGTAAGTGATTTTCCTTAACCCCTTTTTTCTGAAAAATAAAAATTTTTTAAATTTATAATTGATATTATAAAAATGGTTTGGCAAGGGAATTTAATATGCATATATATATCATCTTTTTCGCATTGTGTGATTCCAAGATATCGTTTTGTTATATTGTATGAGGAGTGATTATAGATTACCATGAGTAAAGCCGGCTGTGTTCCTTATTTCCATGCAAAAAATCCAAAAGTTTTTCTGAGAGAATGACAACTAATGTTTCCTGTAATATTACATTTGTCAGCTGCGGTTTTTATTATGCGGTATGCCTGAGTACGGCTCAGCGGTCTTGTGTGGTCTGTAGATTTTGTAAATATGTAATCGTTGTATTAAGGATTCTGTTTGGAAAAAAGTTTTTGAAGAGCAATAGATAAATTGTCATTTATAGGGATAATATTTATTTTTCCTGTCTTATGTTCACTTATGGTGAGCCTCTTTATGAATTTCTTGTTTTCAAAATCATAAATATTCTCAAACTATATTTTCTATGGTTCAGATGAATTATTACAAATAAAAAGTTAAAAATCAACATTTTGTAATAAATAGTTACATTTTGAAAAGGAAACAATATTCATCTGCTGGTTGATGCACCGAGAGAGGTCAACATTGTAAGAAGTTCGGTAAAAAAAGCAGCCGGTGAAAAAGTTGATGAATATAAGAAAGAAGAGGGAACATCGCAGGAAGCACAAAAATATGGTAGTACAACACAATTTAACAGCAATGAATGCTAACAGAATGCTTGGCGTAACAACTTCAGCATAGGCTAACCAGTCTAACTAGGGCGTACTTTCACTTCTTCAGTAATGCCATAAAAGCGTAATTACTATATTTTAAAGTAAACTAACAGGCTGTCCCACCATTCGGTGGGACAGCCTGTTTATTAATCTAGTCTTCTTCAATTACTTCAATTTCCATATAGGAAAAATCAATCGAATCAATAAAATTATCGTGATTAAAACGTACTTTGGAATGACGCTTAAAGGTTTCAATATTTGATTCAAGCCATATAGGCTCGCTTAAATCAAACTCATAACATGCATCATGTATTCCATCAAAAATTTTTCTTGTACGATTCAAATCAGGGTTATCGTTTGCAATAACGGTATCTTTTAAAAGATGTCCGCTTTCGTCGAATAATTTACACCACAATCTGAACATAATCACATATCTACGTTCAGATGTCTTGGAAGACCGTCTACCATAATCGGTGAAAGCTCAGCCTGAATTAATGGTCTGATATAATGGATAAGATCATCTGTTACAAAATCATCTTCTGTAATCCATTCAAGAGGAACTTTCTTTTCAATATTAGCAATCTGATGAACATCGTGTGTTTCTGTAATGCACATATATGGGTCGTCAGAAACTCTCTTTAATACAACAACTTTGCCAGATTCACCTTCAAATGCAGCCTTAACCGCAGCACCACCAACATTGTAAGCTTCTGTAATATCTGTACGTGATGACATGTGTGAAGCACAACGCTGAAGTGTTGAAAGTTCAATAGCACGAGTCTTGATGCCAAGTTCTGAGCCAATCTTATTTGCAAGGAACTTAGCAGAACCTGCGAGCTGTTTGTGACCGAAAGCATCAACAAATTCTACGTGGTCTGAAAGTTCAAATACGTATCTGCCATCCATAACACGGATACCTTCGGATACGGCAATAACCATAGAACGACCTTTTGCAACGATAGATTTAACACGTTCCATGAAATGGTCAATATCAAATACCTTTTCAGGAAGATAAATTAAATCAACGCCTTCGCAGTCCTCACCCTTTGCAAGAGCAGCGGCAGCAGTAAGCCATCCGGCATTACGTCCCATAATCTCAACAATAGTAATAGTAGGATAGTCATATACAAGACCATCTCTGATAATTTCTTTCATTGTTGCGGCAATAAACTTTGCAGCACTACCAAATCCAGGTGTGTGGTCAGTAACGGCAAGATCATTATCAATAGTCTTTGGAACACCCATGAATTTGATGTCACTGTTGATAAGAATACCATAATCGGATAACTTCTTAATAGTATCCATTGAGTCGTTACCGCCTATGTAGAAGAAATATTTGATGTCAAGTTCATTAAGTATTTCAAATATTTTTTCATAAGTTTCTTTACCTTCACTGATTTCAGGCAATTTGTAGCGACAAGAGCCAAGATAAGAAGATGGAGTTCTCTTTAATAAGTCAATGTCAATATCAGTCTTGATTTTTTCAGATAAATCAACATACTGACGATCAAGAAGACCTTTGATGCCATGACGCATACCATAAACCTTCTTAGCACCTCTGTCTTTAGCAGTCTTGAATACACCTGCAAGACTTGAATTAATTACCGCTGTTGGGCCGCCTGACTGACCAACAATAACATTTCCAACCATAAAATCCTCCTTTATTTATCCGCTGTGCGGAACATACCCGTGTAATCCGGACAAAAAAATACCCTCTATAAAACATACGCCCGGACATTATAGAATATAATATTACTGCACGAAGTATTCTAAAAGGATTTTACCATATTTTTATAAAAGGTACAAGCATGACTTTTTCGCCGTCAGGTGTTATGATATAGTTAGTAATAAATAACCCGGAGAGTTTAAAAATATGCAGACAAAAGTAAGCAATAATAGTAAAAGATATATATATAGAAAAAATGCACTTGGAAGAGATAAATCTGTTATGGGACAGATGACGGGTGCTGTAAAAAACTATATAAAACAAAAAAATGAACAGAGACGATTAACGGCAAAAGAATACAGAAAGACTGTAAGACCAATTGCGACAAAACCGGTTGTTCAGAGTATGAAGAAGTTTAATCATCACAGTCAGACAAGCTGCTTTAAACATTCTGTCCATGTGTCGTATATGAACTACATAGTATGTAAAAAACTTGGATTGGACGATAATGCGGCAGCAAAAGCAGGACTTTTGCACGATTTGTTTCTTTATGACTGGCATGGGCACAAACCTGAAAAAGGAGAACGCATGCATGGATTTGAACATCCGAATAAAGCCTTGAAAAATGCACATGATAACTTTTCTCTTACAAAAAAAGAAGGAGATATGATTACCAAGCATATGTTCCCGCTCACACTGACACCGCCATCATATAAAGAAACATATGTAATAGTTATGACAGATAAACTGTGCAGTGTTGGAGAAGTCCTTGATAAGTATTTCAGAAAAAAATACAAAAATAAAAAGACAAATAAAATAAATTGATAGAAATTATAATTTGTGTTAGTATATAAAATACAATATAAAATATTTTCTGAGGAGGAAGAAGATTATGAGTTTTTGCCCTGAATGTGGCAGACAGTTATCAGATGGAGAGGTTTGTAACTGTCAGGCACAAAATACACAGCAGGTACAGCCTGACGCACAGACACAAAGTACACAGCAGGCTCCGAAGCAGACATCACCTATGGTAAAAGAACTTACAGATTTATTATCGGGAATATTTAAGAAACCGGCAGATGCCGTGAAAAAGTATGTTTCCAATGCATCAATGGAAGCACCGGCAATTCTTATACTTGTTCTTGCATTTATAAGTGCATTAGGTGAATTATTAAGAATGTTATATGTAAATTTTACAACAAAAAGTTCATTAAAGAGCCTCACAGACCTTGCTAATCTTATTTCGGGAAAGACAAAAGCTTATTCTGCAGGACAGATTGCTGCAGGATTTTTCACTCGTTTTGTGGAAGTTATTGCGATTGCTGCACTAACAGCTGCAATTATTATGCTCATAATCAATGCATTTGAAAAAGACAAAAAGGTTACATATAAGCAGACTCTTGCAATAGCAAGTTTATCAATTCTTGTAACAATTCCATTTACGTTTGCAGGAACAATAATCGCAATGATTCCGGCATCATTTTTCGGATATCTCAAATCATGGATGATTTCATTTGCAAATGGTGCAGGACTTGTACTCACTTTTATCGGTATCAAGGAAATAGAGAAGGATGATAATAATATGCCTCTGGTATATGGTCTTGCGGCACTCGCATCAGCAGTTCTTTCAACAATTCTTGGATTATTATTTAAATGATAAATTAAAACAGTTGCGGCAGCTGTAGTCCGGTGATCCCGGCTGTGGCTGCCGTTTTCATTAAGGAGGATTTTATGCAGAATAAAAAACAGGAATGGAGGCCGGGAAACATGCTTTATCCGGTTCCGGCAGTCATGGTAAGCTGCCAGAGAGAAAATGAGAAACCGAATATTATAACAGTTGCATGGGCAGGAACAATATGCTCAGACCCGGTTATGTTATCAATTTCAGTCAGAAAAGAAAGATATTCACACCAGATAATATCAGAGACAAAGGAATTTGTTGTCAATCTTACAACAAAGGATTTATGCCGTGCAACAGATTATTGCGGAGTGCGTTCGGGAAGAGATGTTGATAAATTTAAAGAAATGAATCTCACACCACAGAAGTCATCAAAAATCAATGCTCCGGCAATCGCAGAAAGTCCGGTTAATATAGAATGTAAAGTTGTTAATGTTATTGAACTTGGCTCACATGATATGTTTATAGCAAAAGTTGAAGCAGTGCATGTAGATGAAAAACTTCTTGATGATAAGGGAAGATTAAGACTTGAAGATGCTAATCTTCTGGCATATTCACATGGTGAATATTTTGAACTTGGGGAAAAAATAGGCAAATTTGGTTTTTCAGTAGCAAAGAAGAAATAATGCGGTAATCAGTAATCCGGAGGTGTCATAGTGAAAATAAAAAGGCTTCATATTAAAAACTATAAGTCGATAAAAGAACTTGAAATAGATGATGCACAGGATGCACTTATTCTTGTTGGAAGAAATAATTCGGGCAAGTCAGTAATTCTTGATGCAATCCGTGTTGCTCTTGGCGATAAAACAGTTAATATGCCGGATTTTAATGGCCCGGAGGGAAATATTATAATCGGAATGGAACTGGAGTTTGCATATGAAGACCTGAGTTTTCTTCATGGCAACGGGATTGTTAAAAAAATGAAAAATTATGATTTGTGGCTCAAAAGCTTCTGCCAGAGACTGCCGTCATTTATTCCTGATGAAGAGGGCGGTGGAATATTGACATTTGAGTATGTGTTTGACAGGAATGGAAATGAGAAATACCGCGATGGAATAAAGAAAAATAATACATATATAAGAAATGTGCTTCCGAGAATTTATTTTGTTGATCATTATAGAAATAATATTGATATTTTAAAAGATATTATGATGTTTTCTAATGATGATAACTTTGCGGAATTTAAGGCTGACAGATGCATATTCGACAGTGCAAAGAAATGCAGCCAATGCTTTGACTGTATGGGCGTAATCAACAGAAAAAAGCCGCAGGAGCTTACACTTGTTGAGACAAGCAGACTCATGCAGTATAAAATGTTCAGCCTGAACCTTAACATATTTGCGGACAGGCTTAATTCGTATTTTTCAAAAAACGGTGGGGGAGATTTGAAAATCCGTTATGAAATTAAATTTGATGCGGATGAACTGTTTAATATAGAAACAATAGTTGAAAATCCGTCAAGAAAAACATACGACAGTTTTGATTCAATGGGAGAAGGATTCAGGAGTATATATATTTTGTCGCTGCTTGAAACATATATAAATTCTGATAATGATACGGCACCATATATCATTATGATTGAAGAGCCCGAGACATATCTTCATCCACAACTGCAGAAAATCGCCAGTGAGATTTTGTACAGACTGTCAAAAAAGAATCAGGTTATTTTTTCGACTCATGAACCGGAGATGCTTTTTAATTTTACAACAAAACAGATAAGGCAGATTTACTGCGATGAATTTCATATGACAGCCGTCAGAAAAGATACAGATATAGATGATATTTTAAATGACCTTGGTTTTACGGCAAATGATATGATGAATGTGAGCTTTGTGTTTATTGTTGAGGGAAAGCAGGACAGGAGCAGGCTGCCACTTCTTCTTAACAAGTATTATTCTGAAGTATATGACGAAAATGGGCGTTTAAGGCGTATAGCTATTATTTCTACCAACAGCTGTACCAATATTAAAACGTATGCCAATCTGAAATATATTAACACTCTCTATCTTAAAGATCAGTTTATGATGATTCGTGACAGCGACGGCAAGGATAAACAGATGCTGGGAAAACAGCTGTGTCGCTATTATGGTGAGCGTGCAAAAGAAGATAAAGGGAATATGCCAAGAGTTACGGATAGAAATGTACTTATATTAAAGTATTACTCATTTGAAAATTATTTTCTGTTTCCTGAAATAATGGAAAAGGTTGGTGTTGTTAAGAGCGTTGACGAGTTTTATGATATTTTGTGGGAAAAATACAATCAATATTTGTACAAACTGACAAGTGTAAAGAAAATGTTAAGCAAGCTGGATATAAGTATTGATTCACGCAATGATTTAATTGCAAATATAGAAAATATAAGGATTTATGTCAGAGGACATAATCTTTATGATATTTTTTACGGAAGATTCAAGGCAAATGAAAATGATGTGCTTTCGCGATATATAGAACTTGCACCGAGAAAAATTTTTGCTGATATTTTAGATAAAATTGATGGTTTTGTATATTTTGACTCAAGAAGAAGATAAAATGATAAAACTTTGTGAAATTTGACAAAATGGTACTTTACAAAGGGACATGTTAGTGTTAAGATGTATTTGTTACAAAAATGTTACAGAAAAATTACAAATATGGAATTATAAAATAACATTATTTGGAGGAATATATGACACACTTAACCAGGTATGGCAGAAGACTTAAGATGACTCTTATAGCCGGAATGTCAGCAGCATGTTTTGCATGCATATTTGCTATACCATTTGCAGAGAATAAGTTTAATAACAAAGTTGGATATTACAGCATTGTATTTAACGGTGAGGAGATTGGCAGTGCTAACTCAAGACATGAAGCTGAGCAGGCAATGGCAGCGGCCAGACTCAAGTTCAGTAAGGAATATGATTCTGTTGTATATATGGATAACAATATTGATATTGTAGAAGAGCATAAGCTTGTTGCATCAAGAATGTCACAGGACGAGCTTGAGACAGCTATTTACAGCAGTCTGTTCAACTGTGTTACAGATAAGGAGAATGCAACTGCATATACTGTAAGAATCAATGATTTTACAGTTACACTTGCATCAAAAGATGATGTTGTTGAACTCATGGAGAAAGTTACAGATAAGTATGATACAAAGAAAGAGTTTCAGGTTAAGCTTTCTTCAGGAGACGGAAGCTATGGTGCATATTCTGTAGATGTTGTCCAGTCAGAGTTAAAGAATACAGATACAGATATAGTAGCAGCTGCTCTCAACGGACAGATGGCATCAGTTGCCACTGACAGTGATACAGCTAAGGATGGAATAACAGGAATAAGTTTTGAGCAGAATGTCGTAGTTAATGAGACACTTGCAGCAGGAGCTAATATTGTGAGTGTACAGCAGGCATATGACGAGATAACAAAGGAAAAAGAGGAGAAGACCATGTATGTGGTCGAAGAAGGAGACTGTCTTTCACTTATAGCAGGCAAGTGTGATATTGCACTTAATGATTTGCTTGCACTTAATGAGGGACTTACAGAAGAGTCACTTATAATACCGGGAGATGAACTTGTTGTAACAGTCCCTAAGTCAGAGATTTCAGTTGTTGTAACACAGAGAATGACTTATGAAGAAGATTACAATGCTCCTGTTCAGTATGTAGATGATGACACAGCTTACAGAGGAACAAATACAGTTATATCTGAGGGAACAACCGGTCATCATAAGGTTACGGCTGATGTTACATTTGTTAACGGAGTAAAGACGGATGTTTCTTATGTTAATGAAGAGGTTATGGTTGAATCACAACCGCAGGTTGTATCAGTTGGTACACTTACACCTCCAACATATTTAAGACCGATTTCAGGTGGTTCAGTTTCATCAGAATTTGGTTACAGATGGGGAACACTTCATTCAGGCGTTGACTGGTATGTATCAGTTGGTACTCCTGTAAGAGCTGCGGCAGCAGGAACTGTTATCAGAGCAGGCTGGTATTCAACATATGGATATTGTGTTGATATAAGACATTCAGATGGTTCTATGACAAGATATGCACATCTTAATTCTGTTACGGTTTCTAATGGTCAGTATGTAAATCAGAGCGATTTGATTGCTTACTCAGGAAATACAGGCTATAGCACTGGTCCACATCTTCATTTTGAAATATGGATAGGTGGAACACCTGTTAATCCTTTATACTATGTAAATAAAAATTAGGATTATATATTGTGATATTTAACCCCGCAGTATGAATTGACATGCTGTGGGGTGTTTGTTATAGAATAATGGTACTGTTTTTAGAGGTTATGAAAAAATAATCTTTACAAAGGATATCTTTGTGTTATAATATTGCAGTTGAAAATAAATAAATATAAGCTTTTTAAATGTGAATATTTACAAATATAGAAGAAATACTTATAATAATAAGTAATGAGTAGTTTTGAGATTAATCTGATTGTTAGAGGTGCATAGATGGAACAATATGTAATTAAGGGAGGCGTCCCACTTAACGGGGAGGTGTCCATCGGTGGTGCAAAGAATGCTGCGTTAGGAATTCTTGCAGCAGCAATTATGACAGATGAGACAGTTACAATTGAAAATGTGCCAAATGTAAGGGATACGAGAGTATTGCTTCAGGCTATTGAGGGAATTGGAGCTAAGGTTAAATATGTATATAACAACACCGTTCAGATTAACGGTGGAAGTATATGTGACATTAATGTCGATTATGAGTATATAAAAAAGATTCGTGCATCATACTATCTTTTAGGTGCATTGCTTGGAAAATATAAACGTTCACAGGTTGCATTGCCTGGTGGATGTAATATTGGAAGCAGACCGATTGACCAGCATATTAAAGGTTTTAAGGCACTTGGTGCAGAAGTTGAGATTGAGCATGGCAAGATTAGTACAAAGGCAGAGCATCTTGTTGGTGGTCATGTTTATTTTGATGTCGTGACAGTTGGTGCGACAATTAATCTTATGCTTGCAGCCTGTCTTGCAGAGGGTGATACAATTCTTGAAAATGCGGCAAAAGAGCCACATATAGTAGATGTTGCCAATTTCCTTAATGCCATGGGTGCCAATATAAAAGGTGCCGGTACAGATGTTATCAGAATTAAAGGTGTAAGTAAACTTCATGGAACAACGTATTCAATAATTCCTGACCAGATTGAGGCAGGAACATTTATGTTTGCATCAGCTGCAACACGCGGTGATGTTGTTGTAAGAGATGTAATACCTAAACATCTTGAATCATTATCTGCTAAACTTATTGAAGTTGGCTGTGAAGTTATAGAAGGTGATGACTGGGTAAGAGTTATAAGTAAAGGCAATCTTAAAAGCACTAATGTTAAGACATTACCATATCCGGGATTCCCTACAGATATGCAGCCACAGATGGCAGTTGTTCTTGCACTTGCACATGGAACAAGTATGGTAACAGAGAGCATATTTGAAAACAGATTCAAATATGTAGATGAGTTAAATCGTATGGGATGCCATATTAAGGTAGAGGGCAATACAGCATATATAGAAGGCGTTGATAAAATAACAGGTGCACAGATGTCTGCCCCTGATTTAAGAGCCGGTGCGGCGTTGGTTATTGCTGCTCTTTCGGCAGACGGTATATCTGAAATAGAAGACATTGAATATATACAGCGTGGTTATGAAGATTTTGAAGGTAAACTCAGAGGTCTTGGTGCCATGATAGAACGTGTTGACTCAGAGCGTGAGGCTTTAAAAGCACGCCTTAAAATAGGATAAAAACATTAAAGTGCATCATTCATGGATAAGACATGGATGATGCACTTGTGCAATGCGTTGGTTAGAGGAATTTATATGAAGTTAAGAAATAAGTTAAAAATATCATTTTGCATAATGGTTATATTGCCTGTAATAATGTGTTCGATATTTGCATATGCATTTTTTAAATATCAGGCAACAACAATACACCAGTTATATGAGGTTGACAGCGGTGAACTGCTTGATAACTTTTATTCTCCGGTTGTTCTTATGGGAAGGATGACAGAAAATATATACAATGAAATGAAAGAAGTTGCTGAGACGTCACCATGGCAGTATAATTCGGTGGATTTTGTGAAACAGCTTGATGAGGAATTACAATGCAAACTTTCGAGTATTGTTGTCAGACGTAACGGCCTTTATACATATGTATCTGATAATCTTGATATAGAAAAGCTTGATGTAGTTCTTCCTGATTATGAAGCGGGAGAAAATATATCAGATGAGGGTATTTATAAAGGTGGCGATTACCAATGTCTTGTAAAACAGATAGATTTTTGTGATTCATATGGAAATCAGTACAGTGTTTCGATTATAACACCTTTAAAGCAGGCTATACCTCAGATAAAGAAGTTTTTCATACAGGTTCTTATATCAGGTGTATTTATACTTATATTGACAAGTCTTCTGCTTAATGTATGGATTTATCGCTCAATTATAAAACCACTTGACAGATTAAAGCTTGCAACGCAAAATATAAAATATGGTAATTTTGATTTTGAAATGCCTAAAAGCTCCAATGATGAAATTGGAGATGTGTGCCGCGACTTTGAAGAAATGAGAGTTATTCTGAAAAAAACGGCAGAAGACAAGCTTAATTCTGATAAAGAAGAAAAAGAACTTATAAGAAATATATCACATGATTTAAAGACGCCGCTTACAGCAATAAAAGGATATGTTGAAGGAATTCTTGACGGAATTGCAGATACACCTGAAAAACAGCATAAATATCTTATGACAGTTGCAAATAAAGTTAATGATATGGATAAGCTTATAGATGAACTTACAATTTATTCAAAGCTTGACACTAACAGGGTTCCGTATTCATTTGCAAAAATTAATTTGAAAAATTATTTTGATGACTGTTGCGAAGAGATAGGAATGGATTTGGAAACCCAGGACATAGATTTGGAATACAGATTTCATGCAACTTCAGATTGTACTGTTGTGGCTGATGCAGAACAGCTTAAAAGAGTTGTTAATAACATTGTCAGTAATTCTGTAAAATATATGCAGCCGGGAAGAAAAGGTAAAATAAGCATAGATATTTATGATGAAGGAGATTATGTTCATATAATTATCGCAGATAACGGCAAAGGAATTGGCATGGATGAGATTCCACATATTTTTGACAGATTTTACCGTACTGATTCATCCAGAAACAGCAAACAAGGCGGAAGTGGAATCGGACTTGCTATTGTAAAGAAGATTATAGAGGATCATAAGGGAAAGATATGGGCAGAAAGCGTTGAAGGAGAAGGTACTACAATGCATATTAATCTTTTGAAAGATATGGATAAACGCAACTACATTTGCATAGAAGATAACAGAAAAAAGGAGAAAAAATAGTATGAGCAGAGTATTAATTGTTGAAGATGAAGATGCAATTGCAGAAATTGAAAAGGATTACCTTGAACTTAGTGGATTTGAAGTTGTGATTAAATCAGATGGAACAAGTGGTCTGGCAACAGCACTTGAGGAAGATTTTGATATTATGATTCTTGATGTTATGCTTCCGGGTGTTGATGGATATGAAATCTGCAAACAGGTAAGAGAAAAGAAAAATACACCTATTATCATGGTATCAGCGAAGAAAGAAGATATTGATAAGATAAGAGGTCTCGGCGTTGGAGCTGATGATTATATGACTAAGCCATTCAGCCCAAGTGAGCTTGTTGCAAGAGTAAAAGCACATCTTGCAAGATATGAAAGACTTGTAAGCAGTGCAAAAGAAGCTAATGACATTATAGAAATAAGAGGTCTCAAAATTGACAAGACAGCAAGGCGTGTATTTGTTAATGGCGAAGAAAAAGTATTTACAACAAAAGAGTTTGATCTGCTTACATTCCTCGCAGAGCATCCGAATCATGTATTTACAAAGGATGAACTTTTTAAGGAAATATGGGATATGGATTCAATTGGAGATATCGCAACTGTAACTGTTCATATCAAGAAAATCCGTGAAAAAATAGAGTATGATACATCTAAACCTCAGTATATTGAGACAATCTGGGGTGTTGGATACAGATTTAAAGTATAAGGAAGTGCTTAATAATGAGACTTGAAAAAGATAATGCAATAAGACTTTTTAATTGTGAGGCTCCCGGCTCTGAAGGTATTAAACTTGAGGAGATATTTTATGAGGAGAAAATGGAAGATGGCAGGATAAAGAAGGTTGTACAACATGTCCTTAATCCTGAGATGGTTCCATATATTCCATCTTCATCTAAAGATAAAAAAATTCCGGCGGTACTTATAATTCCGGGCGGTGCATTTAGAAGGCTTGTATACAATTTTGAAGGTGAAGAAGTTGCAAAATGGCTCAACAGTCTTGGAATAGCAGCATTTGTATTAAAGTGCAGACTTCCGGCAGATGAGCATAATGACTCATATAATGTTTCTTTGATTGATGCACAGAGAAGTATGAGAATAATACGTGCACGAGCTGATGAATTTAACATAGATGCAAATAAGATTGGTGTTATGGGATTTTCAGCAGGAGGATACTTTGCGGCACTTTTATCTACAGCATTTGATAAAAATGTATATGACAAAAAAGACGATATTGACGAATTATCGGCAAGACCTGATTTTTGCATATGCGGTTATCCAGTGATAAGTTATGATAAAAGTATAGAAGCCGGACAGAGGTATTTTCCAAAAGAAGTGATAATTGCAAATGTGCGTTCATATGAGGAAAATATGTTGAAAAAATACAATCCGGAGGAGCTGGCATCACCGGAAATGCCACCGCTATTTGTATTTGAAACAGATGATGACAGGACAACACTGGCAGAAAACAGTATTGGATTTTACATGGCTGCCAGAAAAGCAGGAGTGCCTGCTGAGTTGCATATTTTCAGAGAAGGCGGACATGGTTTCGGTTGTGGAGATGATAACGGACAGACCGGGGAATGGAAACAGCTTTTTCTAAACTGGGCTAAAAGCTTGAATATAATTTAAGACAATAAACAGAGTGGGATATGGTTTATCAATTATATCCCGCTCTGTTGTTATGTGCATGAAGCACTGCATATAACACAGGGGATGCTTCTTATGGTTATGGCTTGGCAGCCAGAGCAGCCTCAGCTTTTGCGAGCTCTTCTTTTGAATATTTTGTTAATATTTGTTCTTTGCTTACTCCGAATTCGAGCATTGAAATGATTGACGATATTTTTTCTTGCTGTTTACCGGCCTGCAATCCTTCTTCTGCCCACTCGGCTTTGAGTTCCTGAAATGCTTTACACATCATATGATCAGTGTCTCCTTTTTCCTGTTCTTTATACAAATCTATAAGTTGTGGATTATCTGTAATTGCACTTACAAGTTCAATTATTTCTGTATCGACATTTTTATATTGATACAGTGATTGTAAGTTTTTATTATATATGTCTTTTGTAATATTAAATAAATTTTTTACATCTTTATTATAAAATGTATATTTATCAGAATCAAGTATCTGTATGAGATTTAACTTGTAGTCGGAAAAAAAGGGTTTTATGTTGTCGGGAACAGATGTCATCATGTCGGAAAGACATGTAGGACCGTCCCAATAGGATTCGCCATAATAAAGAACAACTGTTATTATGGGATGGAATCTGTCTGTTTTGTTGATTCCCGAAAGAAAGCTTTCAGATGTGTGACAAAGGTCATTATTTTGCTTATGACGATTTCTTATATCATTATATTCTTTTATGTACCCGAGGGTGTCATATGTCATTGTCCTAAGTGGCATGCCATAATGAATCTTATCCTGTATTTCCAGTCCGAGAATGTTATATTCAATGCCTTGCGACATCTTTTTTACAATGTCGCGGCTGCGTCGTATGGATTCGCGATAATTTTTAGAGTAAATTGCTGATGAAGATTCGGTATCCATTTCAATAAGATTACCGGGGGATAAAACTTGTTTTCCGTTAAAAACAGCGGCATTAAAAAGGTCGGCAAAATGTGCATTATCACGCCAGAATGATTTTAGAACAGTATCTTTATTATTAGAGATGGAAGTATTTAATTTTCTCATTAATCGCCTTTCTGTATAAAATAAAATATAAAAATCAAATTGTAAAAACATACAAACGACAGTATCTTAATTATGATACAACGAGCACAAGAGAGCTATAGGGAGTTTGCTCACTTTTGGAAAACAGCTAAGTGATTGAGTAATGAAAATGAGGTATATTAAAAATACTAACACTATATAAAAGGGTTGTCAATAGCATTATATAAAATTATATTGCATTAAAATATAAAATGAAAATACAAAACTGATTCTACATAATATTTGCAATGATAAATTTTAAATTTATGACAATGAATTTTTCCTGTATTGCAGAGGACTCATACCGTTTATTTGTTTAAAAAGAGTGCAGAAATAATTGGAATTGCAAAAGCCAAGCTCGTTGGATATTTCCTGGATACTTTTTGGCGATTCGGTGAGCATTGTCTGTGCAATTTTGTTTTTGTATCTGTTGACGTAAGTTTTGTATGAACAGCCTGTTGCGTCGCGGAAACGCTTCATAAAATGAGATTCGGATAATCCTGCCTTTTTTGCAAGCTCGGAGACTGAAGGATTATTCATAAAATTCGTGTCTATATAAGAAAGAATATCCATTATTTCGGTGTCTGCCGTCGAAATGTGGATTTCGGACGTTTCTGCTACGGTACCGTATCGGTACATTATAAGTATGAGCTGTTCGAGCAGATTTTGCAGGGCGAATTCCGCAACGCTGTCGTAATTATCATATTCAATAAGCATCTGTTCATAAATATCGATAATCTTTGGCTTTATTTCGTCGGGAACAGATAAAGCAGTGTGCAGCATTAAATCGTTAAATTCGTTCTCGCCTATTATTTCTTTTATTCTTGTTGTTACCGAGCTGACAAAACGCACCGCATAAACCTCGTAATTCCTGTCCGATAAAGGTGATGATTTATGATATACGCCCATGCTGACAGGTGAGAGGTATCCGTCATGGACGAAAAAAGTACGCTCGGGAGTCGAGACCTGTCGGTCGCCTTTTACCAGATAACCTATTCCGTAATATTTTTCATATATGTCAAAAGAAGGCATGTAATTGGAAGCGGGTTTTGTTACATGCTCAACTCTGAACTTGTAGCCTTTTTTAAGAGGAATTGCCATAAAAATCTCCTTGTAAAATAATAGAAAATTGTAATAATTTAATCGGATTAATAATATAATGAATGTTTTTTATATAATTATATTATAAAATGTTATTAAAGAACAATGCAAGGAGAGAATAACATAATATGAAGAATAAAAATATTTTTACAAAAATTTTTATAAAAAATTTTTCGCTGTTTTTTATTGAAATATTAAGTGCGTATATTGCAACAAAAGTATTGGTTTTGGGAAATACAAAAATATCGCAGGCGATAGACGCATTGTTTAATAATACAATTTCGGAGTATATCAATAAACAATTCTGGATATATGTTGCCGTTCTTGTTGCGGCGGGATTTATTTTTACATATATTCAGACATATGCGACAAAAGTATTTGCGGTAAATATGCAGACTGATTTCAGAAGAGAGGCGGGAAAGAAGCTGCCGGAGCTTCAGTTTAAATATTTTGATTCGCATTTATCGGCAAGGGTGCTTAATAATTTTATTGATGATGTGGCTAAAATTTCGGAATATTATTCTGAGCTTCTTCCTGATATAGTAAAAACAATAATAACAAGCGTGACGATTTTTATTACACTTATAAAAGTTGACCGGGTGACGGCACTTCTGCTTCTTGTTATTATACCCGTAATGGCGGTTATCACAAGTTTTACGGGAAATATGGTGTCAAAGCTTACGAGAAAACATACTGAATATAACGATGAAGTAAATGAACTCGCATATGATGCCATAAACGGTATCAGTGTTGTAAAAAGTTTTAATCTTGAAAATTATTTTAAAAATAAGATAAAAAATACGTTAAAAACAATATTAAAATTTGAATACAGAAGAAATGCAATTTCGTCAATAGGCTGGGCTACGGGAAGCCTTGTATCTACGGCACCTTATATTATTTTGAGTATATTTGCGTTACACAGAGTTTTGTCGGGAAATCTGACTGTGGGCGGGATGACATATTTCATACTTTTTATGGACAGGCTTTTGCAGCCTCTTGGCAATCTTCCCTATATGATTATTGATGCAAAAATTGATTTGGTTTCAAAAAACAGGCTAAAAGAGCTGATGAATTATCCTGTTGAAACAAATATGGAAAATTCCGAGGATAACACAGGAGATTTTTCTAAAAAATCCGATAACACCGGGAAGAACAGTAATATTGTAAACGCTGACAAAATCGGGAAGAACAATAATGCGGCAGTAGTATTTAAAGACGTTACATTTTCGTATGTTAAGGGAAATAATGTTTTAAAAAATTTCAATGTTAATATAGAAGCGGGAAAAAATGTTGCTTTTGTCGGTTTATCGGGCGGCGGAAAGAGCACGATTTTTAAGCTGATTTGCGGTTTGTATGAAGTAAACGGCGGTACAGTGGAGATTTTCGGAAAGAGAATCGGCGAAGAAAATATTGATTTAATAAGAAAAGATATAGCACTTGTTTCGCAGGATACTTATCTGTTTCCAGAGACGATTGCGTGGAATGTTGCCTGCGGAGACGAATCGGTAAGTATGGAACGTATTATCGAATGTTGCAAAAAAGCAAGAATTCACGATGATATTATGAAAATGCCTCAGGGTTACAATACCGATGCAGGGGAACGCGGAAATATGCTTTCGGGCGGACAGAAGCAGAGAATAGCGATTGCAAGGGCTTTGCTTAAAGATGCCAGGCTTATATTATTCGATGAGCCGACAGCGTCCGTGGATATTGAAAATGAAGAAAAAATAAAACAGGCAATAGAAGAAATTAAAGAAAATCATACAATAATTACGATAGCACACAGACTTAATACAATAGAAAATGCAGACTGCATATATCTTGTGGATAACGGTGTTATAGCCGAAAGCGGTACGCATGATGAATTGATAGCCGGAAACGGAATATATAAAAGGCTGTACGATACGAAAGATGAGGTGTCCTATGAATAATTTTAAAATATTAAAAGAGCTGATAAAAAGATTTCAGGGAGTCCGTGCAGTTCTTTATTTTGCGGAAATAATAGGAATGGGAGTAGCAGATGGAATTTCGGTAGTTCTGGTTTCAAGAATTATAGGTATAATTACGGACACTGCCGTGTCAAAAGGAAATTTACGCGACACCCAACTGGTAAAATATATAATTCTTACAATAATATTTAAAATTATTATACAGACATTGCTGGCTGTTTTGTATAACGACGAAGCAAAGCGGACAGGTGCGAATATGCGTAATACTGTATACGGAAAGGCACTGTCGCTTCCTATGGAATTCTATGACAATCATCATACGGGAGAATTTATGTCGAAACTTACATATGATACAAACATGGCATCTGGAGTGTTCGGTTCAAGAATAAGGCGTGTCATGATGCCTGTTATTATGGTTATTGTCTGCATAATACCTATGTTTGTTCTTTGCCCTCCTGTTACGGCGGGTCTGCTTGTTTTATGTATAATTTCGCTTACATTAAATTTTGTGATGATACCTGTGCTTGAAAAATACAGCCGCAAAATTTCAGATGCAAATAAAGAAATAAGCAAATCCGTAACAAATATGCTTCAGGGAATGGAAACAATAAGAATGTTTCCGCTTAAAAAAGTTATAAGCGATTCTTATAATAATGCCAATGAAAATTGCGGTAAAAACATGAAAATCCAGGGACGGACAGAGGCTTTGATTTCGGCGTTGAGAGCAGCATTTGACCTTATAGGGGCATTGGTTTTTCTTGCACTCGGAATACTATATACTACCAAAACAGGAGGAAAACTGGGAAATCTTGTAAGCCTGTATTCAATATACGGAGCGTTTCAATATAATTTTCTGCTCATGGGCGTATATATACCGAGTCTGTCAAGCTGGCTTGTAAATGCACAGCGTGTTCTCGAGTTTCTTGATACTCCGAACGAGAATTTTTACGTCGAAAATAAAGAAAATACAAAAAATAATATTTGTCAAAAAAACAGCAAAGCTTACCATACGGTAGAATTTAAAAATGTAACATTTGGTTACGAGGGTAAAAATACAAATATATTTGAAGATTACAGTGCGTTTTTTGACAGCGGAAAAAGTTATGCACTGGTGGGGGAATCAGGCCGCGGAAAGAGTACGCTTATAAAACTTCTGCTCGGATTTTATCGGCCGAAGAAAGGTTGCATATTTATTGACGGAACTGATATAACGGAGCTCGGGCTTGTAAATGTGCGTGATAAAATCGCATATATACCGCAGGAACCGTATTTATTTAACTGTTCAATTAAGGAAAATATAAGAATGGGAAAATTAAATGCTTCAGATGAAGAAATTTACAACGCGGCAAAACAAGCGGGAGCACATGATTTCATATCGGGGCTTGAAAACGGCTATGAAACGCCGGCGGGCGAACGAGGAAATACACTTTCGGGAGGTCAGAAGCAACGAATAGCAATAGCCAGAGCAATTCTCAAAGATGCACCTGTAATCATATTTGATGAGGCGACATCGGCGTTGGACAATGAGACGGAAAAATATATAAACAAAACCGTTATGTCGGTGAAAAAGGACAAGCTTATCCTTATGATAGCACACCGCCCGTCTACGATAGAGACGGCAGATTGCAGATTTGAGGTGTAAAAGAGCTTACTGATATGTAATGTGGCTAAAAAGGTGGAATGTATATAAAAAAATACCGATGTTTATGAAAAAACTTACTGTTTATTACAAGATGCTACAAAAAACTTGAATGTTTTGACTACAGGTGATATATTTAATACAAATATAGTGTGTCTATCGGAAAACAAAAGGTGTTTTAGAGTAGGTAATCAGAAACAAGCGGAGGGGTCTTTATGAGCAAAAAAATAAAATACATAGTGGCAGCAGTATTGGCAGCAGTGGTATGTGCTGCGGTGATTTTTACAATTAACAGGAAGAAGTCAGGCATAAATATGAATGTAGGTGAATTGTCGGGTGATGAGCAGAATTATTGGAATCCTGATATTCACAGCATTTCAAAGGCGGAAAACGGATATTATTACCTGCATTATGACGGAAAGAACCTTTTAGTGAAATATTTTGACGGGTCATCAAAAAGGTCTGTTCCGGTATGTGCGAAAGCAGAGTGCAGTCATAATTCAAAAACGTGTAATGCGTGGCTGGATACCGATGAATATCTGAGTTCTCCGATTTATTATTACAAAAATAATATATATGTTGTACGTGTGGAAGGTGGAATGGCTAAACTTGTAAGTATTAAGGCTGACGGAAGCGACAGAAAAGATGTTGCCAATTTGTTTGCAAATGACAGGATAACGTCAATTTCTATGGTGTTTCATAACGGATATGTATATGCGTACGACCATATAGGTCATATAGGAAGCTCTGAAAGCGGTAAAGAGATAATTAAAAAAATAAATATTTCAGATGGAAGTTCACAGGATATAGTCGAATATGAGGGTGAAAACAGTGCTGTGATGGGAGCGAGAAGTTACGGAGATAAACTTTTTTACAAAATTTTTCAGTATTCCATAAATAAGCAGACATTAAAAGCCAATATGAATTTTCAGCTTTATTATTATGATTATACCGACGGTGAGAATAAAAAAGTTTCGGATATGAATATATGTGATTTCTGTGTCGATGCTGACAACGGAATGTTATATTATTTTGTTGTTGGAAAGGGATTGTATTCTCAGTCGCTTGACGGACAGAATAATAAACTCATATACAAGGCGTCCGAAAATATGGTATCTGCGGTAATGTCATATGATGGCAGATATATTTATATGAGTAACGGTGGAATGGGAAGTACGACGGATTTATCTAAGACCGTTGAACGTGAAATTCAGGTTGTTGATACGACGGGAAAACAGATAGATACAATTAAGCTTGGAAATGAAATAGAGAATTTATATTTCGGCGATGAAAAATATTTATTCGGGACAAAGAGTGATAAGCTTGTTTATATAGATAAGAGCAGTCTCGGAAACGGTGCGTGTGTTTGGGAAAATGCGGAGTAGAAACTTATTATGGAAGAGTTTAAGAGGGTTTTTGGCATAAAATTTATAATGGTATTTACAGTGACGGTGCTGTTAAATATCGGTTTGTTTGTATACAGCAGTTCCGAGGGTAAAAGTATGTCCGATATAAGGCAGGAGACACATTACCGTCAATGGATAATCGGAGAACTGTCGGATATGCAGCCCGAGGAAGCTCTGGAAATTGCCAATATACAAAGTGATTCCGTAATAAAACGTAAATATGACGAATTGGAACCGGAGGAGCAGACTGTATATTCAAGGCAGTTAAACAAAATAAAAGAACAATTAGAATACATAATAAAATATCCCGAAGATATAAAAAATATACAAAATAACGCAGATACCCTGAAGAGTTTTTCGATATTTGCAGATAAAAATTCATTTACATATAACAATATTCAAAAGACGGCAAAGGATTTCAAACGGGTAGAGGGCGTACAGCTTTATCTTACCGATAATAAAGCAGTAAGCGGTTTTGTTACATATTATTATATCTATTATCTGGCATTGATACTTAATGTGTTTGTCCTGTATGAACTTTTCGGCGAACGGGAAAACGGAATGTGGTGCATTGTTCATACATCAAAAAGCGGCAGGGCAAAACTTGCGTTTAACAGGACAATGATTATTACAGCTTCTGCATTTATAATTACGGGAGTTTTGTTTTTTACAACATTTTTGACATCGTTTATATTATACAAAACGGCGTCAATTAATGCACCGATTCAGAATATTGAAAGCTTTTCGAGATTTTCATTGCCGATGAGTCAGCTTCAATATATAATATATGATTTTTTATATAGTTTTTGTGCAGTGCTTACGCTGACAGCGATTGTATGGATGGCATTTGTTTTTATAAGGCACCGCAATATAGCGGTTACGGTAATTGCTGTATTTATGGGTGTGGAAATGCTTTTGTATCAAAAAATACAGTCACAGAGCGTATATGGCATTTTTAAGCAGATTAATCTTATAAGACTGTTAAAGGTTAATGATATAATAAGCACATATGCCAATCGCGGCAAAGGAACATTTGTGGTTTCCGAATCAAATATAATGCTGACAGTTACGACGGTGCTTTTTATTGCCGCATGTACGGGAGGAATTCTTGGAACAGTATATATGAGACCGGAACAGAAAAAATCAGTGATTGCAAGAATTGCGGATAAAATATGGGAAATGTATCAGCATTTATTGTCGGGATTTTCGATTACGGCAAAGGAATTCCATAAACTGCTTATAACAGGCAGAGGATTGATTGTTATAGGCGTGCTGGCGATTTTGGCGGTTTATTTTGTGAGATACGGACAAATGACATTTTCTGACAGCACAAAAGAACTTGATAATATCTATATTACCAATGGCGGAAAAGAATATCATTATATAACCGATATGGTTAATGAAAGATTAAATGATTATCAGTGTGCGGTTAAAGATGCACAAGATTGTATGGTCCGTTACAATGCAGGAGAAGCAACGCTTGAGGAGGTTACAGAGAGCTCATCAACGGTTTCGTTATATGCGGTTAAACTTGGCAGGGTATCCGAATTTATGAAAAAACAGGAGTATTTGCAGGAAATTAACGAAAAATACGGAGTAGACGGCTACATGATTTCGGACAGGGGCTATGAGGAGATTTTTGGAAAATATTCGATTATAAGGGAGGCTGTACTGTTTTTGGCACTTGCTGCCGCAATAATTCTTATAGTGGCTGAAAATATTGTGCTTGAATACAGAACGGGAATGAATTATATAATAAATGCCGCAAGGCACGGAAGATGCTGGATACAGATACACAGAGCTTTAACGGGTGTTATGCTTACAATAATTCTGTTTTGCTTTATATACGGCATGGATATGTATACTATGTATACAATGTATGGTATGCCGTACCTTGAAGCTCCACTTATGAGTCTTACTTTTATGGAGGGGTGTAATCCGTCTTTTACAATAGGGCAATGGATTATAATTCGTCTTGTAAAAAGATTTGTTGTGATTCTTCAAATATATATTGCCACATATGTCATAACAAATGTTGTTATGGTTGTCCGCAAAGAGAAAACGTATTAAACACACAAAAGTTTGAAGCAAAAAAGTTTATAACAAAAAGTTAAGGCACAGCCGACAGAAGTTTTTCTGTAAGCTGTGCCTTTGTTTTCAATGAATTAATATATTTAATTTCAATGATTAATAATACATAGACATGCCACCTGATGTATTAATGAAAGCAAAAACATAAAATACGATTGTTAAGATTCCGAGGATAAGACCTACCAGAAGAGCAATCTTACATCTTTTGAGCTGTTTTTCATAATCATCGAAGTTTCCGATTTTGAAAGCGTTGTTACCCATGATAATAAATATTATTCCGATTACACCACATATTTTATTTAAAAATACGGCACACAATATACTCAGAGTAAGCCATGTGCCAAAAGATGGTGCATTCTGGCTTGATGGATATGGCGGACGGTTATATCCGTTATTATATTGATTATATCCGTTGTTATATTGGTTTCCGTACTGATTATTGTAGTTATTATAGCCATTGTTTCCATAACCATTATTGTAGCTGTTGCCGTTATTATAACCATTGTTGTAGCTGTTGCCGTTATTATAGCCATTGTTGTTGCCGTAGCCGTTATTATAGCCGTTATTGTAACCATTGCTGTTGCTGTAGCCGTTATTATAGCCATTATTGTAGCCGTTGTTATTACCATAGCTGTTATAGCCATTATTGTAACCGGAATTGCCATTGTTGTTATAATAATTATTATATCCGTTGCCATAATTGTTGTTATTGGAATTATTGGAATTATTGCTGCCGGAATTGTTATTGTAATAATTGTTGTCAGAAGAATTATTGCCGTCAGAATTATCGGATGTTGAACTATTGTTTGAATAGTCATCTGATGGTCTGTAATTGGCATCATATGTATCATTATAGCTGCCGTAAGTTCCGTTGCCGGAAGCATTATTACCGTTATTCTGATTATTATTCTGGTTGTTGCCTGAATTATCATTAAAAGGATCTGGTGTATAGTTATCCATGAAACTCCTCCATTTCTGTATGATTCATACTATACTTAGAGTATAATAAATATAAGCTGTTACGTCAAGTTAAAATTTATTACTAAAAAGTAAAATAAAAATAGCATTTGCATGTAAATTGTTAAAACAAATAAAAAAATAAGTTTGTAAATTTTATAATTGCATGATATACTCATAATAACATTAATATGTTGATGACATAAAATATTGGAAATACAGGAGTAAAAATTATGCCTAATATACTAATTGTAGAGGATGATATAAATATTAATAACCTTCTTTGCGAGGTACTTAGGAAGGCAGGTTATATGTGTGAACAGGCATTTTCAGGAACGGAGGCAAAGCTGCTTCTGGATATAAAAGAAAAGGCTTATACGCTTGTACTGCTTGACTTAATGCTGCCTGGTGCAAGTGGTGAAGAGGTTTTAAAAGAGATAAGAAAGCAGGGAAGGCTTCCGGTGATTGTGCTGACTGCAAAGGATAGTATAGATGATAAAATCGGAGTGCTGACAGACGGAGCAGATGATTATATAACAAAGCCCTTTGAGATAAGAGAGGTACTGGCACGTATTCAGGTACAGCTTCGTCATATAGAGGCAGAAACAAAAAGTGAAGCAGATGCAGAAACAGAAGCAGAAACGGAAGTAAAAACAAAGGCTGGTATACAGGAAGGACAAGGCAGCGGAAGGCTTGAGTTCAGGGATATGGTGCTTACACGCTCTACCTTTGAGGTAAGTATCGGTGGCAGGGTGCTTCCTAAGATTACAAAACAGGAATTTGCAATACTGGAATTGCTGCTTAAAAACCCGAAGCAGGTGTTTAGCAAGGAGGATATATTTGAATATGCGTGGGATGAGCCATATATGGGTGAAACAAAGACACTGGATGTGCATATAAGCAATATCAGGAAGAAAATAAAAACCGTTACATCTGATGAATATATAGAAACAATATGGGGGATTGGATATCGCCTGCATGAATAATTTACTCTTTTTTTACTATTTATTTGCGATTGATTAGGATTTATTTTTTATGATAAGAGCAGATAGGTGATTGCGGAATGTATTAACCAGAATTTATGTGGTTGTAAGAGTTTCGCAAACACCCGGATAAGAGCATTTAGGAAAAGGAGAAGAAGGCTTTGAGTGAATTATTATTGCAGACAAGGAATCTGACTAAGCAGTATGGCAGACACAGGGCGGTTGATGATGTAAATATGCACATTAAAAAGGGTGCGATATATGGCTTTATTGGAAGAAACGGAGCCGGTAAAACGACCTGTCTTAAGATGATTAGCGGACTGTCAGCACCGTCTTATGGCGAAATAGAAATGTTTGGGTATAAGGGAAAGGACTTACAAAAGGTACGTTCAAGAGTAGGGTGTCTTATAGAAGCTCCCGGACTTTATGGCAATATGTCAGCATTTGACAATCTGAACATTAAATGTAAGCTTACAGGAATTAAGAAAAAAGGATATATAGAAGAGCTGTTAAAAACAGTAGGTCTTGATGCTGTTGGAGAAAAGAAAACAAAGCATTATTCGCTTGGAATGAAGCAGCGCTTAGGAATTGCTCTTGCACTTGTAGGCGAGCCTGACCTGCTTATTCTTGATGAGCCGATTAACGGACTTGATCCGCAGGGAATAGTGGAGGTGCGTGAAACCATCCAGAAGCTTGCTAAGGAGCGAGGTATGACAATATGTATTTCAAGTCATATCCTGGAGGAATTATCAAAGATTGCTACAGATTATGGCATTATTCATAATGGATGCCTTGTGCAGGAGCTTACAAGAGAAGAGCTTATGAAAAAATGCAGTGAGCGTATAGAGCTTACGCTTGATAATCCTAAGCAGGCTATTCCTGTGCTTGATGATATGGGCTTTAGCAGCTATCAGGTTATAGATAAAGAACATATTCATATATTTGAAAGACTGGGAGAAAGTGCCAATCTGAACATGGAGCTTGCAAAGGCGGGAATTCCAGTTAAGGGAATATCTATTACAAGTGAAGAACTTGAGAATTATTTCTTAAGGCTTACAGGGGGTGACAATCGTGCTTAATATGATAAAGATGGATGTATACAGAATGTTTCGTACAAAGAGTATGTATGTAATATGGATTATATTGCTGGCATCAGCACTGCTTACCTCATTTCTTTCAAAAATAGATTATGATGCAGTTAATAAAGAGTGGGAGCAACAGCAGGCAGTGGAAAGACAGGCAGATACTGATGGTCAGACGGTTGATGTGGTAAATGCACAAGACATAGAGGAACAACAGGCAGATGACAGCAACAAGGAACAGCTTTCGCAGCAGAATACAGATAATGTCAATCTTGGTATGAGCGTGGAATTACCTACGGAGCCAGGGAAGAAGGTTACGGTAATGGATGTTTTCTTTTCTAATGCACAGGGAAAATTTTATGCACTTTTTCTTGTAATATTTGCGGTTATGTTTGCAACAGCAGATATTAAGAGCGGTTATATTAAGAATATTGGTGGACAGGTGTCACAAAGGGGGATGCTTATTGTTTCAAGGGCAGTTGTGCTTGCCTTATTTACAGCAATTACATTTGCAGGGATATTTGTATTCCAGGCAGCAGCGAATATGCTTGCGTTTAAATGTGTGGTGTGGGGTAACTGGAAGGAGATTATACCTTATTTCTTAACGGAACTTACGCTTCATTATGCATTTGTGTTAATATGTATGGCAATAGCAGTTATAATTAAGAACAATGTCATAAGCATGACCTTGTCGGTATGTCTTACCATGAATATAATGAGCATTGTGTATGGCTTTATAGGTTATGTAGTTAACAGAAAGGGACTTCATAACTTCAGCATCTATAAGTATACAGTAACTGGAAGGATGGCAATGCTTCCTATGAATGCAGGCAGGGATGATGTTGTTAGTTCAATGTGTGTGGCAGTTATATTTATTATTATAATGCTGTCATTAAGTAGTTATGTTTTTCAGAAAAGGGATATTTAGAGGATGAGGATTATTATTGGAATATTAGCAGTAATAATTATTATACAGGCATTTATTATGTGGAAATACCAGCGGCAGATTAAGGACATCTGCCGCCAGTTGTCGTTTCTTATGGAACACGATAGTAACAAGCTGATTCAACGTGAAATAGATATGGGGGGAATAGGTGAGCTTTCAGATAAATTGAATAAGCTTCTTGACCTGCGTAAAAAAGAAAGAAATGAGTACAGAAAAAAAGAAGAGCTGATTGCAGATACATATACTAATCTTTCACACGATATAAGGACACCGCTTACATCGCTGGATGGGTATTTCCAGCTTATAGAGGAATGTGACAATATAGATGACCAGAGGAGATATCTTGATATAATCAGAGAAAGGCTTAACAGCCTCAATGAAATGCTGGAGGAACTTTTTACATTCACTAAGCTGAAAAATGATTCGTATAAGCTGGAGCTTACGGATTGTTGTATGAACAGAATATTAAAAGAAGCTGTATTTTCTTATTATGATGAATGGAAGAAGCAGGGCATCTGCCCGGATATTAGTATTACTGAGGAAATGCTGTACATATCAGGTAATAAGCAGGGCTTAAGGAGAGTTATACAGAATGTCATAAAAAATGGTCTTGATCATGGGGAAAAGAATATAAGTATCAAGCTTATCCGTGAGGATAATCACGCCTTGCTTAAAATCAGCAATTATACGGAACATCCTGAAAATATTGACTTAAGCCATGTGTTTGAACGTTTTTATAAAGCAGATGTGGCAAGAGGCAGAGCCTCAACCGGACTGGGTTTATCTATTGCAAAAGAGCTTGTGGAGCGTATGAATGGAGATATAAGTGCAAGAATACAGGGGAATGATTTCCTTATTGAGATAAAAGTTCTGCTTGTGGTATAATATGAATAGGTTGAAAGAGAGATAAGGAAGGTGTTTTTATGAAATATTCTAATGTAGTAGTTGCCGGTGGTGGGGTGCTGGGAAGCCAGATTGCATTTCAGGCAGCATATTGTGGTTTTAACGTAACTATATGGTTAAGAAGTGAGGGTTCTATTGGTCGTACACAGCCAAAGATTGATAATCTTAAAAAGACATATACAGAAGCAATTGAGAAGATGGCAGACGATAAAAATGCGTGGTGTGCAGGTCTTGCTGATGAAGATTCATTTGATAAGGTAGAGTGTCTTAAAAAAGTCGAAGCTGCTTATGATGGCATAAAACTTGAACTTGATATGGCAAAAGCGGTTAAAGATGCTGACCTTGTAATTGAGTCAATGGCAGAAAACGAAAAAGATAAGATTGCGTTTTATGAGAAGCTTGCCCCGCTTCTTCCTGAAAAGACGGTCGTTGTGACTAATTCATCAACACTTCTCCCGTCAATGTTTGTAAAGTATACAGGAAGACCTGATAAGTATTTATCGCTTCATTTTGCTAATTCAATATGGAAGAATAACACGGCAGAAGTAATGACACAGCCTCAGACAGACATGAAGTATTTTGATGAGGTTATGCAGTTTGCTAATGATATAAGAATGATTGGACTTCCGGTAAGGAAGGAAAAGAGTGGATATCTGCTTAATTCAATGCTTGTTCCATTTCTTTTAAGCGGACTTGATTTGTATGCGTCAGGCATATCTGACCCTGAGAGCATTGATATAGCGTGGACAAGAGGAACAGGAGCACCTAAAGGACCATTCCAGATATTTGATACAGTAGGACTTAACACTGCATATAATATTGTTCATCAGTATCACAGTGTTCCGGGAATATTTTCACCATTATTAAAGAAGATGATGATGCCATATAATTTTAAGAAGATGGAAGAAATTCTTAAAAAATACATAGATGAAGGCAAGCTTGGAATGTCAACAGGTGAAGGATTTTACAAATATAAATAAATATATTATTCTATAGATAATCAAAAGGAGGCTTGTCAACAGATGATTGGCCTCCTGAATTATTTATACAGGAGAGATTAGATGAAATTAGATGTTCTGGGGCTTATCGGTGCATGCTCATATGCATTGGACTGTGTTGAGGCAGAATTAGTTCATGTGACGAATAAACATGCAAAGCGTGTGGCATATATGAGCGTATGCACGGCAATGCAGATGGGAATCACAGGCAGAAAACTGCAGGACCTGGCTGTGTGTGCACTTTTGCATGACAATGCCCTTACTCAATATATACAGGAAGAATTTCATAATGACATTTCACATGTAGATAGTATAAAAGAACTGCCACATGCAGGGGCACATTGTGTAATGGGTGAACAAAACATAAAAGACATTCCATTTTATACAGATGTAAAAAATGTTATTTTATATCACCATGAAAATGCCGATGGAAGTGGGCCGTTTGGTAAAAAATGGAACGAGATTCCGCTTTTTGCACGAATTATACATATGTGTGACCTGCTCGATATGGTATGTCTGCGTAAGGCGGTTGACTTTGAGACATGGAAGAAAATAAGTGAGTTTCTTTCAAAAATACGTGGAATGGTTATTGATGATGAGTGTGCAGATGCATTTATGGATGCATTTACAGGAGTGTCCGTTATGAATATGGAAGATTCGCAGATAGAGAAGAGTCTGTGGGAAAAAGTACCACGCGAAAAAATAGAATTAACTTTTGAGCAGATAAAAAATATTGCTGGATTTTTTGCGAGAATAGTAGACTACAAATCACCATTTACAAGTACACATTCAATTGGCGTGGCTGAATGTGCCAGGAAACTTTCGGGATATATGGGATTCGATGATGAAACAGTACAGAAAATGTATCTTGCCGGAGCACTGCATGATATCGGAAAAGTTGCAATAGGCAATGACATACTTGAAAAACCGGACAGGCTTACTGATGAAGAATTTGATACAATGAAGCATCACGCATCATATACATATCGTATTTTGTCAGATATTGATGATTTTGACGAAATCCGTGACTGGGCAGCTTTTCACCATGAAAGATTAGATGGAACGGGATATCCGTTTGGAAAGAGTGCAGACGAATTGAATGAATGTGAACGGATAATGGCATGTGTTGATATTTATCAGGCGTTGACAGAAAGCCGGCCGTATAAAAAAGGAATGACACATGAAAAAGCAATTGGGATTCTTGAAGATATGGCACAAAAAGGATGGCTTGACAAAAATATTGTATTAAAGACAGATGAATGTTTTTCTGTATGATAAATATAAAAAATATGGAGGGAATATGCTTGATATAATATATGAAGATAAAAATATGATTGTAGTAAATAAACCGGCAGGACAGCTTGTGCAGAGCGGCAGATCATTTGAACTTGACCTTACAAGCGAAGTGTTAAATTACAGGCGTGAAAAAGGCGAAGAAGCATATGCTGCAGTTATAAACAGGCTTGACAGACCGGTGAGCGGACTTGTGCTGTTTGCAAAAAATAAAAAAGAGGCATCAAGATTGAGCAGCCTTATGCAAGAAGAAGGCTTTTGTAAACAGTATTATGCGGTGTGCTGCGGAAAACTGCCTGATAAAAACGGTGAGTTTGTGGATTACCTCTTAAAAGACGGAAAGAATAATGTTTCAAAGGTTGTAAAGGAAGGGACAGCCGGTGCGAAATATGCAAAACTTCTATACGAAACATTAAAAGAGATAGAAAAAGATGATAAGGTTTACACGCTTGTAAAAGTAACACTGATAACCGGAAGACATCATCAGATACGCGTGCAGTTTGCACATAGAAATCATCCGCTTCTTGGCGATACAAAATACGGAGAAGAGAGATTTAACAATGAAATAGCACTCTGTGCAGCATTTTTAAGCGTTGACGGACATGAATATTCGATAGAGCCGTCATGGCAGTTTTGAAACTGAAATACTGAATAATTACCCCGCCTGTTGACAATAATTACATATATAAAGAATGTAAAACATTGTGAACTTATTATAGAAGGGGCAGGGCAGATGCAGGAAACCGGGAAGCATTATAAAAAAGCATATTGGACAAACAGGCAGAAGTTGCAGTATATAAGTGGAATCGTAATTATTACGGTATCTGTAATTGCCGGCTTTAAATATGTTTTTCCTTTTGTTGCACCATTTGTGATTGCATATGCTGTGGCAGTAATGATTGAAAAGCCTGTAAACAGACTCGCAAGGGTGTTCAAGGGCAGAAAAATGATTGCGTCGGCTGTTATAGTTATTTTGTTTTCGGCAGTTTTGTGTGTGGGAATCGGACTGGCAGCGTATTTTGGACTGGCTGAGATAAAGTCATTTATAAAAAATTATGAGTATAATATGGTGACATTCAGGCAGACCGCCGCAAGAATCTGTTTTAATATGGATGGATGGCTTGGACTTTCGGACGGACAATGCCTTGATTTTATATGCCGATGTATGGAAAAATTTGAAAAAACTGTCGATAATGGCGGTGTTTCACAGATTATGACTAAAGTTGTGACAATTTCGGTTCCTGCTGTAATAAAAACAATTACAGTTACAGGTTCGGTAATTATCTGCTTTATATCAGTTGTGTATCTTTCGGTTGTGATTGACAACGTGAGGGATTGGAAAAAGGAAAATGTTTTTCGCATGGAAATAAAGGCTGTATCTGATTCGTTATACAGGCTTATACAGGTATATTTTAAAATAGAAGCATTAATTCTGGTTATTAATTCAATACTATGTATAATTGCTTTGCTTATAATAAAAAATCCGTATGCAGTTGTGCTTGGCATACTTATAGGTATTGTGGATATGCTTCCCGTTTTCGGAACCGGAACAGTTCTTCTTCCGTGGGCATTATTTGAACTTGTTAATAAAAATGTGACATCGGCAGCAGTTCTTGTAAGTGCGTATGTTGTGACATATTTTGTGCGTGAGATAATGGAGAGCAAGTGCCTGGGAGACAAAACGGGGATTCCGCCGTTTGTCATGCTTATGGTAATATTTCTGGGGATTATGATATATGGCATAATGGGATTTATATTAGGCCCTGTTTCATATTGTATAATGAAAGCACTGATACTTCACTTGAAAATAGAGATTGAACGTGGTACACTAAAAAATACTTGAAATATAAGCTGTAAAGTAACAGCAAAATCGGAGGTAGACATGGCAGAGGATAAGAAACTGGTAGAGGCAATTACATCAATGGATGTTGATTTTGCACAGTGGTATACAGACGTTTGTAAGAAGGCAGAACTTATGTCTTATTCAAGCGTAAAGGGATGTATGATATTTAAGCCCGCTGGATATGCCATTTGGGAGAATATAAAGAATGAATTAGACAGAAGATTTAAGGAGACAGGTGTTGAGAATGTATACATGCCAATGTTTATTCCTGAAAGCCTTCTTGAGAGAGAAAAAGATCATGTAGAAGGATTTGCACCGGAAGTTGCATGGGTGACATACGGCGGTCTTAATCCACTTCAGGAAAGAATGTGTGTAAGACCTACATCAGAGACACTTTTCTGTGATTTCTATAAAGATGAGATTCAGTCATACAGAGATTTACCAAAGGTTTATAACCAGTGGTGTTCAGTTGTAAGATGGGAAAAAGAAACAAGACCATTCCTTCGTTCGAGAGAGTTCTTGTGGCAGGAAGGTCATACAGCACATGCTACAGCTGAGGAAGCAGAAGCAAGAACACAGCAGATGCTCAATGTATATGCATCATTCTGTGAGGAAGTTCTTGCAATACCTGTTATCAAGGGACGTAAGACTGATAAAGAAAAGTTTGCCGGTGCTGAGGCTACATATACAATTGAAGCACTTATGCATGATGGCAAGGCACTTCAGTCAGGTACAAGCCACAATTTCGGTGATGGATTTGCAAAGGCATTTGGTATCCAGTATACAGATAAAGATAATAAGTTAAAGTATGTTCACCAGACATCATGGGGAGCAACAACAAGACTTATCGGAGCTGTTATTATGACACACGGTGATAATTCAGGTCTTGTTCTTCCGCCTAGAGTTGCACCTGTTCAGGTTGATATTATTCCTATCATGCAGAAGAAGGAAGGCGTGCTTGATAAGGCATTTGAGGTTATGGATACACTCAAGGCAGCAGGACTTCGTGTTAAGGTTGATGATTCTGATAAGAATCCGGGATGGAAGTTCTCAGAACAGGAGATGCGAGGTATTCCTGTAAGAGTTGAGATGGGACCAAGAGATATTGAAGCTGGTCAGGCTATCGTTGTAAGAAGAGATACAAGAGAGAAGATTACAGTTAATATTTCTGAACTTGCTGATAAGATTAAAGAGATTCTTGATGCAATGCAGGTTGAGATGCTTGAACGTGCAAGAAAGCACAGAGATGAGCATACTTATGTTGCAACAAATTATGATGAGTTTAAGGATATAGTTGCTAATAAACCTGGATTTGTTAAGGCTATGTGGTGCGGTGACCAGGCATGTGAGGATAAGATTAAGGAAGATACAACTGCTACTTCAAGATGTATGCCATTTGCACAGGAACATCTTTCAGATGTATGTGTATGCTGCGGAAAGCCGGCAAAGAAGATGGTTTACTGGGGTAAAGCATACTAAACGATTATTAATATAGATAAAGACAAAGGCGGGCAAAAGCCCGCCTTTTATAAAAGATTAAAATTTGTGGAAATGAGGTAATGTATGGATAAATACAATATTGTGATGCCGCAGGAGGTTAAGGATATAATAAAACAGATAGAGGCGGCAGGCTTCGAGGCATTTGCTGTCGGTGGCTGTGTCCGTGACTGTATTCTTGGCAGAACACCGCAGGATTGGGATATAACGACATCAGCACTGCCTTCACAGATAAAAGAAATATTTGCAAGAACAATAGATACAGGCATACAGCATGGAACTGTTACCGTGATGATAGGCAAAACCGGTTATGAGATAACTACATACCGTATTGACGGGGAATATAAGGATTGCCGTCATCCTGAAAATGTCGAATTTTCATCAGATTTAAAGGATGATTTAAAAAGACGTGATTTTACAATTAATGCAATGGCATACAATGACAGCACAGGCCTTGTTGATGAATTTGACGGAATAAATGATTTGAACAAAGGTATTATAAGATGTGTGGGAGATGCAAAAGAGCGTTTTACGGAAGATGCTTTGAGAATGATGCGTGCAATACGATTCTCTGCTCAGCTCGGATTTGATATTGAAGAAAATACATACAATGCAATATCAAAGCTGTCACCATCAATAAGCCATGTCAGCATGGAACGCATACAGGTTGAGCTTGTAAAAACACTGTTGTCGGATAACCCAGGTTATGTAATGAGATTTTATGAGACGGGGCTGTTTAAATATGTGCTTCCGGATATCGGCCGGGTGCTTGGCGGAAGATATTCAAGAAATGCACTTACAATGTTGAAATTTTCTAAAAAACAGCCTGTTTTCAGGTATGCAGCACTTCTTAACACGCTTGAACCGGAAAATGTAAGAAAGACGCTCAGGGAATTGAAGCTTGATAATTATACGGTGGAGCATGTTACAAAACTTGTTGCTAATTCAAAAGTAACAATAGAAGAAAATGAACCGGCATTAAGAGAGGCAGTCCACAAATACGGAAGAGAACTTATACAGATGATGTTTGAGCATGAAGAGGCCATAATTGCCACAAAGGAAGAAATTACCGGTATAAAGCTTGCTGGCAAGAAAAAACACCTTATCGTTCTCAGGACTATGTATGATGAGATTACAAAAAGAGGTGACTGTATCTGTATAAAAGACCTTGATATAACGGGAAATGATTTGATGGAATATGGACTTAAAGGTCCTGAAATAGGGAAGACACTCAATGAACTCCTTGGCGTTGTAATAGAAAATCCACGTCTTAATGATAAAGCAACACTTATAGCATTAATAGAACATCTTAATTAACTTTAGGGTATTTTTCCTCCACAGCTTTCATATGATAAGACAGACATATGGAAGTGTGGAGGTTTATAATGAATGAAAAATCACTGGATGTATTAAAACAGTATGATATAGATGTGTATAAAACTATGCGTGGAAGAGGAGGAATGCTGCTCTTTACAAATCAGGGAGTGAAGCTGTTTCTTGAGTGTAATCATCCTGATAAATATTATGAAAGAGAAGACATAATTACTAAAACTATTGCACATAATGGATTTATTAATGTTGATACATATATAAGAAATGCAGATGGCGGGCTTGTGAGTGAGAATGAGGAGGATGGCAGACGGTATATACTGAAAAACTGGGTTGATGCAAGAGAGTGTAATGTGAATGATATTTCGGATATAGCAGTCGGTGTCTCAACGCTTGCAAGGCTGCATACATCACTTGATGAAGCGGCAGTGTGTTTCAGGGAGATGGATGTTAATCCTGTAGCAGAAAACATGAGGCTTGCGGATAATTATGTGCGCCATATGAAAGAACTGAAACAGGCATCCAATTATCTTAAAAATAAGAAAAAGAAATCTGAGTTTGAAAATATTGCATATAGAAATATAGGTTCATTTTACAGTGAGGCGGTGAATGCTGTCCGTAAAATGAGCGATGATAAATTAAAAAAACGTTTTTTGCAGGCACAGCTTAGCGGTGAACTTGTACATGGCAACTATACATATCATAATGTATGTTTTTGCGGAAGCACTGTATTTGTCACGAATTTTGAGAAGTGCCGCAATGAATGTCAGATAAGTGATTTGTACCAGTTTATGAGAAAAATTCTTGAAAAATATGAGTGGGATATTCAGACGGCATACAAAATGCTTGATGAATATGACAAAGTAAAACCGGTATCTGATATTGATTTGGAGCTTTTAGGAGTGCTTTTTTCATTTCCGGAAAAATTCTGGAAGATAATCAATTATTATTACAATATGAATAAGGCATGGATACCACCCAAAAGTGTTGAAAAACTGAAAGCAGTTACATCCGTAAACAGCCGCAGGCTGGAATTTCTTGCAAGTATAGGTGTATTGTGATAATATAGCTTACAAGTACGGATAGATTTTGAATTGGAGTACGTATGAACAAAAATGTATTTTTTAATATAATATATAAGGCAGTTTCCGTTATGATGATTGTTGTCATTTCTGTGTCAGGTCTTGTAGGCTGCGGCTCGAAAAAAACAAGTTCTGTCATACCGGGAAGCTCAATACTTCCGGCACCGACAAAGTCAATTACGGATGCACCTGTAAATGCAAAAACAAATGAAATTACAATAGAAGGTGTTTTGTCTTCATTAGATAAAGATGCCAAAAAGATGAGATTTGTTGAAAATTCATCAGGAATAGAATATGAAGTTCCATATACGGGGGGAACTGATATTCAGACAAAATATGGAACAAAGATAGCACCATCCAACATGAAGCCGGGTGAGATATACGAAGTTACATGTGATAAAAAAGGAACAGCACTGACAATCTACGGTGCAAAGGATGCGTGGGAAAGAACCGGGATTACAGGGCTTGATTTTGATGAAAGCACAAGAAAGATTACGATTGGTTCAACTAATCTTGTATATGCACAGAAATCGGTGATTTTGTCAGATAATGAAAAGATATCTATTTCCCAGATTGTAAAACAGGATACTGTAATATTAAGAGGTGTTGATAGTACGGTTTACTCAATTGTAGTTGATGTAGGACACGGATATATTAAGTTCACAGGAGTAAGTGCATTTGAGGGCGGATATGCAAGTATAGGAAAGAGCCAGCTTGTAGGTGTGACTGATAATATGCTTGTTACTGCAGCAACCGGAACATATGATCTTGAACTTGATGCAGGAACCATGAGCGGAAAGAAGACTGTTACGGTTGAGAAAAATAAAGAGACAACGGTTGATTTCAGTGAATATAAGCTTCCGGTTGATGAGCAGGGAGCTGTTAATTTTAAAGTTACTCCGTCAAATGCTGTCATGACGATTGACGGCGAGGAAGTGGATTATACAGAACCTGTTATGTTGAAATTTGGCAGTCATGTCCTGACACTGGCAGCTAATTATTATGAAGCATATACAGAGACATTTACAGTAAGTTCGGCTTATTCTACAAAAGTTATAGATATGACATCTAAGTCAGCCTCGACTAAGAGCAGCAGTTCATCGACGACTGCAGCATCAACAAATGGTTACAAGGTAAATGTAACAGCACCTGCAGGTGCAGCACTTTATGTAGACAGCGTATATGTTGGGATTGTGCCGTGTTCATTTGAGAAAAAGTCGGGTACAAAGACTATAACTCTTACGCAGAATGGATATAATACAATTAGTTATTCTATTTCTATTGCCAACAGCAGCGGAGATTTGAATTATGCATTTCCGGATATGACAAAGAAAGAATAGAAGGAGGATAAATCCTCTCCTCGCTAGGAGACATAGTGCATCAAAGATGCACATTGGGATTTTTCTTTGAAAAACAAGGAGGATATTATGAATATACCGTTTTCACCACCTGATATAACAGAAGAAGAGATAGAAGCAGTTGCCGAGGTTATGCGTTCCGGCTGGATTACAACAGGACCAAAGACTAAGGAACTTGAAAGAAAGATGGCGGAATTTACGCATACAAACAGAGGTGTATGCCTTAATTCGGCAACATCATGTATGGAGATGGCACTACGCCTGTTTGAGATAGGACCGGGAGATGAAGTTATTGTGCCGGCATATACATACACTGCCAGTGCCAGTGTTGTATGTCATGTTGGTGCGACACTGCGTCTTGTGGATGTAGAAAAAGGAACATTCCACATTGATTATGCTGCGGTTGAGAGTATGATTAATGAAAATACAAAGGCAATCATACCTGTTGATCTGGGCGGTGTTATGGTTGATTACGACCGTATACGAGCTATTGTTGAATCAAAGAAGAGCCTTTTTAGACCTTCTTCAAAGATGCAGGAAGCATTGGGACATATTTTAATTCTTGCTGATTCTGCACATGGATATGGTGCTTCACAGAATGGAAAGATGAGTGGAGAATGTGCTGATTTTACAAGCTTTTCATTTCACGCTGTTAAGAATTTTACGACAGCTGAGGGTGGCGGACTTGTATGGAGACCTGTGCCGGGTGTTGATGATGAGGAGATTTATCATAATCTTATGCTTCTTACGCTTCACGGACAGTCAAAAGATGCACTTGCAAAGACAAAGTTAGGTGCATGGGAATATGACATAAAGGGACCTTATTACAAATGTAATATGACAGATATTCTTGCCGCTGTAGGCCTTGTACAGCAGAAGCGTTATAAGGGCCTTCTTGCGAGAAGAAAAGAGATTATTGAGCGTTATGATGAGTGGATTAAAGATGATGATATAATGACACTTAAACACTTTGATGGCGGTAATATTTCAAGTGGACATCTTTATCTTGTAAGAGTGCTTCCATATGATGAAGAAAAGAGAAATTCCCTTATAACAGCAATGGCAGAGGCAGGTATTGCAACTAATGTCCATTTCAAACCTCTTCCTATGCATACGGCATACAAGAATCTTGGATTTGATATAAAAGATTTCCCAAATTCATACGAGATGTATAAAAATGAAATTACACTTCCGCTTCACACATGTCTTACAGATGAGCAGACAGAGTATATCATTGAGAATTTTAACAGATTAAGGAAGATTTAATTATGGAGTTAAGACAGTGGAATGAGCTGCCTGACCGTATGAGAACGCGTGAGGTCAGAAAATATTATAATATAATCGCACAGCGAAGAGGCTGGTTTCGTGCAAAAAGGGTATTTGATGTCATAGTTTCATTAATAATGCTTGGATTTCTTGCAATTCCTATGGCAGTTATTGCAGCCATGATAAAGTTAGACTCAAAAGGTCCTGTTTTTTTCAGGCAGGAAAGAGTTACGCAGTATGGAAGAATTTTTAAGATTTACAAATTCAGAACTATGGTAAATAATGCTTCATGTATCGGAAGCCAGGTTACAGTGGCAGGTGACGCAAGAATAACAAAGGTTGGTAAATTTTTAAGAAAATTCAGACTTGATGAATTTCCACAGCTTTTTAATATAATAGCTGGTGATATGACACTTGTTGGGACAAGACCTGAAGTGCCGAAATATGTTAAGCATTATACACCTGAGATGTATGCAACACTGCTTCTTCCTGCAGGACTTACATCGAGGACAAGCATTGCATACAAGGATGAGGATAAGCTTTTGAAGGATGCAAAAAATGCCGATAAGACTTATGTAGAGCAGATTCTTCCTGTTAAAATGCAATATAATCTTGAAAGTTTAAGAAAATTTGGACTGGTTGATGACTGTAGCATTTTATGGAATACTTTTTATTCTGTAATCAGGAAGTAGGATTGGAGACATTATGTTTATTACAATGTGTGTAATTGCATATAATGAAGAAAATGCAATTGACAGAATTCTTGGCGATATAGCCGCACAGGATTACAATCATAATGATATGGAAGTTGTGCTTGTTGATGGGGCATCAACTGATAATACAAAAAAACATCTTGATAATTTCAAGGAAAAATACAAAGATGATTTCAGAAGAGTTGTGGTGCTTGATAATCCTAAGAGAACACTACCGTCAGGCTGGAATGTAGCACTCAGGGAATATAAAGGCGATGCAATCATAAAAGTAGATGCACATGCCGAGATTCCTAAGGATTTCGTGAGCAAAAATGTGCGTGTTCTTGAGAGCGGAGAGGATATATGCGGTGGACAGAGACCTGTGATTATAGATGAAGAGACTCCGTGGAAGAATACGCTTCTGCTTGCGGAGAGCAGCATGTTTGGCTCAAGTATAGCTCCATACAGGAACAATCCGGGAAAAACATATGTAAAATCAATGTTTCATGCTGCGTACAGAAGACAAGTTTTTGATAAGGTCGGTTTTTTTAATGAAAATCTTGCACGCACGGAAGATAATGAGATTCATTACAGAATGAGGGAAGCAGGATTTAAACTTTGCTTTGACCCTGATATTATCTCATATCAGCATATAAGAAGCAGTCTTCCTAAGATGTTAAAACAGAAATATTCCAATGGATTGTGGATTGGGAAAACAGCAAAAATATGTCCGCAATGTTTGTCATTATATCATTTTGTGCCATTTGCCTTTGTATCGGCAATTATAATGTCGGTAATCGGAACAGGCCAGAAAATATGTATGCCGCTTAACAGGCTTGCAAAAAAACTTACAAAGTTGATGTGGTCCGTTTATGGACTTCTGGCAGCAGTAATGTCAGCAGTTTCGGTGATGAAAGCAGGCAAAAAGAAAAATATGACAAATGTGGCACTGCCATTTTTGTTTTTATTGCTTCATGTAAGTTACGGAGTTGGCACATTAAAAGGCTTACTTAGTAAGACTGATGGTGAAAGGAAATAGGAAAAGATATGGGAGATACAAGAAAAGACAGGATACAGCTCCTTGTAAGAAGAATTTTTTTGGTTATAACGGATATTATTCTCATAAATGGCTCAGTATTTCTTTCACTGATTATGCGTTTTGAGATAAATATAGCAAGTGTTCCGGAAGAATATATACAAAAGTACATTGTAAATGTTATTCCATTTACAATCGTGACGCTTATAATATTCTGGTGTTTCAGGATGTATCACAGTCTGTGGCAGTATGCAAGTATCGCAGAACTTTATAAAATTGTGGAAGCCTGCGTTGTTGCAGAGCTGGCACATCTTTGCGTGACATCTTTTATGGGATGGATGCTTCCACGTTCATGTTATTTTACATCAGGAGTATTTCTTATAGTTGCAATGAGTGCAAGCCGTTTTATGTACAGGCTTTTAAGGCAGCTTATTAATGAATACAGACATACCTCGGAACAGTTAAAGATAATGATTATCGGTGCCGGAGAGGCAACAAGTGTGCTAATGAGAGAAATTTCCAATTCGAGATACCTCGACAACTCAAAGGTGGTCTGTATAATAGATGACGATTTGGGAAAAGTTGGAAAGTATATCCGAGGTGTCAAAATTGTAGGTACAAGAGACCATATAAAAGAGTATGCAAGATATTATGACATCGATGAGATAATATTCGCTATTCCTTCAGCATCAACTAAGGATAAGAGGGAGATTCTTAATATCTGTAAAGAAACATCATGTAACTTAAAGATTCTTCCCGGCGTTTACCAGATGGTTGACGGCGAGATTAACATTAAGGATTTAAGAAATGTTGATGTTCTTGACTTGCTTGGAAGAGACCCTGTAAAAGTTGATATAGAATCAATTATGGGTTATGTTAAAGACAAGACAGTGCTTGTAACAGGCGGCGGCGGTTCAATTGGTTCCGAACTTTGCAGACAGCTTGTAAGCCACAAGCCGAAATGTCTTGTTATATTTGATATATATGAAAATAATGCCTATGACATACAACAGGAATTAAAAATAAAATATCCTGATGCAAATGTGGTTACGCTTATCGGTTCAATAAGAAATACATCAAGACTTGAATCGGTATTTGAACAGTACAAGCCTGATATTGTTTATCATGCGGCAGCACACAAGCATGTTCCGCTCATGGAAGTAAGCCCTAATGAGGCTATAAAGAACAATGTTGTCGGAACATGGAATGTTGCAAAGATGGCTGATAAGTACGGAGTTAAGAAGTTTGTTATGATTTCTACGGACAAGGCTGTTAATCCTACAAATGTAATGGGTGCAACAAAGAGAATCTGTGAAATGATAATCCAGTCATTTAATGAGAAATCAAAGACAGATTTCGTTGCTGTTCGATTCGGAAATGTGCTTGGAAGCAACGGTTCGGTTATTCCGCTCTTTAAAAGACAGATTGAGGCGGGAGGTCCTGTTACAGTTACACACCCTGATATTATCAGATACTTTATGACAATTCCGGAGGCGGTATCACTCGTCCTTCAGGCGGGAGCTTATGCCAAAGGCGGCGAGATATTTATTCTTGATATGGGTGAGCCGGTAAAGATTGACGATCTTGCAAAGAACTTAATACGTCTTTCGGGTTACACGCTCGGTGTTGACATGGAAATTAAATATACAGGTCTGCGTCCCGGTGAAAAGCTTTACGAAGAGCTTCTCATGAATGAAGAGGGCATGCAGGACACAGATAACAAACTTATTCACATAGGCAGACCAATCGAATTTGACAAAGAACATTTCTATGAAAAGCTTGAAGAGTTAAAAGAAATGGCATATGCAGAAGATTCGGCAGATATAAGAAAGAAGATTATGGAGGTTGTGGATACGTATCATCCGCAGACAAATCAGTAAATGATAAAGGTATTACAGGTTATTGAGGATATGGGATTAAACAGCGGTGTAAGCTCTATGCTGCTTAATTATTATAAGTATATGAATCATGACAAGGTTAATTTTGACTTTATAACATTTAAGCCTGTTCCGGAAGATGTAAAAGAATATTGTGAAAAAAATGATTCAATAATATACCAGGTAAGTGAATTATGTGGAAAAAATGTTATAAACGGAACTTTAAAAAAAGAAATTGAAAAAATAATTTCGGAACACAAGGGAGAGTATGACGTTATACATGGTCATGAACCAAATGCAGCATTTATATATTTTAAGGCAGCGAAAAAATATGGGATTGGATGTCGTATACTTCACAGTCATAATGCAAAAGGTGCTGACTTGGCAGTTAAAAAGTTCAGAAATTATATCCTTAACAACTATGGTCTTCTTTATGCAAATGTGAGATTCGCATGCAGCAAAAAGGCGGCAAAATACCTATATCATACATCAGAAGGCGTATGTATTATAAACAATGCCATAGATACATCATTGTTTGAATTTGATGAAAATGTAAGAAAAGAAACAAGAAAAGAATTGGGAATTGAAGATAAATTTGTTATAGGCCATGTTGGAAGATTTGCACCACAGAAAAATCACGAATATTTATTGGAAGTATTTGAAAAAGTATATGCAAAAAACAAGAAAAGTGTCCTGCTCTTAATCGGAGACGGTGAGCTTTTTGAAGACATAAAGCAGAAAGTCAGGGATAAAGGGTTTGAAGAAAACGTAATATTTACGGGAATAACCAATAATACGTCAAAATATATGCAGGCTATGGATTTGTTTGCGATGCCTTCAAGATATGAAGGACTTCCTGTCGTCTGTGTCGAAGCTCAGGCTTCGGGACTTGACTGTGTTCTGTCGGGTGAGATAACAAGAGAAGTTAAATTTACCGATAATGTTGGATTTGTTGATATAGGCAAAGAAAATATTGACAAATGGGTAGAAGTTATATTAAAAAAAGAACAGTCGTTTAATGATAAACTGAATTCAGAAAAGAGACTACTCGGTGCACAAAATGTCAAAAATGCAGGGTATGAGATTTCAAGTCAGGCGAAAAGACTTGAAAAGATATATATTAGACTGGCTCACAGGTGTTGAAAGGCAGTGAATATGACAGAGAAAAAAGTAGTAATATTAATGGCAACTTATAACGGACAAAAGTATCTGAAATGTCAGCTTGATAGTATTATACAGCAGACATATAGAAATTGGCAGCTTATTATAAGAGACGATTGTTCAAAAGACAATACTGTAAAAATAATACAAGAATACGAAAAAAAGGACGATCGAATTAAAGTTATATATAACGAGGGAAAGAATCTTGGGGCGATAGGTAATTTCTTTGAACTTATAAAAAAAGCACCGGATGCCAGCTACTATGCTTTTTCGGACCAGGACGATTATTGGCATGAAGACAAAATCGAAAAAGCAGTGGAAAGACTTGAACAGATGAGCAGTAAAAACGGGGAAAATATTCCGATTGCATATTGCGGTGCAAAAGAAATAACAAACGAAAAACTTGAGGTGACGGCTGTCAGTACATTTAAAAATCCCAGAACAGTATGGGAAAATGCTTTGGTAGAAAATTTATGTACAGGTTGTACATGTGTAATAAATAAAAAATTGAAAGATATGATACGTAAAAATCCACCTGCGTATACGGTTATGCATGACTGGTGGATATATTTGATTGCAACTTCGCTTGGAATGTTGTATTATGACGAAATACCATATATAAAATATAGACAGCATAACGATAATGCGTATGGAGATATTAACGACAAGACAAGTCTTTGGAAATATAGATTTAAGCAGTTGTTTTCAAAGCGTGGAGAGGTTTATAAGCAGATAGAAAGTTTTCTTGACATATATGGTAAATATTTGGATACAAATAAGAGAAAAACAGCACAGTTATTGGTTGCCTCAAAGAAAAATATTTTTTTGAGAATTAAGGTATTATGTAGGAAGTCTGTTTTCAGACAGAATAAGAATGATAACAGGGTAGCCGCATTTCTTGTGCTTACGGGAAAACTTTGATAATATCACTGTAAGACAACAGTGAAATAGTCGCATGAAGAATGGAGATTAAGAAAGTGAACAGTTTAAAGTCGATTATTAAAGACAGAAAGATGATACTGCGTTTGGCAAAAAATGATTTTAAAAACAAATTTGCCGGTTCATATTTCGGATTAATATGGGCCTTTGCACAGCCGGTGGTTATTGTATCTATTTATTGGATAGTATTTGAAAAGGGATTGAGGTCAAGACCGCTCCCGGAAATGCCTGATTTTCCGTATTTGTTATGGCTCATAGCAGGTATGTGCCCTTGGTTTTTTTTGAATGACGCAATGAATACAAGTACGAACTGCCTCATTGAGTATGGATATATTGTAAAGAAAATGAAGTTTAACATAGATATAATCCCACTTATAAAGATTGTATCGGCAGCCTTTGTGCATTGTTTCTTTATTGTACTCGTACTTGCCATTTATATTGTGTATGGAAAGATTCCAACACCATATGCTTTCCAGATGATATATTATTCAATCGGTGTGTTCTGTTTTTCGGTTGCACTGGTTTATCTGACAAGTGCGATAAATGTATTTTTCAGGGATATGGCACAGATAGTGGGAATTATAATGCAGTATGCAATGTGGGTTATTCCGATTATGCTTTCTGAATCACAGTATCCAGCGTTTATGAGACCAATTCTTAAAATTAATCCAATGTATTATATTGTTGAAGGATACAGGGATTCTCTTATCCGCCATATTGGATTTTGGGAACATCCGTTGCAGACAGTGTATTTCTGGGCTGTTGTAATAATTATGTTTATTATAGGAAGAACGGTTTTCACTAAAATGAAACCGCATTTTGCAGATGTTATGTAATGTTCAAAGAGAAATATATTAAATATGCAGGTGAAAAGTATGGATTATAGTATAGAAGTAGAAAATCTCAGCAAGGTTTACAAACTGTATGACAAGCCTTCTGACAGATTAAAGGAGGCATTGTCTCCCGTGAAAAAATGTTATCATAAGGATTTCTATGCCTTAAAAGATTTAAGTTTTAAGATTAAACCTGGTGAGACAGTCGGATTTGTAGGAAAGAATGGTTCGGGTAAGTCTACACTTTTGAAGATTCTTACAGAAGTTTTAACACCTTCGGAGGGGAGTCTTAAAATAAATGGAAAAGTGTCGGCACTTCTTGAACTCGGGGCGGGCTTTAACGGCGAATATACAGGAATGGAAAATATTTTCTTAAATGGTACTATTCTTGGTTTCAGCCATGAGGAAATGGAAAAGCGTGTCGATGATATTGTAAAATTTGCTGATATTGGAGAATATATTAACCAGCCTGTAAAAACATACTCAAGTGGTATGTTTGTCAGACTGGCATTTGCTGTTGCGATTAATGTAGAGCCAGATATTCTTATTGTAGATGAGGCGTTGGCAGTAGGTGATGTCAGATTCCAGCTTAAATGTATGGATAAGTTCCTTGAATTTAAAGAAAAAGGAATAACAATACTTTATGTAAGTCATGATGTTAATTCAATAAAGAGATTCTGTAACAGAGCAATCTGGATAAATGAGGGACATCTTGAAGCCGACGGTGATGTGGATTTAGTTACTGACAAGTATCTTGATTATCTCAAGATGCTTGATGCGGCTAATGAGCAGGATGAAAAACAGCCTGAAGACGAAAATAGTAATAGCGAAAATGAAAAGAAAACTGACAGGAATCTTGAGTCATCGGTTGAGATTGCAGAAGTTGTCTCATTAAAGATTGAAAATGAAAAAGGTGAAGAAATAACAGAGATAGAACATGGAGAGAAAGTAAAGCTTACACTTACGTATTTTGTCAATGATACAACTATTAAGAAGCCGGTTGTCGGAATTGCACTTCTACGTCTTGATAATCTGTATGTGTGCGGTCTTAATACTCTTCTTGATAAGATTGATGTTCCATGGGAAAAAGGATACAATTCAGTTACTTTGACATACGATAATTTTAATCTTGTAGGCGGTGGATATTATTTTGATGTGGCAGTTTATGACCAGACAGCATCAGTACCATTTGATTACAGAACAAAATATAAAGAAGTGTTTGTTAAAATGGGATACATTGCAGAGGGAATTGAGATTTTACCTCATGAATGGAACTAGGCGGCAGTATATCAGCTTTTGAAAGGAGACTAAGACGTTGAAGTATGCAACAGAAATTGATTTTTCATTTAATAATACTATGACAATATTTATTGATAATATTAAAGAAAATTCGGTGGTGCTTGAGTTTGGTCCGGCAAGTGGAAGACTTACCAGATATCTTAAAAATGAAAAAAATTGTAAAGTATATATTGTTGAGCTTGATGAAGAAGCTGGCTTGATAGCAGCAAAAGACGCAGAAGATTATGTTATCGGTGATATTCAGGATTATGAATGGACTAAAAAGTTTTCTGGAATAAAATTTGATTATATCCTGTTTGCAGATGTACTTGAGCATCTTACACAGGCGGAAAAAGTTGTAAAGGCTGCGGCAAAAATGCTTAAAGATGGTGGGAAAATGTGTATTTCTGTACCGAATATTGCCCATAATTCAGTTATAATTAATTTATTAAAAAATAGATTTGAGTATACTTCAACTGGAATAATGGACAATACGCATGTTCATTTTTATACAAAAGAATCTCTTGATGAGTTTGTTGATAAATGTGGTCTTTATATAGATAAGAGATATGCGACATATACACAAGTTGGTAAGAATGAATTTAAAAACAGTTATGATGATGTGGCATCGATGATAGCTGAGATGTTAAAGACAAGAAAGTATGGTGAAGTTTATCAGTATGTATATGTTATATCAAATATAAAGCCTGATAAAACAGAGGATTATATAAGAGAATATCAGGATTATATTTATGCACAGGCTTTTTTGGATTATGGAAAAAATATGTATGAAGAGTGCAAAAGGTGGGAGATACATGCAGATAAAAATAAATATATTTTTGAATTGTATGATATAAATAATGCTGTAAAATTGAGATTTGATCCTGAAAACTGTAAGTGTGGAATAAGGCTTGTAAAAGCAGTCGGCATAATCGGTGATACAGAGGAAAAGCTTGAATTTGACTCTTCCAATGCAATGTTTAATAATAATGACTTTTATTATTTTGAAAATGATGACAGTCAGATACATTTTAAATTATCAAAGAATCATTATGATAAGCTTGTAATAGAAATGGAATATGATGTCCTTGATGCTCTTGCTGGCGATTTGAAAAATTCAATTGTTGAAGAACAGGATATTGCAAAACATGAAAAAGAGAAGCTGGAGAACAAGATTAATGAACAAAAACAAATGATTAATGAGCAGACGGAAGATATTAATTTTAGAAAAGCATTTATTTCTAAGCCTTTGATTAATACATTATATAAATTATATTGCAAAAAAAATCATAGAGATGTAAAATAATAAATTGGTATAAAGTTGAAAGAAATGAGGACAGTTATGTCAAACAGAAAAAAGGTTGCAATTTTGAATCCATATGTAGCTACAAGAGGTGGCGGAGAGAAACATATGGGATATTTATGTCAGTTCATGGAAGAGTATTATAATTACGATGTTGACATTGACATTCTTGTATACAGTAATGAGGTGTTTGATGTAAATTCACCAGATTTTGTGACTATAGAAGATTTAAATGAACAGTTCAGTCTTAATCTTAAAAATACAAAAATAAGAAAATTGGATTTGCTCCAGTATGTGCGTAACCACAAAGAGTATCTTCAGAATAAGAAAGCACTTGAAAAGGTTACAAAGGAATATGACTTGTTCATTAATTTTATGTTTTTAAGTAAACATATTGGTAAAGCTAAGAAAAATGTATATGAAGTAATGTTCCCACCACTTAGATACAGATGGGAATTAAATAAGACAATTTTTCATAAGCTATTTGGTGCATTTCTGGATGAGTTATATTACAGAAGTTATGATGTATATATAAGTAATTCAAAGTTCACAAACAGATGGCAGTCAGAATATTGGGGAGAGAGTTCAAAGAATCACGTTGTATATCCACCAGTATTTAGTGAAAATGAGATTGCAGGCAGATATGATGAGTCAAAAAAGAAAAATATTATTATAAGCGTAGGACGTTTCTTTGTTTCTGCCCACAGTAAGAAACAGCTTGAAATGGTACAGTTTTTTGTAAATAATCAGGATGTGTTTAAAGATTATGAATATCATCTTTGTGGAGTGGTATCGGATGATAAGGCAGATCAGGAATATCTTCAGAAAGTCAGAGAAGAGGCTGCAAAAGTTGATAATGTATTCATCCACCTTGCATGCAGCCATGATGAACTTATGGAATTGTATGGACAGGCTAAGATATTCTGGCATGGAACAGGTTATGGAGTTGATGAAGACAAAGAACCTGAGAAAATGGAGCATTTTGGAATTACTACAGTAGAGGCAATGAGTTTTGGAGCAGTACCTGTTGTAATTAACAAGGGCGGTCAGAAAGAGACTGTAAGCGAGGGAGTAAACGGCTTCAGATGGGATACAGAAGAAGAGTGCGTTAATAATACAAAGAAGCTTATAGAAGATGATAATTTGAGAAAGAAATTTGCTGAAAAGTCAGTTGAACTTGCAAATAATTATTCCATAGAAAAATTCTATGATGCCAACAGGAGAATATTCGATGAATACAAATTATGATGTGTCGGTTGTTATTATTAATTATAACAGTAAAAAGTACATTGACAATTTATTTGAATCATTAATTAAGTTGAAACACAGTGATTTTACATTCCAGATAGTAGTAGTAGATAATGCTTCAACTGATGATTCAATTGAATATCTTGAAAGCAGACATTTCGACGAATACATTCCGGTAAAAATAGTTAAATCTGATGTAAACCGTGGATTTGCTGGTGGAAATAACTTTGGAGTAAAATATTCCGACAGTGAATATATAGTATTTTTGAACAATGATACAGCAGTAGATGAGATGTGGCTTGAAAATCTTTATCATTTTATAAGAGACAGAAAAGATTGTGTTATGGCAAATTCAAAGCTGTTATTCTTTTATGATTATATTCCGTTTACTTTTAAGACATCAGACAAGATTGAGCTTGAAAGAACTGTTAGGATAAACGAACATGACCAATATGCCGACGGGAAATTTATTGAGAATTGTCTCTGCGAAAAAGAAAAGCTTGTCTGTTTCGGACACACAAAGGTTCAGTTGCCTTTATTGGACAAGGACAAGGCACACACGTTTTTATTTAAGACAATCACATGGAATAACGAAACCGATGCGATAATTGCAAATGGTAAAGAATACAAGGCCGATGACAACGGAGTTATAAAAATAGAGTTATCGCAGGAAGATGTCAACAGACTTAAAGTTACATTGATTCAGAATGCGGGTTCCGGTTTTGATGATGTATACAATGGTTACGATATAGGTTTTTGCAAGCCTGACGGTGAAGAATATTCAAAGACTTACGAGCTTACAAATGGCTGCGGAGCGTCTATAATTATGAGAAAGAAAGATTTTGACGCATGCGGAGGTTTTGACGAACAGTTTTTCATGTATTATGAAGATACGGATTTGTCTTTTAGAATGAAAGCCGGTGGAGGAAAGATTATGTACTGTCCGGATTCAATCGTAAGACATATTCATACGGGAAGCAGCACAGAATGGTCTCCGTTCTTTACGTATCATGTATACAGAAACAAATTGTTGTTTTTATATAAGAATTTCAATAAAAAGCTGTTTTTCATGTATTTTATAAGACAGTATATTGACGGAATGAGAAGTAAGGATATTCAGAAAAAACGTGGTTGTAAAGATGCATATAAAATAGCATTCAAAAAAGAAAAAGGAATAACATATCAGGCGTAAAGCGTCTGAAAGGAGGAGCAAATGAAAGGGATTATTTTAGCTGGAGGAAGCGGAACAAGATTATATCCTCTCACAATGGTTACAAGTAAGCAGTTATTACCTGTATATGATAAGCCTATGATTTTTTATCCATTGTCTGTACTTATGATGGCAGGAATAAGAGAGATACTTATTATTTCTACACCTCAGGACTTACCTAACTTTGAAAGACTTTTTGGGGATGGAAGCGAGCTTGGACTTAAATTATCTTATAAGGTACAGCCATCACCGGATGGACTTGCTCAGGCATTTATACTTGGAGAAGAATTCATAGATGGGGATTCTTGTGCCATGGTTTTGGGCGATAACATATTCTATGGAAGTGGTCTGGGACAGCATTTAAGAGATGCGGCAGCAAAGGCTGACGGAGCTACTGTTTTTGGATATTACGTTGATGATCCGGAAAGATTCGGTATTGTAGAGTTTGATGAGAATGGTAAGGCAATATCAATTGAAGAAAAGCCTGAACATCCAAAGTCAAACTACTGTGTTACTGGACTTTATTTTTATGACAAAAATGTTGTTGAATATGCAAAACAGATTAAGCCGTCTGCAAGAGGTGAACTTGAGATAACGGATTTGAATAAGATTTATCTTGAAAAAGGCAAACTTGATGTTGTAACTCTCGGAAGAGGCTATGCATGGCTTGACACAGGAACTATGGATGCCCTTTCTGAGGCAACAGAATTTATTAAGGTTATAGAAAACAGACAGGGAATACAGATTTCTGCTATTGAGGAAATTGCATACAAGAATGGCTGGATTACAAAGGAACAGCTCGAAAAGCATGCTGTTAAGTATGGAAAGTCACCATATGGCAAGCATTTACAGAAAGTTGCAGAAGGAAAGATTAAGTATTAATACAATAAATGCAGAATAAGGAGATTTATTATGAAAATTATCGTTACTGGAGGAGCCGGATTTATAGGTGGAAATTTTGTTCATTATATGCTTGAAAAACATCCTGAAGATTTTATTATTTGTCTTGATAAGCTTACATATGCAGGAAACATGGAAACTCTTGCAGATGTAATGGATAATAAGAATTTCAAATTTGTAAAGGCTGATATAGCTGACAGAGATGCAGTTTATGCACTCTTTGAAGAAGAAAAGCCTGACGTTGTTGTGAATTTTGCTGCAGAAAGCCATGTTGACCGTTCAATTGACAATCCGGGAATATTCTTACAGACAAATGTAATCGGTACAGGTGTTCTTCTTGATGCTTGCAGAAAGTACGGAATCAAGAGATATCATCAGGTATCAACTGATGAAGTGTATGGAGACCTTCCGTTAGACAGACCTGACCTCTTCTTCACAGAGGAGACACCAATCCACACATCAAGCCCGTATTCGGCTTCTAAGGCAAGTGCAGATTTGCTTGTAATGGCTTACCACAGAACATTCGGGATTCCTACAACTATTTCAAGATGTTCAAATAACTATGGTCCATATCATTTTCCTGAGAAGCTTATTCCATTAATGATTGCAAACGTACTTAATGACAAACCTGTACCTGTATATGGTAAGGGTGAAAATGTACGTGACTGGCTTTATGTAGAGGATCACTGCAGTGCTATTGATTTGATTATCAGAAACGGAAAAGTCGGTGAAGTATACAATATCGGTGGACATAACGAGAGAACAAATCTTCAGGTTGTTAAGACTGTACTTGCAGAACTTGGCAAGGGCGAAGAGATGATTACTTACGTTACTGATAGACCGGGACATGACAGAAGATATGCCATAGACCCTACTAAGATGCACAATGAATTAGGCTGGCTTCCTCAGACTAAGTTTGATGACGGCATAAAGAAGACTGTTAAATGGTATCTTGAGCACAGAGACTGGTGGGAACACATTATTTCAGGTGACTATCAGAATTACTATCAGAATATGTATGGCGATAGAGCACACAAATTTGAAAAGTAATTAAACCGATTGATTTGTTGCAGCAGAAAGGAATTCAGAAATGAAAGTTTTGGTTACGGGAGTTAAAGGACAACTTGGTTTTGACGTTGTTAATGAATTAAAAAAACGTGGACATACACCTATAGGTGTTGATGTTGACGATATGGACATAACAGATGCGGTGGCTGTTGAGAAAGTTATAACAGATGCTGCACCGGATGCTGTTATTCACTGTGCCGCATATACCGCTGTGGATAAGGCGGAGGATAATGAAGAAATATGCAGAAAAGTTAACGCATATGGAACGGAAAATATCGCTAAGGTCTGCAAAAAACTTGATTGTAAGATGATGTATATAAGCACAGATTATATATTTGACGGCGAAGGCACAAGACCTTGGGAACCTGACGATGCCGTAACAAAACCTCTTAACGTATACGGACAGACAAAGTACGAGGGCGAGCTTGCTGTAAGGGAAAATGTCTCAAAGTTCTTTATTGTGCGTATTGCATGGGTTTTTGGTGTAAACGGAAATAATTTTATAAAGACAATGTTAAAACTCGGAAAAGAGAGAGGTGCTGTAAAGGTTGTTAATGATCAGATTGGTTCGCCTACATATACAGCAGACCTTGCAGTCTTGCTCTGTGACATGATTGAAAGTGAAAAGTATGGAAACTATCATGCGACAAATGAAGGACTTTGCAGCTGGTATGATTTTGCATGTGAAATATTCAAGTGTGCGGGAATGGATGTTGATGTGACACCTGTTGCGGCAACAGAATTTCCTACTAAGGCAAAGAGACCTTACAACAGCAGACTTAATAAAGACAAACTCACCGAAAATGGATTTAACAAATTACCATCATGGCAGGATGCAACAAAGAGATATGTTGATATTCTGATGAGTCAGAATTCGTAAGTATTTGAAAGGAGCCGGTTATGGGCAAGATTAAAGTTTCAACTTGTGATATTGAAGGATTATATGTTATTGAGCCGACAGTGTTTGGTGACAAAAGAGGATATTTTATGGAGACATATAATCAGAATGATTTTAAGGAAGCGGGACTTGATATGGTATTCGTTCAGGATAACCAGTCAATGAGCACAAAAAATGTACTCAGAGGACTTCATTTCCAGATTAACCATCCGCAGGGAAAACTTGTAAGATGTATAAGAGGAAAGGTTTTTGATGTTGCCGTTGACATTCGTAAGGGTTCTAAGACATTCGGAAAATGGTTTGGCGTAGAACTTTCAGCAGAGAATAAAAAGCAGTTTTATATATCACCGGGATTTGCACACGGATTTGTAGTTCTCAGTGATGAGGCAGAGTTTGCATATAAGTGCACAGACTTTTATCATCCTAACGATGAGGGCGGACTTGCGTGGAATGACCCTGAGATTGGCATAGAATGGCCTATCGATGATAAGACTGAGCTTAATATTTCTGATAAAGACCAGAAATGGGAAGGCATTGCAAGCCTTGACAAATGGTTTAAATAATAAATACCAGGAAAGATATGGTGAAGTATGGGGAAAAAGTTATATGGCCTGGTAGAAAAAATCGCCTTCTTTTTTCTTGGACTGCTGTTTAAGCTGATGAGAAAAGAGATGACACAACAGGTTAGAAATACATTTAGCGAGTTTATTAAATTTGGGCTTGTAGGTGTGTCAAATACCATTGTTTCGTATTGCCTGTATGCACTTTCATTGCAGATATTTTTAAAGTTAAATTTATTTCCGTCAACTGACTACATAATTGCAAACATTATTTCATTTCTTCTCAGTGTATTGTGGTCATTTTACTGGAACAATAAGTATGTGTTCAAGCTTAACGAGGGTGAACAAAGAAGTATATGGAAAGCTTTGTTAAAGACATATGTTTCTTATGGTTTTACGGGAATAATACTTAATAATATTCTGCTTGTTTTATGGGTACGTGTAATCGGCATCAATAAAATGTTAGCACCGATAATTAATCTTATAATTAATATTCCGATAAATTTCTTTATGAACAAATTGTGGGCTTTTGGTAAAAAAGACTAATGAATGTATAAGAAAGGATATTCCGATATGAAAAAGACAGCTTTGATTATGGCAGGAGGCAAAGGGGAGAGATTTTGGCCAAAGAGCCGTATTTCTCTTCCAAAACAGTTTTTATCACTTACAGACGATGGAAAGACAATGATACAGCTCACTGTGGAACGTATTCGCCCGCTTGTTGAGCTTGAAGACGTATATATTGCAACTAACAGTTTATATAAGAATCTTGTTTTGGATCAGTTACCGGGAATTCCAGAAGAAAATATTCTGTGTGAGCCTATAGGAAGAAATACAGCACCTTGTATAGGACTCGGGGCTGTTCATATCAACACAAAGTATGATGATGCTGTCATGATAGTGCTTCCTTCTGACCATCTTATTAAGAATAATGAGGTTTTTGCAGATACATTAAGTCGTGCAGCTGAAGTTGCACAGCAGGGTGAAAATCTTGTTACAGTCGGAATTACACCTAATTATCCGGAAACGGGATATGGATATATTCATTACGACAAAGAGACTAAGCTGGGCACTGCCAATGCGGTAAAACAGTTCGTTGAAAAGCCTGATATTGAACTTGCAAAACAATACCTTGCATCAGGTGAATATTTATGGAACAGCGGTATGTTTGTTTGGAAAGTGTCAACAATATTAGATAATTTCAAGAAATATATGCAGGATATATATGAAGGACTTGTTGTTATAAAGAATTCGATAGGAACAGCAGATTACGAATCTGTATTAAAAGATACATTTACTGCAATGCGTTCAGAATCAGTAGATTATGGAATCATGGAAAATGCGGAAAATATTTACAGTATACCGGGAGATTTCGGATGGGATGATGTCGGTTCATGGCTTGCAGTCGGAAGAATTAAGAAAAATGATGAAAATGGTAATGTTATAAACGGTAATGTGGTGTCTGTGTCATCAAAAAATTGTGTTATAGAAGCAAAAGACAAGCTTATTGCGGTTGTTGGTCTTGAAGATATAGTTGTTGTTGATACAGATGATGCAACTCTTGTATGCGATAAAGAACATGCTGGTGAAATTAAGAAAATTCTTGCAAAACTTCGCGAAGAAGGAAAGAATGAATATCTGTAATGTTTTTAAGCTGTTGACGTATTAAGACAATTCGTTTATAATCGACAATGTTTTGTCGATTGAAAAATAAGGAGAATATAGTAATGGAAACAACTGAAAAGTCAAACAGGCTGGCAAAAATTATAAGTACAGTTGTTGTTTTGGCGATTATAGCAGGACTCGAGTATTTGTTTTTTGAAAAAGTTTTGTTTAGCGATGCTTTAATTGGTGAAACAAACGATTCAAGATTGAATAACCTTTTGGTGGAGCACTGGTTTCATGCATTTACCGGTAAAGAATCATTTAGTGTAGTAAATATATTTTACCCGATGCCGGACACTGTTGCTTTTACGGATATGCTTGTCGGATTTGCTATTCCGTACAGTATTCTGAGAGCATTTGGGATGAATATGTTCCTTGCAAATAAAATAGTTCTTATAGCATTTCATATTTTTGGCAGTTATACATTTTATTATCTGCTTAAAAGAAAATTTAAGATTGATAGTTTCTGGAGTCTTGTAGGAGTTGTTATTTTTTCTTATTCAAGTGCTTATTATGTCAGAATCGGGCATACACAGTTAATGGCTATAAGTCTTATACCTATTTTAATTATATTTATATATTCATTTTTTGAAAAATTTGAATCAAATAAAAAGAGAATCCTGTATGCAGTTCTTTCAATTACAATGTATGCACTTATCATGTATACAAGCTGGTATACAGCATTTTTTACAGCATTATTTTTTGTTACATTGATATTAACATATCTTATTGTATCATATTCAAATAAAAATCGTGTGTTAAAGGTTGTTTTTGAATATATAAAAACATGCTGGAAAGAAGTTGTGGCATATTGTATATATGCTATATGTATAGTAATTCCATTTTTCAAACTTTATATTCCAGTCAGTAAAATGTTCGGAAAAAGAACATATGGTGAAATTGTAAGCCAGCTTCCTGAACTTATTGATTTCTTTAATGTTTCGACAGGAAACAGAATGCTTGGCTGGCTTATGGAAAAAATGAACCTTAACGGACGATATGAAACAAAAGGAATGTTTGTGTGGGAGCTCCATGTAGGCTTTTCTATTATAGTAATGGGACTTCTGGTATTTTTGTTCTTCTATATCAGAAGAAAATATTTAAAGCAGAAATACAGCCTTATTGAAAAGACGGGTGTTTATGATAATCAGGATATGACGCTTCGAGTTTCACTTATATATGCTGTGTTTGTTTCATTTTTACTGTTGGTTCAATCAAATGGTGCTTCACTTTGGCTTTTCGTTTATAAATTGTTTCCTGGTGCTTCGGCAATAAGAGCAGTTGTACGATATAATTTCTTTTTGACAATACCAGTTGCCATAGTTATTGCGGTTAATGGTTATAAAATATGCAGTGGATTTGAATGGAAAAAGGGCTTTGCAGTGGCAATACCTCTTGTTTTATCTGCATTAATATGGTATAGCAACAGCAATACTGTAGGAATTCAGTCAGATTGGAATATTTCTGAAGAAGAAAGACAGATAAGTACTGTTTCTGCTCCACCTGATGATTGCGAAGCTATGTATATTATAGATACTAAACCAGATTCACATACTTATTATGGAGAGAAATATTCATGGATTAGTTATCAACATTTTGCATGGGAAATATGTGAAAAGTATGATATTAAGAATTTGAATGGTTACTCAGGTCAGTTCCCGATAGGCTGGGTATTAAACAATGCCGATGATGTAAAAAATATTCATAAGTATGCTACAGATTGGATAGAGGGTACAAATGTAAGTTTAAAAGTATATTATTATGATATGGGAACAGATACATGGCATGAATATGTACCAGTAAAATAAGTAATAAATATTAAGAAATAACAAAGTTAGAAATCAGAAAGGTAAAGAAAAAATGAGTAACATGAATGAAAAAACATTGTCTATAGTGATTCCTTGCTATAACGAAGAAAACAGTATACTTGACCTTGTGAAAAAGGTATTGGAATCACCTGTTCCTAACAAAGAAATCATCGTAGTAGATGACTGTTCAAAAGATGGAACAAGAACAGTTCTTGAAAGAGATGTAAAACCTCTTGTAAGCAAGATTGTTTACCATGAAGTTAATCAGGGTAAGGGCGGAGCTTTAAAGACTGGATTTGCGGCTGCTACAGGTGACGTTGTGATTATTCAGGATGCTGACCTTGAATACGATCCAATGGAATATCCACAGGTTGTAAATCCTATATTTAATGATGAAGCTGATGTAGTCTATGGTTCAAGATTTAAAGAATCTAAGATGAAAGGCTATGTTGCCAATAGAATGGCAAACTGGTTCCTTACAAGATTATCAAATCTTTTCACACACCTTAAATGTACAGATATGGAGACATGTTATAAGGCATTTAAACGTGAGATTATTCAGTCTGTTGATATCCAGGAAAAGAGATTTGGTTTTGAGCCTGAAATTACAGCCAAAGTTGCAAAGATGAATGTAAGATTCAAAGAAGTACCTATTTCATATTATCCAAGAACAAATGAAGAAGGTAAGAAGATTGGCTTCAGCGATGGCGTAAGAGCTATTTACTGCATTTGGAGATATAGAAAATAATGAAGTTATTAAATAAAGCTAACATAAAACAATTTATATCTTATTTCTTTGTTGGCGGTGTTGCTGCAATAGTTGAGTGGGTAATGTTCTTTATATTTGCAAATGTATTGCAGATAAATTATTTTGTTTCAACAGTAATTGCATTTATATTTTCAACGACAGCCAATTGGATATTAGGAAGAATAACAACATTTAAAGATAACAATACGTATAAAGATAAGAAAGCAAAAGAGGCTTTTCTTGTATTTGTTGTAAGTGCAATAGGATTGCTATTTAACCTCATTCTCATGTATCTTTTTGTTACTGTGATGGGATTTGACAGTTCGTTAGGCAAGACATTAAGTAAGATTGCAGCTACAGGTATTGTTTTTATATGGAATTTCCTTATAAGAAAACTTGTTATATATAAATAAATATATAGATGTGCGAATCCTCTGCTTTTGTAATAATCAAAGGTAGAGGATTTCTTTTGGAGATATTAATGAAAGACAAACAGATTAAAATCGAAAAGACTATATTTTATATGCTGTTACTACTGGTAATGGTATATAGGGGTGTTATTCTTTTTAAATATTCATTTTATTATGTTGATGATGACCAGGCATTGATGTGGTACGGAACTGTTTCGTTTGCTCATTTTGATTTTCATGAGCCATGTTTTTTTGGACAGTCATATGGAAGCATGATTGAATCACTGTTGGCAGTACCGTTTTATTTTCTTCATATACCGCTTAAAGTGGCACTTCCCGTTTCAACATTAATTTTTACAACACTGCCATTTTTATATCTGGGTATAAAAAGTCTTGAAAATAACAGAATGGTTGCAGCTTATATTATATTGTTTGTATATGCTGCTATGAGTTATGGCTGGGATGTGCTTACATCTATTCCAAGGGCGTTCGTTGGAGGATTTATATTCGGAGTAATAGGTGGTGTGCTTATCAATGAAGAAGGTAAATGGTATAAATATCTCATAGCATCATATTGCATATATATTGGGTACATTATAACAAATACAGTTGCTGCGATTGCAGGAATGTTATATCTTGCAATGGTTTTATATAATAAAATTGATAAAGATTTTATTAAAAAGCGTTTTCCGGGGCTGATAGCCGGTAATGTGCTTGGATTTATTACAGGGTACTTTATAAAAATGTTTTATGTAAATAATCCTGATTATAATCTTCATCCTGCTTATAATGCTGCGGTAAGTCTTGAAGTTTTAAGAGAAAATATTGCAGATTTTAATGAAATAGCAGGCTGGTTTACACCAGTGACCATAGGTGCGGTATGGATTATTGTAATGCTTGTGATTGTATGGATATGCATATACAGAGGTGCGTTTAAGTCACTTATAATGACAGCGTTTGCCTTTTTTGGATTTATTGCTATACTGTCGCTTGATAAAATGGAAGATTATATGCCGGGAACACTTTTATATGGCCAGCTTAGGATGCTGTTGTTCGTTCCGTACATGATTGCATTAGTTGTATTTTTGTGTTCATATTATGATGAATCTGTGTGGAACAGAAAAAAGACATATGCGGGATGTATAGTTATGGTATTATGTTTTCTTGTAGTAATGGTCATAAAGAGTAATATAATAATAAAAGAAATTATCTCAGACGATAGTGTTTTGTATAATTCAGAAGTTATAAATTTACAACAGTCAGATGACCTGATTGAAAATGCCAGAGAAGCAGGGCGGATAGCAGTTGAAAATAATTGTGATGTTGCGATTCAGGTTGATGATAATAAAGCGTTTGGATATATATGTGCCGCATTGAATTATAATAAATTTGTTCAATATAATGCAGAATATGACAGAAGGACGTGGGTATATCACAATATGCAGCATCCGGGAAATTTCAGATGTCTTCTCGTAAAATATAACAGCGATGACGGATTATCGACAGAAGTTGTAGAAATATATGATGAGCCTGTGACACAATGGCTTTACGATAATATGGGATTAACAAGAAATAATTAAAAGTTTAAACTACTTTATCAAAAGCTATTTGTATAAGTTTAACAAAAAAACTTGATAAAATTTGACAAAAGTGTTGAAGAATTAATTTTATTTTGATAAAATAATTCAAGTGGTTTTTTATTAATAAATATAACTTTAAGAAAAGAGGTATATGATGAAGATAGCAGTTGTAGGAACAGGATATGTTGGCCTTGTAACAGGAGCTTGTCTTTCAGACTTAGGAAATAACGTATGGTGCGTTGATGTTAATGAAGAAAAGATTAACGCATTAAAGAATGGAGAAATTCCGATTTACGAACCGGGACTTGAAGATCTTGTTATGAACAACTTTAAGGCAGGAACTTTAAAGTTCACAACAAAGATTCATCAGGCACTTGCTGATTCAGATATATGTTTTATAGCAGTTGGTACACCTATGGGTGAAGACGGAAGTGCAGATTTACATTATGTATTAGGCGTTGCGGAAAGCATCGGACAGTACATGGATCATCATATGTATATTATAGATAAATCAACAGTTCCTGTTGGTACAGCACAGAAGGTACGTGCAAAGGTTCAGGAAGAACTTGACAAGAGAGGAAGCAGTCTTACATTTGATGTTATCTCTAATCCTGAATTCTTAAAAGAAGGTACAGCTATTTCTGACTGCCAGAGACCTGACAGAATTGTTATTGGTACAGATAATGATAATGCAGCAAAGGTAATGAAAGAACTTTATCTTCCACTTGTACGTAACAATGAAAATATTATTTTCATGGATATTGCAAGTGCAGAGATGACAAAGTATACAGCTAATGCAATGCTTGCAACAAAGATTTCATTTATGAATGAGATTTCAAATATCTGTGAGAGAGTTGGAGCTGACGTTAACAAGGTTCGTCTTGGTATTGGTTCAGATAAGAGAATTGGTTATTCATTCATTTATCCAGGCTGTGGATACGGCGGAAGCTGCTTCCCTAAAGATGTTCAGGCACTTATCAAGACAAGCAAAGATTTCGGTTATACAACAAAGATTCTTAATGCTGTAGAGGAAGTAAACTTTGAACAGAAGCATGTAATTCCAAGAAAGGTTGTAGAGCGTTTCGGCGAAGACCTTACAGGAAAGACATTTGCAATATGGGGACTTGCATTTAAGCCGGATACAGATGATATGAGACAGGCAGCAGCCATCACAATCATCAATGAACTTACAAAGCGTGGTGCAAAAGTTAAGGCTTATGACCCTAAGGCAGAAAAAGAAGCAAGAGTATGCTACCTTAAAGATAATAAGAATGTTGAATACTGTGACAGCAAGTATACTGTACTTGTAGATGCAGATGCAATGATTCTTGTAACAGAATGGAAAGAGTTCAGACAGCCGGATTTCATTGAAATCAAGAAGAGACTTAAAAATCCTGTTATATTTGATGGACGTAACCAGTTTGATGCACACAGCCTTTCAGATAAAGGATTTGAATATTACCAGATTGGTGTAAGCAGCAAGTTAAATAAATAATAATATTACAAAATGCGGCTGCTTTATGGCAGCTGCAATTTTGGGATGGAGATTAAAATGAAAAGAATATTAGTTACAGGCGGAGCTGGATTCTTAGGCTCTAACCTCTGTAAAAGACTTATAAAAGAAGGCAACCATGTAATCTGTGTTGACAACCTTTACACAGGCCGTATGGTAAATATTGAAGAACTTATGGAGAATCCTGAGTTTGAATTTATCAACCATAATATAATTGAGCCGCTTGATATAGACAATCTTGATGAGATTTACAATCTTGCATGCCCTGCAAGCCCTCCACATTATCAGAAGTCACCAACATATACAACTAAAACATGTGTACTTGGTATTCTTAATATGCTTGAACTTGCAACAAAGAATAATGCAAAGATTATGCAGTTCTCAACAAGTGAGGTTTATGGAGATCCTTTCGTACATCCACAGGTTGAAACATACAGAGGAAATGTTAATCCAATCGGTATCCGTTCATGTTATGATGAAGGAAAGAGAGTTGCGGAAACACTCTGTTTCGATTATAACAGGGAATTCGGAACAAGAATCAAGGTTATAAGAATATTTAACACATACGGACCTATGATGGATCCTAAAGATGGACGAGTAGTTTCTAATTTTATTATTCAGGCACTTAAAGGCGAGGATATTACTATATATGGTGATGGTTCACAGACACGTTCATTCTGTTATGTTGACGACCTTATTGAAGGTATCGTAAGAATGATGGCGTCAAGAGAAGATTTCTTAGGACCTGTAAATCTTGGTAATCCTGGAGAATTCACAATCCGTGAACTTGCAGAAATCGTACTTGAGATGGTAGACACAAAATCAAAGCTTGTATGCATGGATTTACCAAAGGATGATCCAACACAGAGAAAGCCTGATATAACAGTTGCAGGAAGAGAGCTTAACGGATGGGCACCTAAGATTTCGTTAAGAGAAGGTCTTGTTCCTACAATAGAGTATTTTAAGAAGACAATCTAAAGGGATGGTTAATGCCTGATGGTTATTTTATATAACTGTCAGGTGTTTTTTGTTGCGTAAATTTTCCATTTGAGTTAAAATAATCTAATGTATTAAAACAGATTAATTATAATGGAGAAAAAAATGGAGAAAACATTAAAGTTATTTGTACCGGGCAGGTTATGCCTTTTTGGGGAACACAGTGACTGGGCAAGTCTTCATAGAGTTATGAATTCTGCAATTGTGCCGGGACATGCAATAGTTACGGGAGTTGAACAGGGAATTTACGCAACTGTTTCAATGGCAGATAAATTTATAGTTGAAAGCGAACTTGCAAGCTTTAAAAATGAATCATTTGAGTGTGAGATGGATTCAAAAAAGCTTAGAGAAACAGCACAGGAAGGTGGATTTTTTTCGTATGTTGCAGGAGTCGCATCTTATGTTATAGACCATTACAGGGTAAAAGGATTAAGAATTCATATCGACGAGATGGATCTTCCTATTAAGAGCGGTCTTTCTTCAAGTGCGGCTATATGTGTTCTTGTTGCGAGAGCTTTCAATGAAATGTATGAACTTCAGTTAAACACAATGGGGGAAATGAATATAGCATTTTACGGAGAACAGAGAACACCGTCAAGATGCGGAAGACTTGACCAGGCATGTGCATTCGGCGTTATGCCTGTAAATATGACATTTGACGGAAACGAAGTTTTTGTTGACAAGATAAAAGTAAAGAAACCATTATATTGGGTATTTTCGGAGCTTAATGGAAGCAAGGACACAGTAAAGATTCTTTCAGACCTCAACAAGTGTTACCCTTTTGCTGAGACAGAAATCGAAAAGAACGTGCAGAAGGCATTGGGAATTGAAAATGAAAAGCTCATAGCAAAAGCAACCAAAGCTATCGAGAGCGGAGATGCAAAGCAGGTTGGGTCATTGATGGTTGAGGCACAAAATATGTTTGACAGTATGGTTGCTCCGGCTTCTCCCAAAGAACTTGCTGCACCTCAGCTTCACAAGGTACTTAATGACGAAAATATAAAGAAATACACATATGGTGCAAAAGGTGTCGGCTCACAGGGCGATGGTTCTGTCCAGTTCCTGGCAAAAGATGAGCAGTCACAGGCCGATTTAATTAAGTATATTAAAGATGAATATGGTATGGAAGGTTTCAGATTAACTTTGAAACCAGAGAAAAAGGTTAGAAAGGCAATTATTCCTGTCGCTGGATTTGGTACAAGACTTTATCCTGAAACAAGAGCTATAAAGAAAGAATTTTTCCCGATTATTGATAAAGATGGTTATGTAAAGCCTGTGATTATGAATCTTTTGGAACAGTTAGAGGCATCAGGAATAGAAGAGATATGTCTTGTGATAGGAGAAGAAGAACAGTCACAGTATGATGCATTTTTCAGTCCTCTTTCTCAGGAGCATATCAGCAAGCTGTCAGAAGAAAAACGTGCATATGAAGAGAAGATTCTTGAGATTGGCAAGAAAATAACATATGTATATCAGAAAGAGCGTAAAGGATTTGGACATGCTGTATATCAGTGTCGTGAATTTGCTGGCAATGAACCGGTTCTGCTTCTTTTAGGGGATATGATATATCAGTCATTTGAAGAGCGAACATGCAGCCTTCAGCTTATCGAGGCATATGAGGAGTGCGGGAAAACAATGATTTCTATGCAGGACGTTCCGCTTGAGAAAGTTTCCCGTTATGGTATTATGTGTGGAAAATGGGAAAACAGCAATGAGAATCTTCTTAAAATAACACAGATGGTAGAAAAACCGGATGTCAATTATGCAAAAGATTGTCTGAGGGTAAAGACGAAGAATGATGGGGATAAGTATTATTGTGCATATGGTCAGTATATTCTTACTCCTGAAGTGTTTGATGCACTTGAGTATAATATTGACAATAATATTACAACAAAGGGAGAAATCCAGCTCACAGACGCATTGGATAAGGTGAGAGAAACATCGGGAATCATGGGCTTTGTATTTAACGGCAAAGTATTTGATGTCGGAACGCCTGAGATGTATCGTGATACAATTATGAATTACGGAATGTAATAAAATAAGATATGAGGGATGTTATTAGGAGGAAGTTATGGCATTTGCTTCAACAGGTTTTTTGATTTTCCTTCTTGTGGGAGTAATCGTATATTACCTGATACCAAAAAAATTTCAATGGATTTGGCTTTTGATTTTAAGCTATTATTTTTATATGTGTTCGGGTGTAAAAACGCTAGGGTTGATTATTACGACGACAATAACAACATTTTTGGGCGGAATATGGCTTGAAGATATTACATTAAAAAGAGACGAATGGTTTAAAGAACATAAAGCGGACATGTCTTCAGAAGAAAAAAAGGCATATAAGGCGAAGACGAAAAAATACAAAAGGCTCATTCTTGCATTGATTCTTGTAATTAACTTCGGAATCCTTGCAGTTATAAAATACTACGAATTTACGGTAGACAACATAAACGCGTTGCTGTCAGGTGTATTTCATATGAATGTCGGGCTTAAAAGATTTGATTTTCTTTTGCCGCTCGGAATATCATTTTATACATTTCAGTCAATGGGTTACATTATTGATATGTACCAGGGAAAATATAAGGCTGACAGGAATTTGTTTAAGTTCGCACTGTTTGTCTCATATTTTCCGCAGATACTTCAGGGACCTATCGGAAGATACAACCGTCTTGCACATCAGTTTTTTGAGAAGCATGAATTTGACCTGGTGAGAATCCAGCACGGTTTACAGCTTATGGCGTGGGGATTTTTCAAGAAAATGGTACTTGCAGACAGAGCCGCACTTATTGTTGAAGAAGTATTCAGATATGTTCATCTTTACCACGGATTTACCGTGTTGTTCGGTGTTTTGGCATATACATTGCAACTGTATGCCGATTTCTCGGGCGGAATGGATATTGTAATGGGTGCGTCCGAAATGTTTGGCGTAAAGCTCGACCAAAATTTCAAACAGCCGTTTTTCTCAAATTCAATATCGGATTTCTGGCACCGTTGGCATATAACACTCGGAACATGGATGAAAGATTATATATTCTATCCGTTTTCACTGTCGAAGGCAATGAACAAATTCGGTAAATTCACGAAAAAAGTTTTTGGAAATACAGTGGGAAGATGTCTTCCTATATGCCTTGCGAACCTGCTTATCTTCTTTATAGTAGGTGTATGGCACGGTGCACAGTGGAAGTATATAGCATATGGTTTTTATAACGGATTTCTGATTGCGGCGAGCAATTTATTTGAGCCGCTTTATCCGAAAATATTTAAGGCACTCCATATTAACAATGAGGGTCGTGCATGGAAACTTGTACGCATATTAAGGACATTTGTGCTTGTTGTTATAAGCTTTTATTTTGATGTCTGTGAAAGCCTTTATGCGGCATTATACATGATGAGAAGCACGGTTACGGGATTTACTTTCAAGACATTTACCGATGGTTCATTGCTTAAATTAGGAGTGGACTATTATGGGATGTGCATTATATTTGTTGGATGTGTAATATGGTTTATAGTAAGCCTGTTAAAAGAAAAAGGAATAGATATAAGAGAAGCACTTGACAGAAAACCATGGATTGTAAGATGGGCTGTATATGGTGCATTGATTGTAGCAATACCGGTATTTGGAAAGGTAAGTAATACGATAGGAGGCTTTATGTATGCACAGTTCTGATGACAAAAAGAAGAAATTTTTTGCATGGATGAGAGTAGTTTTATTTATGCTTTGTCTCATTGCTGTATGTTCGATATTAAAGTTTGCGATTATGCCACCAAGTTATGCAAGAGTTATAATTCATACAATGAATGACAAAGATGAGAATTATGATACTATTGTATTGGGAGCATCACATGGAAGAAGTGCTATTAATCCATATAAGCTTGATGAAAAGCTGAGTTGCAATTCGTTAAATGTGTGTATTCCAAATGAGACGATAAAGGATTCATATTATCTTTTACAGGAAGCGGCAAGGACAAATGACATAAAAACGGTCATACTTGATATTGATTATCAATATTGGTATGGGTTGAAAGAAAATAATTATTTTTCGACATTTATATATGATCAGCTTAATTTGTCGTCTGTTAAAGCAAAATATTTTACAGATAATCTTCTGGATGAGGATTTCAGAGTGGCATTGACACGCTGGGCAGGATACAGTTATCTTATTAAAAATGCAAAGAGCAATCTTAAAACAAAGTTGACTAAAGATTATTTTGATTATAGCATAGAGTGCGTTGATAACAGAGATGGCGGTGGACCGTATCTTGGCAAAGGATTTTTTTATCGTCAGAAACTTGATGAGGATAGCGGATTTGGTGAGTTTAAGGCAATTTCGTTTGATGCTGATGGTGTTGACAAAGAGACGGTCGAGATTTTTAGAAAGATTGTAAAATACTGTAAAGACAAAAATATAAGACTTGTATGTGCCACATCTCCAATAACACCATCTATGCTTACATGCGGTGATTATGGAAAGGTTACAGAATATTTTACATCATTATGTGAAGAACAGGATGTTGAATATTATGATTTTAATCTAATAAAAGACGATGTGCTTGATTTTGAAGATACAGATTATGTTGATTATGACGGACATATGGTTGGTGAGCTTGCTGACAGGTACTCCCGTGTTCTGGGAGATGTTATTAGCAGAACGCAGGAATATTATGGCAAAGAATCTTCGGAAGTAGAAAGTGTAGTATCAGATTCGTTTTATGCTTCATATGATGAAATGTCAAAAAACATGAATTATGTTCAGCTTGCTGATATGAAGATTGAACCAATAAAACTCGATAATGGTGGGTATGCAGTTAATATAAATGCAATACTTGACGGAGGCAAGAATGTTACTCCTGAATGTCGTGTTGTTATAAAGAGCATGGATACAAAAAAAATTCTATACGACAGTGGATATAGTGATAATATGCAGTATCATTATGAGTTTGATGATGAAATATATATTGCGATAAATGTGTATGGAAGAAATAAAGGAAGCAGTGAAAAATATGAAGCAAAATCAAAGACAAAAAAGATTTTGTTAAATGATGAAACTGTAAATAAGTATCGAACTAAAAAGAAATCTTCGAATTAATTGAAGATTCAAATTAATAAAATAATAAATTGCATTATATTTTAAACTATGATATAATTTGTAAATATGGGCGGTAGCCCATAAGGGCGGATTCCCGAGTGGCCAAAGGGGACAGACTGTAAATCTGCTGGCTATGCCTTCGAAGGTTCGAATCCTTCTCCGCCAATTAAGCCGGTGTGGCGGAACTGGCAGACGCACAGGACTTAAAATCCTGCGGGACTTATACTCCCATACGGGTTCGATTCCCGTTGCCGGCATAAACATATGACAGCAAAGTGGATAGATTTACACTTTGCTGTTTTTTTTCGTTATTGGAGGGGTTATGGTTAATCTTGATGGAAAATTATCAGTTGTAATGCCGGCGTATAATGAGGAAAAACTCATATACAGTAGTATTAAAACAACTATTTCTGTTATTTCTGGATTTGTAAAAGATTTTGAGATAGTTGCGGTAAATGATGGCAGCACTGATGCGACCAAAGAGGAAATAAAGCGTGCCATGAAAGAAGATGGCAGGGTAAGAATGGTGTCATCTGATAAAAACAGGGGTAAAGGTACGGCTATAATATCAGGCGTAACAGAGTCAGAAGGAAAATATATTGCATTTCTTGATGCGGACCTTGAACTTAATCCTTCACAGCTAGAGAGTTACCTTCGCAAGATGATTGATGATAATGCAGATGTTGTAATCGGATGCAAATTTCACAAAGATTCAAAACTAAGTTATCCTTTAATACGTAAAATAATAAGTATGGGATATTATATAATGCTGCTCATTCTTTTTCATCTTAATGTAAAAGATACGCAGACAGGATTAAAAGTATTTCGTGCAGAAGCGATAAGACCGGTGGCACATCTTGTGAGGACTTCGGGATTTGCATATGACATAGAACTGCTTGTTGCACTTAACAGGAGAGGATGTACTATTGCACAAATGCCTGTAACTGTGGTATATGTAAGGGATAAGAATACAAAGAGAATTGGAATGAAAGATATATGGCGTGCGTTTAAAGATACATGGGCTATATTTATAAGGGTTTATTTTAAACATTATTATGACTAGATATTTGCATATATAAATAAAAATTGATATAATAAAAAAGTATATGATTAATAGATGCGAAAGGACGATAAAGATGCATTACGATTATCTTGTTGTTGGTGCCGGACTTTACGGTGCAGTATTTGCACATGAGGCAAAGAAAAAAGGAAAGACCTGTCTGGTTATAGAAAAAAGAAATCATATAGCAGGTAATATATATTGTGAAAATGTTGAAGGGATTAATGTACATGTATATGGTGCACACATTTTTCACACTTCTGACAAATTTATATGGGATTATATAAATGAGTTCGCAGAATTCAATAATTATATTAATTCACCGATTGCAAAGTATAAAAATGAATTATATAACCTTCCTTTCAATATGAATACATTCAGCAAGATGTGGGGAATAAGCACTCCACAGGAGGCAAAAGATATTATTGCAGCACAGATTGCAGACCTTAATATAACAGAGCCGAAGAATCTTGAAGAACAGGCATTATCACTTGTCGGAAAAGATGTATATGAAAAGCTTATAAAGGGATATACTGAGAAACAGTGGGGAAGAGACTGCAAAGAACTTCCTTCATTTATAATTAAGAGACTGCCGTTAAGATTTGTATATGATAACAATTATTTTAATGACAGATATCAGGGAATTCCAATTGGTGGATATACTAAGATAGTAGAAAAGATGCTTGAAGGAATTGAGGTAAGGCTTGATACTGACTATCTTGCAAACAGGGAAGAATTTGATTCCATGGCAGATAAGATTGTATACACAGGGATGATTGACCAGTTTTATGATTATAAGCTGGGAGTTCTTGAATACCGTTCGGTAAGATTTGAGACGGAGACGCTTGCAACTGATAATTATCAGGGAAATGCAGTTGTCAATTATACAGAACGTGAAGTCCCTTATACAAGAATTATTGAGCATAAACATTTTGAATTTGGAAAACAGCCGGTTACGGTAATTTCAAGGGAATATTCAAGTGAGTGGCATAAAGGTGATGAGCCTTATTATCCGATTAACAATGAAAGAAATAATGAGCTGTATCAGAGATATAGAGAGCTTGCAGATAAAGAAAAACGTGTGATTTTCGGTGGAAGATTAGGCGGATATAAATATTACGATATGGATAAAGTTATTAAAGCTGCACTTGAAATGTGTAGTGAAGAATTGGTTTAAGGGGAATGAAAATGGAAAAAGAGGACAGGGAATTAATTAAGTTATTAAATGATTCTAAAAAAGGCAATAAAAACAGCTTTGAAAAATTCACAAGACTTGTATATCAGGAAGTTTATAATCTTGTTGCGTTTGTCTATATAACAAAGGAATCAAGAGAGAAGCTTACCAAGCACGTTCTTGTCAGAATGTTCAAAAATGCTTCAGAGTTTGATAATGAAGAACTTGATATACATTTGTGGATTGCCCGTTTTACAACAGTTGAAGTCTATAATGTGTGCAAAAAACAGAATGGTGAATTATTTGATACACAGATTTCTGCCGAAGAGTACAATTATGCTTCAATAAGTGAAGATTCAGAATTTGCAAAATGTGCAGCTGATTATAATCAGGCATTTCTTGATATAGATCAGTTAAATGAGATTATGACAGATTTTGAGGATTTTTCAAAGGGACAGAGGCTCCTATATCTTATGTTTGCATATGAGAGTTATACGATAGACGAGATTGAGGATTTACTTGAAATTGACAGCACATTTATCGGCACACAGATTATGCAGATACGAGGTATGCTCGGACTTGATATGGTATCATTGGATGGTGATGGGTCACAAGTACATGTGGCAGATGAGGATTCATCAGAGGATGAGACAGATGATGAAGATAGTTCCGATGACAGTGTACCTGAAATTGATTTTGATGATAATGACAATTATTCTGACAGATATGATGCTAAGAGTGCAAATCATGGAATTAAGGCGGATGCACGTATGAGAGGAATAATAGCAATATGTGCGGCATTAGTGGTTGTGCTTGCGGTGGTAACTGTTGCAATTGCCGGACGTATAAAGAAAAATAAGTCAAAGAGCACATTTAATCCTACGCCTGTTACAACAGCGGCAGAAGAAGCTACAACTAAGAAGTCATCAAAGAATAATAATGCAACAACAAAGGCGGCAGAGACGACAACAACTAAAGCAGCAGAGACTGATGAACAGACAGAGGCTGCAACAACTAGAAGAACGCAGACTCAAACGAATGATACTGAGGCTGCCGGAGATACCGAAGATGGTGGAAACGCAGGCGGAAGCGGTTCAGGTGACAGCGGAAGCACAGATGGAAGCGGTTCAGGCGATAGTGGAGACACAGGCGGAAGCGGTTCAGGCGATAGCGGAAGCACAGGCGGAAGCGGTTCAGGCGATAGTGGAGACACAGATGGAAGCGGTTCAGGCGATAGTGGAGACACAGGCGGAAGCGGTTCAGGCGACAGCGGAAGCACAGGCGGAAGCGGTTCAGGCGACAGCGGAAGCACAGGTGGAAGCGGTTCAGGTGACAGTGGAAGCACAGGTGGAAGCGGTTCGGGTGACAGCGGAAGCACAGGTGGAAGCGGTTCAGGCGACAGCGGAAGCACAGGCGGAAGCGGTTCAGGTGATAGCGGAAGCACAGGTGGAAGCGGTTCAGGTGACAGCGGAAGCACAGGTGGAAGCGGTTCAGGTGACAGCGGAAGCACAGGTGGAAGCGGTTCAGGTGATAGTGGAAACACAGGTGGAAGCGAAAGTGGTAGTGAAACCGGAAGTTCAGAAGCCGCAGGTAATTAACGATTGCTTTTGATTTGTGTTGCAAAGCAAGGAGGATACGAAAAACAATGAAATGTTTAATACTTGCCGGAGGCAGCGGAGACAGCCTTTGGCCATTGTCAAGAAAGAATTATCCAAAGCAGTTTATGAATATTAAAGAAGGTCGTTCACTTTTACAGGAAACGGTCGTTAGAAATATGCCATTTTGTGATGAATTTATAATTGTCACAAAGGAGAGTTACAGGAATATAGTCAATGGTCAGATGAAAGCATTCCAGAGTCTGAAGTACCGGCTTATTCTTGAGGGTTCACCAAAGGGGACAGCTGCGGCAATTATGCTTGGAAATATGTTCTGCAATCAGTCGGAACTGGTTTTTGTAGTAACTGCGGATCATTTGATAGAGGGTCAGGAGTACAGAGAAGCAGTTCTTAGAGGCAAGGAACTTGCTAAAGAAGGATATGTTGCGGCTATAGGAATCAAGCCGACAGAGAATGCTTCCGGATATGATTATATTATAAAAGATGAAGAGGATGTATTAGGTTTTATCGAGAGACAGCAGTTCGATTTGAAAAGCGATTCATATAAGAATAAAGAATATCTTTGGAACAGCGGAATGTATATATACAGAGTTGGGGATCTTATAAACAGTGTGAAAAATATTTCACCTGAATTATATAATACATGTCGTTTTGCAAAGAGAAGAACTCCTGCAATAAGACGAGGCATCCGCTTTTCTGAAAATGTGATGAAAGATATTCCTACAGGCAGTATTGAGCAGATTGTATTTTCAAAGAACAGTATTGTAAAAGTTGTTGAGGCAGAATTTGGCTGGAAAGATGTCGGCAATGTAAGTGATCTTGACGAATTTGGCAGTGTGACACATTCTGATTATGTAATAAAGAATAATTGTGAAGATGTGTCAGTCGTAAACAATGCAGAGAGACAGCTTGTTGTAACAAATGATTTGAATGATATAGTAGTTGTAAATACTGAAGATGCAGTTTATGTTTCTTCAAAAGAACGTGCAAAAGATATTAAAGATATAATAAAAGATAACCGTGAAAAGTATGAAAGTTATTTTGATTACAACAGACTTTCTTATCGTGAATGGGGAATTCATGAACTTCTTACTTGGTCCGAAGGGTACAAAGTAAAGAAAGTAACAGTTTTTCCGGGAATGAGCATGAATCTTCACCAGCATGAGATGAGAAGTGAGCACTGGGCTGTTGTTGAAGGTACAGCGACTATCACACTCGGTCAGGAGACAAGGGATTATCATAAGTTTGAAAGCGTATTTGTGCCTATTGGAATGAAGCACAAAGTTGCTAATAAAACAGATAAAAATGTTGTTATTATAGAGATTGGAATAGGTGAGGTTGTATCTGAGAGAGATATTGTAAAGATATATACAGATGAATCTTCTGAGGGTAATTATATTGCAACACAGGATAATCCTGTTATAAAGCTTGACCCTGCATTTAAGGATAATCTCTGGGGCGGCACGAAGCTTCGTACTGTATTCGGCAAGAAATGCGATTATGATATTATTGCGGAAAGCTGGGAATTATCAGCACATCCGGATGGACCAAGCCGTATAGCAGATGGTAGATACAAGGGTATGCTTTTTGGTGATTATCTTTCAATTATCGGAAAAGAAAGTCTTGGCTGGAAATGTCAGGCACAGGACAGATTCCCTATCCTTATAAAGTTTATTGATGCAAAGCAGGCATTGTCAGTACAGATTCATCCTGATGATGAATATGCACTTGAAAATGAAGGCGAGTATGGCAAGAATGAGATGTGGTATGTTGTTGACAGTGAACCGGGCTCATATCTTTACTGCGGACTTAAAAAGAATACTGATAAAGAAGAGATTGAACGCAGAATTGCAGATAATACAATAACAGACATTCTCAATAAAATTGAAGTTAAAAAGGGCGATGTTGTTATGGTTAAAGCCGGAACAATACATGCTATAGGAGCCGGAATAATTATCTGTGAAATCCAGCAGAACTCAAACTGCACATACAGAATGTATGATTATGACAGAAGAGATAAGTATGGCAATCCGAGAGAACTTCATGTTAAAAAAGCACTTGATGTTGTTGACACAAAAGCTTATGTGAAAGATAATACAACGGAAGTTATGCTTGAGGAAAATGAGCATTATTCCCTTGAACGTCTTGTACAGTGCAAATACTTTGAATGTCTCAAATATGAGATAAAAGACGAAGTTAAGATTGTTGCAGATGAATCATCATTTGTTTCACTTGTATTTATAGAGGGAAGCGGAACGATAGAGGCAGATGATTATAAGCAGGAAGTTCCGTTCAAAGCGGGAGAAAGCTTCTTTGTAAGTTCAGGAAAAAGAAGCATTAATATTAAAGGAAAAGGCACATGCATAGTAACACATGTATAAATACACGAAGTGTATTTATACATGTGTTACATGGACACAATGTGTCATGTAAGCCCGCATCAGCTGCGGGCTTTACGACGTAAAATAAAAAGGCAGGTTTCTGATGAAAAGCGGCGGTAAGAAGACAAGGATTGTGCTTTACAGTGCAAGTATTATATTGGTATTATTTTATATAATTGTAATGTGGTGGGGAATTACCCCAAAAGTAGGAATTGAATATAAGATGTATTATATAACGCACGAACTTTCTGACTGGCCGGGATATGGCAGATTAAGCTATAAACTTGGAACCAAAGAAATCTGTACATCATACAAAGACAGAAATGGAAGTCCTTATACATGGGATGTATGTGTGAGGAAAGGTCAGGGCTGGAACAGGGAGCAGTATGACGGAAGCGTAAGCAATGCATCTGAAAGCTACATATATTATCTTCCTGAAAAAAATGCGGATAATGTTACATATACGATTGAGGTAAAAAATGTTACAGGAGCCGTAAAGGTATATGCGGATGATAAGCAGATAGGTGAGTTTGAAAAAGACGGAACATACAGTTTTAAAGCAGGAAATGCTGTGAGTGATAAATTATTTACAATAAAATTTGAGACAGAAAGAGGAAGCAGTTTTACACTGTGGAGTACCTGCCTTGAATAATGCAGGCTGGTTGATTATTAAGTGATGGAGGCGTTATGAAAGACAACAAATCGTTATTTCAGAGAGTAAAATTATATGCCATACCCGGATTGATTACATGTGCGGTTATTGTATTTATTTATGTTTTTAAAGGTATATGGCCGTTTGGAGCTAACCGTATAGATTATTTTGACAATATGCAGCAGGTAGCACCACTCTATGCACATCTTTGGGACTGGATGCATGGAAAGGCGTCATTGTGGTTTGACTGGTACACAGGATTTGGCACGAATGTATCAATGAGTATATCTGCATTTTCAATGCTTAGTCCTTTTAATCTTTTGCTGTATCTTTTTCCGAGAACTCTGATACTTGAAAGTATATCAATACTTACGCTTGTAAAAATGATATTTATGGCAGTTGCCATGTATGCATATATTAATAAAAAATATAACAGCCTTTCATATAATATGAAAGTTGTATTTTCACTTATGTATACATTCTGCGGATATACAGTGCTCTATGGTTCATGCTTTACACCATGGATGGATATAGTTGCATTATTCCCACTCCTTATGCTTGCATATGAAAATATGATGCAGACAGGCAAAAAGCTTTTTTACATAATAATGGTTGCAATTATTTTCATAATTAACTATTATCTCGGTGCCATGTCGCTTGTATACATATTCCTTATAAGCGGGGCGTATGTTCTTCTTATGTCTAAGAAAGAAAAAATCAAGGAACATGCATGGAATCTTGGAATCGGAACTGTTGCAGGACTTGGGCTTTCATGTTTTGTGCTTGTGCCTGTAATGATGCAGCTTTCAGGCTCACAGAGAGGTGGCTCCGGACAGGGAATTGTATCGCAGTATATCGGCTGGATAAAGAGTGCTATTATATCTGACGGGCAGATGGCAGCATTTCAGAGATGGATGATGCTTTATGGAATGGCATTTGCAGCAGCAGTAATAATTATGGGCTTAAAGAAGTTCAAAGAAGAGAAGAATACTATAAGATATATGATTTCCCTGCTTCTTATTTCGCTTCTGCCAATTGTTGTCGAAGGAATCAATCTTATGTGGCATTTTGGTTCGTATAACGGATATACGTTAAGAAACGGATATATTGTCGCATTTACGCTTATAACTGTTGCTGCGTATTTTGCACAGCGGATGTTTGAAGAAGTGACAGCTGATAAAAAACAGCTTGTAAAACAGCTTGTCATATTTGTTGTAGCGGCAGCTGTATATGCAGTTATTTATAATATTATTCCTTCAAATGATATCATCTTAGCAGCATTTGTATTATTTATAGCGATATTTATAGCAGCATTTATTTTTTATAATAAAAAGCTTAAAAAAGATGGAATTGGATTTGATTTTAATACTATTATAGCGATAGTTGCTATAGAAGTATTTATTGGTGCATATTCGCTTATCGGACCACCTAAGTTTTATGAATATGAGCCATATCAGTATGGCGATTATGTCCAGGCTGCGAATGAAGTAAAGGATTCACTTGATATTGAAGAGTCTGTGACTGAAAGAATTGTCAATCCGGATATAAGCCTTAATGCCAACTATCCGCTTATTTTAAGGAGAAGTGCAATGTCAAGCTTTACGGCGGCACTTCAGAGTGATACACAGAGTTATTCAAAGAAATTTGGTTACTCTAAGTATTTCCTCTGGCTTCTTGATTCAGGCGGCACGGTATTTACTAATTCACTTTTTCATGTTACTCAGGCAGTCAATGTGAATGAACTTGATTCACAGATGTATACAGCAGTAAGAAGTGATGGAGACTATACGTTATATGATGCTAATTACAAGCTTCCTTTTGCAATGAGTGTAAATAAAAACATTACACGTCAGGATTTCAGCGGCAACTGGGAAGATTTACATAATATTTTCTACAAGGCACTCACTAATGACACACAGGATATTGTTAATGGCATGTCATATACTAAGAAAGAGTCATCGGTTATAAGGGAGTATAATGTAAGAGCAGATGGAAAACAGGCTGTTTATATTAATATTGTTGATGTAAATAACCGTAATACAGATGCTAATGCTTCATGGCTTATAAGTTCAATGCATATATATGTCAATGGTGAAGCGGTTCTTGTTCCGACACTTGGTGATGTTAAGAATACAGCATATTTTACAGATTATAATAATAATCTCGTATATCTTGGCACATTTGAGAATGAGAATTTTACAATAAGAGTTGAATATGATGACCCATGGTATCTGAAGGTAAGTGAGGTATCATTTGCCGGACTTGATATGGATAAGATGCAGTCACTTGTCGATAAACATGCCGATGATTACTGTGAGACATCATATACTTCAGATTCGCTTACAGTTAAGCTTAACGGAAGCGGTGTAAATAATATGGCACTTATTCCTGTTGTATACAGTGATAACTGGAATGTAAAGGTGAATGGAAAGAAAGTAAAAGCTAAAAGTGTCTGCGGACTTTTTACAGGTGTTGATATTCATGCAGGTGAAAATGTGATTGAGATGACATTTGAGCCTAAAGGCAAAAAAGCAGGAATGCTTATATCTTTAGCAACACTTATTATGATGATAGCATCAGCACTTATTTTGAAGTTTACAAAATTGAAAGTGCCGGCTTTATTAAAAATGTGTGCAGCATTCATATATCTTGAACTTTATAATATTGTAATTGTTGCAATGTTTTTAATTCCTGTAGTAGCGGCAATTCCGGCATTGATTTATCAGATTGTTATAAGGCTGATGCAGCTGTTCTGATGCAGCTGTCCAAATAGGGGATAAAGAATGAATACTTTGATTGAAAAATACAAAAAGAACAGTAATTTCAGACTGGCTGTTCAATTGCTTTTTATACTTGTACTATCAAGGGTGGTTATGCTTATTATGGTACCGGTATACAATGGAATTATGGGAACAAACCGGTCATTTAGTTTCCTTATGAATGAGTGGGATGCAAAAAGATACCAGTTTATGGTAGATAATGGATATACATTTCCTCTTGATACTGACCCGCAGGCGAACTGGGCGTTCTTTCCGATGTATGTTATTGTCTGCCAGTTTGTGAAACTGCTCACATTCTGGAAAGCCGATACGTACTGGGTTGGCATGTTTGTATCAAATGTGTGTATTTATATAGCAGCATATTTTGGTATAAAATGGCTTCGAGACAGATATAAAATAAATAATGGTACACAGCCGGATATTAATAATAATTATGGAATTCTTCTTGGAATTCTTATGTTTATGGCACCATATTCATTTTACTGTGCATCTGTTTATACTGAAGCGATGTTTATAATGTTTATTGTTTTATTCTTTTATTTCAGCCAGAAAAAGCAATGGCTTATTGCGGGACTTATGTCTGCATTTGCAAGTGCAACAAGAATTGTGGGCTGTACACTTGTATTTGCACTGATTATCGAACTTTATCTTGACTATAAGAATAAAAATACAGTTATTGACAGCAAAAAAGCAGGAATCTGGCAAAACGTCAGAGATTTTGTGGTTCATTTTATAAAGACGCCGAAAGAGATACTGTCAGTTATGCTTTGTCCTCTTGGAACATTTATATATATGACTTTTTTGAGATTTTTCTGCGGAGATGTGTGGGCATTCATGCATGTTCAGATTGCCTGGAGAGAAGATTCATATTTTCCTGTAATCGGGGTTATGTGGAAAGCCTGCACAGGACAGATTGAACCTAGATATACATATATGGGCTGGTTCTGTATTGCAGCGTTTGCTGTATATGCATATATGATTTACAGAAAATATTATTCAATGGCATTTTTTGGAATAATAGCACTGCTTGTACCACTTACATCACATGTTATGAGTACATGTAGATTTATAATAGGCTCATTTGTCATATTTATTGGTGTGTATGATTTGATGACTGCCGGTGGACGGGAGTATTTGGAATTAAAAAATAAAAAGAAAGTAATTGCTATTGATTCTATTGTTTTAATAACCTTTTTTGCTTTAGAGTTATTTTTATTGTTTTTGTGGTATAATTCTGATTGCTGGCTGATGTAGTATTACGTATATAGATATGTGGAATACTGAGAGGGAATGCTGGAAAGAAAAGGAGTAATGGTCATTGAAAATTAAACTTAAAAGAAGGAAAGGAACAAATAAAAAACAAAATAATCAGAATTTGAGAAAATTTGGCGAAAGACTAAATGTTTTTTTCAGCGACAGGAAGAATGTTGCTGTTACATCATTGTTTGTAATCATTATTGTTATAGCTTCGGTCTGTGGAGTTGTAGGCTGGAAAAAGGTCAACAGACCTAAGAATAAGGAAGTATTGACGACAGAGGCACTCTCTGAGACCGAAAAAAATACGACAACCCAGGCGGAGACGGAAACAGAAACGGAAACTGAGACGGAAACTGAGACGGAAACTGAGACGGAAACAGAAGAAGAGATTGCGTATGAGGAGTTTGATGAGATGATGGAGGAAGAAGTGCCGGATGAGGATCAGGCATCATGGGAATTGCCTCCAAGAACTATGACGTCTGAATGTATACCATATGACGGACAATACAGGGAGATTTCTTGCTGGGGGGATTCGATGACATATGGAACTAACAGTGGTCCGGGAAGTATAACTGTCAATGGAATGAAGAAAAATGTTTCGTATTATTCATATCCTCAGACGTTGCAGGAACTTACAGGAATTACTGCATATAATTTTGGTATGCCGGGTGCTACATCTGATGAAATTGCCATGATGCAGGGTGGACTTGCAATGAAAACGGACAGGACTGTAACAGTAAAAGATACGAATGAGGCAGAACTTAGAATAATAAGATCTGATAATAATGAATTTATTTCTAACGACTGGGGATTTCTTGATGATGTTTATATATTAAACAGACCTTTCAATGTGAGAAAGACAGAAGGCTGGCATTATATTTCAAGAATATATGAACTTGAGTTAAATAGTGAAGTACAAAATTCTAAAGAACTTGTAATGCTTTCAGATGTCAAGGGGAAAGATTCAAATGCGGCTGTTATAAAAGAGACTGAGGCGGTAGAAAAAGAAAATCCGTCAAAAGAAACCGCAACACAGAAACCGACGACAGAACCAGCAACACCGGCATATGAGACAATTACAATACCTGAGGGAACGAGAGTTTACACAAAGACAGCAATTGATCACAGCGGTGATATTCTTATTCTTGAAATTGGAAGTAATGGCGGTTGGGAAAATGATTATAAGACACTTATTCTTCAATATGATGCCATGATTCAGGAGTTTGGTTGTAAATATTATATTGTTGTAGGTGACACGGACGACCCGGGAACATCTATCGGTGATCTCAGTCAGGGGGAAACAGATGCAAACGGTAATTATATAGGTACAGGTGATACTTCCTGGGAAGCTGCATTAAGACTGGCATATGGTGACCATTTTATTAATATGCGAACATATTTAATCGAAAATGGTCTTAAAGATACAGGTATAATGCCTACAAAAGATGATTTGGAAAATTATAAAAGAGGTAATATCTCAAAGAAACTTCGTTCAGACTGGACACATCTTAACTGTATGGGGTATTATTCAAAAGGAAAAGGCATATATCTTAAAGGTGTAGAACTCGGATATTGGAGTTGATACTTGTATATTTTATAAATAAGTATTATAATCAATTAGATTAAACACAAGCGATAATACGGATTTATTTTGAATAAAAAGGAGAAAATACAATGTTATCAGTAGTAGTACCTACATTTAATGAGGGAAAGAACATTAGAAATCTTGTAACACAGATAGATGAGGCACTTAAAGGAATTGATTATGAGATTCTTTTTGTGGATGACAGTAAAGATGATACACCACAGATAATTATGGAGGTTGCAAAAGATTTCCCGGCTGTGAGAATGGAACACAGAACAGGTGAGAGCGGACTTGCAACAGCAGTTCTTAAAGGCTTCAGACTTGCAAAAGGTGAGTATATGGCATGTATGGATGCGGACTTACAGCATCCTCCGATTGTGCTTAAATATATGTATAAAGCTATGGAAGCAGGTGCTGATTTCTGTATTCCAAGCCGTCTTATTCCCGGTGGCGATGACGGCGGACTTAACTGGTACAGAAAGTTTGTATCAGGAACTGCAAGAAAGATTGGACAGATTATGCTTCCGTGTTTAAGACAGATTTCTGACCCTACAAGCGGACTTTTCATGTTCAGAAGAGAAGTAATTGAACATGCTGACCTTCAGCCAATTGGATGGAAGATTATGGTAGAAGTTCTTGCTATGGGTACATATTCAAAAGTTATAGAGATTCCTTACAAGTTCCAGCAGAGAACAGAGGGCGAATCAAAGCTTTCAGGAAAAGTTACAATGGAATACTTAAAGCAGCTCAAAGACTTGAGAAAGAGATATAACAAGGCTAACAAGTATAAAGTTGAAATATGGTCTGAAGATAAGATGCTCGGAAGATAATCTAGGAGAACAGATATGTCATTCATTTCTGCGGGGTTTTTATTTACAATTATGATTACGGCATTTATATATTATCTTATGCCGAAAAAGTATCAGTGGGTTGTGCTGCTGATTATGAGTTTTGCTTTTTATGCTACATATGGAATTAAATATATGGGGTATATTATATTTACGATAATATCATCTTATATATTTACAATTAAGATGGAGGCTTGCGTTGATAAGAAAAATCGACGCAGGCTTCTAATTGCATGCCTTTTATGCAATTTTGGCATTTTGACGGGCATGAAATATATCAATTTCTTTATAAGCAATATCAATGCAGTGGGAGCATTATTTGGAAGTACAGCAAAGCTTCCGGGATTTAAGATTATAATGCCTCTTGGAATTTCATTTTATACATTTCAGACTATGAGTTACGTAATAGATGTATATCAGAAAAAGTATGAGGCACAAAAAAATATATTTAAACTTGCTCTTTTTACGGCATTTCTTCCTCAGCTTTTACAGGGTCCTATCGGAAGATACGACAGACTTGCACCGCAGTTTTTTGAAGGACATGACTTTGATATTAAGAATGTGGAGTTTGGCATGCAGCGTATGGCATGGGGACTTGCAAAGAAGCTGATTCTTGCAGACAGGGCTTATGTTGCGGCAAATACTGTATTTTCAAGTCTGAATACATATTCGGGAGTACATATTGTATTTGCACTTCTTTTATTTTCTATATATGTATATTGTGATTTCGCCGGTGGAATGGACCTGGTAATCGGTGCGTCAGAAATATTCGGGATACATCTTGATGAGAACTTCAGACAGCCGTATTTTTCAAAAAATCTTGGCGAATTCTGGAGAAGATGGCATATCAGTCTTGGTACATGGATGAAAGATTATATTTTCTATCCGTTTTCTATATCTAAACATATGCTTCATTTTGGTAAATTTGCAAAAAAACGTTTTGGTAAAACAACAGGAAGAGTCCTTCCTATATGTCTTGCCAATATTCTTATATTTTTTATAGTAGGTGTATGGCATGGTGCTTCGTGGAAGTACATACTGTATGGATTCTATAACGGCATAATCATTGCACTCAGCAATCTGTTAAAGCCTGTTTATGCATCTATGGCAAAGAAATGCCATATAAATACGTCATCACGCTATTGGAAGGTTGTAAGTATTATAAGGACATTTATAATTGTTAATATTGGCTGGCTTTTCGACGCCTGTTTGACAGCAGAACTTGCATTTAAGGCCTTTACAGGGATATTCAGGGGATTTACTTTTTCAGTTCTTGCAAATGGCAGTCTTTTAAGACTTGGGCTTAATATGAGGGATTACAAGATTCTGATTGTAGGAACAGTTATTTTATTTATAACAAGTGTAATGAAAGAAAAAGGTATTAATTTACGTGAATTTGTTGCACAAAGACCGCTTGTTGTAAGATGGGCATTATATATAATTCTTATATTTGCAACAGCACCATTTGGATATGTCGGAAGTACGACTGAATTTGTATATGCACAGTTTTAGGAGAGTATTATGAAGAAAAGAAAAGGTCTTATTGCAGCAGTGGTGTTCATAATTCTTGTCACTGCTATCAACCAGTTTCTTAATTATGCTTTGGTGCAGCCCGGACTTGGCAGGACAATGTTTTATGAGTGTAAAAATAATGATTATGAATGTCTTATTCTTGGTGCATCACATGGAAGTTATGGCTTTGACAGCAGCAAAATGAGCGAAGAGCTTAGAATGTCCACAATGAATATGTGTATAGGCGGAGAGTATATGTATGATGCATATTATATTTTAAAATATGCATTAAAATACAAAAAATTAAAAACAGTAATACTTGACCTTGATTATCAATATTTTGTAAACCAGCATGATGAGAGTATTCTTTTTAATAATGTATACAATGCTTATCCGGCATGTAATGAAAAGCTTGGGTATTATATGCACAAAATGGCAAGAGAAGAGTACCGGGGAACATTTCTTCGATGGACTAATTACTGGCAGTGCTACAAGACAGTTGGAAAGACGATTAAATTAAAGCAGTCAGATGCATATAAGAATTATTCTCCTGAAGTTGTCAGCATGAATAAGTATGATACATATATGGGAAATGGTTTTGTATCAAGGAGCAAAGATTATAAGAAATCCACAACATCATGTCTTGACTGGGACGAGAGCAAGCTTGACAGCGAAGAGGGGAAATATGTTGAGAAGATTGTTAATCTATGTCGTAAAAACGGAATTAACATAGTACTAACAACAGTTGTGCAGGATCCTGACACAGTGGCTGAAAAATGCAGCGGTTTTGCACAGGCGGATGCATATCTTAGCAATCTTGCAGCACAGCTTGATGTCAAATACCTTAATTTCAATAAGTTAAAGTTTGATGTACTTGACAGAACAACAGATGATTTCTATGATAAAGAGGGTCATATGTATGGTGATATGGCTGAAAAGTTTAGTGCAGTCTGTGCAAAGGCTGTAAAAGAAGCTATTGATGATACTTTAAACGAAGAAGATTATTTTGATAATGATATGTCTAATCTTTATAAAAAATAAATTTTTACTTAATAAATATGAAAAGAGGTAGTACAATGTCTATTTTAGTAACAGGCGGTGCCGGGTATATCGGCAGTCATACAGTAATTGAACTTCTTAATGCAGGATATGAAGTTGTAGTGCTTGATAATCTTGTTAATTCATCAAAAGAGTCTCTTAAAAGGGTAGAAGAGATTACAGGTAAAAAAGTAACATTTTACGAGGGAGATATTGCTGACCGTGAATTGTTAAAGAAGATGTTTGAAGCTGAAAATATTGACAGCTGTATTCATTTTGCAGGTCTTAAAGCAGTTGGTGAGTCAGTGTCAAAGCCGCTTGAATATTATAGTAATAATATATCAGGTTCTCTTGTTTTATTTGATGAGATGAGAAATCATAATGTTAAAAATATTATATTTTCTTCATCTGCGACAGTTTATGGAGATCCGGCATTTGTACCTATCACAGAAGAATGCCCAATGGGTGAGATTACTAATCCTTACGGAAGAACAAAGGCAATGCTTGAACAGATTCTTACTGATATCCAGAAGGCTGACCCTGAATGGAATGTAATTCTTTTGAGATATTTTAATCCTATCGGGGCACATAAGAGTGGAAAAATCGGAGAAAACCCGAATGGAATTCCAAATAACCTTATGCCATACATCACACAGGTTGCAGTCGGCAAATTAAAATGTCTCGGCGTGTTTGGTGATGATTATGACACACCGGACGGAACATGCATAAGAGATTATATTCATGTATGTGACCTTGCAGATGGACATGTAAAGGCAGTTGAGAAGTTAAAGTGCAATCCGGGAATAGAAATTTACAACCTCGGAACAGGAAAAGGTTCTTCGGTTCTTGATGTTGTAAAGACATTTGAGAAGGCATCAGGTGTAAAGATTCCTTATGAGATGAAGCCAAGAAGAGCCGGTGATGTTCCTGTTAATTACTGTGATGCAACAAAGGCTGAAAAAGAACTTGGATGGAAAGCGAAGAGAGATTTATTTGATATGTGTGAAGATTCATGGAGATGGCAGAAGAGCAATCCTAATGGATATGAAGCATAATAATAGAGATTGATAATATTTATTGTATTAATGTGAAAGTGAGGCAGTTATGGGCAAATATTTTGGAACAGACGGTTTCCGTGGTGAGGCAAATGTTAATCTCACAGTGGAGCATGCTTACAAAGTCGGAAGATTTTTAGGATGGTTTTACGGGAAAAATCATGAAGATGGAAAGGCAAAGATTGTAATTGGAAAAGATACAAGAAGAAGCAGCTATATGTTTGAGTATTCACTTGTAGCCGGACTTACAGCATCAGGAGCTGACGCATATCTTTTACATGTTACAACGACTCCGAGTGTGTCATATGTTACAAGAACAGAAGATTTTGACTGTGGAATTATGATTTCAGCAAGCCATAATCCTTATTATGATAACGGAATCAAGCTTATCAATGATAAGGGCGAGAAGATGAGAGAAGATGTCATCGGAGAGATTGAAAAGTATCTTGACGGTGAGATGGCAGAGCTTCCATTTGCTACAAGAGAAAAAATCGGATGTACTGTTGATTATGCTGCCGGACGTAACAGATATATGGGCTATCTTATGAGTCTTGCAATCTATTCTTTTAAGGGTATGAGAATTGGACTTGATGCAGCAAACGGAAGTGCGTGGTCACTTGCAAAGAGCATATTTGATGCACTCGGAGCAAAGACATATGTGATTCATGCAGAGCCTGACGGATTAAATATCAACAACGGCTGCGGTTCCACACACATCGAAAGTCTCTGTGAGCTTGTAAAAAGAGAACACCTTGATGCCGGATTTGCGTTTGACGGAGATGCGGACAGATGCCTTTGTGTTGACGAGAATGGCAATGTTATAAACGGAGATCATATTTTATACATCTATGGCTGTTATATGAAAGAAAGAGGCAAGCTTGTAGACAATAAGGTTGTAACTACTGTAATGTCAAACTTTGGACTTTATAAGGCATTTGACGCGGTTGGAATTGATTATGAAAAGACAGCAGTCGGTGACAAATATGTATATGAATGCATGTCAAAGAATGGTTACAGACTGGGTGGAGAGCAGTCAGGACATATTATTTTCAGCAAATATGCAACAACAGGCGACGGTATAATCACTGCAATCAAGATGATGGAAGTAATGCTTGCAAAGAAAAAGACGCTTGGACAGCTTGCATCACCTGTTGTTATATATCCTCAGGTGCTTAAAAATGTGCGTGTGACAGATAAGACAGAGGCACAAAATGATGCTGATGTCAGGGCAGCAGTTGAAGCAGCGGCAGAAAAACTCGGCGAGAATGGACGAATTCTTGTACGTGAGAGCGGCACAGAACCGGTTGTGAGAGTTATGGTTGAGGCTGATTCAGTTGAGACATGTGAGAAATATGTTGACGATGTAATCGAAGTTATCAAAAATAAAGGTTATGTTATAGGATAAATATAATAAACTACGAATAAATAGCAAATCCCTGTAATAAGATTTTATTAAGTCTTGTTACAGGGATTTATTATTTTCAGGTGGTGAATATGTATTGAAAAAAAGAAATGTATTTAAAAGAATTGAGACAAAAAGGCATCTGATTCCGGTATTGCTTGTTATTGCGGTACTTCTGTCTGGAATGTGTGTTCTGTCGGGATGTTCCCTGAAGGGAATAAACAACACTAAAAAAGAGGAGATAGACTATACAGTTGTCGAAGACGAAGATCTTCCGGCTGAGTTAAAGAAACTTATAGATGAAAAAAAGGGAAGTACGCTTAAAATGACATATACAACAAAAGATTATACATATATGGTTGCAGGTTATGGAACTATGACAACGAGTGGCTACAGTATAAGCGTTAATGACGTATATCTGGGCGAGAATTCAATATATGTAGATTTAAGCCTTGCAGGTCCAAAAACTCAGGAACCGGTCACACAGAGAGCCACAACACCATATATAGTTTTAAAGACAGAAAAGCGTGAGGAACCGGTAGTATTTAAGATGTAATATTTTATATATTAATATTATAAAGGGGGAAACATTTTGAAAATCAATAAAGAAAGAATCCGTGAAAACAGCGTTAAATGTAAGAATACAATGCAGATTACACTTGATGATGATTTTAATGTACCTGACAGCAAAGCGGATATAGATTCGATTATACGTGAGTGGGGAAATCCACATGCGGACAGCGTGAAAGTAAGCGGAGAACGTGCAGAGGTGAAGGGAAGTCTCGATTTTGCGTTTCTTTACTGTGGAAGAAATGAAACTAACGGAAAAGTTATGCCGTATAAAATGGCAGGCAGCATGAATTTTAATGAAAATGTCAATCTGCCTGATAATGCAGATGGTACATATGCGGTGTGCGATGCCAAGCTGGAGGATTTAACAGTCAAGGCAATTAATTCAAGAAAAGTCAGTATAAAGGCAATAATTGCAATTACTGTTGTGTGCGAGGAATTAAGTGAGATTCAGGCAGCAGCAGGAGTGGAAGAAGACGATGGATGGCATATACAGACACTTAGTGAGGATGTGGTATATTCTGAGCTTGCGGTTAATCTCAGGGATAATCTGAGAATAAAAGAAAGTCTGTCTGTACCGGCTGGAAAGCCTGAAGTTGGTGAAATTATCTGGGAAGAATCCTGTATAAAATCATTTAACAGCAGACTTACAGATGATGGGGTATCACTTAACGGTGAGGCAGGAATATTTTTTATGTATATTCCGGTTGATGAAAGCCAGCCTGTACAATGGGTTGAGACAACATTTCCATTTGAGGGAAAACTTGATATAAATGGATGCAGTGAGGATATGGTGAGCTTTGTGCAGTACAGACTCATCAGTTTTACAATGGAGGCACGTCAGGACTATGACGGCGAAAACAGGGAAATTGCAGTTGAGATGGTGCTTGATTTGTCCGTAAGGGGATATGAAGAAAGGCACCAGACGGTGATAAATGATATATATTCTCCTGTAAAAAATATAACCGTAAAATGTGATGAGACAAAATTAAAGAAGCTTATTGTCAGAAATAACGGAAAATGCCGTGTATCACAGAGGGTAAAGACAGACAGATATGCCGGTATAATGCAGATATGTAATTGCAGCGGAACTGCACAGATTGATGATATATCGGTTGAAGAAGATGGAATTGTAATAAATGGTGCAGTTATAGCAGCTGTGTTTTATGTGACATCAGACGACGCTGTACCTATGGGCGGGCTTAAAGCTGTCGTACCGTTTTCATACAAATTGCAGCTGACATCATGCAAGGATATGGATTATACGCTTGACATATGTGTTGAGCAGCTTTCGGCAGTGATGACGACAAAAGATGAAATAGAGATAAAGGGAAGTGTTTCAATTGATGCCATTTGTTTTGAGATGTATACATGTCAGGCGGCAAATGAATGTGAAATAACAGATTATGATGAGAAAGAGTACCTGGCACTTCCGGGAATTGCCGGATATATATCTGACGGAACGCAGAATATGTGGAATATTACAAAAAAATATCACACTACAATGGATATGATAAAACAGCAGAACAGCCAGCTTTCTGATATTGATGATTTAAATTACAGACCGCCGAGAGGACAGAAACTGCTGTTAATAAAAACTCCGGCCATCTAGTAAGACAGCCGGAAAAATGTTTAAGATTAATTATTTACACCATGGTGTATAGCAGGACTTGATTCAGTAAGAGGAAGAAATGTATATCCGTTGGCAAGTCCCCATACAATAATATCCTCAACTGCGTTGACACTGAAAAGTTTTATGTCATGTTGTAAAACTACAGATATGTCATGTGACTGTATTCCGCTTATAACATTATTATAAACTTCGGATGTGCTTGTTGTTCCGCCTGCATCACCGCTTGATACATTCCAGTCAAAATACTTGTATCCCTGGTCTGAGACAGCTTTGGTAAGGACTGACATAATACGGAAACAGTATTGTTTGCTTATTGTATTTGAACTTCCACCTGGAAAACGCAGAAGTTTTGGACGTTTTCCTGTCTGTTCGGTTATTATGTCTGACATGCGGTTTAAATCTTCAAAATAAGCATCACAGCTTGAATAGATATACTTGTAGTCGTGGGTTTCACTGTGTATTGCAACAGTGTGTCCTGCGGCTGCTTCTTTTGCAAGAAGATAACGGTAATCACTGTTTCCGTCAGTTACAAAAAAAGTTGCTTTTACATTATATTTTGCGAGTGTGTCGAGAAGCTGTTGCGTGTATTCGCCAGGACCGTCATCAAATGTGAGATAGACAGTTTTTGAACCGGGACTTACAGTATCTGCCTGCCGGAGCGGATTGATTTTTATATGTCTTTCGACACTTGATTCATTTCCATATTTATCAGTGACAGAATAAGTTATAGTATAATCACCGGCTTTATATGTATTTAAATCACCGTCAACAGTCACTGCTTCTGTGAGATCATTTCCTTTTGAGTCGGAAGCTGTGCAGCCGGGGTCATCAAAAGCTGTTCCGGCATTCATTGTTATATCTGAATCGCCGTTCAATGTGATTGTCGGTGCAATTCCGTCATTATATTCAATTTCACGGGTTGCAACTGCGATATTTCCTGAAGAATCATTTACTGTATAAGTTATGAAACTTTTTGTCTCCTTGCGTGTTACTTTGTTTGTTATATCGCCGTCATAGTTATCATGTGCGGTGTATCCTTCTTCAATATAGGCTTCACCTTTTTTGGGATAATAGCCGTCGGTGTGGTTAAGTTCAATAACAGGACATTCTGTGTCGACAACTGATACGATGCGTGTTGTTTCGCGTGAGAAAAGTCCTTTTTTGGCTTTGTACTTTATATGATATTTTCCGACTTTTGAGGAGTCAACTATGCCGTCAATTGTTACTGCAAGAGGCTTTTTCTTTGAAAATAATACAGTATAAGCTGCTGTTGCACCTTCTTCCGTATATTCATTTCCATATTCAACTGTCTCGTCAGAATCTCCGTTTAATCGTATTTTTATATGACATAATGAGGTAAATATAATAATTAAAAGAAGTAATGCTGAGATAATTGTTGTAATAATTAAAAGCTGTTTCTTTTTCTGATTTTGTTTCTTTTTTTGCACGATGTTTTCTGATGCCATTTTATCTATATTGCTCCTGAAAATATAACATTGCCATGTTACAGTTAAACATGGCAATGACAGTAAATTTTTAAAATTATATTTTAGTTATTACCTAAAATATCGGATGTCTTTGTTGAATATCCGTTATCTGAAAACCATTGGTCAAACTTTTTCATTGTTGCTGAATATGTATCGTTTGAGATTGAAGGAAGGTCTTTTCCCCATGATTTAGTTGCTTCTTTAAATCCTTTTTCTACAGCAGATACCATCTTTTTCATGTTTTCTTCATCGCCGCCTGAAAGAGCTACAGCGAAATCAAGAAGTCTGTCAGATGTCTGGTTGACACCCCAGTAACCATCTTCTGAAATATCTTCTTTTGCCTGTGCAATAGTATCAGCATCTGCTGTAAAATTGCCATTGGCAAGTGCTTTCCACATATCATCGGCAGTTCCGATTGTAATGCCCTGCTTTGCAAACATCTTTGTTACAAGTGACTGCATCTGTGCCATTCTTTGCTCTGTATCAGATTTTAGCTGTGCAATGATGGCCTTTCTGTCTGCAGCAGATGTTACTTTTGATGTTGATGAAGAAGGTTCATAAGAAGCACTTATTTCAGAATAAGCAGATTTTTCTGAAAATTTATCAGTTGAATCAGCTTTTTTGTCATTTGTTGATTTAGCTGATACATTTTTAGTTTCATAAGCTGAATAACTTGTTCCTATTCCGTTAAAATCCATAATATTACCCTCCGTGGTATGATTTAGTATTCTTTACATTATATATCGGACAGAACTTACTCAATCTTAATAGTACGTTTTTTCCAAATTCCTGTCCAGTAAAGAATATAAAGAATAAGAGCGGATGTCGCATTACTTACTACAACAGCATACCATACACTTTCAACTCCCATTTTGAGGATTGATGAACAAACCCATAATGTGAGAAAACGGAAAATCCATATTCTTGTAGCATCGACAAGCATTGTTATCAATGTATGTCCGGAACCCTGGAAAAGTCCCTGTGTTACGTTATAAAAAGCATTAGTCCAGCAGCACATTGCCATGATTGACAGAAATTGTGTTGCAAGCGGAACAACATTTTCATCGCTTGTAAAGAAACGTACAATTGGTTCAGCGATAAACGGACGCGAAAGGATAGTACCAAATACAAAAAGAAATACTGCACCGATTCGCAATGCGATATGATATGATTTATTTACACGTTTGAGATTATTGGCTCCGAAATTCTGACCGACTATTGTTGATATAGCAGAGCCGATTCCGCTTGCCGGCATTGTGATAAGGCTGTTGATTTTATTTCCGATACCGTATGCGGTTGTAGCTGTAGTTCCGTATGCATTGACATTTTTTGTCATAAGAAGGAAACCAAACTGCATTGTGCTTCCACCGATTGCTGTTGGAAGACCAATTTTAAATATAGATGTCATTTTATTTTTATCAAATTTGAAATTTTTAAAGTCAAGACGGATAAGCTGGTTTTTGCGTCTTAATGCAAGTATTGCAATTGCGGCACTTGGAATTTTGGCAATAAGTGTTGCAAGTGCGGCTCCGGAGATTCCCATTTTAAATACGATAAGGAAGACTGGATCCATTATTAGGTTGAGTGATACGCCAAGAAGATTAAGAAGCATAGGACGTACAGTGTCACCTTGTGACTGTTTTACTGATGTATACAGGTTAATCATAAAAAGAAATGGAAGGTCAAGTACAACTATCCTTAAATATGAAATACTGAATTGATAAATGTCCTGTTCAGCTCCAAGCCATTTTACGATACCAGGTGTGGCAATCCAGCATATTCCGGCACATATTACTGCAAATACAAGCGAACACAGGCAAATATGGTTTGCCATTGAATTGGCCTGCTTGTCCTGTCTGGCACCGAGATACTGTGATATAAGAATTGAACCGGCGGTTGTTATGCCGGCACCAAAGTTTATTAGTATATTCTGCACAGGAGATACAAGTGTTATTGCTGCCTGTGAAGCAGTTCCGATTTTTCCAAGCCAGAATGTATCTGTAAGGTTGTACATTGACTGGATGAAACTGTTGAGCATTACAGGAATTGCAAGCATAAGGATAGCCTGAATAAGGTTACCCTCAAGAATTAATTTGCGTTTATCAGCACTTATTGGTTTTGACATGTTAATTATCTCCATTTCTGTGCAAAATGATATATTTTAGCACATAATTACTTTTGGTACTTGACAAGATAAATCAAGTTAATTAATGTTTATGTTAATCATAGCACAAAAAGCAGTAAATTCTACAAAAATATAACAATTTTAGTAGAATAATACAGAAAAAAAGTTTTGAGATTTATTTAATATACGGAGGCCTTTATGGATTATTTATTTGATATGCCTACAGATTTTAAAATTTATAAGATAAAAAGAGATAAAAGTTCGGGAAGCCAGCCGACGCATACACATCCATATTATGAGATTTTCTATCTGATAAATGGTGACTGTACATTTTTTATTGACCATAATATTTATAAGCTTAACAGAGGCGACCTTATTGTTGTACCGCAGGGGGAACTTCATAAAAGCTCGTTTCCGCAGCATGGCTGCAGTGAGAGATATGTTTTGTGTTTTAAAGAGAGTAATTTAAAATGGCTCAATGACATTGTTGGACCGGATTTTGTGAAAGAATCTCTCTCAACCGGTGTTATTTCTATTCCTGATAAAAGAAGAGATTATGTTGAATCACTTATGAATAAGATGATTTTTGAAAATGAAGGACAGGATATATTGTCACCGGCATTTATAAGGACGGGGCTTATAGAACTTGTCCTTTTTATAATAAGATGCCGGAGATATGAGGAAAATGTTATAAAAGAGCTTGATGTTGATAATCAGCTCATGCAGCAGATTGCGACATATATATATGAAAATTATGACAAAAAGTTAAGTCTTGAGGATATGTCGGATAAATTCCATATAAGCAGGTCATACTTATCTAAGAAGTTTAAGGCTGTAACAGGTTTTGGATTTAAAGAATATATAGTTAATGTAAGAATTAAAAATGCGTGCAGGCTCCTTCTTGAGACTAATAAGTCTATCACTGATATAGCATTTGAGTGCGGTTTCAATGACAGTAACTATTTTGGGGATGCATTCAGGCATGTCAAGGGAGTTTCACCTAATAAATACAGGAAAAATAAGGAAGCTATTTAGGCAGATATTAAATATACGTAAAAAAACAAGAAAATATTTATAAAAGATAACTATGTACTTGCAAAAATACAATACATTTTATATAATTGTTGTATACAAGAAACAATGGAGAAAAGATATGGACAGTATACGATTAAAGGCACGTGCAAAGATTAATCTTGGTCTTGATGTTCTTGGAAAAAGAGATGATGGCTATCATGAAGTACGCATGATAATGCAGACTGTCGGAATATATGACAGAATCATCATTAAAAAGATTCCGGAGGATGAGATAAGGATTAATTCAAATCTGTTTTTTCTGCCTGTGAATGAGAATAATCTTATTTATAAGGCTGCCAGGATGATGAAAGATGAATATAATATCAAAGAGGGCGTAGAGATAGACCTTAATAAGTTTATACCGGTGGCGGCCGGAATGGCTGGAGGAAGTACAGATGCGGCTTCAACATTATTTGGCATGAATAAGATATTTGACCTCGGAATATCGCAGTCGAAGCTTATGGAGATGGGCTTAAAGATTGGTGCGGATGTTCCTTATTGCATAATGAGAGGAACAGCACTAGCTGAGGGAATAGGAGAAAAGCTTACGCGTCTTACGCCTATGCCACACTGCTGGCTTATTGTCGCAAAGCCTCCTATTAATGTTTCAACAAAGCTTGTCTATGAAAGTCTTGATATGGGTGGAATAAGTAAGCATCCTGATATTGATGGCATAATGGATGCAATAAAAAGAGGCGATGTAGAAGGCGTGGCACAAAAGATGGGCAATGTGCTTGAAGATGTCACAATTCCTCTTTATCCGGTTATAGACAGCATTAAGAAACAGATGCTTAATAACGGAGCGATAGGAGCAATGATGAGTGGAAGTGGTCCGACTGTGTTCGGAATTTTTCCGGATGAACAGACGGCATTGAGATGTCAGGCTGTATTAAAGGCACAGGGCGAGGCACGTCAGGTATATATTACTGAGACATTTAACTAGGATAACTGTTCAATCGAAACATACGTAATAATATAATTAGAAATGGAGGACATAAGAAATTATGAAGGGCGAATTAAAGATGGATGTAAATGATTATCTCCCATTGAGGGATGTTGTTTTTAATACATTGAGACAGGCAATACTGCGTGGCGAGATGGAACCCGGTGAGAGACTGATGGAGATTCAGCTTGCACAGAAGCTCGGAGTAAGCAGAACACCTATAAGAGAAGCTATCCGTAAGCTTGAACTTGAGGGGCTTGTTATTATGATTCCAAGAAAGGGTGCAGAAGTTGCCCATATAACTGAAAAAGATATGAGAGATGTTCTCGAAGTAAGATGTACACTTGAGGAGCTTGCAGTTGCACTCGCATGCAAAAATGTGACACCTGAGCGTATTATGGATTTGAGAGCTGCCAATAAGGTGTTTGAGTCTGCAATTGTTTCAAAAGATGTTGTAAATATTGTAGATGCCGATGTCCAGTTCCATGATACAATATATGCAATGACAGATAATGACAGGCTTATACAGATTATCAATAAGTTAAGGGAGCAGATGTACAGATACAGACTTGAGTATGTTAAGGATGCAAGAACACATTCAATTCTTATAAATGAACATAATGATATTATCCAGAAGCTTGCCGACAAGGATGTTGAGGGTGCAAAGATGTTTATGCGTCAGCATATACGTAATCAGGAAAAAGGTATTATCAGACTTTTAAATAAATAATTGTTTAGTCTGTGTCATTTTGGAAATAATCTCTATAGATTTATTAAAACACCGGCATTTTACCGGTTGATAATATTAAGACGGAGGTTATTATGAAGAAAAAAGGACACAGACTATTTATTTTTATTGCTTGTATTATATTTGTGAGTTTATGTACAGCAGTTTTTACATACAGAGTTTCGGGCAATGAGAGCAGAAACAGAATACAGGAAGAACTTGCACAGGATATTATCAGATTTCATGTAAGGGCTAACAGTGACAGCGATGAGGACCAGAAAAGAAAGCTTGCCGTAAAAGATGCTGTTGTTGAGTATCTTTCGCCGCTTCTTGCCGAATCACAAAGCATTGATGAATCAAAGGAGATTCTATCAGAATCAATGGTTGATATTGAAAATATAGCACACGAAACGCTTATGGCACATGGTGGAGATAGCAAAGTAAATGTCTATTTTGAGGAGAGTTATTTTCCTATGAAAGCGTATGCTGATGTAACATTTCCGCCGGGAGTATATGAGGCTTTCCGTATAGACATAGGAGAGCATTGTGGGAAAAACTGGTGGTGTGTTCTCTATCCGCCGCTATGTTTTGTTGATTCGACATGTGGAGTGCTTCCGGATGATTCTAAGGAAAAATTGAAGAATATTTTGACAGATGATGAATATAATGCTATAACAAAGACTCAGTATGTTTACAGATTTAAGTATCTGAAATTTCTAAATGACTGGTTACAGGGAGGAAAATAAGTTAATTATGGATAAGAACGCACCAATCGGAGTATTTGATTCCGGTGTCGGCGGTCTGACGGTTGCAAGAGAGATTATGCGTCAGATTCCAAATGAGCGTATTGTTTATTTTGGTGATACGGCACGAGTGCCTTATGGAAGCAAATCAAAAGATAATATTATAAAGTTTTCAAGACAGATTATACGTTTTCTTCAGACAGAAAATGTTAAGGCGATAGTTATTGCATGTAATACAGCGAGTGCACTTGCACTTGATGAGATGCAGCAGGAGTTTGACCTTCCGATTCTTGGTGTTGTTAAGCCGGGAGCAAAGGTGGCAGTTGAGACTACTGCTAATAAAAGAATTGGTCTTATTGGAACGGAAGCAAATATAAGGAGCGGAGTGTATACAAGATACATAAAGTCACTTGATGATGAGGCAAAAGTGTTTGAAAAAGCATGTCCGTTATTTGTTCCGCTTGTTGAGGAAGGCTGGCTTCATGATGATATAACACTTCAGGTAGCCTCACGTTATCTGGAAGAATTAAAAGAAAAAGATATAGATACGCTTATTATGGGATGTACGCATTATCCGCTTATACGTTCTACAATACGGAAGGTTATGGGCGATAAAGTGAATCTTGTAAATCCGGCATATGAAACTGCTATTGAACTCAAAAATCTGCTTGAGAGAGATAATCTTGCAAATAAATGTGATGTTGACAGTCCATCAAGCATGTATAGATTCTATGTAAGCGATGCGGAAGAAAAGTTTAAGTTATTTGCTAATTCAATACTTCCATTTGATATTACAATGACGAAGCAGATTAATATTGAGAATTATTAGAGTGTTTATTTGTTGTGTATGATATGTAAAGAAGATGATTTTTAACTGAGGAAAACAGTATGGATGAAAGAGTATTTGTAAGTATAAAAGGACTTCATTTTGCGAGTGGCGTTCAGGATTCGGATTCTGACGGCAGTGAAGATGAAGAAGTTATTGAGACTGTCAATACCGGAAGATATAAGCGTTCCGGAGAAAATGAGTATATTAAGTATTCGGATATGATTGACGGTGAGGATAAGCCATGCAGCAATCTTATAAAGATTACGCCTGATGGCACGGTTGAGATTACTAAAAAAGGATATGTTACAACGCATTTTTCATTTGTTCCCGGGGAGCGAACAACAACATATTACGAGACACCATATGGCGGCATTTATCTTGGAATCAATTCAAAAAATATTGTTATTGAAAGAAGTGATGAAAGGATATATGCAGGGATTGAGTATACGCTTGAACTTAACCATGAAATAATTTCAGAATCAAGTGTTGAGATAGAGATAAGCTCAAAGAAGAATTTTAAGTTGGAGAATTAAAATTCAGGAATTTAAAATATAGAAATTTAAAAGCGTTCAGGCGGATAACTGCTGTTCCTGAACGCTTTTTATTAACCCTTTTTTGCAGGGCTTTACAGGTTGTATTTTAGTGAATATGAGGAGTTGAATAAGTATTTAAAAGCTCCTGTTTGCAATCGTATAATTTCTTTGATAAATCGACATGTACTTCCTGTGGATTTATAAGACGTTTTGATTCATCCCATAAAGTAGCAAGTTCATGTTTACAGTATTTCTGTATATCCATGACAGGTGGAGTTGTGTATACACATTCTCCATTTTTGAATACAGGAACGATAATTTCACGAAGAGTGTATTCACCCGGCTGAAGAAGCGTTTTTTTCCATGTCTCAATAGGGTCAAATAAAAGAAGAGGTTCGTTTTCATCGTATGTCTCGTCTGTAAGTGCAATAAGGTCTGCTTTTAACATTCCGTCAGTGTCGTAAACACGGTAAACTGTCTTATTTCCCGGATTAGTAATCTTTTCCGAATTCTCAGAAAGCTTAATCTTTGGAATAAACTTTCCATCATCTCCCATAACAGCGGCAAGCTTGTATACACCACCAAATGCAGGATTGTCTTTTGCTGTAATAAGGTTAGTTCCGACACCCCATGAAGTTATAGCGGCACCCTGTGTTTTTAATGAATCAATAAGGTATTCATCAAGGTCACTTGATGCAGATATAATAGCATCTTCAAAACCGGCATCATCAAGCATTTTACGTGCTTTCTTAGAAAAATAAGCAAGGTCGCCTGAGTCGAGTCTGATACCATATCCTTTAAGTTCAATTCCTGCTTCACGCATTTCTTTAAATACACGGATTGCATTAGGAACGCCTGAGCGTAGTGTATCATATGTGTCTACAAGAAGAATGCATGCATTCGGATAAAGGTCTGCATATGTCTTAAATGCTGTATATTCATCAGGAAAACTCATAATCCAGCTGTGAGCGTGGGTTCCTTTGACCGGAACGTCAAACATCTGACCTGTAAGAACATTACTTGTTCCAACACAACCGGCAATGACAGCAGCTCTTGCACCATATATTCCGGCATCAGGACCCTGGGCACGTCTCAGACCAAATTCCATTATTCCGTCGCCTTTTGCTGCATAGCATACTCTGGCAGCCTTAGTTGCGATAAGGCTCTGGTGATTAATTATATTAAGGATTGCAGTCTCTACAAGCTGTGCTTCAATGATAGGAGCAATTACTTTAACAATTGGTTCTCTTGGAAAAATAAGTGTTCCTTCGGGAATGGCATATATATCGCCTGTAAAGTGGAAGTTTTTTAAGTAATCAAGAAAATCATTATCAAAAAGATTAAGGCTGCTAAGGTAAGCAATATCATCATCGGTAAAATGAAGATTTTTAATATAATCGATTACCTGGTCAAGACCACATGCAATGGCATATCCGCCGCCGCAAGGGTTATTGCGGTGGAAAGCATCAAATATAACCGTACGGTTATTGCCTGTTTTGAAGTAACCCTGCATCATAGTAAGCTCGTATAAATCTGTTAATAATGTTAAATTACGCATAAAAGCTCCTTTCATATATTAAAAGATACCGCCGGCTGGCGATACCTTTTAATATTGCTTTGCGGTTTATTTATTTTATTTGTTACGTTTGAAAAATCCCTTTTTCTTTTTCTTTTCTTCAACGACAATCTTGCCGCCACGAACTGATTTGATGCCTGTGATGTAAATTCCGCTTACTTCAGCCTTGATTTCAGCTTTTACAGGAATCTGTTCAAATACTTTTGGGTCACACATAAGAGTCATGACTCTTGGTCCGATTTTTGCCTTGACAATAGGCATCTTTGAACCCCTTAAATACTTAGGCGTCTGGTCAAGAACCATCTTAGGAAGTCCGGCCTCTTTAAGCTTCATCTTCTTTTTGTCAATTACAAGCATTGACATAATCTGTTTTGCAGCGTCAATCTGCTCCTGCTGTGACTCCTGCTTTTTACGCAGCTTATTACCGACAATTATAAGTGCAATAAATACAACTAACAATATAACCAATATTGTTAATAATACAATACTCCATACTGGCATTGATTTTATCCTCCTGATAATTAATGAATTCTAATGTACAATATTGTAGCATATCCCTTATGGTTAAACAAGAGATTTATTCTTTTCGTATATCTGTAACATCAAGTCGTGAACTGTATCCGGCAGGGCTTTTCTTTCATCCCTGTCAAGTGCAGCTGTGTCAATCGGTGTACCAAACTCAAGAACGGTATGAGTTCTTTTGATTGATGGAAAATGAGCTTCCAGAACATTTTCAGTATTATTCTGAACCATAGGGATTATCTTGCAGTTGCTCTTGTCTGCAAGTTTGAAGCTGCCGCCGTGGAAAGGCATAATTCCATCACCTTTGTTCCTGGTTCCTTCAGGGAATATTACAATAGAAATGCCATTATTAATCTGTTCTACACCGGAAAGAATAGTTTTAAGACCTTCTCTCGGATTGGAACGATCCATAAAAAGGCAGTGTAAATATTTCATCCATAATCTTATAAATGGAACTTTTTGCATCTCTTTTTTGGCAATAAAACCTGTAAGACGCGGCATGCGGCTGTAAGATACAACCGTGTCAAAAAACCCGCGGTGGTTGCCTATAAAAACAACAGGTTCGTCTTTTGGAATATTCTCAAGACCTATAACAGTTGTGCTTACCCCCGATAAAAATAAAATCACCTTAAACACAAACTGCACAAAACGAAGTGAGCTTATATCTTTTGCTTTTGGTGAAATCCTGCCTATAAGCCATTCAATTGGAAAAAGAATAAGGCTTAACACAAAAATGATGAGTAAAAATATACACACCAGAATTAATCGTATCATGTAAATAAAAATCCTTTCTTAGTTTATTTCAGATATGAAGAAAATCCGCTCGAATACTTAATAGTTCCGTCAGACATGACAAACATGGCCTCAATGCCGGACAGGCTTTCTATAAGTTTTAATCCTTTATCAGCACCAAGTGCAAAACATGTGGTGCTTAAACAGTCTCCCGTGACTGATGCATCAGATATGATTGTTACATCTGAAAGTCCGTTATCATACGGATATCCTGTGGATGGATTTAGAATATGATGATAAAGCTTGCCATCCTGATAAAAGTATCTTTCGTAGTTGCCGGAAGATACGGCGGATTTATTATTAAGACGCAATGTTACAAGAGGTACTGAATCTTCAGAGAATGGTTTCTTTATTCCTATAAGGAAAGGATTATCTGAAGATTTTTCACCTACACATAATACATTGCCGCCAAGATTAATAATACCACGGTTTATGCTTTTTTCCAAAAGAAAATTGCGTATTTTATCTGCAATATAGCCTTTTGCTATGGCACCGAGGTCAATGATGGTCTTATCCGGCTTGTCTACAGTATATGTTCCGTCATTATTTTCCGTAAGTTTAAGCCTGGTATAATCTACATATGATAATGCATTCTGTATATCACTGTCATCAGGTACAGCTGGATTATCTGATGTGAAATCCCACAAAGATGATATGCTGCCGATTGTTATGTCAAATGCACCATCTGACATATCGGCATATTGGATGCCATATGATATCAGTTCTCCGAGTTCATGCGGCACAGTTGTGATCTGACCATCATTAAGCTTATACAGGGTACTGTCCGGGTTGGTTCTTGAAAACATCAGCTCATATGTGTCACATATTCGCAGAGCTTCGTTAAGAATCTCTTTAAGCTCTGAGGTTTTGTGACCTCCTGTTGTATATGCACTTACAGCAACATAAGTATTGAGCTTGTAACCTGTAACCTGTACAGGGTCGGAAAGTGCAGTGTTCTGGCATCCGTTTAGTAAAAATGACAAAAATATTAAAATGCAGGCTGCTGATGATAAATGCCTTTTTGTGACTGATTTCATAAATTACTTCCTTTATAAAAATGAAAAAAATGTGAAACGCCTTTTATTTTGTCAATAAGTATGCTATAACAGTCTATGTTGTTAAAAATAGTTGACAACTATATGCGTTTGTGGTTATATTATAAATATATTTTATATATTTTGCAATACCTGAATGCAGAAATTTTTATTTTTTGAAAGGAACTTATTATGAAAAAGAAATTTATGAGTGTTATGCTTGCGGCAACACTTGTTGTTTCATTGGTGGGCTGTGGTAAGAAGAATAACAATAATACTGCAACAGATGCTGATGATACATCAAACAAAGCTATTACAGCAGAGGAATATAATGCAACTATTGCATCGAATGCAGCGGTTTATAAGAAGTACATTACACTTCCTGAGTATAAGGGAATTGCAGTGTCAGTTGATAAGTCGTCACTTACCGTATCGGATGATGATGTTGAGACTTACATAAGCAATATTTTATCTTCACATGCTACTTCAGAGCAGGTAACAGAAGGAACAACTGCAAGCGGTGATACTATATCACTTGATTACAGCGGTAAGCTTGACGGTGTTGCATTTTCAGGCGGAACGGCAACAGATGTATCATACACAATCGGTTCAGGCAAGTTCATAACAGACCTTGACCAGGGACTTATAGGACTTAATGTAGGTCAGGAATATGATATTCCATGTACATTCCCTAGTGATTACAGCAGTTCGGATCTTGCAGGAAAGAGCGTTATATTTACAGTAACAGTTCATTCTATTACAAAGAAGACAATTCCTGAACTTACAGATGAGTGGGTTGCAGCTAATGCAGAGAGCATGGGGATTGAAGGAACAACAGTTGAAGCTTTAAGAAAAGAGACAAGAGAATATCTTGAGAATTCAGGAAAGAGTACATATGACAGCAAAAAGTATAGTGCTGTTTACGAAGTAATTAAGAAAGATATAACAGTTAATGGATATCCGCAGGCAGAGTTAGACAGCTTAAAGTCAATTCTTAAACAGAATATGGAAGCAGAATATAATCAGTATCAGTCATATTATTCTGCACAGGGTATCTCAGATTTTTCATCATATCTCTCAAGCGTATACAATCTTTCTGATGATGCAGCATATGATGATTATGCTACACAGACAGCACAGGAGTATCTTCTTGAGAAGATGACTCTTACAATAATTGCAGCTGATAATGGAATTAATGTAAGTGCAGATGATATTAATGAAATCGGTGCTACATATGCAAGCTATTATGGTTATACAGATTATCAGGAGATTCTTGATGCATATGGCAACGAGATGAATGCAGAACTCGGATACGAGAAGCTTAGCGAAAAGGTTCAGAGCTTCTTAAATGATAATTCAGTAGAACAGTAAAAATATAAACAAAAGAACGTTTGTTTTTGGGAAATCTTTGTGATTTTATCAGAGATTTCCCAAAATGTTTGTTATGGCGTTAAAGAACGGAGAGAGAAAAATGAATCAGTTTGTACCAAAGCTGTTTGACTGTATGAAGAGTTATACAAAAGAGCAGTTTGTAAAAGATGTTGTTTCGGGAATTATTGTCGCTATTATAGCCCTTCCACTATCAATAGCCCTTGCCCTTGCATCGGGAGTGGGACCGGAGCAAGGCATATATACAGCGATATTTGCTGGATTTGTTATTTCGTTTTTAGGTGGAAGCAATGTGCAGATTGCCGGTCCAACAGCTGCATTTGCAACGATTGTTGCAGGAATTGTTGCAAGAAACGGAATGTCAGATCTTGCAGCTGCAACGATTATGGCAGGCATACTTCTTATTATCATGGGCTTTTTAAAGCTTGGCAATCTGATAAGATTTATTCCTTATACAATTACAACAGGATTTACGTTTGGTATTGCTGTGACTATTTTAGTAGGCCAGATAAAGGACTTTCTGGGGCTTACATTTACTAATTCACCTATAGATACAGTTGATAAGGTAAAAGAATGTATAAACTGTATTGGAACTTTTAATTATCAGGCACTTATAGTCGGTGTTGTTGCACTTGCTATTTTAATTATATTTCCTAAGATTACAGAAAAAATTCCACCATCACTTATTGCAGTAATTGTGACAATTGTGATGGTTAAGATGTTAAAAATGGATGTAAAGACAATTGGTGATTTGTATACAATATCCAATAAACTTCCGTCTGTCAGCCTTCCGTCAATTAATTTTACTATGATAAGGGAACTTTTCCCTGATGCACTTACAATTGCGGTGCTTGCCGGTATCGAATCACTCTTATCATGTGTTGTTGCAGATGGTATGGTTGGAAGCAGACATAAGCCTAATATGGAGCTTGTTGCACAGGGAGCCGGTAATGTTGTATCGGCACTTTTCGGAGGTATACCGGCAACGGGTGCCATTGCAAGAACAGCGGCAAATATCAAGAGTGGCGGACGAACTCCGGTTGCAGGTATGGTACATTCAGTCACGCTTTTACTTATACTTGTTGTTCTTATGCCATATGCGGCATGGATTCCAATGCCTGCAATTGCGGCGATTCTTTTTATGGTTGCATATAACATGAGCGGCTGGAGAGAATTTGTTTCACTTTGCAAGACATCTCCAAAGAGTGATATTCTTGTTCTTTTGACTACATTTGTCCTTACAGTGGTATTTGACCTTGTAGTTGCTATTGAGGTCGGTGTTGTTATGGCAGCACTTCTTTTCCTTATGAGAATGTCTAACGTAACGGAAGTTAAGAGTTGGAAGTATCTTGGAGAGGATATTAACGAGCACGATGACCCCGACAGCATAAGACTTAAAGTTGTTCCAAAGAATACGGTTGTGTATGAGATAATCGGACCAATGTTTTTTGCGGCAGCAGACAAATTTATGGAGATTTCGTTAGAACCCGGCGTAAAAGTTCTTATAATAAGAATGCGAGGCGTTCCGGCAATGGATGTTACAGCACTTAAATCATTGCAGAAGATACAGGCTGCATGTAAGAAGCGTAATATAACACTTCTTTTATCACATGTTCAGGAGCAGCCAAGACTTATGATGGAAAAGGCTGGATTTGCAGATGCTGTCGGACATGAGAATTTCTGTGCGAATATAGATGCGGCATTAGAGAGAGCAGCATCTCTGTAGGATAGCAGGAATAAAGAGAATATAACAATCTGATAAAATATTTGATAAAAATAACAGAGCGGCACTGGTTTGTAGTCAGTGCCGCTTTGTTTATGTTAATGATGTTTGTTGATAATGAACGGAAATATCAGAAACTGTGACCGCCGCCACCACCGCCGCCGCCTGACGAACCGCCGCCGCCGGAAGATGAACTGCCCCCTCCGCCTGATGAACCTCCGCTGCTGGAACTTGGTGGAGAATACACTTTTGTCTGGTTTATAAATTGAAATTGTGTATCATTAAAAGCCTGATGAACGAAAGCACCGCTGATAAGCTGCTTTGATTTTGGCTTTTTCTGCTTTGTGAGTAATCGTACAATCCCATAATTGGCAAACAAAGCAATTATAAGAGCCAGTAAAATATTACTTGTGTATTTCATCGGCTGGCGTATTTTTGAACCTTTCAAAAGAGCCAATTCCTGCTCAAATGCCTTACTTGCACAATTATAATATTCTTTTTTACTTGCGTAAGTGTAAATATTATCTGTTATTGTATCAGCGTAACTTTCTGTTATGGTTTTATAAATTGCACCATTGCTGTGAATCCATATTTTTCTTTTTGCCATATCTATAAGAAAGATAGTTCCACTGTTTTTCTGGAATATTTGTGCATAGTATGCATATGCGTAATCGCCTGTTGTGCTGTACGAATTAGTCAAAATACTCTTAAAGGCGGCATTTCCGTACTGTGTTATATCTTTCATCAAATCTGCAAGCTGCGTTCTTTCATAATCGGTCAGCAGTGCGGCATCATCCTCAATACGCACAACATATCCGGTCTCTGGATTTGTATAATAAATATTTCCTGAGATAGAAGAATCATTGCTTTTAGTATCAGCAGAAGTTGTTGCTTCAGTATTAGGGTTGTTATCTGCTGCAGACGCATTTAAAGAGAATAAAAATACTGAAAAGAGCATGGTTAAGCAGAAAATACATGTATATACAACTTTGAAAAATCTGCTGTAAAGACTGCTGTTTTTAATCTGCATCATCATCACCTCCGTTATAATTGTCGAATTCAGGAAGTTTTCTTGTTGCAAGCATATTGTAATAATTAATAAGACTTATAAGTGAGAACACAACAGCAATCATGGCACCGATACATCCGCCATAATAGAAAAGGTCTGATACAGGCTTTAATATCGAAATAACTGCTGCAATTATAATAGCTGCAAGTGACGGCAGTGAACCGGGTATAACAAATTTATTTTTCAGTGTCTTCAGAGTCTTTTCATGTGTATGGACAAGTACAATGCCAATAATAATCATTGCAATCCAGAATATTGGTCCGAAATTAAAAAGCAAAAGGCTGCTCATAAGGGCGGCAGTCATTGACATTACATTAAAAGTAATAAAAACAATAAAAAATGCAGTAAACATACTGAAAAATTTTGAATTATTAACTTTTTTAAAGGAGCGTTTCCGTTTATTTTTTACAGGCTGCTTATTGTCGAAGTTATCATTGCATATAGCATATTTTCCGATGTCATCAAGCCCTTCGTCACGCTTTTTGATTTCCTTTAATTCTATTCCGTAAAGAATCATGGAAATAAGTGCTATAAACGCAACAAGCGTTAATGTTGTAGTTGGGCGGAATGTAAAAAATATGTTCAAAAACAAAAATATAGGAATTGTAAGCAAAAGCGAACCGGTAATAAATTTTCCTATAGATACAGGTAAGTCTGCGGCAATTTTTCCGGTCTGGCCGTTTATTGTAGCATATGCAACTCTGTCTTTTTTTCTATATGACAAAAACCATACAGGAAACATTGCACAGTCGGTTTCCTCAATGTGAGAATCAAGGTGACTGGCTATCTGGCTGTCAGAGTCATCAAGATTATATCTGTGGGCTTCCTTTGAATCTGGAATTACAGAGTTTTTTATGTAATCAACAGATGCGTCTTCCGCTATTGATTTTGCATCATATTCATAAGTGTTTTTTGGCACATCCGCAGTATCGGCATAAAAACCACTCAGAAATGAAGGCGTGAATGTATTCATGTTTTTTGCATCAAAAGGAGCGATAGCCTGGCTTAAAGTGTCATCAAACGAAGATGAGGCATCAAATGACAGACCTTTATAAGATGAATTGTTATATCCGGAAAGCTCATAGTTGTCTGTATAAATATAGTCACCTTTGCGGTGGCTTCTTGAAAAACGGAATCCGCTCATGCCTTTCTGGGTTACATGATATACCCAGTAAGGCATATAAATTCCCCTGAAACCATCTATAAATTCCGGGTCTTTTAATTCTTTAGGTGCAAATATAGCATTTTTAACTCTTTTCTTGTAGGCTTCTTTACAATCCTGCTTAGTCATTTTGAACGGAATGATATATCCCGGACGCTTTTCTTTCGTAAGTCTGCCGGAAAGAATAGTTGACGCACCACAGTAAGAGCAAAAATTAGCAGCGGTATTTTCTGTACTTAAAATCCTGCCGCCGCATTGTGGACATGTAAACTCTGTCACATCAAAATATGTGTTTTCCTCTGCGTCAGTTTCCTTGGAAATATCATATGGGTCGAAGTATGAATTACAGTTTGCACAAGCCATTTTTTGTGAAGCGATATCAAACTTGATATTACCGCCACAGTTGGGACATTGATACATTATCTAATTCCTTTCTTTTAAATAAAAATTTAATATAAAATTTACTGAATATTTACAATAACATGATAGCAGATTTCACATAACCAATACAATATTTTATTTTTCATATGATACAAGAATTCCGTGTTTTTCGGCATAATAGCTGCATAGACCACCTGTAGGAATTATTTTGATATTTACAGTCGGGAACTGCTGGCGGAGCTGTCCTGCAACATAGTCAGCAGATTCTTCATTAAAACAGTGGCTTATTACTACTTTACCGCCGTTATAGCCATTGTTTAACATGCTTTTAATAAGACGGTCATAGATATTGTTGCGTCCGCGGCATTTGTGTACAATATCAATTGTGCCTTCTTTTGAGGCACCAGCCAGAAGCTTAATGCCAAGTTTGCCGATGATATTACCTATAATTTTATTAACTCTTCCGTTTTTTACAAGGTTTTCAATTGATTCAAGGACGAATAAAAGTCCTATATGTTTGTGGTATTCTGTGATTCGTGTGCATATTTCTTCATATGAAAGATTTTCATCAATATATTCAGCGAGTTTTAAAGCGAGTATTGCAAGCCCTGAACCAGCCATCTTGCTGTCTATCGCAAAAATCTTTTTATCAGGATGGTCTTCCAGATACATATCTTTGGCAGATATCAGACTTTGCCAGCTGCCTGAAAGTTTTGAAGAAATTGTTATTGCAAATATAATATCAGCCTGTTCAAATGCATCAATCCAGCTTTGTGGGCTTGGTGCTGCACTTCCTGTTGCTTCTGTGCTTTCCTGCATTTCGTTCATAAAATTTTCTATATCAAGATTTTCATCATCAATAAATTCCTTGTTTCCAATTCTCAAAGAGAGTGGAGCCTGAAGGTAAATTGTGTTATTATGTGAAGAAGGCAGTGATTTTAAATCACAGCTTGAATCAGTAACAATTGCATATTTCATAAAAAATCTCCGTTCTGCCATTTTTGTGTATTAACATATTTTTTACGGCATAAAAATAAGATGTGGTTTTTAAAACTATATTATATTGTATTATATAACGTGATGTGATACAATTTACAAATAAAGGAAATATGTAAATAAGAGTATTGATTTAACTGTTAAATTTATGTTATTTAATCATGCGGAGGTGGAAATTTGCGTAAGATTGTCGGAGAAAAGAAAAAGACCCAAAGAAATCGTTTCACGAGAATGTGTATGGGAGATGCACTTGTAAATATTATGCAGCAGAAAGCATATGACAAGATATCAGTTTCTGATATAGTTAAAAAAGCCGGAGTGTCAAGGATGACATATTACAATTATTATGAAACGAAAGATGAATTGGTTAAAGATTATATAGAGGAAATAACATCGCTATATCTCGAGGAAGAAAAAAATAATTTAAAAGAAAAAAATAATATAATGGATTATGTGCATATACTTTTTTTAATCAAATTTTTCGACAGGTATGGTAAATTTTTTGTAACTCTTGCAGATGCAGGGATGTATTCATTTATTATTGATGCTGCCAATATTATTATGGAAAAGGAATATAAAGATAATTATAGTACAAGCGATGATGCGGATTTTCTGAAGAAAAAAACATATGAATTATATTTTTATTCAGGTGCAATGGTCAACGTTTTTTTACAGTGGCAGAAAAACGGTAAAAACATCACACCTGAAGAACTTGCAGGTATAATCACAGATTATCGTCGGATAAGCTGACTGTACCAGCGAAATGAATCTTTTGGAATCCGTCTGCCTGTTGCATAATCAATGTATACAAGCCCGAATCGTTCATTGTATCCACTGTGCCATTCAAAATTATCAGTAAATGACCAATGGAAATATCCGATTACATCGGTTCCGGCATCAAGGGCTTTTGAAAGTTCATTAATATATCTTGTAAGATAATCAATTCTGTCGGCATCATGTACTTTGCCGTCAAGGAAAATGTGGTCGTTGCAGGAAAATCCGTTTTCGGTTATTATGATTGGAAGTTTGTAACGTTCGTACATGAAAACAGGTCCCCAGCAAAGAACCTCTGGTGTTACAGGCCATTTCAATGCAGTTCTTGCAAATCCAATTCCGTGCTTTACAATTCCATCAGAGTTGACTTCGTGTCCGTTATATATGTTGAGCCCAAGAAAATCAAGTGGTGGGTTGAGTGCTTCAACATCATCCCATGAACGGTTGTATTCACATGTTTTTCCTAGTATTACTGCGTCACAAAAAATCTGGTGGCAGAACAGGAAGTCTTCTTTATTGGTTGAAAAAGTGAGCTTTTTAGCCATTTCAATATCTTCTTTGGAACCGGTCGAAGGATAGCACAGATTGCCTGTGCTTGAAAAACCGATTTTTATTTTTCTTTTTGCACATTTTCTCATGGCACGGACGGCAGCTGCATGTGCTTTTGCAAGTGAATGAAGAATTTCAAGAACTGTGTCGTCCGGGAGAGTAAGCCCGGGAGCATGCTGGCCTGTTGAATATCCCATGCGTGTTATTATCTGTGGCTCATTAATAGTGGAAAAGTATTCAACACGATCTGAAAAATGTTCACAAATCAATTCGGCATATTTTACAAAAGCATTTATTGTGCGTTCTGAAAGCCATCCTCCGTCATCTTCAAGAGTCTGAGGCAAATCCCAGTGAAAAAGTGTTATATGTGGTGTTATGCCATTTTTAAGGCAGCAGTTTACTAGATTGTCGTAGAATTGCAACCCTTTCGCATTAGGAATTTCGTCATCGCCGTCAGGAAAAATCCTTGTCCATGATATTGAAAATCTGTATGCACTTATGCCAAGTTCAGCCATAAGTTTAATGTCATCCTCATATTTGTCATAATGGTCACATGCGATGTCACCGGTTTCGTTATCGTTGATTTTTCCGGGTGTGTGGCAGAAGGTGTCCCATATAGAAACACCTTTGCCGTCGCGGTTATATGCACCCTCAATCTGATAGGCACTTGTTGCAGTGCCCCATATAAAATCTTTTGGAAAATTCATATTGTATCCTCGATTCTTTCTTGATTATATCGAAATATTTTATAAAACAGCTGTTACATCATATTTTTTGATATTTTCATCATATGGAATAATATTTCCTTCAACAGATTTTCCGTTGACGATAAGTGATTTCAGGCCTTTCTGTGAACCGGAAGAGTTGTCAATGTGGATATTATATTCGGCACCACGGAAGGTCCTCTTTACGCTGAATTCTTTCATGTAATCCGGTATGCATGGGTCTATGCACAGACCGTCAAATTCAGGCCGTATTCCAAGAATGTACTGTGAAATGTTGGTAAATGTCCATGCTGCTGTCCCTGTGAGCCAGCTGTTTTTTGCTTCTCCGAAATGAGCAGCATCAATGCCGGCTATCATCTGTGAGTATACATAACTTTCAGTCTTGTGAAGATCACTTACATCCTGAAGATATGCCGGGCAGATTTTCTTGTATACATCAAAAGCACGGTTGCCATGTCCGACAACAGTTTCGGCAATTGAAATCCAGGGGTTGTTGTGACAGAAAATTCCTGCATTTTCTTTGTAACCTTCCGGATAAGAAGTTATTTCACCAAGCTCAGGATGATAAGATGTATAAGCAGGTTGTAAAAGAACAATGCCATATTTTGTGTCAAGTTTTTCTTCGACTGAACGGAGTGCTCTGACTGCAAGACCATTATCGGTTCCAATTCCTGCCATAACACAGAAACCTTGTGGTTCAATGAAAATCTGACCTTCTTTACATTCATGGGAGCCAACTTTTTCGCCTGCGGCATCATATGCACGTAAAAACCATTCTCCGTCCCAGCCTGATTCGGTAACAGCTTTAATCATGTCATTTACATGATTGCATACAGCATCGGCTTCGTCATCAAGACCGAGATGTCTGCATATTGCTTCGTAATCCCTGCCATATTTAACATACATTCCGGCTATAAACACTGATTCTGCTACAGGTCCTTCTGATGGTCCGGTAGTCTGGAATGATTCGCCCGGAACAGTTGAAAAACAGTTGAGGTTCAGACAGTCGTTCCAGTCGGCACGCCCGATAAGCGGCAGGTTGTGAGGACCAAGATGTGTCGTTGTGAAATTAAATGAACGACGCAGATGTTCCATTAAAGGTGCCGTATTTTCTTTGTTACAGTCAAAAGGCGTCATTTCGTCGAGTATAGAATAGTCTCCTGTTTCTTTAAGGTATGCGGCAGTTCCGGCTATAAGCCAGAGAGGGTCGTCATTGAACCCGCTTCCGATATCGGAATTGCCCTGTTTTGTGAGCGGCTGGTACTGGTGATATGCACTTCCGTTTTCAAATTGTGTTGAGGCAATATCAAGAATACGCTGCCTTGCAGCATCTGGAATAAGGTGCACGAAGCCAAGTAGATCCTGGCATGAATCGCGGAAACCCATTCCTCTGCCTGTGCCTGATTCATAATATGAAGCAGAACGTGACATATTAAAAGTTACCATGCACTGGTACTGGTTCCAGATGTTAACCATACGGCATAATTTGTCATCGGAAGTTTCAAGCGTATATTTTGAAAGAAGATTGTTCCAATGTTCTTTCAACCGGTTAAATGCATTATCAAAAGCTTCATCAGTCATATATGTGTCAATCATTGCTTTAGCACGTTGTTTATTTATTTTTTGAGGTGCTTCCCATTTTTCATCATCAGGATTTTCTATATAACCTAACATGTAAATAAAATGACATTTTTCATTTGGTTTAAGTGTTATGTCTTTTCTGAAAGATGCAACAGGGTTCCATCCGCTTGCTTTTGAATTATGTGATGTTTTTGCAGCGACTGCATCAGGCATCTGAGGGCTTCCATACGTTCCAAGGAAACTGTCACGGTCAGTATCAAAACCGTCACAAGATGAATTCATTGCACATAAAGCGTAGTGATTGCGGCGTTCGCGGTACTCGGTCTTATGATAAATACATGAATTTGCTTTGTAAGGTTCAATCTCAACTTCTCCGGTGCTGTATGTACGCTGGAAATTGTTCATATCATCAACGGCATTCCAGAGACAGAATTCAATATATGAATAAACTGAAAATGTCTTAGATTTATCGGAAGTATTATTAAGACTTAAACGTGTAAGCTCACAGTTTGCTCCAATTGGAACAAATGATGTAACATGTGCTTCAATGCCATTTTTGCTGCCTTTGTATGTTGTATATCCAAGACCATGACGACATTCGTAGCTGTCAAGTTCAGTCTGTACAGGCTGCCATCCCGGATTCCAGATGCATCCGTTATCGTTAATATAAAAATAGTGACCGTTAGAATCAAGCGGAGCATTGTTATATCGGTATCTTGTAAGCCTTAAAAGCTTTGCGTCTTTATAAAATGCATATCCGCCGCCTGTGTTGCTTATAAGTCTGAAAAAACTTTCACATCCAAGGTAATTAATCCATGGAAGAGGAGTTCTGGGAGTTGTTATAACATATTCTTTATTATCATCATCAAAATATCCCAAATTCATATAAACCTCGTTTCTGCATATTTTATTCATATGCAAGCTGTATTAGATATTACGAAAACGATTAAGAGACAAAAAACAGTAAAACACAGGAGAAATTAAGATAAAACCTGTATATTATATAATATGATTGTCCTGATTAAAAAATTAAGAATATATTTTTCTGATTTGAGTATATTTTAATGAAAATGAAAAAGCAATGTTTAATGATAAAAAACAGAAAAATAGTCATATTGCACAAAAATGTATATATAAAATTTGTCATAACTATAAAAATATAAAAAACAGTTGCATTAAAATAGATGTCGTGCTATAGTGAACTTACGAAAACGATTAAGTAATAACAACAAGCACAGGTAAAGGGGTAAGATACGATGGTTTCTATGAGAGATATTGCAGAAAAATGCAGCGTGTCAGTTGCGACAGTAAGCAAGGCACTTAATAATCATAGTGACATCAGTGAAGAGACCAGAAAGAAGATACGTCAGACTGCAAGTGATATGGGTTATTATCCTAACTCAGCAGCCAGAGCATTGAAAACTAACCGTTCATATAACATTGGCGTGTTAATGAACGATAGAGCACACAGTGGTCTGACACATGAATATTTTTCAGCGGTGCTGGAGGGTGTTAAGGTCGAATCCGAAAGTCGTGGATATGATATTACATTTATCAATACCCATAACAGAAAGATGACATACTATGAACATTGCAAATATCGCAATCTTGACGGTGTTGTTATTGCCTGCGCGGATTTTGAAGAACCTGAAGTACAGGAAGTTGTCAATGGTGCTATTCCCTCAGTGACTATTGATTACATATTTAACAACTGTACTTCCGTCAGCTCAGATAATGTAAAGGGGATGAGAGAACTTGTACAGTATGTATATAAGATGGGACATCGTAAGATTGCTTATATACATGGTGAGAGTAATTCAGAAGTAACAAAAGAAAGACTTGCATCATTTTATATGACACTTGAAGAACTGGATGTAGATGTTCCGGATGAATATGTTAAGTCATCTGAATATCTGAATGCAGTTAAAGCAGAGAAGCTTACAAATGAACTTCTTAATATGACGGATGCACCAACATGTATTTTTTATCCTGATGATTTATCTTATTCGGGAGGGTTTAATGCTATAAAAAGCAGAGGCTTAAAAGTGCCGGATGATATTTCAATGGTAGGTTATGACGGCATTAAGCTTTCACAGATATTGAATCCAAAGCTTACGACAGTAGAACAGCAATCAAGAAAGATAGGAATGCTTGCTGCGAGAGAGCTTATAGCATGTATTGAGAATCCCAAGACTGCATTGGTTAAAAGAGTTGTTGTTGATGGCAGATTACTGGAAGGAGAGACAGTAAAGGACATCAGACAAAAGTAAACAGATGTGATGCAACAGGCAAAGAAACAAAGGGTTATGTATTGGTTAAATTTTAGAGGAGGTTTTATTATGATGAAAAGAAAATTAACAAGTCTGTTTCTTGCAACAGCAATGGTAATGACAACGCTTGCCGGATGCGGTAATTCCGGTGGAAAGCCAGCTGCAAAGGTAGATACAAGTGAAGCAGCACAGGGAAAGGTTCTTAATATTTATTGCTGGAATCAGGAATTTCAGGAAAGATTTGAATACTTTAAGAAATCAGGAAAATTACCTTCAGATGTAAAGGTTAATTTCGTTGTTACACCAAATGAGAATAATGCTTATCAGAATGCACTTGATGCAGCACTGTTAAAGCAAAAAGATGCACCGGCAGATGAAAAGGTTGATATTTTCCTTGTAGAAGCCGATTATGCATTAAAATATGTAGACAGTGATTATACACTTGACGTTGTAAATGATATTGGTCTTACAAAAGATGACCTTGCTGACCAGTATCAGTATACAAAGGATATCGTAACTGATTCAAAGGGTGTCCAGAAAGGTACAACATGGCAGGCAACACCGGGACTTTTCGCTTACAGACGTTCTATTGCAAAGGATGTATTAGGAACTGATAATCCGGATAAGGTTCAGGAAGCACTTTCATCATGGGATAAGTTTAATTCTGTTGCTGAAAAGGCAGCTGCCAAAGGTTATAAGATGCTTTCAGGTTATGATGATTCATACAGGGTATTTTCTAACAACGTATCAGCACCTTGGGTTGATTCAAATAACAAGATTGTAATTGATGACAATATTATGAAGTGGGTTGACCAGACAAAGCTTTTCACAGAGAAAGGATATAATAACAAGTCATCTCTCTGGGATAATGTATGGGCAGCAGACCAGGGACCTAAAGGTAAGGTATTTGGTTTCTTCTATTCAACATGGGGCATTAACTTCACACTTCTTGGTAACTCACTTGCAACTCCTGTAAAGGAAGGTGGTAAGGAAGAAGTTGGTAATGGTATCTATGGTGATTATGCAGTATGCCAGGGACCACAGAGTTATTACTGGGGTGGTACATGGATCTGTGCAGCAGCAGGAACAGATAATCCAAACCTCATTAAAGAGATTATGAAGACACTTACATGTGATAAGAGTACAGAAGTTCAGATAACAAAAGATACACAGGATTACACAAACACAATTTCAGGTATGAATGAACTTGCTTCAAGTGATTTCAAGTCAGCATTTCTTGGCGGACAGAATCATATCAAACTGTTTGCACAGGCTGCACCTAAGATTAACATGAAGAATATTTCAGCTTATGACCAGGGTCTTAACGAAGAATTCCAGAAAGCTATGAAGGATTACTTCGATGGAAATGTAACTAAGGATAAAGCACTTGATAACTTCTACAAAGCAGCTATTGAGAAATATCCAAACTTGTCACACTAATAAATATATGTAATTAAGTGATGGAAGCACGTCGGGAAATCAATAATTGGTATTTAATCTGAATCGGTTTCAAGGCGTGCTTTCCTGTCGCTGGAAATGGAGGGCGGCATGAAAAGAAAAAAATCAAAATGTGTGAGTTATGCAAAGTGGGGATATATTTTTTTGATACCATTCTTTTTGGTATATATTATTTTTCAGTTAATTCCGTTGCTTTCCACTTTCTATAACAGTTTTTTTGAAAATTACAGAGTTGGTCTTATGCAGGTAGGACCTACATTTGTTGGATTTAAAAATTATAAAGAAATATTATTTAACAGCGAACTTCCAATGTATTTAAAGAATACATTTATTATATGGATGATGGGATTTATTCCACAGATGTTTTTCTCATTATTACTTGCATCATGGTTTACGGATTTAAGATTAAGATTAAAATGTACAGGTTTTTTCAAGACAGTTATATATATGCCGAACCTGATTATGGCATCTGCATTTTCAATGTTATTTTATACAATATTCTCAGATGTAGGTCCTATTAACAATCTTCTTAATTCAATGGGACTTCCTACATACAGGTTTCTGGCGGAGGTCGCCGGAGCCAGAGGACTTATCGCACTTATGAATTTCCTCATGTGGTTCGGTAATACAACAATTGTCCTGATGGCAGGCATTATGGGAATCGATACAGGAATTATGGAAGCGGCAAGAATTGATGGAGCGAGTTCATTCCAGATATTCAGAAAGATTACACTTCCAATTATAAAACCTATCATGGCTTATACACTTGTAACTTCACTTATCGGTGGTATCCAGATGTTTGATGTTCCTCAGATTCTTACTAATGGTAATGGTAATCCGGACAGAACAAGCATGACTGCCATCATGTATCTGAATAAGCATTTGTATAGTAAGAATTATGGTATGGCTGGTGCTCTTTCAGTTATATTATTTATAATAACAGCAGTGCTTAGTATTTTCGTATTCAAATATGTAACAAAAGATATGGTGGATACAGGTGCAAAAGCATCGAAGAAAGCAAAAAAGTGAAGGGAGGCGTAGATTATGAGTACAGAAACAAATAAGAAAAAAGCGGATAAAAGCGATAAAATTGCATTATATATACAAAGAACTTTGTGCTATATTGTATTAATTCTGTTATCAATTTTATGCCTGTTTTCATTTTATGTATTGCTTATAAATACTACAAGATCTCATCCGGATATACAGAAAGGTTTTTCACTTATTCCGGGAAAATCATTTCTGGTTAACATGAAAAATCTTCTGACAGATAAGCAGCTTCCGGTATTAAGCGGCATGGCAAACAGCCTTCTTGTAGCCAGTGGAACAGCAATTCTTTCAGTATATTTTTCGGCACTTACAGCGTATGCAATACATGCTTATAATTTCAGATTTAAGAAACTGGCATTTACATTTATTATGATTATAATGATGGTGCCTACACAGGTATCAGCACTTGGATTTATCAAGCAGATGAGTGATATGCATCTGATGAATTCATTCATACCGCTTGTTGTTCCTTCAATAGCTTCACCGGTAGTATTTTTCTTTATTAAGCAGTATATGGACAGTGTACTTCCGATTGAACTTGTTGAAGCAGCAAGAATTGATGGTGCACATGAATTCAGAATATTTAATCAGATAGTGCTTCCGCTTATGAAGCCGGCAATTGCAGTACAGGCGATATTCACTTTCGTTGCTTCATGGAATAACTATTTTATTCCTTCGCTTCTTCTTAATAAAGATAGTAAGAAAACACTTCCAATACTTATTGCACAGCTTAGAAGTGCAGACTTTTTGAAGTTTGATATGGGTAAGGTTTATATGATGCTTGGATTTGCAATTCTTCCGGTTATTGTAGTTTATCTGTGTCTTTCAAAATTTATTGTAAGAGGTGTTACGCTTGGTGGTGTAAAGGGTTGATTTTAAACTGCTTTTCATAGGCAAAGGCCTCCTTTATAAAACCCCGGTAAAAGTCGTAAAGAGTCTTTTGCCGGGGTTATTTATATAAAAAAATGACCGATAAAATATATATGTGCATTTGATAAAAAATATACAACATAAAGCGGAAAGGAGAGAAATATGAGAGTTACTACACAGATGTTAAATGAGACAGCAAGAAAAGCGAGACTTCCAATTAATAATTCAACATTGCTTGATTATATTAATAATGATAGTTCAGCAGATTCGATGCTTAACAGCATAAATGTCAGCACATCAGCAGCGACACAGATGCTGAAAGCAAAAGTTTCCAAAACAGGATATGAAAATACTGATAAATCATCAGAGGATTTGCAGAATGCTATTGATAAGCTTGCAGGTGAAAAGAGTACAGTATTTAAAGATGCAAGAGAAAGCAAAGATACTTCAAAGGTTACAGCAGCAGTACAGGAACTTATAGATAAATATAATTCGCTTGTTGAAGTTATGTCAAAAACTTCCTCAAGCCTTGACGAATTCTATAAGAAAGCATTAAAGGGACTTCCAGAGAGTATTAAGGAATCACTTGAAAAAGTCGGAATAACTTATAACAGTGACGGAACTCTTGAGGTTGATTCTGATAAGCTTAAAAAGGCAGACGTTGATTCACTTGAAAAAATATTTGGAAGTGATTCTGAATTTATGAAAAAGCTTTCGTTTGTTACAGACAGGATTGAGAGTAATGCTGAAGCTAATTTACAGAGTGTGAGCAGTACATATAGTTCTACAGCAGATATTATGTCTTCATTCAACAGCTCAAAATATGATTTTCTTGGTTGATAATTATTGAATTTACGAAACTTGTAAAGAGTATATATTCTTCATAGGTAGAAACTAAAAAAAGCACCGCTTCCGGATTTCCCGAAAGCGGTGCTTTTAAAGTAATCTAAAGCATATGACATATCGGCATAATGCCTATATATTCATTGTTTATTATAACTGTGGACCTGCTGAAACAAGTGCCTTACCAGCTTCATTTCCTTCGTATTTAGCGAAGTTCTTAATGAATCTGCCAGCTAAGTCTTTAGCTTTAACTTCCCATTCAGAAGCATCAGCATATGTGTCACGAGGATCAAGAATCTCTGTTGCAACACCTGTAAGTTCTGTAGGTACTTCAAAGTTGAAGTAAGGAATCTTCTTTGTAGGAGCCTTGAGGATATCTCCGTTAAGGATTGCGTCGATGATACCACGAGTATCCTTGATTGAGATTCTCTTGCCTGTGCCGTTCCAACCTGTGTTAACGAGGTAAGCCTTAGCACCGCTCATCTTCATCTTCTTAACAAGTTCTTCAGCATACTTTGTTGGGTGAAGCTCAAGGAAAGCCTGACCGAAGCAAGCTGAGAATGTAGGAGTAGGTTCTGTAATACCACGCTCTGTACCAGCAAGCTTAGCTGTGAAACCTGAAAGGAAGTAGTACTGTGTCTGCTCTGGTGTAAGAACAGATACTGGAGGAAGTACGCCGAAAGCATCTGCTGAAAGGAAGATTACGTTCTTTGCAGCTGGTGCTGAAGAAATAGGACGTACAATATTCTTAATGTGGTTAATTGGATAAGATACACGAGTGTTTTCTGTAACGCTCTTATCAGCAAAATCAATCTTACCATTAGCATCAAGTGTTACATTCTCAAGAAGAGCGTTACGCTTGATTGCATTGTAGATATCAGGTTCAGAATCCTTATCAAGATTGATAACCTTAGCATAGCATCCACCTTCAAAGTTGAATACACCGTTATCATCCCAGCCGTGTTCATCATCACCGATGAGGAGACGCTTAGGATCTGTAGAAAGTGTTGTCTTACCTGTACCTGAAAGACCGAAGAAGATAGCTGTGTTCTTGCCATCTAAATCTGTGTTAGCTGAGCAGTGCATTGAAGCGATACCCTTTAATGGGAGATAGTAGTTCATCATAGAGAACATACCCTTCTTCATCTCACCGCCGTACCATGTATTGATAATAACCTGTTCGCGGCTTGTAATATTGAATGCAACGCAAGTCTCTGAGTTAAGACCTAATTCTGCATAATTTTCAACTTTTGCCTTAGAAGCGTTGTATACAACGAAATCTGGCTCAAAGTTCTTGAGTTCTTCTTCTGTTGGCTTGATGAACATATTTGTTACGAAATGTGCCTGCCAAGCAACTTCAACGATGAAACGAACTGCCATTCTTGTGTCTTTGTTAGCACCACAGAAAGCATCAACAACGAAAAGTCTCTTATTGCAAAGCTCTTTCTTAGCGATGTCCTTAACCTTAGCCCATACATCTTCTGGCATTGGGTGGTTATCGTTCTTGTACTCATCGCTTGTCCACCATACAGTGTTCTTTGAGTTTTCGTCAACTACGATATACTTATCTTTAGGAGAACGTCCTGTGTAGATACCTGTCATAACATCAACAGCACCAAGTTCGCTTTCCTTACCAACTTCATAACCTTCGTTCTTAGAAGATGTCTCTTCCTCGAATAATAATTCATAAGAAGGGTTATGAACTATCTCAGTTGTACCTGTGATACCATACTTGCTTAAATCGATTTCTGCCATCTTACATTTAACCTCGTTTCTTTACTTATTGTGCGATAACCGTCTTTAAAGGCGGTTTTATCTTCTTATATTATACATAATCGACCTGTAAAATCAACACAATTTGTGTAATTTTTGACGAAAATGATAAAAATTTAACAACTTTTTTATATTTTATATATCTTAATAAACATCGCAGTAATTACCCTGTTAAGCTATTGTAAAATAGAGGATGAAATATTAAAATAAATAGCATGGATTTTATTACATGATTTTGAGACGCAGCTGCATGCATTTATGGTAACGCAGCTTATTGATATTAAGAAAATTGATGATTAATCAGTTTTGCTAGAAAATAAATGTGTGAAAGGAATGTCGGGTATGAAAAACAGAAAATTTTTTGATGAGATTACAGACAGAACAGGTACCCATTCAATAAAGTGGGACAGGGTTAAAGAAGGTGGTCTTGCCATGTGGATTGCGGATATGGATTTTCGTACACCGCAGGCGGTAACTGATTCGATAATCAAAAGAGCAGAAAATGGGATTTTTGGATATACTGACATACCGGACGAGTGGTATTGTGCATATCAGAAATGGTGGAAAGACAGATATAATTTTTCTATTAATAAGGAATGGCTTATATTTACAACCGGCGTAATCCCGGCTATATCAAGCATTATCCGCAAAATGACTACACCGGCAGAAAATGTTGTTGTTATGACACCTGTTTATAATATGTTTTTTGATTCGATATTGGATAATGGAAGAAATGTGCTTGAAAGCAGGCTCGTATATAATGATGGAAAATACAGCATAGATTTTGCGGATTTGGAAGAAAAACTCGCAAATCCACAGACATCTATGATGATATTATGTAATCCGCATAATCCTACAGGAAATATATGGGATAGAGATATTTTAGATAAAATAGGAAAACTTTGCAAAAAATATCATGTGCTCGTTGTGTCTGATGAGATTCATTGTGATATAACAAAACCAGGTATCAGCTATATCCCGTTTGCATCTGTATCAGATGTGTGCAGAGATAATTGTATTACATGTGTTGCACCGACAAAGACATTTAATATTGCCGGAATCCAGACAGCGGCAGTTATCGTGGCTGATGAAAATATCAGACATCGTGTTATCACAGGACTTGAGACAGACCATTTGGCAGAGACTAATGTTTTTGCGGCTGATGCGGCGGCTGCGGCATATAGTGAAGGTGGAGAGTGGCTTGACGACCTAAGAGAATATCTGTGGGAAAACAGGCAGTTTGCAGAAAAATTTATAAAAGAAAGAATTCCGCAGATAAAGCCCGTGGAGTCAGACGCTACATATCTTATGTGGCTTGATTGCACAGATATTGCAAGTGATTCTGATGAATTAAAAGACTTTATATGTGAACGCAGTGGGCTGTATGTAAGCAGCGGCTCTGCTTACAGAAGCAACGGTGGATTTTTAAGATTTAATATTGCATGCCCACAAAAAATGCTTGAAGATGGACTTAAACGCCTTGAAAAATCTGTTAAGGAATGGAAATGTTCATGAAAAACATACATGGCGGAGATATTTATAAATATGAAAATGTGACAGATTTTTCAGCTAATATTAATCCTATGGGAATTCCGGAAAGCGTGCGTGAAGCGGTTGTTAATTCGCTTGAAATGTGTGAAAATTATCCGCAGATGTTTTGCGATGATTTAAGAGAAAAGATTGGCAGAAGATATGGAGTTGACAGTAGCTTCATTATATGCGGAAACGGAGCTTCTGATGTGCTGTACAGATATGTATTTGCCATAAAACCGAAAAATGCGGTTGTTGCAGCTCCATGTTTTACAGAATATGAAGCCGCACTTGAATGTGTCGGGGCAAAAGTTGAATATTATCAGATAAATCACAACACATTTGAAATAGAAGATGATTTTATGGAAATGCTTGAGTATAAACCTGATATGATTTTTTTATGTAATCCTAATAATCCCACAGGGATACTTATAAATGACCGTTTGCTTGAAAGAATTATAAAGGAATGTGACAGGAACGGAGTGCGTATTTTTCTGGATGAATGTTTTCTTGATTTTACAGGGCAGGAAGATAAACTTTCATACGTTAAAAGTATATTAAGATACAGAGGTTTGTTTGTTCTGAAGGCATTTACCAAAATGTATGCAATACCGGGCATCAGGCTTGGATATGGCATTACATATGATAAAGAGCTTATTGGCAAAATGTATGATGCCGGGCAGCCGTGGAATGTTTCTGTTTTGGCACAAAATGCGGGAATAGCTGCTCTTGATGAGGATAAATTTGCTGCAGACACAGTAAGTTTAATAAGTAAAGAGAGAGAATTTATCTGTACTAATTTTCAAAGAATGAATATTAAGTATTGGGAGAGTGACGCAAATTATATATTTTTTATGCACAAAAAAGGTCTGAAAGAAGAACTTTTAAACAGAGGAATACTTATAAGAGACTGCAGCAATTATAAGAATCTCACAGATGGGTATTACAGAATTGCCATAAAATCACATAAAGATAATGTAAAATTGATAGACGCTTTAGCTGATATTGATATTAATTAGGAGAACTTATGCTGGCTGGTGCTCTGTCACCTAAAGAGGTTTTTGTTATTTTGAAAAAATATCTTTCATTCTGAGAGGTTACAATGAACCTGTAATTGCAGGTACATACTCAAATACACTTGTTACTGCCAATTTAATGAGTTAGTGTGTGTGAATTTTAATCTATTGGAAATTTTTGGAAATAAAAATGTCGAATCGCATGGTTCGACATTTTTTTTGCGTTGTGGGTGGTATATATGTAGGTAAGCAAAGGAGGAGAAAAAGATGTATGGTGTAATTGATGTAGGGAACTGTGTATTTTGCAGAAACGTGTATACAAATGTGATTTTTTTGCAAAACGGACGCATTTGCTGTGAAAGACCGATTATGTATTTAAGACAGATACCGGAAAATGCGTGGAATTACGGCAACAATAATTATATATATGCCAATCGTGTAAATATGCAAAATAATTATATTGATTATTGGAGCCGTAATGTTGCTGCCACAAATAAGGAGCAGTGCCGGGAGGAATTAAGGAGGGCATTTAAAAACATGCTTGATGCGGCTTCTAAGCAGACTGAAAATACAGCCCCGATGTTATCGATTTTTTTTGATGCCGTTGGATTTGTCATGGCGGATAATTTTGCGGAGGCTATAAATAAGTCAATGGAGATTGAGCGGAAGTATCAGGGGATTGTGTGGTGAGAGGTGTGAAAATGTGCGAGGGGTATGGCGGTTGTCATGCTCTCTGTTTTATTGTTGCAATGTAAAGGAAAAAGTAGTATAATTGAAAAAATAAATTTATATGAGAGGTATACCTATGAGAAATGATGCAATTGCATATAATGAAAAATATTGGAATAATCATGCGGATTTATGGTTTGGGACAACTGCTCTTCCGCAGTATGGTGTGAAATTTCCAACGGAAGATGAGTTAAAGCTATTTGGAAATGTAACCGGTAAGAAGATGTTGGAAATCTGTTGCGGTAGCGGTCATTCCTTAAAATATCATGCCGAAAGAAACGCCGGTGAGTTATGGGGAATTGATATTTCTCAGAATCAACTTGATAATGCCCAAAAGTATCTTGATGAATGTGGATATGCAGCAAATCTCATATGTAGTTCTATGGAAGAAATGAATCTCCCTCAATGTTATTTTGATTATGTGTACTCTATATATGGTATTGGCTGGACTACCGATTTGCAAGGGACTTTTAATAAAATTGCTTCCTGTTTAAAAAAAGATGGGATATTTATTTTTAGCTGGAATCACACGTTATATCATTGCGTTGCCTTTTGTCGAGAGAATGGAAAGAATATGTTGGATGATGGCAAAATGGTATTTGAATCAAGTTACTTTGATGAATCTTATTATAAAATGCCTGTGCATGATAGTGAAGTTATTTTGTGTAATCGTATGATTTCAACATATGTTAATGCTCTTGCAAAAGCGGGCTTTGTAATTGAGCAAATGATTGAGCAAAATGTTAGTGATATGAATGACACAAGTGATAAGGCAAAAAAGGCAGAGATGATACCTATTTCGGTGTGCTTTAAGGCTAGAAAGTTATAAAAATTACTCTTATTAATGTTCAATTTGTTTGTTTGAATTACGAAATTCCCAATTTTACAGCGAGAATGAAAGTGTGTAAAGATTTAAAGTTAGTAGAAAAAAATGTCGAATCGCAGGATTCGACATTTTTTTTGCGTTGTGGGTGGTATATATAGATAAAGGAATTTTACGGGAAAGGAGGGAAAATGTGGGGGATGAGTATAAATGTATGTAAAGTTATTAAGGAGAAGAACGTATGAAAGAGATAAAGACTAAAGAAGATGTATTTAAAGCAATTTGTAATGCGTCAAGGTTGGGAAATCTAGGTTTTTTTGTTGGCTCGGGTTTTACAAAAGCAATACTGGAAAATAATACCTATTATGAAGCGTATACATGGGCTGAATTATTAAAAGTATGTTGCGAAGAGATGAAAATTAATGAAAATATATTAAAAAATAAAAATTCTTATCCTGAAATTGCAACAAAAATATGTAAGGAATATAGTATTGAAAATAATATTACATATCAAGAAGCTGTTAGAAAAATGAAGTGCATAATTAGTGAAAAAACAAATGTTTATCCAGAAGAGAGTATTAAAGAGGATTATGAAAAATACTTTAGAAATATTCCAGCATCTTGGATTACCACTACTAATTATGATACAGTTTTAGAAAATATTTTGGGCGGTGATTGTATATCTATTTCACCAGATGGTTGTTTTACCAAAATTTCAAATATGATTCCTATTTATCACATTCATGGAGTATGTAATATACCGGATAGTATTGTTATAACAAACGAAGATTATGCATATATGTTTAGACCTAATGATTACAGACAGGCACGATTACCATTTTTGATGAAAGAGTCACTTGTTATTATGATTGGATATGCATTGGGAGATTTGAATGTTATTACAGCAGTCGATTGGGCTAATAATGTTTATACAAATACAAGTGGAGAATACGACTTCCCTATTGTTCAGCTGCTTTATACAGATAATCCTAAACAAGATCCATATGTTGAACAGAATGGGATTGTAATTTTTGAGGTTTCTGATATTAGCAAATTCTTTCTGGAACTTTATGAGTTTTCAAAAGACTATAATGTAGAATATGAAAATTATATTTCGTTGGTTAATTCAAATGTAATGTATTTTAATCAATATCAGGATGAAAATGTAATAAATAATTTTATTGGAAATGTAGACGGTGTCAGGGATAATAAAATTAATTTTATTGCAGAACTTCCGCAAGAATTTGGATATGTATATAATTATTTTTTTACATTTATACATTCTGCAATGCTTGCACTTGATGAAATGGCTAAACCTAATGGAGCGTTTTATGCATATGATTGGAAGTTAGAGTTAATAATTGATATTTTAAAAAATGTACCAATAAAAAATATGCCAAATTCATTTTTTGGAATGCTTGCAAATTCATTAAATGATGTAGCTGCTTTTATAGGCTATAGAATTGGTGAGAGTTTTGCGGCAGGACAGAGGTGGGATAATGAAAAGAGCAATTTGTCTGAGGAGGTTATAGATGCTTTATGGCTTTTTGCTAAGTCAAGCCGGCATTTATATAATTTAAAAAGTTTGCTTAAAAATATATAAGAAACATAATTAGAATTGTTTATTTTAAACCACCGGTTCAATGACATATTACATATCATAATATAAAATATGTAATGTGTTAAAGAAATGGAGGTTTGGAAATGGGATACAGAAATTATATTCCACTGAAAAAATTTTCATTAAAATATAAATATTTTTGTTATTTTGATATAAGAGACTATGTAGCAGATAATTTATTTGCAAAAAATAATGTGAGTGTCAAGTATGAAAAAGAGGCATGTAGGCCGGATTCGGATTTTATCATTGTTTTTTGCAAAGTGAAAAAATATGAAGTTGGAAGTTTCCTGAATTCATTATTTGAACTTAATAATAAAATGCTGTTGCTTGGGTACAGTGAGTATCAGAATTTTTGCAAGAATATAAATGAAACAATTATGGAAAATTTAGCCGTGGGATGTTAAAATTAAAATAGTTCGGGATAGATTAAGGAGGAACAGAAATGCAGCCTGTTTATTTATCTATTCAACAAAAAGCAACTGGTGAAAGAATTAGGGAATTGTTAAAGAAAAATGGATATACCGTGAAAGATATTCAGAAATTTATGGGATTTGAAAATCCTCAAGCCATATATAAATGGATTTCAGGGCGGTCACTTCCAAGTATAGATAATTTTCTTATTCTAAGCAAAGTGTTACATACCAGTATTGAAGATATCCTCGTCGTTGATGGGGATATTTTTGCGTTAAAATTAAATTTATGGAAAATAACAATTGTGCATAAATTTGAAAAATATATTAATGGTAATTAGATTGGAGGTGTAAAATGAGTAATAAAAAATATTATGTAAATAATGTCTGGAATAAAGAAGAATTTCGCCGGTGTGCTTTGGGTAAAAAATTTAAAATGCAGGAAATATTAAAGTATTTAAAAAGATGTATAAAATGGAGTTGTCAGCGTATAGTCAGAGGTTATGCGGAGTGTGACGTCTGGAATATGGATGGTTATCTGCAACGGTTGGTTCCTGATATGCTACAGGATTTAAAGGATAACAGAAATGGTTCGCCATCATATCTTGGGGAAAATTATACGAATGAAGAGGGAATTTTAGTTAATGATACATGCCATGATGAGTGGGATAAGATATTGGATAATATGATTTTTTTATGGAGAGAATCTAACGAAGAGACATGTAAAAGAATAAATCCATATTATGATGAGTATGACAAGGCATTTGAAGAATTTACAGAAAAATACGGCATATTGGGAGATAAATTAAGGACAGAAGCTGAGTTGGAAAATGATAAAAAGTTCAGGGTAAGGACGGGACATTTTATGGATGAACTTCCACAATATAAGGAAATATCAGAAAAATATTTTGCAGAAGAAAAAAAGTTGGAAGAGTACAGAAATAAATGCAAGGATGATGCAATTGATTTATTAAAAGAACATTTTTATGCTTTGTGGGATTGATTTATATAAGTTATTGAATTACAAGTCCAATGACAAATACTTGACTATTGTTTATAGTATATTTATAATAGTATTTATAAAAATAATGCGAAAAAAGTATTTAGGAAAGGAAGATGTGATATGGTACCTGTAATTGATAATATTGAAACCGGCAATAATATAAGAAGAATAATGCAAAACCAGGGATTGACTGTAAAAGATGTGAAAAAGTATCTTGGACTCGGATGTCTGCAGAGCATATACCGATGGATGAACGGTGCTAATGTGCCGTCGATTGACAATTTATATGCATTGAGTAATTTGTTTCAGATGCCAGTTGATGAGATAGTTCGTGGAAACAGACCTAAGATTGAGCCTCGCGATGAACATTATTATAGTATGAGAAAAAGAATGCTTGCGTATTGCAGACTAAGTAAAAAATATTTATCTTATGATTAGGTTTGGATTTGATGGTGTAAGCTGCTGAACATGACTGGTACATTAAGGTTAGAGCAGATAATGTGGTAAAGAGTAAAATGGATGCTCTATATAAGGATTTAGGTACTATAAGTGAACAGACTCATAAATAAAAATATAGTTTAAGTAAATATAGTTGTAATGATGAAATGATAACAACAAAATAAGGAAGGCGAGGATGAATAATATAAATAAGAAGAAACAGCAATTTTATCCTAAAATTTAAAGGAGCTATGACATATGACGGAGTTAAGACAGAGAACAATAATGGAACTCGAAAAAATACTAGAAGATATGTTATTATTTGTAATTCAGATTATGTAAGGGTAAATGGATTATACAATGATTCTAGAGCAAAACCAAGATTACCACGAAATATTAGGAACTAAGACATACTAGGACAAAAAGGAGAAACAGATAATGACTCAATACAGTGAAAAATCTTATAAAATGGCGTCAGATAACACCAAGTATAGTGATGACGGAAAAGAAGTAATATCAGAAAATGATGAGTGGCGTGACGAGAAAGAATGGGATGAAGTATTTGAGCAGATGCAGAAGGAACGGCAAAACCTTTAGTAGTAACCATTTCCCATTTACTACCAATTTTACTACTAACAGGTAGTAACAACTTGCAGGGGTCTGCTCTGATTTGCCATAATCTGTAATTTCAGAGTAAAATCAAGAACATCGCAAAATCCCCGAAATCCCTTGCAAAATACGCGAAGCAACGAGCAAAGTGCCCGATATGCTTGCATAGTCGGGCATTTTGCGACTGCCGCGACCGAGACGATAGTCGAGGAAGGGCCTTCCGGGGCAAAACAAGGAGAAATAAAACTATGATAAAAATACTATTCATCTGCCACGGCAGTTTATTAACAGTACTGGCAAAGCATTGAATTTACTGGATTTCAGCTATTATATTGTGATTTTTACCAACGATTTATCAAAATTAATTTGAGCCCTGGCAAATTGTGCTTTTTAAATGATTCATAAAAAATATCAAATTAACACAAATGCAAAAATAAAAGAGTTGTAAAAATGTCACGAAAATCATATAATAATCGTGACAAAAGGAGGCACTCATATGTCAAATGGAATTTATCCGAAAATCAAAAAAAGAATAGAATTATCAGATTATGGAACTGTGTTCGTTACTTCGGATTTTGCAGATTTAGCAGCAATAACAACTGTGAGAAAATGTCTTGGCAGACAGGTAGAAGAAAAGACAATTCGCAGAATTATAGATGGGGTATATGAGAAGCCTGTGTATAGTAGTTTTCTTAAGGAAAATGTTCCTGTTAATCCGGAAGCTGTTGTATATGCTATTGCTAGAAATTTTCATTGGACTATTGCTCCATGTGGGGATATTGCTTTAAATAAACTCGGATTATCAACACAGGTTCCTGTAGTCTGGTCATATATCAGCGATGGACCATATAGAAAATTCTCATGGGATAATATAACTGTTTCGTTTAAACACAGAGCAAATAGAGAAATATCATTTATGTCTGAATCTACAATTTTAGTAATTGAAGCATTAAAGACATTAGGCAAAGAACGAGTTGATGATAATGTCATATCAAAAATAAGAAATCGATTATCAAAAGAAGAAAAAATAAAAATGCTAGAGGAAGCCACAGGTGTTAGTGAATGGATATACGAAGTGGTTAGAAAGGTATGTGCTGATTAATGAAAAATATTGCAAGACTACAGATAAAAGAGAGAACTGAACTTTTTCAGGCTACTGCAATTTCAATGGGAATGCAACCTAATGTAGTTGAAAAAGATTTTTGGGTTTGCTTTATGATAGATCATCTTTTTCATAATTGTAAGTATAGAAATGCTTTTGTATTTAAAGGTGGTACAAGTCTTTCAAAATCGTATCATGTGATTGAGCGTTTTTCTGAGGATATAGATCTGATAATTGACTGGAGAAAAATCGTAAACAGTGTTAATCCATGGGAAGAAAGACCAAAAACGAAACAGGATCAGTTCAATAAGCGGATAAATGCAGAAGCTGCGAAATTTTATAAAGAAGAACTAGCACCTCGACTAAATATAGAAATTGAAGAAAAACTAGGCAGAGAAGAATGGGTGTCGGTTGATAAAGAAGATGAAATGGTTATCAATTTTTATTATCCGCAGATATTTGAAACAGGATATTTACGGTCGTGTGTTAGATTAGAGATTGGACAATTGGCAGAGTGGCTACCATCACACGAGACAGTAATTACACCATTTGTAGCGGAGAAATATCCTTCATTGTTTGAACAAAAAAATACATTAGCGCTGACAATTGATGTGGAAAGAACTTTATGGGAAAAACTTACAATATTACATAAAATTGCAAATTTTCCTGAAGAGAAAGTTTTACCGGTCAGGTATGCACGACATTTGTATGATGTATATAGTATGGGGAATTCATGTGTAAAAGAAAGTGCATTTAAGAGAAAAGAATTGTTAGAAAAAGATATTACATTTAAACAGAAATTCTATTATGCAAAGAGTGCACATTATGAGACTGCAACATTAGGATCAATTATGCTTGTGCCAGGAGAACGAATACATAAAGTTCTAAAAGAAGATTACCAAGCTATGCGAAATATGATATATGGGAACATGCCGGAATACGAAGAAATTATAGAATATCTTCGTAAGTTGGAAGAAGAGGTACATAGCTTGGAATAGCAGGAGTGGCAATTTGCAATTTTTGAAATAGACAATATGATAAATAATTATTGGGGAAATATTAAAAATGGAAGTAAGACAAATATCAAATAGAAAAAATAAGATTTGTTTGCGTGTGGGAATTGGCATGTGTATCATAAGTGCTATAGAAATGCTGTTGATAAAATTTTATTTTAAATCTAAATGGACAGGTCAAAATGTAGATTTATTTTTTTTATTGCTTGGTATCATAGGCATTTTAATGATACTAATAGCTGGTGTTAATATTGTAAGTAATATCGGAATAAATAAGTATCTAAAAAATTCACCATATGGCATAGATTATCAAAAAGAAATTTCAACCTATAAAATAATTGGGAAAAATAAGAAAAAAATTAAAAATGGGGCTTTGGAATTTGAAAAATATAGTGCTTGGAAAGAATATATCGAGAAAAAGTTTGAGGCGATTATTGATAATGAAGATGCGTATCGTTTTATGGTTAGAAGACTTAGAAATAAAGAAAGTTATAAAGAATTAATTACTTCATCAGTAATTCCAATAGAAATTGGAATGCTTACAGTATTTTATTCTACTGGCATAGATATTTCTAAGATAGGTACAATTCTATCTATATTGGTTTCAGCTATTTTTTTACTTATTATTGTGATGGTAAATTATCTTGACTGTAAAGAAGAGATAAACTTTATTTTAGATTTCAATGAAATAATATTTCCATCAAAAGTACATCTAAAAAGCACCTCTTATCATCAAGCTCCTTGAGATTGTTATATAAGAAGTATATTAAAATGCAATGGGACTTTCAGATATACAGTATTTTGTGATGATGAGAAATAATTAAAATCGATAACTTACAATCTATCGGATGATGGATTATCTTATGATAAGTTTGTGGATATTATATTGATTATATATAATAGTGGAAGGAAATTTACCAATATTTTTACCAATTTTGCAGAAAAAAGTATGACAAGATATACCAATATATGCCGAAATATGCCAGATTATATGTACTTGTAATCTGCTACGTGGCATACTAACGTAAATGAAATTAGTGTATTAATAGGCATTTGCAAAGATATGCAAAGTTATACAAAAATATGAAAGGATATTACAATTATGATTAAAGTACTTTTCATCTGCCACGGCAATATACGTGTATTCACTTGAAATGCCCGTAAAATCAAGACTTTCAGAAATTGATGGGGAAATTTATCCCTGTTTTGCCCCTAAATAGTAATGGAATTATAGGGCTACCCGATAGAATGAATTGAGGAGTATGGTTGCTTTGATTTATAGTTTCATTATAGCTAAAGTTGTATGATGTGGTTGAGAAAAGAATAGCATTTTGGTGGTAGAAAATTATTATTGCCAAGATGCTTTTTTTATAACAAAAAATAAATATTAAAATTCTGTCCCACTATTGAAAAAAATGTCCCAATATGTTATATATAGTATGTAAAATGTTTTGTGAAAGAGGCTGATTTTTATGAAGAAAAAAAATGTATTAAATTTAATAAAATATTATGCAGAAAAAAATGATGCAGGTTTTAGGACAGAAGCATACGAAATAGCAAGGGATTTTGATAATACAGGGGATTATCAGCTTGCAGAGTATATTATGTCACTTTTATCAAATGCTAATACTTTTGTTCCTCAGATGTCTGAAAATAGATCAGCCTTCTTTGAAAAGGTAGATTCTGCTGAAGATATGTTATTATTGCCGGATTGTATAACGCAAGATCTTCTTGGAGTTGTTAATGCAGTTGGAAGAAAGATGGGTATTAATAAGTTTTTGTTTCAAGGGAAACCGGGGACAGGAAAAACTGAGGCAGTAAAACAGTTAGCAAGAATTCTAAATAGAGAAATCTTTATGGTTGATTTTTCTGCAATTGTTGATAGTAAATTGGGTCAAACACAAAAGAACTTAACAGAGATGTTTAAAGAAATAGATTCATTTATTCATCCAGAAAAGGTTATTGTTTTATTTGATGAAATAGATGCATTGGCACTGGATAGGACTAATGCAAATGATTTAAGGGAAATGGGAAGAGTTACTTCAGCACTGCTTAAGTGCTTGGATAGAATGAATGAAAATGTAGTATTAGTGGCAACGACAAATTTGTTCAGTATGTTTGATAAGGCGTTAAGTAGGAGATTTGATTCGATAATTGATTTTAACCGGTATACAGAAGAAGATTTGATGGATATAGCTGAAAAAATGCTTAATTCTTATTTGGATAAGATGAAGCTGGGAAATAGAGATATTAGACTTTTCAGGAAGATAATGAGATTATCAAATTCAATGATATACCCAGGTGAATTAAAGAATCTCTTAAAAACAGCAATTGCGTTTAGTGATGTAAATGATGGAATGGATTATTTTAGAAGAATATATTATTCAGTATGTGGGGAAAAACCAGAGAATTTGTTAAAACTTCAAGAACAAGGATTTACAGTTAGGGAAATAGAAATTCTAACGAGTAAGTCTAAAAGCAGTGTATCAAGAGAACTGAAGGCGGGGGTTAATAAATGAATGGATTATTGCAGTTAAAAGGAAGATTTGAAAAACGTGGAAATCAAAGTATGGGACCGATAGGTTTGCCAGCAAATAAGAAAGTGACATCGGAACATATAGAAGAATTGACTAGACAGCTTTTTAAAATAAAAGAGTATTGGGCTGATAAGGACGATATAGCTGGACTGATTGTCAGTGTTCATTATATTCGCGTTGTGGCAAAAAGTAATCGATTGAAGATATTACTTGCAGATGTTGGGAAGAAGCCAGTGGATTCGATTAGAGGTGCAAAGTTTGTCACAGGAAGAAATAGTCAAGGCAAGACAACTCACAAGCATGTATTTACACATTATGTACAGGTATCAGCTATTGATAAAACCATTAATAATTTGTGTATAGTAAAGGAAATAGTAGATGCAGATTATGATGGTTGTATAACAACTGAAGATATTGAAAAGCTTGGAAAAGAAAAGAAGTACCTACATTCTGAAAAAATTGCTAAAACAAATTTTGTAAATGTAATAGTTGATTGCTATTTTGTTGAAAAATTTGATGTAGATGAGGCTAAAGAATCGATTACGGAAGAATCTATTATAACTATCTACAAAACAGATATAGAAACTAGAGAGTTATTGTCAAGATTTGGAATTGATGTTTCAGAAAACAAGATTATTGGTGGTACAACGGTATTGTTGACAGCACCACAGGCAAGACAGTTATATAATAAAGCACCGTATCTTATTGCGATGAGTATTACAGATTTTTCAAAGATCAGTATAGAGGATGATTTATTTGAAGATGTTGAGTTCGAGGAAGATGATGGTATTATTCCGCTTCCGGGAAACGAACCAACGGTGGGGGTAATTGATACTCAGTTTAATGAAAAAGTATATTTTAATAAGTGGGTAGAGTATGTACCTATGTTGCCGGTCGAAATATTAGAACCGGAAGATTATAAACATGGAACAGCAGTATCATCAATTATTGTAGATGGTCCAAGAGGAAATAAAAGATTAGATGATGGATGTGGTCGATTCCGTGTTAGACATTTTGGTGTATCAAAACAAATTGGATTTAGTTCATTTGCTATTTTAAGAGAGATTAGGTCTATAGTTGCAAATAATCAGGATATCAAGGTATGGAATCTTTCTTTAGGTTCGAAGACGGAAATAAGAGAAAATTATATATCTCCTGAGGCTGCAGAATTGGATCGTATTCAAAGCGAATATGATGTTATATTTGTAATATCAGGAACCAATACTCCAGATGGGATGAAACATCCAGATATGAAGGTAGGTGCACCTGCAGATTCATTAAATTCATTAGTTGTGAATTCTGTTGATATGTCTGGAAAATCAGCATCTTATTCTAGACGGGGGCCAGTTCTTTCTTTTTTTCACAAACCAGATATATGTTATTATGGTGGTGATGGAACAAAAGCTGAAGAAAAAATTGCAGTATGTGCAGATGAATTGGGTGCAATATATTTATCTGGTACATCGTTTGCTGCTCCGTGGATTACAAGAAAGTTAGCGTATTTGATTTATATTATGGGTCTAAGTAAAGAAGTAGCGAAGGCACTTATTATTGATTCAGCTGCAAAATGGGGACCTAGTGGAAATGTTTCAGACACAATGGGATATGGAGTTGTTCCTAAGCACATAGAAGATATTTTAAATACATCCGACGATGAAATAAAATTCATAATTACTGGTACAACAGAAGATTACGAAACATATAACTATACACTACCGGTTCCTGTAGTGAATGGAAAACATCCATATTATGCTAAAGCTGTATTGTGTTATTTTCCACATTGTGACCGAAATCAGGGAGTGGATTATACAGGAACTGAGATGGATATACATTTTGGTCGTGTGATTACGGAAAAGAAAGATGGAACCATTAAAACAAAGATAAAGTCTATTGATGATAATAAGCAGACCGAGGAAGGTCAGGTCATGTATGAGGAAGATGCAAGAAATATATTTAGAAAATGGGATAATGTTAAGCGTATATGTGAGAAAATAAAAGATAGAAGAATTCCTAAAAAATCTTATGATGCAGGAATGTGGGGAATAGGAGTAATAACTAAAGAGCGAGTAACGTCAAAGAATAGAAGACCAATGTCATTTGGCCTTGTAATCACACTTAAAGAAATGTATGGAAAAAACAGAATAGATGATTTTGCTAAAATGTGTGAAGCTAGAGGTTGGCTGGTTAATCGGTTGGATGTGCAGAATCAGCTTGATATTTATGCAAGAGCAGAGGAAGAAATAGAGTTCGATTAGAAAAATTGCAGCGTAACAAGTATGCTTGTAAAGCAGTAGTTTAACATGCTAATGCATTAGCTTACAATTTAGAAAGTCAAGATTTTTTGAGAAAGGAAGTGGTTAAATTGAAAGAAATAAAAAACGCTTTATGATTGTTGGCACAATCATAAAGTGTTGATATCGGATGTGGATCCGAATGTTTTGAACGCATTTATTATGCCATATCCGATGACCGAAATCAAGTAAAGTAGCAGCTTTTTAGATTTAAGTTAAGGAGGAGAATTATTATGCTATTAAAAGTCACAGAACAATCAAGTACGGGGTTGAATACTAAGTTTGTAAATGTTGAAAGTGGGAGAAGTGTTACACTTGAACATGCAATCAAGCAGATTGATAATGGTAATAAGAACTACAGTAATTATCAAACTGTGAGAAAACCTAACGGAACGGTGTATATTCGTTCAAAGGCTGATGGTAAAAGAAATAATAATATTGAATGATGGAGGCATAGTAGATGGTTATTAAAAAGAAGAGAATTGTTTCTGAAGAGAAGTATTTTGCTAATATTACAGTTGACAAAGAAGTATATGTATGTGTTACTGCAGACGAGAATAATATTAATTTGATGATGATGAAGGGGTGCTCGGATGGAACATGTGTGGTTCCTAAACCGATAGGTCCGGTAACAAGATATAATCTTTATGGAAAAGAAATTGTCCATAAAGAGATGAAAATGGAACCAAGAGAGATAGAAAGAGACTATCATAATGTTGATTGGCATGGTACAGAACATCATGGAACGTGCTTTCAAAGCAGAATGTGTTATCCTAAAGAGTATATTTTTCCACCTGTAGTGAGAATTATACTGGATAATGGAAAACTTCGTTCGGATTTGATGACAAAAGCAGATTCGGAATTATTAAAGCATACGATTAATATGTTTTTGGAAGTGTTTGGGTATTGTGAAATTGTTGACAAGGATGAAAATCCAATTGGACAGAAGATTAAGATAAAGGAAGTATCGTGGAGAATTTTACCGTCAGGGAAATATCCCTGGGAGCGAGCAGAAAAAGCACTTGATGATTATTTTGAAAAAGCTCCTTGTAAAAATAAAGAAGTATTGAAAAATAATCATAAGACTTTTGTAGAATATGAGCCAGATTTCCTTGCAATTGGTGAGAATAGCTTTAATGGGTATGTGGTTTATGGTTATACAAACAGAAATTTGTATGTGTTTGAATCTAATCAACTTGGAAATGCTACATATGTGTTTGAGGGAGAGTGGGAAAATGCGTCTCAATTGACTAAACGCGATATAATTAAAGGAAATTTATGTTACAAAAGAATAGTTCATGCAAAAGCATGGGCGGAAACTGTTAAACAATTGCTTGATTAGTTACTTGGTAAATATTTAGGACATTCTACGAGTAAGTATGTTCTACACATTAAATCGAAAGCGATGACAATCAAATGATATATGCAAAATAAATTAGATAAACACTGCTAAGTATCGTGAAGAATTTATAAGATGACTATACTACCTAAATCCGACGATATTATGCCAGATTATGAAAAAATATGTGATAAAGCAGAAATGTAAGAATCCAAGCAAAACAAGTAAAATTAATATATACAGACTTATGCGATGTTATACAAAGATGATAAAATATTATTTGTGCGTCATGGCAATATCACTAGATACTCTTGCAAAGCCTGTAAATAAGCTGTTTCTTAGCTAAAAAAGTGATCTACTACACACTTGCTACACGTTTTTTAGAGAAATAGGTCAGTATGATTAGATTAAATGGATAATTGACAATATGGCATATATTCCATTTGATAATTACAAAGGAGATTTCATGGCAGACTTTAAATTGATTGCATATTAAAAAGAAAACGGAGAAGTTCCTGTAGAGGAATTTCCTGATTCAGTTAATCCTAAGATGAGAGCTAAGATATATGGCTTGATGGGAATCTTGCAGTAAAAAGGAAATATGCTTAAAGATGCAAAGCTGTTCCTTATCAAATTGCAGCAGGAAGATGGGAAAAGCTACAGTTCCATTCATACCATCCGAGGAGTGCTGCGACCAGCCTTTCAGATGGCGGTGGATGATGATATTCTGGTAAAGAATCCATTCGGATTTCAGCTTGCCGGAGTATTGGTAAATGACGCAGTCACAAGAGAGGCAATTTCCAAAGACCAGATGCGGAAGTTTCTAAAGTTTGTGCATGACGATGTGGTGTATTGTAAATATTATGAAGTGGTGTACATACTCTTTCATACAGGAATGCGAATATCGGAATTTTGTGGTTTGACACTAAAGGATATTGATCTTGAGAAAATGACAGTGAATATCGACCACCAGTTGCAGAGAACATCGGATATGCGATATATCATAGAAACCACAAAGACAGATGCAGGAACAAGAGTGCTGCCGATAACAGAAGATGTGGCAGAAATGTTTCGAGCAATCATCGAAGACAGGAATGCTCCTAAAGTGGAAAAATCAATTGATGGCTACAGTGGATTCCTTTTCTATGATGATAATGGAATGCCCCTTGTAGTAATGCACTGGCAGCATCGATTCAATCACATGGTCGGCAGATACAATGATATTTATCGAGTGCAGATGCCAAATATCACGCCTCATGTATGCCGACACACCTATTGCTCGAATATGGCAAAATCAGGAATGAATCCAAAGACGCTGCAGTACCTCATGGGGCATTCGGATATATCAGTCACAATGAATGTGTACACGCATATCGGATTCGATGATGCTGAGGAAGAACTGAAACTAATGGAAGACTTCCTAAAGGCACAGACAGAGATTGAAAAGAAGAATGAGAAACCGATGTCACAGAAGATGTTTAAGGTAATTTGATATGGAAGATAGGTAACGCTCTGGCTTATGCTGGGGCGTTTTTTCTATGGAAAAGAAGTGGAAATGACGATATAATAATAAATAAAGGAAATGAGTCTTTGATGGAGGTGCAATTATGAAAATTAGAATTCCCGATATAAATGATAACGAAAGTTTCATTGAAGGTAAGCAGTCAATAGTTTTATTAGGAGCTAATGGAGCGGGAAAAACTAGAATGAGTGTGTGGATTGATGAAAATAACCCAGAATTAAATGTACATAGAATTTCAGCACAAAAATCGCTTGATATGCCAGAATATGTAAGCCCAACTGAACTAAAAAAGGCGGAGGATCGTTTTTTATATGGAACTACTGATGATAATAGAATATGGCTTGAAAAGGATGGAAAAAGATATAGTCGATGGGGAAATAATCCTGAAACTCATATGTTGAATGATTATCAGCCTCTCATGGAATTTTTGATGACAGAAAATTTTGAAAAAAGTATTGAATACCGAGAAAAACACAAGGAAGGTAATCAAGAATTTGATAATGAGACGAAATTGGAAAAGATAAAGAAAATATGGGAAAAGGTGATAACACACAGAAGGTTACAAATTTCTGCTGGAAAGATTGAGGTTGAAAGTGTAGATGGTAATTCGGATAAATATAATGGTAATGCTATGAGTGATGGTGAAAGAGCAATTTTTCATTACATTGCTGAAGTAGTTTCAGCAAAAGATAATTCTTTAATTATTATAGATGAACCAGAAAATCATTTGCATAATTCAATATTAGAAAGACTTTGGAATGAGATAGAGGCTGAAAGACAGGATTGTGTATACTTATATATAACACATAATTTGGATTTTGCCAGAACTAGGAATAATACACAAATTGTTTGGATAAAAAATATGATTGATAAACAAAAGTGGGATTATGAATTATTAGATTCAAATGATTTTTCAGATGATTTATTACTTGAGATATTAGGTAATAGGCATGGAGTATTGTTTGTGGAAGGAACACCGGATAAAAGTATTGATCGAAAATTGTATTCTAGGTTATTCCCTAAATATAACATTATTCCCTTAGAGGGGTGTGCGTCAGTTATACAAGCTACAAAAGCATATAACAAATTGCCAATGTTACATTACAAGACAATAAAAGGAATTGTTGATAGAGATAGAAGAACTGAAGGTGAGATAAACTCGCTATTGCAGGATAAAATATATGTACCTTCTGTTGCGGAAATTGAAAATTTATTTTTGATTCCACAAGTTATTGAACTGGTTGCTAGAAAGCAAAGTATTGAGAATGTAGATGTTTTGTTAGAACAAACGAAAGAAAAAACAATAGAATTTTTGAAGTTACATTTAGAAGAACAAGCGTTGTTGTTTACAAAGAAAAGGTGTCAAAATACAATTAATAATGTTTGTAACCAATCAACACAAACAATTGATGATTATAAAACATCTTTAGATGAAATAGTAGATAAGGTAAAACCGCAAGAAGAGTACAGTAAGGCATGTAAGCAATTACAGAAAATTGTAGATGATAAAGATTATCTTGCATCGCTTAGAGTGATAAATAATAAAGGCCTTTTGCCTTTTACAAATGTGTCAAATGCGTTTGGATGGAAAAAGCAAAATTATATTGATTATGTAATTAGGTTGCTTGGAATCCAAGATGGTACTTCAGAGGAGTTGTGTAATATATTTGGAAATTATGTTACATTGGGAGACTAAAAATGCCTTAGTAGTAAGAATCTTCGTTTTACTACCAATTTTACTACTAACAGGTAGTAACAACTTGCTCCATCTTGCCCTATTTTGCCAAGAGTGCAGCAAAAATACACATTTACAAATCCCTAGAAACCTTCGCAAAACGGGGCATTCCAGGGCAAATCAAGGAGAAACAAAACTATGATAAAAATACAAGAAACGCCTGTGGCGATTCTTTTTATCTGCCACGGCAATATACGTGTATTCGCCTGAAATGCCCGTAAAATCAGGGCTTTCAAAAACTAACAGGATAATTTACCCCTGTTTTGCCCCTGAAATAGTAATGGAATTATAGGGCTACCCGATAATGATAACAGAATTGCTAAAAGTCTTATTGATATTCGCATTAAGCTGAGACCGTTTCTCAGCTTTTTTACGTTATAGAGAGATTATACGGATTTAGAATTACTAATGGCTTTAATGAACATAAGTTTAGATTAATTGCTGGGTGCTTTTGTTATAGAAAAATTTTGAAGAAGACGATATAATAAAAGCAACTGATTTTATTGAAATGAGAGAGTGCATGTAGAACATAGGATTTTATGATGAATATTTGTCACGAATGGGAAATTTAAAAGATAAGCCAGATTTGGCTACAGCATATAAAATAGAATATTTAAAAACAATAATAAAAGGTGATAAGGTTTATAAATTTATTTCATTTCAAGAAAATGCTGTAATTAAATTACAAACACGGAAAGAACAAAAAATATGGTTTTCTTTTTATAAGACACTGAATGATAATCCTGAATTCCAAATTAATTATAAGATAAAAAAGTTAGTAGTAGAACTATAAACGGGGCGTAGTGAAGACTATATAAAGTTAATAACTAATTTTTTTACTGAGATGGGGTAGTAAATTTGGATTAAGTATATTAATTTGTAAAGTATTGGAGGTTTTGTTGTATGGCAACTCATATGAGTATAAGGTTAGCATGGCATAGTGAGGGATGGAATGGACATTTTTGTAAGAAGCCATGCGAGAATACCTATTGTATCGGACAACATTCATATCCGGGTAATTTGATTGCTAGCACCAGAAATCTGGAGTTTGAAACGGAGCACGCAGGAGAATCATGCTCAAAATATCCTTGTGGGGCAGCTTGTGGTTTGAGCGTTAATGCATTTGGTAAAGATTCAATTACAGTAGAAGTAGAACCACCATCTTTTTGGAAAGCAGGAGACGCAAATTCAATAAATATTACTTTGCCACCATCAACTGTTTGTACTTGGTGTTATGAAGTTATGTATAATGATGATGTTGAAACAAAAGGCGGGAGTACACAGAAGTACAATTATGATAAAAGGAAGGCTGGTGCAGAACGATATTTTGCACAGTTTGAGCCAGAGAAATCCTTGATTTTTTATTATGCGGGATATAGCAATCCTTTTAGTGAGGATGAACAAAATAACTATGTTATTGTGGGTATTTCTCGGGTAAAGAAGATTGGTGATACATATTATTACGATAATACAAGTGAAGAAGTTAAAAGAAAGTATTCAGGTGGTTTCGTATGGCAGAAGCCAGTTACTTCAACATATCCTAATGAAGGTTTTTGTATTCCTTACTGGAAATATATGGATGATGAAGATTTAATTGAGAAACTTGTAATAAAACCGCAGAATAAATCACCATTTAAGTATGGAAGCAGAGAGGTTAGTAATGACGATGCTATTGAAGTTATAAATCAGTTAATAGCAGTTGTAGAAACTCTGATTGAAATAGAAGATGATTCAGAGGATTGGAGTAAGAGAAAAGAATGGTTGAATAGTGTCTTGAGTGAATTGTGGACTGCTAGAGGACCATTTCCAGGATTTCCATCAATTATGGAATATATGGGACTTAATAATCTTATATCCAAGTATATTAGTCTTACCGTTAATTCAGAAATGAAACGGTTTAGAGATGATGTAAGGTCGTTCGTTGATGGTAAAATCGATGTAGTTGCAGGAATTGCACCATCTAAGGCTGATATGAAAAAGATTAGACGAGAATATCAGTTGCTTGGTAAAACTACTACAGATTTTATGTTTGATATATTGGCACGTTTTGATCTTAGGGCAGATCAGGTCAAAGCTATTATTTCTGACGACAGAGAGAATGTATCTATTACAGCATCTATTAAAGAGATGGCGGAAAATCCATATATTATTTTTGAACAGTATGTAGGATATGACTCAGACGACACTATTCCATTTTATAAAATTGATAATGGAGTTATACCTTCGCCGGAATATGGTATTGATGAAATTTTGGATAATGGGTCAACAGAAAGATTTAGAGCTTTTTGTGTCGATGAACTAAATAAAATTGCTGCACATTCTTTTGGTAAAGCAGAATCGATATTAAAGATGGTTAATGCAAGAATAGATTGTTTGCCAGAGTGGAAGCACTATGTGTACAAGATGCAGAATTTTAATGTTGAACAAGATATTTTAGATGGCGCACTTGTACAGAAAAAAGCTGAAGATGACGTTTTATATCTTTATCTTAAATCAACATATGAAGATGAAAGAATTGTTGAACAGGTATTAAGAGATCTTGCAGAGCGACCTGACATTCAACTCAAGATGGCAATTACGCCAGAAAAATTTAAAAAGGGGTTAAAAGTTGAAGATTCGCCTCTTCTGAAAAAAGCGACAGATGAGTATCATAAGATTTTGGATCACCAGGCAAATATTTGTATGCAGATATTTGCAAAACCGCTGTGTGTGCTTTCAGGAGCTGCGGGTACTGGTAAAACAACAGTTATAAGAGCAATCCTTGAGAATATCGATAGAGTACACGGTGTTGGAACAAGTTTTTTATTATTGGCACCTACTGGAAAGGCGGCAGAAAGAATTAAAACACAGACAGGTAAAAATTCATCTACAATACATTCTCATTTAGCGAAGTGTGGATGGATCAATAAGAATTTTACATTAAAGCGTAGTGGCGGAGCAACAAGTGAAGATGTAAACACTATCATTATTGACGAGTGTTCAATGATTGATTTGAATTTGTTTGCAACACTTATGCGGTCTATTAATTGGAACAGTGTTCAAAGATTAATTCTCATTGGTGATCCGAACCAGCTTCCACCTATTGGAAGAGGAAGAGTATTCGCAGATGCAATTGAATGGTTAAAAGAAGAATTTCCAGATAATGTTGGAACATTGACTGATAATATTCGTCAGCTTGTTAATACTGTTGAAGGTAATGGCCATGGTATACTAGATTTAGCTGATATATTCATTCAAGAACATCAACAGATGGAGAATGAAGATGAAACTTCTAAGCGTAAAGCAGCAAGAGAAGATTTGTTTGAACAAATAGTTGAAAATGGTAATGGAGACATAGACAAGGATTTGGGTGTTTATTTTTGGAATGAACAGGAAGAACTCGAAAACCTTCTTTCAAATGTTATGTTGCGAGATATGCAATTATATACAGGAATGGAATTAGATCCTAAAAATGTTGATAAACTTTGGCATCAGATGATTAGAGATGAAGAAGGAAAAAGTAATCCAGAAATAATTCAGGTTATTTCACCATATCGTGGAGAGTTTTATGGAACTGATTCTTTGAACACATTAATGCAAAGAACATTTAATCCTGATTGGAGTAAGAAACAGCTTGATGGAATTGGATATTACGATAAGGTAATTCAGTTTAGAAATAGACCACAGTCAGATCCCGCGTATGCGTACCAAGACGCGTCGAGAAAAAATATAAAATCTGAAATTTTCAATGGTGAGATTGGACTTACGATGATTCACGGATTAGATTCGTATGCTCCAAAGGGGCAGCAACCTAAGTATAAATGGCAAGGCAATGTTGAAAGATTACAGGTTGCATTCTCAGGGAAGACCAGACAAGGATTGAGATATAACTTTGGAAATAAGCTTGGGCAGGATGAAGATGGCAAGTGGATACCTGAACAAAAAGTAATAGATAACCTGGAATTAGCCTATGCAATAAGCGTTCATAAATCTCAAGGTTCAGAGTTTGATTATGTATATATAGTAATTCCTCATAAGGAAAGCCATTTGCTCTCTATGGAGTTACTTTATACTGCTATAACTCGTGCACAGAAAAAAGTTACGATTTTTATTCAGCAAGATATAAGTACGCTTACAACATTGAGTCATATGGAAAAGTCAGCGGTGAGAAAGATTAATTCATCCGTATTTAAATTTACGCCTTTACCAGACGTTGTTTTGTATGCTGGTTCAAAGTGGTATGAATCTGGGAAGAAGATAGCAACACTTTCACAATATTTTGTAAGGTCAAAATCTGAAGCCATTATTGTAAATTTACTTGTAGACAGGGAGATTCCATTTAAATACGAAGAGCCATTATATGCTCCAGATGGAACAATGTTTTTGCCTGATTTTACAGTTACATTTAGGGGAGAAGAATATTATTGGGAACATATCGGAAGAATTAACGATCCCCAATATATGGCACATTGGACTCGAAAGGAAGCCTGGTATAATAGGCATTTTCCTGGCAGATTGTTAATTACATTTGAAGGAAACGAGCTTACTACAGATGCGGTTGCATTGATTGAACAGCATAAGTAGATGCGTGAATTACTGTAGAAGAGAGGTGTGTTAGATGAATAAGAAAGAAGAAACATACTTTTTAGCTTTATCAGAAGATAGATCTGAAATAGCTAATGTTCTAGACCGACGTGCTGTTAGAGGATATAAGGATAGTGTTGTTGAGAAATATTCTGATCAGGCACACTTTATTTATGAACTATTGCAAAATGCGGATGATGCCTGTGCAACAAGGGCTAGATTTATACTTGAAGAAAATAGGCTTATTTTTGCACATAATGGTTCAAGACATTTTTCTGTATCTAACCCTGCAAATGAAGATGTGGATTCAGAGAATAAAACATTAGGTGATATTAATGCTATCACTTCTATTGCTAACTCAAATAAAACAGGGGCATCAATTGGTAAGTTTGGTGTTGGATTTAAGGCTGTATTTCAATATACTCAAACTCCATATATTTATGATCCGAACTTCAGGTTTAAGATTGAAAGATTTATTGTACCGGTTATGCTAACAGATGATTTCCCTGGCAGAAGATTTGATGAAACATTATTTGTATTTCCGTTCAATCATCAGGAGAGAGATGCAGCGGAAGCTTATAGTGACATATCTAATAAATTAAGAAATCTTTCGTATCCTTTATTATTTTTGACACGTTTAAAGTATATCGAATTTGAATTTGATAATGTTCTTGGTTTGTATGGGAAGGATATAAAGGAAACAATAAAACTTGATGGGACAATTGCTGAGCATATGATTCTTACTCAGAATGCAGGTGATGATTTATATGATGAGGATTTATGGCTCTTTTCTCGTCTAGACGAATGTGAACGTAGATATTCAGTTGGGTTCTTTGTGGATAGGGAAGGACATCTGAGACCTGTTAATGAACCTGCATTTTGCTTCTTTCCAACTAAGGAAGTTACAAATTTGAATTTTATTTTACATGCGCCATTCCTGTTGACAGATAGCCGTGAAGGTATTCGTGCGGGGGTTGTTCATAATGATAAGATGATAAAAAGATTAGCGGATTTGGCTGCTGATTCTATGGAGTATCTTAGAGATATTGGTGTGAAGAAATCTAATCGTTTAATCAACGATAATATTGTCGAAATTATTCCAGTTGATGAGAGTGACTTTAGCGATCCATCTGATAAACGTAAGGTGTCATTCCTTCCATTTTATGAATCAATAAAGAAGAAGTTTGAAGTGACAGAGCTTATTCCTACATTGGATGACTATGTTATGCCAGATAATGCATATTGGGCAGCAGTACCTCAGCTTGCACAATTGTTTTCAAATGTTCAGCTTGGAGAGATAACAGAAAACAAAGATGCTCAGTGGGCTTTTGTATCTTTGGGACGTGATGAAGTTCAGAGAAATAACAAGGCATTATTTAACTATATTGAAGACTTAGTAAAAACAAATCTTAATGAAGATGCGATCATAAATGGTAGATCGAGAGATTTCTATTATAACCGTGTTTTAGGCGTAAGACAGTCACTTGAAAGTGTAAAAGGTATAACTGGTACATTTATTGAAAATCAGGAAATAAGCTGGTTACATGAGTTTTATAAGTGGTTATCGGAGACAAAACATAGAATGGATGTTAGTACAGATAAACCTATTTTTTTAGATCAGAATGGGAAAGCAGCTGCAGCTTTTGATGATGAAGAACAGTTGATTTTATTTTTGCCTGTCAAAGGTGTTGAGGGATACAAGGTTGTAAATGAAGAACTTCTAAAAAATAAAGATACTCTTGAGTTTATTAAATCGATAGGGGTTAAACAGCCTTCATTAAAAGATCAGATTTATAATATCATTTTGCCTCAATACACTAATGAAGCAGATATTGACACAAATCCACATTTTATGATTTTCTTCAATTATTACTGTAAGTGTTCAAATGAAGAGATAGAAGAATTTATAGATCTTATAAAGGCATATGATTTTTTGACGTTTTATGAGGATGGAGTTGCGTATAGAGGTCGTGCTTCAGAAATGTATATGCCTACAGATGAACTTGTTAGATATTTTGAAAGCAAGCCTTCAACTAGATTTATTGATTTGGATAGTTATAAATCAATGGTTGGTCGTGAACGTGAGAAGTATTTAATTTCATTTCTAACAGAATTAGGAGTCAAATCGTCACCATCTGTGTACACAGAAAGGAATGATGGGTATTATAGTCAGTCATCGGAGAATTTTGTAGATGGTTTGAGAGAAATAATAGAATCTGTTGAAGAATCAAAGGATTCAGATTTGTCTGCCTTTTTGTGGAAACAGCTATGTGTAATGGTTGAAACGAATAAGCTGAATTATTATGTCCTAAAAAAGACATTAAGAACAAGACCAGATGGACGTTATAAGTTTAGAACGGAATATGAGGATTCATCTACTAAAGTTGATTTGACTAGCAAGAAATGGCTTGTTAACAATGAAGGTGTATTTGTGGTTGCAAAAGAACTTACAAAGGGCGAATTATCTTCAATTTATGATATTGAAAATGAAGGAGCGGCTAGTCTGTTAGCTATTCTCGATATTTCGGATGTTGGACAATATAAGGATGAAAGTGAAGATGATAGTTACTTGACCGACACTCAACGTGAAAAGATAGAATTTGCAGATAAGTTGAATGCTTTGGGAATCAATGAAGATGACTTGGAGGACTTCAAGGAGTTTAAGAAACAAAAAGAAGCTCAAAAACGAGTTACTGAAATAGAACATAATTCTAGAAATGGTTCATCAAATGGTGGACAAAAGAATATCGAAGCTGAAGATATAGATGATTTACTTGACGATGAAGAAGATAAAGAAACTTCAGAACCAAAGGAAAAAAAGAAAATAAATAAAGCAATTACAGATGTTATTAAGGATATTGCAAGAAGGACTAAGGAAAGAGGTACTGAAGTATTCGTTTCAGAAATAACAGAAGACGATGATACGGATGAAGATGAATTAATGCCTTCTGCTATAGATTACAGTAAGAAGATAGAACGTGCAAAACAGAAAAGTGCAGCGGAAATTGATAAGATTACTTATTTTGAGGAATTACAGAAAAAGGTTCTTTCAACAGAAAGATACTCATATGGCTGGTTTACGACATTGCTTGAGATGGAGAGTATTAATGGTGATGAGACTAACTCAAGAAGTAGGGAGGTATATATAAGTTTTGCAAAGGTAGAAAAAGAACCAGGCACTAAACGTACATTAGTGTTGAAACACCCGAATCGATACATACCACAGTTTATGGAGGATTTGTCTGATATTCCTTTAGTACTTCATATGGGTGATCAGACAAAAACTGTTGCTATCGAGGTTGCAAACATTAAGTCATATACGCTTCGAGTAAAAATGAAAAATACAGAGGCTATTGATGATATTGATTTGAGCATGGTTACATCTGCAACTATTGATGCTAAAAGTCCTGCTTTCTTACTTGAAGAATTGCGTAAGCAGTTTGCAGAGTTTGAATTTGATGATGATTATAATATGCAGGAAAATTTGTGTGAGAATATCGAGTTTGTATTTGGCCCTCCAGGTACAGGAAAGACAACTCATCTAGTAAAGAATGTTTTACTGCCTATTATGAAAAATAGTAGAGAATGTAAGGTCCTTGTGTTGACTCCTACTAATAAATCAGCAGATGTCCTTGTAAATCGAATCATGGAAGTGTCTGGAAGTGACACATCATATAATGATTGGTTAGTAAGATTTGGTGCTACAGGTGAAGAGAAAATTGAGCAGAGTCCAGTGTTTAGAGATAAAACTTTTGATATAAGAACATTGGTAAAGAATGTCACAGTCACTACGATAGCAAGATTTCCTTATGATTTTTTTATGCCAGATGGTGCAAGAATATTTTTGAATGGAATGAATTGGGATTACATTATTATTGATGAAGCATCAATGATTCCTCTCGTAAATATTGTATATCCTCTTTATAAAAAGACTCCTAAGAAGTTTATTATTGCAGGCGATCCTTTTCAGATTGAACCGATTACATCTATTGACCTTTGGAAGAACGAAAATATATATACAATGGTACATTTGGATTCATTTGTTAAGCCGGAGACGATACCATATCAGTATAAAGTGGAATTTTTGACAACACAGTATCGTAGTGTTCCTGATATTGGAGATGTTTTTAGTAACTTTGCGTATGGAGGTATTTTAAAGCATTATCGTAGTGCAGATAGTCAAAGACCTTTGAATGTAGGTAATGACCTTGGAATTGAGACACTGAATGTGATCAAGTTCCCTGTAAGTAAATATGAAAGTATTTATCGCTGTAAAAGATTACAACATAGCAGTTCCTATCAGGTTTATTCAGCAATATTTACATTTGAATATGTTAGTTATTTGTCACGAGCTATAGCAGAAAACAATCCTGGAGAGTTATTTAGAATTGGAGTTATTGCACCATATAGAGCACAGGCAGATATGATTGACAAATTATTGGCATCAGAGAATTTTCCAAAAGAAGTTAATGTTCAGGTTGGGACAATTCATGGTTTCCAGGGTGATGAGTGTGACATTATATTTGCAGTATTTAATACACCGCCATCAATATCAGCGTCAAAGGAAATGTTCTTAAACAAGAAGAATATCATTAATGTTTCTATTAGTAGAGCGAGAGACTATTTATTTATTGTAATGCCGGATGACAAAACAGAGAATATTGATAATCTTCGTTTAGTTAAGAAAGTTGAGGGGCTTATTCAAAGTACAGACGCATGGAATGAATTTGCATCACCAGATTTAGAAGATTTGATGTTTGGTGATTCTAAATACTTGGAGAATAATGCCTTTTCAACCAGTCATCAAAGTGTAAATGTTTATTGTTTGCCTGAAAAAATATATGAAGTAAGAACGGAAGACACTGCTGTCGATGTTCAGATTCATAGAGCAGTAGGTCAAGCTGTACCTATAGAAAAGACAGCTAATAAGATATCAGAAGATTATGATTCTTATAATTTGGATAAGGCATTAATACCAGAAAAATTGAGAAGAAAAGCGATAGATCTTCATGTAAGAGGGGCTATAAATGGCTGGTGCTATTTGGTGCCTTATGAGGGAAAACTGAAACACTTCACTGTCAAAAAGACGGTTGGAATGTTTATTCCAATAATGAGAAATGGACAGGAAAAAATGGTTAGTGTTTCTGTTGTTGAGGAGGAGAGAATTATTTATATATCCTCTGATATGTTCAAAATATATGAACAAGGGTTAAGAGAACCTAAAGGAATTAGACTGAAAAAGAGTTTTTGTTAATTTCTGAGTTGTTTAATAAGGAAAAAGTTAATATGTAAACAAGCTTAAATAATATTTAATATAGTACTGAAATATTATTTGTAATATGAAACAAGCTCATATATCCATTAGCCACTAAGGGCGCACTTCTATACCTACCTATACGGTAGGTGATGTGCGCCCTCATTTTATTTCGGGAGTTGCGGGATAAATCCCGGTCAAGGCTAGGCCTTGCACAGACGAGGGCTGCTATCCATACACGCGGTAAACTGCTATTTTCTCTTCTTTTTGCCACGTCCGTTTCCTTTGGTAGATTTGAATGCTGTGGAATACCGTTCCACAATATCCATAAAAGTCTTGAATTCGTAAGGATCCATTTTCGTAAAATTCATTTGAAAAAGTTTGCTGTATGTCAGCATCTGCTTTTGGGTTATGCTGTCTGCTTTCTGGACTTCCTCACAGGTATCCATGAGTTCATCAAAAACAGTATCATCACTTCCGGTATTGGAATCTTTTTTATGTAATTCACGTAGATTTTTTGCAATCGCAGAAATATCATTTCCCAACAGATTATCAAAATAATTATCTTCATCAATGAGAGCTGCCTTTAGTGAGCACATATAGTGGTCACTGTCAGAGAGTGCATATTTGTTTTTTATCATTGCCCGGTTGTGTTCTATGTATTTGTTCATATTGCGAATCTGAGCAGATGCCAGATTGTCAACATAGATTTCAAGGTCAGATAAAAAATCTGGAAAATGAGGATCCTTTATCATTTCACAAATCAGTCGAACATTCAGATTGTGTTCTTTTAGCAAATCTATCGTATCATCATCCAGACCGAGTTCATCAACAGGGAAAGGATGGCATTCACGGTTTTCTGTAATACCCAGTAAGTAATCACTGGTTACTCCATAGAAGCTTGCCAGAGTAATGATTACATTCACGGTAATCGCATTCTTGGTATCATCGCTTTCGTAGCTGCCTAGAGCAGATTTTGAGATTCCAGTTTTTTCGGATAGTTCTACGAGAGAGAGTCCTCGTTCGGTTCTTAAATCTTTTAACTTTTCCTGTAGCGTCAATTTACAATTCATATAGCAGAGTCCTTTTTATTTATAGCGATTAAATCCCTTTTATTATACAACAGAACATATGTTCCTATCAAGATGAATTTCCAAAAGAGTGGAAATTTTTATTTTTTTGTAAAAAATCCTACCTTTCGGATATACGGGAAATGCACTTTGAATTTGAGAAAATCTCTATACAACTTCATGAGCATTCCAAATCACTACCGCATCGGGGAAGTCGGGCGATGATCCAGAAATAATTCGGGGAGCCGATCAAGAGCGTGACAACGGCACAGTCCAAAATAGTCTATAAGGCTAAAGAGACCAGAGGTTACCTGCCAGGAAATGATGAGGTGAAATGACAAAAATGAATTTTGGATAGGGAGGATTTCAAATGGAAGAAAATGAAAAGTTACACAAGATTCGTGTAGAACTTGAAAAAGCAAAACAAGAAAAACAACAGGCAGAGAGGCAGATTGTAAGAGCAGAGAATCGTTTGAAGTATCGTGAGAATCTGAGCAGGAAGGCAAGAACACATAGATTAATTGTGCTTGGTGCGGTTATGGAACAGTATTTTCCGGAACTAAAAGAGTTATCGGAAGTACAGCTTGGTCAGATGATGGAGCATCTGGATATCAATGCACTTCATGGAGCGTTTAATAAGGCATTAGTAAATAGCAGACAGGAGGATTGCTGATGGCGATTTATCATTTTCATGTAACACAGGTTTCCAGAGGAAAGGGGCAGTCAGCAATCGCAGCAGCAGCGTATCGAGCTGGTGAAAGACTACAGGATCATTATTATGGAGAATTTGCAGATTATACAGCAAAAGGTGGAGTGGTTTACACAGAGATTATAGCTCCTGATTATGTGCCAGAGTCTTTGCATGATAGGGAAACACTTTGGAACGAAGTAGAGAGTGTAGAGAAGCATCCCAAAGCACAGCTTGCATATAGCTTTGATTTTGCACTTATGAATGAATTTTCAATGGAAGAAAACATTATTCTTGCAAAAAGATTTATCAATGAGAATTTCATTGCTAAAGGAATGATCGCTGATATGGCTGTTCATAATCCAGACAAAAAGGAAAGAGATAATCCTCATGTTCATGTACTCTGTCCAATCAGACCAATGAATACGGATGGAACATGGGGAGAAAAGCAGAGAAGAGAATACCTTTTTGATGAGGATGGAAAGCCTGTTCTTGATGGAAAAGGACATCAGAAGTTCAATGCGGTTCCTATGACAGATTGGGGAAGACCGGAAACACTTGAATCATGGAGAAAAGCTTGGGCGGATATGGTGAATGAAGAATTTCAGAAAAAAGAAATGCAGGAGAGGATTGATCACAGGAGTTATGAAGCACAGGGAATTATGCTGATTCCACAGATTCATGAAGGACCAAATGTACGAAAGATGGAGGCAAAAGCAATTCGCACAGAGAAAGGAAGCCTTAATCGTTTGATTAAAGAAATCAATCAGGGAATTCTTTTGTTAAAGGAAAAGGTCAAAGATATTATGGATGTTATTTCTGAACTATCGGAGGAAATGCATAGAAACGAGAAATCCACAAAATCAGATCTTCCACAGTGTCTACAAAAGTATTTTGCGGACAGAAATGAAACGGCTGAATCTTATAGTTATGGAAAGAGCAAGGCAAGAAAAACAAATTTGAAGAAAATGGCAGAATTGCTGGTTTATCTGAAAGAGCATCATATTTTGACGATTGAAGAATTGAATGAGCATGTGAAAGGTAAGAAAGCAGAGCTTGGAATACTGGGGCAAGTAAATCGTCGGAAGAAAGCTGATATCGCTGGAATCAAGGAAAATCTCAGATATTTAAACTGGTATGAAGAAGGAATCCCGGTAATAGCTGAGATTGAAAAAAGAAAATTCAATAAGGCAAAGGAACGCATCAAAGAAGAGAATGGCGATACGCTTCGCAGATATCATATAGCAAAAAGAATTCTCACCGAAAGATGTCTGATAGGAAAAATGGATAAAAATGTTTTACAGCAGGAAATCTGCAAACTGGAAAACGAAACAAAAGAGAACTATGTCCAGTATAAGGTACTGTTGAAAGATATTAAACAACTTCAGAATATCTGTATGTTTTCCCGGAACCCCAAAGAACAAAAGAAGCAGAAAGCGAAGGAGGAGAACAGTTTATGAGATTATTTGAAGCAGTAAAAGCAAATGTAACTGCAAGTCAGGCAGCTGCTTATTGCGGATTTACACCTAATAGGTCAAAGATGATTTGTTGTCCTTTCCATAATGATAAGTATCCAAGTATGAAAGTTGATAAGCGATATTATTGCTTTGGATGTGGAGAACGTGGAGATGCCATAGATTTTGTGGCAAAGTACTATGGTTTAGCACTTAAAGAAGCTGCGATGAAACTGGCGAATGAATTTGGAATCGATTATGACAGGAAGATACCGGCATCTATAGAGATAAAGAGGGCGCAGATAAAACAGAATCAGGAGAGATTGCAAAAAGAGCATATTCGGGATTTGTGTAAGGAACTGTCGGAATTATATTCATTCTTAAGGGAAAAGAAGCAAAAGCCGGTAACAAACGGAAATTTTACAAGCATGAAATCCTATATTGATGACTTTGAATATGTGGATCATCTCTATGAATATTACATTTTGGAAGCATCAGATCAGATGAAAAAACAGGATTACAAGCATATATTGGAGGAGGTTATAAGAATTGAACGAAAATACGGAAAAGAATACAACGGGCGAAGTATACAGAATGTTGGAATTATCGGAGAAAAACAAGCCGTTTAATACAATTGATAATGCAGTTTTAATACTGAATAATGATCCGTTATTTGCCGGAAATATCAAGGATAATCTTTTCAGGGAAAGAATAGAATTGGATGGAAATATGCCGTGGAGCAGGAGCTATGTGGATGTAACGGATAAGGATGATATTCATATCAGGTATTATATAGAAAAGACGTATCACTACAGGAATGATAAGGCTGTGCGTGATGCTATGCAGATTGTGGCAACGGAGAATGAATACCATCCAGTCAGAAATTGGTTGAAATCGTTGGAGTGGGATGGCACAGAGCGTGTGCGATATGCATTGCCTCATTTTCTGGGAACATCCGGGAGCGATTATGAGTATGAATGCTTGAAATTATTTATGCTTGGTGCAATCAGCAGGGTGTTCAAACCGGGATGTAAATTTGAATATATGCTTTGCCTGGTAGGAGGACAGGGAGCAGGCAAATCTACATTTATCCGATTTTTGTGTATGCAGGACAGGTGGTTTACGGATGATATTAAAAGGCTTGATGATGATAAGGTGTATGAGCATCTTATGGGACACTGGATATGTGAAATGGCGGAAATGCTGGCGGTACTGAATACGAAGTACAATGAAGCAACTAAGGCATTTTTAAGCAAACAGTATGACAATTACAGAAAGCCATATGGAACAAGGGCGGAAGATATACCGAGACAGTGTGTCTTTGCCGGGACTTCTAATGTTATTAACTTCCTGCCACTTGATAGGAGTGGAAATCGTAGATTTTTACCTATTATGTGCGATGCATCTAAAGCAGAGGTACATATTCTGGAAAATGAAGCAGAATCCCGTGCTTACATTGAACAGATGTGGGCGGAGATGATGGCTTTATATGGAGATGGGAAAATTCGGTTGAAACTGCCAAAAGAAATCGAAAAGAATCTGATAGAGTATCAGAGACCATTTATGCAAGAAGATACCTGGACAGGATTGATTCAGGAGTGGCTGGATCATATTTCAAATCAAGTGGTCTGTGTGCAACAGATTTATAACGAAGCTCTGAAAGAAATCGGAAAACCGAGAAATAGTGAAGCCAGAGAAATAGGACAGATTATGAATGGAACAGTTTCAGGGTGGAAAGCATATCCCAATCCGAGAAATATCCCTGGGTATGGAAAGCAGCGTGGATGGATGCGAGTGGAAACAAAGTCCGGAAACAGTGACGAAACATTTGTATCTGTGGATGCAACGCAGATGGAGATACCCTTCGATATTGAGAAATAGGGCATTTCAGAGAGTTGGCAATTATAAGATGGAATGAAAAATGAGTTTTAAGAGTCTGTTGCCGGACTTTGTTTCCAGACAATGTTCTGGTAAGTGGACTTGGAAAGGAAAAGAATGAACCAGATTAATTTATATATGGAGAAAAATATAACTCCCAAAGCAATACCAATAATTGTGCCAATGGCTTATCAGGCGATAGGCATGCTGAATCAAAAAATAAATGAAGCACAGATGATAACACTCGCATTTTCTAAGGAGAAGAATGCGGCAGAGGAAGCATCGGTTCCTTTGTGGAAACGGTATGCACTTAGTATTCCAGAGGCGGCAAAATACTTTGGTATTGGAGAAAAAAGATTGTATCAGATTATTGCAGAGAATGAAGGAGCGGATTTTATATTGGAGATTGGATCCCATATAAAAATCAAAAGAGAATTATTTGGTAGGTTTCTGGATAGAGCTACATGTGTGTAGGATATGTCAGAAATCTGCCATGAGAAATCGGCGATTTTATTATGTCAAAAGGACTCCCTATATGATATACTTTTCGTATCGGGTAGTCCTTTTCTGATCAAGAAAGGAGACTAACTAATATGAGTGAAAAAAGGAGAGACAGCAAAGGACGTATATTACACAACGGAGAGGTTCAACAGAAAGACGGAAGATATCGATTTAAATATTATGACAGCAAAGGAAAAGACAGATATTTATATAGCTGGCACTTAGACAGGAATGATAAAACTCCGGCAGGAAAGCGTACAGGTCCATCACTAAGAGAACTGGAGAAAAAACTTCAGGCAGATATGTTTGACCACATTGTTACAAATGGCGGAAATCTGACGGTGTTGGAGCTGGTTGAGAAATATGTTGCAACAAGAACTGGTGTCAGAAATTCTACGAGAGCCGGTTATAAAACTACAATCAATTTTCTCAAAAAAGATTCTTTTGGTAGTAGAAGAATCGATACGGTCAGGATTTCAGATGCAAAGTTATGGCTGATTGGATTACAACAGCAGCATGGAAAAAGTTATAGTGCGATTCATTCCATAAGAGGTGTGCTTAGACCGGCATTTCGGATGGCTCTAGATGATGATTTAATCAGGCGTAATCCATTTGAGTTTGAATTGGCAACAGTGATAGTTAATGACAGTGTCACGAGAGAAGCCATTACACGGGAACAGGAGCGTAAATATCTGGAATTTGTAAAGAATGATGCTCATTTTAAAAAATATTATGAAGGAATCTTTATTCTGTTTAAAACCGGACTTAGAATCTCAGAGTTTGTAGGATTAACATTGAAAAATATTGATTTTACCAATCATAAAATTATTGTGGATCATCAGCTAATCAGGACAAGCAATATGACTTATATGATTGAAGCACCAAAGACAGAGAGTGGTGTAAGAGAAATTCCTATGACACCGGAGGTTGAAGTTGCATTCAGAACGATTATTGAAAATCGTAAGAAACCTAAGGTTGAACCAATGGTGGATGGTTATTCGGGATTCTTATATCTGGATAAGAATGACATGCCGATGGTTGCACTTCACTGGGAGAAGTATTTTCAGCACATCTTACAGAAATATAACAATATCTATAGAGTGCAAATGCCAAAGGTAACACCACATGTGTGCAGACATACGTTCTGCTCCAATATGGCGAAAAGTGGAATGAACCCAAAGAGCCTGCAGTATATCATGGGACACTCGGATATCAGTGTTACCTTAAATACTTATACACATGTAAAATTTGAAGATGCACAGGAAGAAATGCGTAAGATACAGGCGGTGTAAAAGCACAGGGGCAAAACAAGATTTTGTACCCCTGTTTATGCCCCTAATACTGACGATATTATGCCGGATTATGAGATGATATGCGATTAAATTAAAATGTAAGAAATCTGGAAAGCCAGTAAAATCAATATATGCGGACTTATGCGAGGTTATGCAACAATGATAAAAGTATTATTCATCTGCCACGGCAATATCTGCCGCTCACCGATGTCTGAATTTATTTTAAAAGACATGGTTGAGAAGCGTGGCATAAAAGATAAATTTGATATAGCATCGGCGGCGACATCGACCGAGGAGATATGGAATGGCAAAGGCAATTCTATATATCCGCCGGCACAGGCAGAACTAAAAAAACACGGAATTGGAAAGACTGCGTATACCAATTTCAGCAGCAAGCGGGCACGACAGGTCACAAAGCAGGATTACAATTACTATGATTATCTTTTGTGTGCGGACAGCAGCAATATACGCAATACAATAAGAATTACAGGGCCTGACACAGATAACAAAATAAAGCTTCTTCTGGATTATACAGACCGCAAAGGCAGCAGCATTGCTGACCCGTGGTATTCAGGCAATTTCGTTGATACATATAGGGATGTTGTGGAAGGCTGTGAAGGCTTCCTTGAATATCTGGAATCACAGCATGTTATATAAATTTATGTGAATCACAGCATGTTATATAAATTTATAAAAATCATCAAACACATAACATTTCAACAGATTAATCAAAATGGAGAAGTATTATGAATCTTGAAAAATATTTTGAAATAATGCATCTGACTGAAAAACTAAAAAATAATACAAGACATTCATGGCTTTCATCTGGAAGACGTGAAAGTGTTGCTGAGCACTGTTACAGGCTTACACTTATGGCTTATTTTATGAAGGATGAGTTTAAAGATGCAGACATAGATAAGGTAATCCGAATGTGTATGTTTCACGATATCGGGGAGGCGTTCACAGGCGACATTCCGACATTTGAAAAGAAAGAAAAAGACAGCCTTAAAGAAGAGAAAATAGTTGAAAGTTGGATAGATGAACTGCCAAAGCCGTATAAAAAAGAATTTCATGAACTGTTTAAAGAGATGGAAGAGCAGGTTACAACTGAAGCCAAACTGTATAAAGCACTTGACAGGATGGAGACGGTTATCCAGCATAACGAGGCTGATATAAGAACATGGCTGCCGTTAGAATATGAGTTGCAGCTCTCTTATGGTGAAAAAGAGGCGGCATTTAGTAAAGTGACTGAAAAACTAAAAGAACATGCAAACAAAGATACAATAGAAAAGATAGAAAAAGCAAAATTTGCAGGTTATGTAAAGAAAGATATCAGTGATTCAGTAATATCGGATAATATCGGCATAATAAGGCTTGTTCTTGGTGCATGTTTTACTAATTGTTATATTGTATACAATATCAGGACGAATAACTGTCTGGTTATTGACCCAGCGGATGATGCAGAAAAGATAATTGATAATATCAGCAAAAATGGGCTGAATCCACAGTATATTCTGGTGACGCATGGGCATACGGATCACATACTTGCACTTGGTGCTTTGAAAGAAAAGTATAATATTCCTGTAGTCATTAGCAGGATTGATGCACCGCGTCTTCTTGATGAAGAACTGATAAATGAAAGACCATATATTGAAGTGCCGTATAAAGCTGTATATCCATCTGTTTTATTAGGAGAGGGTGATGAAATCTGGCTTGATGATATAAGATTTGAAACCATGATTTTACCAGGGCACACACCGGGTTCGGCTGCATTTAAGATTGATTTTAAAAACAGCACGGGACACAGAACAGATGAAAACAAAGATACAGCTGCCCAATATATGGATGCTGAAAATACAATATATCAGGTTGGTGATTCAAATGAACCGGATAATATAAAAGGCATAATTTTTACGGGTGATACCATGCTTGCGGGAGGACACGGAAAGACAAGTCTGCCGGGTGGAAATGAAGAAGATATGATGAAGTCTTTACAGCGTTTAAAAGATATAGACGGAAATTATCTGATTTATCCGGGACATAAGGAAATTACGACATTAAAAAAAGAAAGACAATAAAAACAGCGGATGAAAAACGAATCAGAAGGAAATCTTCAGTTAGTTATCGTTTTTCATCCGCTTAATTTTACAGGACATTTATTAAATTGGATTATTTAACCAACGTGTGTTGTACTGTAATACTAAAAAAATTTATAAAATCTATAGAATATTAAAATTCATTTCCGGGAAATTTTGGAATTCCGTCAAAGCCAGGCTTTAAGTCTTCGTCAGTCGGAATGTAGTCTGTCATTTCGCCGTTGTTGAACTTTTCGTAAGCAACCATGTCGAAGTAACCTGTGCCTGTAAGACCAAATACAATAGTCTTTTCTTCGCCTGTTTCCTTGCATTTGAGAGCTTCGTCGATTGCAACACGGATTGCGTGGCTGCTTTCAGGAGCCGGAAGAATGCCTTCAACTCTTGCGAACTGTTCAGCTGCCTCAAATACAGAAGTCTGTTCTACACTTCTTGCCTCGATAATTCCGTCATGGTAGAGCTGTGAAACAACAGGGCTCATACCGTGGTAGCGTAATCCGCCGGCGTGGTTGGCAGAAGGTATAAATCCGCTTCCGAGTGTATACATCTTAGCAAGAGGGCATACCTTTCCTGTATCGCAGAAATCATATGCAAACACGCCTCTTGTAAGACTTGGGCATGATGCAGGTTCAACCGCAATAATCTGATAGTCATGTTCACCGCGGAGCATTTCACCGGCAAATGGAGAAATAAGACCGCCGAGGTTTGAGCCGCCACCGGCACATCCGATGATAATATCAGGAACAATATCATATTTTTCAAGAGCAGCTTTAGTCTCAAGACCGATTACAGTCTGGTGGAGAAGTACCTGATTGAGAACGCTTCCGAGAACATAGCGGTAACCTTCCTGGCGTGATTCGGCTTCGACTGCCTCAGAGATTGCACATCCGAGACTTCCTGTTGTGCCGGGATGTTCAGCAAGAATCTTCTTTCCGACTTCTGTAGTTGTGCTTGGAGAAGGAGTGACTTTTGCTCCGTATGTACGCATAACTTCACGTCTGAATGGCTTCTGTTCGTAAGAAACTTTTACCATATAAACCTGACAGTCAAGTCCGAAATAAGAGCATGCCATAGAAAGTGCAGTACCCCACTGACCGGCACCGGTCTCTGTTGTAACACCTTTAAGCCCCTGCTTTTTTGCATAATAAGCCTGTGCGATAGCAGAGTTAAGTTTGTGGCTTCCGCTTGTGTTATTGCCTTCAAATTTATAGTAAATCTTAGCAGGTGTCTGCAATTTTTTCTCAAGACAATATGCACGGACAAGAGGTGACGGACGATACATCTTGTAGAAATCAACGATTTCTTCAGGAATAGGAATATATGCATTAGTTTCGTCAAGTTCCTGTGCGATTAATTCATCACAAAATACAGCTCTCAAATCATCTGCTGTCATTGGCTTTAAAGTTGCTGGATTGAGGAGCGGAGCCGGTTTGTTTTTCATATCGGCACGCACGTTGTACCATGATTTTGGCAGCTCATCCTCGTTAAGATAAATTTTGTACGGAATTTTTTTCTCTGACCCCATAATAATAAATAACTCCTTTTGTTTTTAAAAACTATTTAAAATATCGTATCATAAATAGTGAAAATTAGCAATGATTAAAAGTGCATCAATATTAAATTTATTAAGAAAAAATACTTGCATACTTTGCGATAAAGCGATAATCTATCGGAGACACAAAACAGTAATTAACGAAGACACAAAACAGTAATTAGCGGAGATAAACAATGGCAGGAATGGTGGATATGAAAAACAGAAAAAAAGATGTACTGCGAAAAGTCTTTGGATATGATTCATTCAGGACGGGGCAGGAGGAAATTGTGGATAACATACTTCTGGGACGCGATGTTTGTGGAATAATGCCTACAGGAGCAGGTAAATCAATATGTTACCAGCTTCCGGCGTTATTGCTTCCCGGAATAACAATAGTAGTATCTCCGCTTATTTCACTTATGATAGACCAGGTAAAAGCATTGAATGAGGCAGGGGTTCATGCAGCATACATAAACAGTGCCCTCACCGAAAACCAGATTACGAAAGCACTTTATAATGCGATGTGTGGCAGATACAAAATAGTCTATGTTGCACCGGAAAGACTTGAAACCAACAGATTTCTTGAATTTGTGCTTAATGCCGATATTTCGATGATTACGATAGATGAGGCACACTGCATATCACAGTGGGGACAGGATTTCAGGCCAAGCTACCTTAAAATAGTGAATCTTATAAAAATGCTGCCTAAAAGACCCGTTGTAAGTGCATTTACAGCAACAGCAACGCAGGCAGTAAAAGATGATATTGTATGCGTGCTGGGACTGAATAATCCTTTTATAAAGGTTACCGGATTTGACAGGAGTAACCTGTATTTTGAAGTGCGTCAGCCGAATAATAAGGATACAGAAGTGCTTAATTATGTGCTTTCTCACAGGGATGACAGTGGAATAATATATTGTGCCACAAGAAAAAATGTTGACAAAGTATATGCGATGCTTGCTAAAAATGGAATTGCAGTTACAAGGTATCATGCCGGGCTTGATAATGATATGAGAAAAGCCAATCAGGAAGATTTCATATATGATGAAAAACCGGTAATTGTGGCAACAAATGCGTTTGGCATGGGTATAGACAAGTCAAATGTAAGATATGTGCTTCATTATAATATGCCTCAGTGTATAGAAAATTATTATCAGGAAGCGGGAAGAGCCGGCCGTGATGGAGAACCTGCAGAATGTATATTGCTTTTTTCGCCGCAGGATGTTATTATCAACGAATTCCTCATCGAAAATAAAGGGGAAAATAACGAATTTACTGAAGAGGAAAGAAAAGCTGTACATGACAATGATATACGCAGATTGAAAAAAATGCGTTACTACTGCAGTACAAAAGAGTGTCTGAGAGAATACATGCTAAACTATTTTGGCGAGTATTCAGGAAAAGATGACTGTGGCAACTGCAGCAACTGTTCTGCAGTATTTGAAGAAAAGGATGTAACAAATACAGCTTCAGTTATTATTAAGACAATAAAAGAGTGTCATGAAAGATTTGGAACATCAGTAATAACAGGGACGCTTCGCGGTGAAAATAAGGCAAAACTAAGAAGTTACGGAGTTGACAGGTATTCGACATTCGGAATGTGCCGTCAGATGAGTGAAAGCTTTATAAAAGGTGTTATTGATAAGATGCTGCTTGATGGGTATCTTAGGGAAACGAATGATATGTACAGACTTCTTAAACTTACAGAAATTTCAGATATACTGATATCAGGTGAAGAGCATCTTATTATGAAATGGTCGGAACGAAAAGAAGAATTCAAAAAAGAAAAGCGTACACCAAAAAGCCTCGATGCAGACGGTCTTATGCTGTTTGAAAGACTGCGTATGTTAAGAATTGATATTGCACGAAATGAAAATGTGCCGCCATATATAGTCTTTTCAGATAAGGCACTTACTGATATGTGCATAAAAAGACCACATACAAAAGCAGAAATGCTTAATGTAAACGGTGTTGGTGAAAATAAATACGAAAGATACGGAAAAGAGTTTCTTAAATGTATAAAAGAACACGAAAATCAGGAGGATACACATGGTTAAAGACATGACAAAAGGTTCGCCGATGAAACTGATTCTTGGATTTGCGATTCCTATGCTTATGGGAATGCTTTTTCAGCAGTTTTACAATCTGGTGGACACAATGATTGTTGGAAAAACATTAGGCGTAGATGCACTTGCGGGCGTTGGAGCTACGGCGTGCATTAACTTTATGATTATTGGTTTCTGCATGGGAGTATGTAACGGATTTGCGATTCCTGTTGCACAGCAGTTTGGAGCAGGCAAATATTCGGAACTCAGAAAATATGTATACAATGGATATATTTGCAGCATTATATTTTCGGTTGTGCTGACGGTCGCATCAGTTGTGGGCTGCCGCGGTATACTTACACTTTTAAGGACACCTTCCAATATTTATGAGCATGCATATGCATATATTGTTGTAATATTTGCGGGAATACCAACAGTTTTCCTTTATAATATGGTTTCCGGTGTAATCCGTTCACTTGGTGACAGCAAGACACCTGTATATTTCCTTGTCGTTTCGGCAGTTATAAATATAATACTTGATTTTGTATTTATTCTTGTATTTAAAATGGGAGTTGCCGGGGCTGCATGGGCGACAGACATATCACAGCTTATATCAGGTGTGGCATGTTATGTTTATATGAATAAAAAATATGATATACTGAAATTCCAGAAGCAGGAGAAGAAGTTTAAAAAGGTTTATGTTAAGAATCTTTGCATAAATGGAATTCCTATGGGACTGCAGTATTCAATCACGGCAATAGGAAGTGTAATTCTTCAGGCAGCAGTTAATACGCTTGGTTCAGTCTATGTTGCAGCAATGACAGCAGGCTCAAAGATATTTACATTTACATGTTGTCCGTTTGATGCACTCGGTTCGACGATGGCAACATATGGCGGTCAGAATGTAGGAGCCGGCAAAACGGACCGTCTCGGAAAGGGAATTAAGGCTGCGGGAATAATAGGAATTATATACAGCATTGTTGCATTTGTTCTTTTATATTTCTTTGCAAGTTACATTGCACTTCTGTTTGTGGCAGCATCAGAGACAGAGATAATAAGACTGACACATAAGTTTATTGTATATTCGGCATTGTTCTATATACCGCTTACATTTGTCAATGTAATAAGATTTTGCATACAGGGTATGGGATTTTCAACGTTTGCAATACTTGCTGGAGTGTTTGAGATGGCGGCAAGAACATTTGCGGCAGTTATGCTGGTTCCAGTTATGGGATATAGCGGTGCGTGTCTTGCAAATCCGCTTGCATGGATTGCAGCGGACATATTCTTGTTCCCGGCATTTATGTATTGTAAAAAACGACTTGAGAGAGCAGGAAAAACAGCATAAAGAAAAGATAAAAAGCTTCGCATCCGTGAATAAAGCAATTCTCACGGACAGTGAAGCTTTTTGTAAGCTTTGCACATCAATGTTACAGATGGCATATTTTGTGCAGATGTATATTTAAAAATGCATGATTTCTATTAAGAAAATCCATGCGAGTCCATAGTATGTCACGACGGCAACAAGGTCGTTTACTGTTGTGATAAGCGGACCTGAAGCAACTGCCGGGTCGATATGGATTTTTTTGAAAAACATAGGTATAAGTGTTCCCACAAGGCTTGATATAAGCATTGCAAGCATAAGTGCAGCACCGATACAGAGTGAGATGCTGAATGAAAACAGTATTGATGCACCCTTAAAAAAGTGGATATAGCTGCCAATGCATACAAGTGATAATATGCCGAGAATCAGTCCGTTGATAAGACCAACGCGGCCTTCTTTAAACACAAGTCCGAATTTTTGTCTGGCAGTCAGATCTTCATCCATGAGAACACGGATAGTAACAGCGAGTGACTGCGTACCTACATTTCCGGCCATATCAAGTATAAGTGACTGGAAACACATAACAATAGTAAGCTGGGCAACTACAGTTTCAAACATTCCTACAACAGATGAAACAACAAGTCCGAGACCGAGAAGTATAATCAGCCATGGCAGACGTTTTTTGATACTCTGTTTTAGCGGCTCATGCAAGTCCTCTTCAGAAGTAAGACCGGCAAGCATGGCGTAATCTTCACCCATTTCATCATCAACGACTTTAACAATATCCTGTGCGGTTATAACTCCTAAAAGCCTGTTATTTTCATCGAGTGCAGGAATAGAATCCTCTGAGTAATCTTTAATCCATTCGATACAATCGTCAATATCTTCTTTGGCATAGACGAAAGGATATGACGTTACAATTAAATCTGAGAGCGGCATATCAGCTCTGGCGATGATAAGCTCATTAAGGCTTATGGCACCACAGAAAACATCATTTTCATCTTCAACATAGATTGTAGAAATATTATCATTTTCGGCGGCCTGATTTACAAGCTCACGCATAGCCTGTTTAATTGTAAGTGTAGAGTGGATTAAAACGAAATTTGTTGTCATTTTGCTGCCTATCTGGTCATCGTCAAATGAAGAGATAAGAGCAATGTCACGTCTTGCATCATTACCTATAAGCTCGATTAAATCATCGCGTGTTTTTTTATCAAGGTGCTGGAGAACAAAAACTGCTTTGTCAGCGTCCATTTCTGATACAACAGCAGCTTTCTTCTTGATATCGAGCTCCTTGAAATATGTCGGAATATTGTCTTCGTCAACATATTCAAATATATCTGAAAGCTCGTCAATATTAAGCAGCCTGTATAATCTCTGTCTTTCTGATATGCTCATGCTGTCAAGTGCAGCGGCAATATCATTTTCATGATAATCAAGCAGCTTGTCTTTAATCTGTGCAGGGGATGCGTTGCTTCTGATAATAGAAGCGATTTCCTTTTCGTAGTCAGGTTTTGCTGAAGAAAGTTCCTCAGCAGTAGTGTTTACGATGTCTTTTTCTTCCATCACAATCTCCTTTCATATTCAGTTAGAAATAGTCTGTAGCGACCGGACATGAAAATCATTGCCAGAAAAAGCAGGAGAAAAAAATCCGATGCAGATAACCGGATTTATGAAAGTTTTTCATATTTAGAAATGAAGAAATCTATAGACTTAAAATGAGACCCGCCATGACAAAAGTGCCGGGTTTAAAATCTATATTCTTATATGAATTCTTCTGATTTTTGCAGACAATGATGCTACTTCGCCCGTAACTGTCGTCAGTCATGATCTCACCTCGTTTTCATAAAATAATATTAAAAATAAATATGCGGAAAAATCCCACAAAGAAGATTATAGTTCACTGCAAATAAAAAAGTCAAGAAATAATATCATAAATATGATTTGAGATGTTATATAAAAAGACAACCATATATAAGCAGATAAATTTATGGCTTATATAATGGCTGTCTCTATTATTAAAAAATCAAATATTTTTTGACGTATGTAAATTGTGTTCATGAAGATATTTTTCTTTGGTTGCAAGACCACCTCGTATGTGTCGTTCCTGTTTGTTAATGTCAAGAACCTTTCTTGCCTCACTTGCAAGTGAGGGATTAATACGTGACAATCTTGAAGTGACATCTTTGTGAACAGTGCTTTTGCTGACACCGAATTTTCTTGCCGTCTGACGGACGGTAGCTTTTGTTTCGATAATATATTCAGCAGTTTTTATAGCCCGTTCTTCGATATAACCTTTCAATCAAAACCCCTGCATATTTGTTTGTATATCATATTCAATAATTAAGACAAATATGACCTCAAAGCGTTTTGAAAATATAGATTAAAGAATGGATGTTATAGTTAAATCAGGTGCTGCAGATAAATCAATAAATTTATCTTTGCAACGTATAACCGGTCTGCTTAAACTTCTGTCGTTAATGAGTACAACTTCACCTGTCTCGCCATTTGAAAGTTTGACATTGTTGTGAATGTATGATGATGCAACATTTTTAAAGAATGGAAGTGCAAACTTAGGATCAAGTGTTGAAAAACACTCTTGTTCCATAAGATGTATAACTGTAAAAGGACATACAGCACTTCTGTAAACTCTGTCTGATGTCATTGCGTCATAAATGTCGGCAATTGCAATTATTTTTGCAAAATCAGGAATCTTTTCGCTTGTAAGTCCAAAAGGATAGCCTGTACCATCACATTTTTCATGATGAAGCAGACACGCTTCTTTAACTCTTGAGTCGATATCTTTATCTTTTATAATATCATAACCTTCGTTTACATGGGCTTTCATAACCTCAAATTCAGTAGGTGTAAGCTTGCCTGGTTTTTCAAGAATTTTCTTAGGAATACGGACTTTGCCTATATCATGCAAAAGACCACACAGTGTAAGAACATGCACATCTTCTTCGGAATAACCGAGCCATTCACCTATAATAGATGCAACAAGTGCAACGTTTACGCTATGGGCATAAGTAAGGTCATCAAACTGGCGTAAACTGTGCAGCATATCAAACATCTGAAGCTTGTTTGAATATGTATTCATGAGAGAAAGGGGATAAGTAAGAAGTTCATCCACGTCAACATCTGCATTATGGTTTACAATATCATTTAACTGTGATTTTAAATCAGAAATTCCTTCATTGTATTCTTTACAGAAAGCTTTGAATTCTTTACTGTTTCTTACCTTTTCGTAATATGTAGAATTGTCATTCTCGACAGGTCTTACAGGTTCGGTGTAATCTTTATCAATAATCTCAATTTCAAGAATGTGGTTTGCAGAAATCTTTGCAATCATATCCATATCAAGCTTTGTGCCTGATGCAGCAATAAGAGAGCCATCGCTGTTAAGGACATCTTTAGAAAGAGTCATTCCGTCATCGGCATCAAAAATAAACACTGTCTTTGTATGTATGTTATTAGATGATGAATTATTATCTGACATAATTAAAATACTCCCGTTTAGATATAAAATAATATCGTCATTTGAATATGATTTTATTATAGAAAAAATGGGGCAAATTGTCAATTTTATAAAATAAAATAAAATATATTTCGGTAAAAACACTTGACTAGTAAGCATTAATTGTGTAATATTCATTTGAAATAAAAATATAACGAGTGAGTATCATGTAGCGGTATGCTTTATGATATTACATCCCTTATTTAGAGTGGCGGAGACACATAGGGTCTGTGAAGCCCGGCAACCCCGTAGGCAATGGCAGTGATTTGATGATTGAACTGTTGCAAGGAAGGTGCCAACCTGAGCGAAGATATCCGGATTATACCGGAAGTTCGAACAATAAGAGGATTTCGAGTCTTGATGATTGCGGGTCCTTTTACGAGGGCTCTTTTTTTTCGTTATGTTTTAATTAATGTAACCACATATACAATTAATTTTTATGAAGAAAGGAATTATTATGGAAAGAAGATTATTTACATCAGAATCTGTTACTGAAGGACATCCTGATAAAATCTGTGACCAGGTATCAGATGCAATACTTGACGCTTTATATGAGCAGGACCCATATTCAAGAGTAGCCTGCGAGACACTTACAAATACAGGATTTGTAATGGTTATGGGTGAGATTACAACAAAGGCAAATATCGACATTCCTCAGATTGTACGTAACACAGTTACAACAATCGGATATGACAGCTCAGAAAAGGGATTTGACGGAAATACATGTGCAGTTATGGTTGCACTTGACAAGCAGTCTGCAGATATTGCAATGGGTGTTGATAAAGCACTTGAAGCAAAAAATGGTGAAGAAGATGACGCTGCGATTGATGCAATCGGTGCCGGTGACCAGGGTATGATGTTTGGTTATGCAACTAATGAGACACCGGAATATATGCCATATTCAGCTGCACTTGCACAGAAACTTGCAAGACAGCTTACAGCTGTAAGAAAGAACGGACCTCTTTCATATTTAAGACCTGACGGAAAGACACAGGTTACTGTAGAATATGATGAAAATAACAAACCAGTCAAGCTTGATGCTATTGTTGTTTCTTCACAGCATGCACCTGAAATTTCACAGGAACAGATTCATGAAGATATCAAGAAATATGTAATTGATGCGGTTGTTGATCCTGCAATGATAGACGAAAATACAAAGATTTTCATTAATCCTACAGGAAGATTCGTAATCGGCGGACCTAACGGCGACAGCGGTCTTACAGGACGTAAGATTATCGTTGATACTTACGGCGGTGTTGCAAGACACGGCGGCGGAGCTTTCTCAGGAAAGGACTGCACAAAGGTTGACCGTTCGGCAGCTTATGCAGCACGTTATGTTGCAAAGAATATCGTTGCAGCAGGAATAGCTGACAGATGCGAAATCCAGCTCTCATATGCAATTGGTGTTGCACATCCTACATCAATCATGGTTGATACATTTGGAACCGGCAAGCTTTCAGAAGATAAGATTGTTGAGCTTATCAGAGAAAACTTTGATTTAAGACCGGCAGGAATTATCAAGATGCTTGATTTAAGACGTCCTATCTACAAGCAGACTGCAGCTTATGGTCATTTTGGTCGTCCGGATCTTGATCTTCCATGGGAAAAGACAGATAAAGCAGAATTATTAAAAAAATATTTATAAAAACAATTGTAAAATAACATTACGGTAATGTATAATAATAAGAGCCGGATGTGGGACAGACTTCCTGCATCCGGCTCTTATCAGTTTATTTAAGGAGATTTTGATGGAAGGGTATTATACAATTGAGAGATGGCTGGCATTCTTTTTTATATACAGCTTTCTCGGGTGGTGCATTGAATCAACTATAGTTTCTGTGAGCAAAAGAAAGCTTACAAACAGAGGATTTTTAAAAGGTCCTATGCTTCCATTATATGGTTTTGGGGCTTTGACAATTATAATTTCGACGCTGATGGTTGCTGATAATGCAGTTCTTGTATATATATGCGGCATGATTGCGGCTACTGCACTTGAATACGTAACAGGTGCTGCAATGGAAGCTATATTTAATATGAAATATTGGGATTACAGTGACAAAAAGTTTAACATTCATGGATATATATGCCTGAAATCATCGCTTTTCTGGGGATTTTTGTCAGTTATGCTTGTTATGGTAATCCATGTGCCTATAGCAGAATTTATTGATTCACTTGACATAAGAATTCTTACGGCAGTTTTGCTGGTTATAATTGTGATTGCTGCGACCGATACAGTATTTGCATTTAAGAAAGCACTTGATTACCAGAAGCTTCTTGCTTATGAGTCTATGATAAAGAAAGAACTTTCGGAAATATCAGAAAGACTTGCGGAAGCAAAAGAAGCATTTACGGAAAAGGCAACTGCAAAGCAGATAGAATATTTTTCTAATCAGGAGCAGAAAGTTGAAAGGCTTCGTCTTGAACTTGACGCTGCAAAGGAGAAAGCCGGTAAACTTCACAAATCACTTTTAAAGAGCTTCCCATCTGCTTCATCTAAGAGGTTTGGCGAGGCGTTTGAAGAGATTAAGAAGTATGTAAGCACTAAGAAACAGTAAAGATATTAAAAAAAATTATAAATTTATTTAAAATAAGTCTTTTAAATTTTTTTTTTATTGTATATAATGATATTTAGGCATGAAATCTTTATTGCGTGGTACTTTGGCAGTGGTTTGTGCCGGAAGATTTATGGATGATTGGATATTGAACAGCTTAGTACAAAGTGAAAGGAGTAATTTCATGCTGTCAACAGATATAGGAATTGATTTGGGAACAGCCAGTATTCTGGTTTATATAAAAGGAAAAGGTGTTGTGTTAAAGGAGCCTTCAGTTGTTGCTTTTGACAGAGATACTAATAAGATAAAGGCCATTGGTGAAGAGGCACGTCTCATGCTTGGACGTACACCAGGTAATATTGTTGCCGTAAGACCTCTTCGTCAGGGTGTTATTTCAGATTATACAGTAACAGAGAAGATGCTCAAGTATTTTATTCAGAAAGCTATAGGCAGAAGAATGTTAAAGAAGCCTAGAATCAGTGTTTGCGTACCTTCAGGTGTAACTGAGGTTGAAAAGAAAGCCGTTGAGGATGCAACACTTCAGGCAGGAGCAAGAGAAGTTGCAATTATTGAAGAGCCGATAGCAGCAGCAATCGGTGCCGGAATTGATATTTCAAGACCATGTGGTAATATGATTGTTGATATCGGTGGCGGTACTACAGATATAGCAGTTATCTCACTCGGAGGTACTGTTGTAAGTACATCTATTAAGATTGCAGGTGATGATTTTGATGAAGCACTTGTAAGATACATGAGAAAGAAACACAATCTTCTTATCGGTGAGAGAACAGCCGAAGATATTAAGATAAAGATTGGTTCAGCATACCCAAGAGCAGAAGTTACAACTATGAATGTTAGAGGACGTAATCTTGTAACAGGTCTTCCTAAGACAGTAGAAGTGACATCAGAAGAGACAGAAGAAGCATTGAGAGAGGCAACTTCACAGATTGTTGAAGCAGTTCACAGTGTCCTTGAAAAGACACCTCCGGAACTTGCATCAGATATAGCCGACAGAGGGATTGTTCTTACAGGCGGTGGAAGTCTTCTTTCAGGACTTGAAGATTTAATTGAGGCAAAGACAGGTATTAATACAGTTACTGCTGAGGATCCAATGACAGCAGTTGCAATCGGTACAGGTAAGTTCATAGAATTCCTTGCCGGTTACAGAGATGAGAACTAAAAATATCAGGATGGAGGTCAGGTTATGGTAAGAGGCTTATATACTGCCTATACAGGAATGGTAAACAGCCAGCACAGACTTGATGTTGTATCCAACAATCTGGCGAATGCTACAACGACAGGATATAAAAAGGAAGGATGCACAACGCAGTCTTTTGATGCTGTTTATGGCATTAAGATTAAAGATGCGACAGTGGGTCATGTAAATCAGAATATCGGCAAGCTTTCGCTTGGAGCAAAAATCGGTGAAACGTATCGTAATTGGGAGCAGGGTTCTTTTGTTACAACAGATAATACATACGATTTTGCATTGTCAGGAAAGGGATTCTTTACGATTTCCTTTACAAACAAAGCCGGGGAGACATCAACGATGTATACCAGGGATGGGTCTTTTCAGATGAACGCAGATGGTTATCTGGTTACCAAGGATGGTGATTATGTGTTGGGAGAGAGCGGTGAGCCGATTGTTCTTCCGACAGATGCAACTAATATAGCAGTAGAACCTACAGGAGAGATATATGCTGATAATGAGTATGTAGATTCATTTCTTCTTACAGATTTTGAAGATTATAATTATCTCGAAATGTATGGTGAGAATCTTTATCGTGCCGTAGATGGTGCAACACAGGCAGATGAGGTTACTGCAACAGTTAATCAGGGATTTAAAGAAGCATCTAATATCAATGTTGTTTCAGAGATGGTTGAGATGATTAGTATCGCAAGAGAGTATGAGAGCGGTCAGAAGGTCATCAATGCCATGGATGAGATGATGAGTAAGATGGTATCAATTTCTGAGTTATAAGTTTAGATGAAAGGCAGACAGAATGGTAAGATCATTATATTCAGCTGCATCAGGAATGATGGCACAGCAGACAAATGTTGATGTAATTGCAAACAACCTTGCAAATGTTAATACAATAGGATATAAGTCACAGAGTGCTGAATTCAAGTCACTTTTATATCAGGATTTACAGGCTAAGACAACTTCTGCTAATGGAGAAAATAAGCCGGTAAGTGCACAGGTTGGACTTGGTTCAAGAATATCATCAATAACATCACATTACACACAGGGTTCAGCAAATGCAACGGATGGTACAACAGATTTCCTTATAAACGGAATGGGATTTTTTGCAATAGAAAATATTGATGGAAATGTATATTATACAAGAAATGGTAATTTCTTCTTATCGGTAGATACTGAGGGAACGGTTCTTTGTACTGCAGAAGGTTATCCGGTTCTTAGTTCAGAGGGACAGCCTATTGTTCTTGACCCACAGTATCAGTCAACTAAGATTACAGTTGATGGAGACGGTAATATATGTTATCCTGACGAATCTAACAATGCACAGCCTATTGGAATAAAGATTGGATTATATCAGTTTCCTAATCCTTCAGGACTTACAAAGGTTGGTAATTCATATCTTGCAGAAAGTGATGCATCAGGCACAGCAATCAATGAAGAGGATGGGGTTGTAAGCAAGAGTAAATTAAAGCAGGGCTATCTAGAAAGCTCTAATGTTAATGTTGCTACAGAGATGGTTAATCTTATAACAGCACAGAGAGCTTATGAGCTTTGTTCAAAGGCTATTACAACATCTGATACAATGATGGAGCAGGCAAACAACTTAAAGAGATAATAAGCAGCAGGGAGAATTATTATGGATAATATTATCAGTAATGTTAATTCCATTTATACTAATGGAACATATGCATCCGGTACAGGTAATTCACTTGAAGATAAAATAAATAATAAAGATTTGTCAAAAGCAACAGATGATGAGCTCATGGAAGTCTGCAAAGATTTCGAGAGTTATTTCTTAGAACAGATGTTAAAGTCAATGGTAAAGATGACAAAAGTTGACGGTGATACGGATGATAGTAATCTGTATTCGTCACTTTTTGGAATGACTGATAATTCTGATTCGGGAATGAGTACACTTTCAAGTTATTTTGGTGATGAGATAGTTCAGCAGGTAGCTGACAAGATGACAGAGTCTAATGGTGGAAAAGGTCTTGGACTTGCACAGCAGCTTTACGAACAGATGAAGAGAAACTACGGAGTTAGTGAGGTATAATTATTTTGGAATATGAAGCTGTAAAATACGTTGAGGGATTTGTTGAAAATATTATTTTCCGCAATGAAGATAACGGATATACGGTGTTTGATATTACATATAATGGTGAAGAAGTAACCTGCGTTGGTGTATTAAGTTACATCAGTGCAGGTGAATTTATAGCCGCACAGGGTGAATTTGTCAAACATCCCGTGTATTACATGCAATTTAAAATAAAATCATATGAATTCAGGGCGCCTGACGATGCAAAATCGGTGAAGCGTTATCTTAGTTCCGGTGCGATTAAAGGCATTGGCGAAAAAATGGCCGAAAATATTGTGAATAAATTCGGTGATGATACATTCCGCATTATGGAAGAAGAACCGGAACGTCTTGCTGAGATTAAAGGAATCAGCATCAAAAAGGCAATGGATATTGCCGCACAGCTTATGGACAAAAGAGATGTGCGTCGTGCAATGATGTTTATGCAGGAGTTTGGCATAAGCATGAAGTTGGCTAACAAAATTTACACAAAATACGGACAAAACATATATACAATTCTAAAAGAAAATCCTTACCGTCTTGCTGATGATATTGATGGTATAGGCTTTAAAATTGCAGATGAAATAGCAGCAAAAGCCGGAATAAAAGTGGATTCGGCATTTAGAATTAAAAGCGGAATTTTTTACGTTTTATGTCAGGCAGCAGGGCAGGGACATGTATATCTTCCATTGGATGAGCTTGAAAGCTATGTCAAATCGCTTCTTTTGATAGAGTTTGATAATATGGAAAGTTATATAATGGACCTTGCGGTAGATAAAAAAGTTGTTGTAAAACAGAGTGGCGACAGAAAGCTTGTATACGCTGCGATTTATTATTATATGGAAACGTCTGTTGCAAGAAAACTGTGCGATTTGGATATAAGCTATTCATGTAACGATGAGGAAATGGAAGAATCAATTGAAAAAATTGAACAGCGTCTTAATATTGAGCTTGATGAAATTCAAAAAGAGGCAGTGAAAAAGACTGTTCAAAATGGCCTTGTCGTTATAACAGGTGGTCCGGGAACCGGAAAAACAACAACAATAAATACCATAATCCGATATTTCCAGATGGAAGGGCTTGATATAAGGCTTGCAGCACCGACAGGAAGGGCTGCCAAAAGAATGAGTGAAACCTGTGGAATGGAAGCCCAGACAATACACAGACTGCTTGAGATAAGCGGAGGACCGCAGGAAGATTCCAATGGAAGTTCATTTGCAACTAATTTTGACAGAAATGAAGAAAATCCGCTTGAGACAGATGCTATTATAGTCGATGAAATGTCAATGGTTGATATAAGCATAATGAATTCGCTTTTAAAGGCAGTTGCGGTAGGAACAAGACTTATTCTTGTTGGCGATACCGACCAGCTGCCGAGTGTCGGTGCCGGAAATGTATTAAAAGATATAATAGCATCAGGATGTTTTCCGGTTGTAAGGCTTGAAAAGATTTTTCGACAGGCAGCCGAGAGTGAAATAGTTATAAATGCACATAAAATAAATAAAGGTGAGCCGGTCGTTCTTAATAAATACAGTAAAGATTTTCTTTTTGTAAGACGCGAAACACCTGATGAGATAATAGCTGCAATATGTACACTCGTAAAGAAAAAACTGCCGGATTATGTCGGTGCGGGAATTAATGAAATACAGATACTTACGCCATCTAAAAAATCTGCAACAGGTTCATTAAGACTCAATAAAATCATGCAGGAGTATCTAAATCCGCCACAGGCAGGAAAACAGGAAAAAGTGTATGGCGAAGTCACATTCCGTGAGGGAGATAAAGTTATGCAGATTAAAAATAATTACCAGACGGAATGGGAAAAGAAGAGTAAATACGGAGTGACATATGATGCCGGAAGCGGAGTATTTAACGGTGATACAGGAATAATTACAGAGATTAATACATTCATGGAGCAGATGACTGTAAAGTTTGATGATGAGCGTATTGTGAAATATGATTTTAAACAGCTTGAAGAGCTGGAACTTGCATATGCAATTACGGTACATAAATCGCAGGGAAGTGAATATCCAGCGGTTGTTATTCCGATGTATCCCGGCCCAAGGATGCTTATGAACAAAAATCTTTTGTATACAGCGGTTACAAGGGCAAGAAAATGTGTATGTATGGTTGGAAATGAAAACTGCTTTCATCAGATGGCACAAAATGAGTCTGAACAGAGACGTTATTCGTCTTTAGATGAAAGAATAAAAGAAATATATGAATTGGATAATGCGGTTTAAATGAAAGGGGTAAAAGCATAAATATTCTGGAAAAATTTTGTGGAAAAGCACTGGACTTCATATATCCGCCAGCGTGTCCCATATGTGGGACACCATTGCCGGCGGGATTAAGACAACAGGGAATATGCAGGGAGTGTGTTAAAAAAATTGTGCATATCGGCGATGAAAGCTGCCTGAAATGTGGAAAACCATTAGATGTTGATGACAAAGAATACTGCCACGACTGTGCAAAGACAAAACATATATTTGACAGATCGGCGGCTGTTTTTTCGTATTCAGACGGATTAAAGCAGTCAATATACAGGTTTAAATATAAAGGATGCCGGGAATATGGAAAGTGGTATGCTGTGCAGATGGCTGACAAGCTGGGAATGCTTATAAAAATATGGTCGCCTGATGTGATTGTTCCTGTTCCTATGTATGCAAAAAAACAGCGTGTAAGAGGGTACAATCAGGCAGAAATTATTGCGTGTGAACTTGGAAAAATTATACATGTCCCGGTTAACACACGGTTTCTTAAAAGAAATAAAAATACAGTTCCAATGAAAGAAGTTTCGGGACATGACAGGAGTAAAAATCTTGAAAATGCTTTTATTGCGGACAAAAATGTTGTAAAATATAAGAAAATACTATTGGTAGACGATATATATACTACAGGTGCAACGCTTGATGCGTGTGCTGCGGTATTAAAAAAATACGGGGTAGAAAAGGTATATGGTGCATGCCTTTGTATTGGAAGAGGAATGTCCTGAGAGGTAATGTTGCGATATGCAATATCTGGTATAGGATATTTCCGGTAAAATAACAGCGGTTTGGCGTGATGCCGGAACAGGAGGAAAATTATGGATGTAAGAAATTGTAGAGGATGCGGAAGATTATATAACTATATCGGTGGTTCATATAGGAATCTCTGCCCTGACTGCGTAAGAAAGTTAGAGGAAAAGTTTGATATTGTAAAGGACTATATAGAGGAAAACCATTCAGCAACGATGAATCAGATTTCAGAAGACTGTGATGTGAGTGTAAGACAGCTTGAAAAGTGGGTTCGTGAAGAGAGACTCTGCTTTGCAGATGATTCCCCAATAGGTATTCCATGTGAAAATTGTGGAAAGACAATAAAATCTGGAAGATATTGCGAGGCTTGTAAGAACACGCTTGCAAACCAGCTTGGCAGCATGTATGCCATAAATTACGAAGAAGATGATGAAAAAGATAAGAACTCAAGAGCGAGAATGCGTTATCTTGACAGAAAATAAAAACAGAATTTAAAAAGTTGATTTTTGCTGTTAAGAAAAATAAAAGAAACGCCGATACATTTCACATAAGATAAAAGAAAGAGAGGCGGTTAGCATGCGTATTGATGCATATAATGCGGTAAGCCGGATTTACAAGTCAAGCACAAAAGTGAATACTGCTAAGAAAACATCAGGTGGTCCGGAGTTCAGTGACAAACTTGAAATTTCAAATGTGGCTAAAAGCTATCAGACAGCAAAGTCAGCAGTTAATGCGGCAGAAGATGTCCGGATGGATAAAGTAGAAGCCCTCAGGGCACAGTTTGCAAACAGAACATATAATGTCAGTTCAGAAGATGTGGCTGATAAGATAATTGCAGATGCAGAAACATTAGTATTTTAGGCGGTGGGATTAGATGGCGAGTTTGATAGAGACACTTATAGATGTGTTGGATAAAGAAAATACAGAATATCAGGGCCTTTTGAAGCTTTCCGAAGAAAAGACCACCGCCATTGTTAATGGCAATGTTGAAAGATTACAGGAAATTCTTGGACTTGAGCAAAGAAGCATTGATAAGATTAATAAACTTGATGCTTTCAGGGATGAGAATGTGGGAGATATATGCAATGTCCTTAATATTCCTAGAAAAGGAATAAAGATTGAGAATATTGCAGATATGTTGTCAGGACAGCCCAAAGATGCAAAAGCTCTTACGGATGTTCATATGAAACTGAAAAGAACACTTGATCAGTTGATGAAAGTTAATGAGAATAATAAGATGTTATTGCAGGAGTCGATGGATATGATTGAATTTGAGCTTAATCTTGCAAAGAATTCAAAGGTTGCACCACAGACGGGTAATTATAGTAAAGGTGCTTACGAGCAGAATAATTCATATCCTACGGCAGGGGGATTTGATGCCAAGCAGTAACGGATTAATATAAATTTATAAAGATTATTTCATAAGCTGCTTTGCAGCTTTCTTAATTTATGTGGGCAGTAAGCCAGAGTCATTACTTGTATGGGAATGAGAATTTGGCGGATACTGCAGTTCTATATACTCACGGATGAGTATATGCCCGGCTTACGGATAAGCAATACCGGCAGGAGGATATTTATGGCTAATGGAATGGCGAGTCTGTTTGTTGGTGCATCAGGCCTAAAATCAGCACAGACAGCATTAAATACAACGGCACACAACCTTTCTAATATCAATACAGAGGGTTATACAAGACAGCAGATTGCATTCAGGGATACACACTATCTTAGAATCGGTGGAAGCTATGCTTCACCTTCAGCATCTGTATACGGACTTGGTGTTGGGATAAGCGAAATCAGAAGAATAAGAGACGAATTTATAGATAAAGCATATCGGACAGAAAACGGCCGGCTTGGTTATTACTCAAACCAGTACAAGGCTATTGAAGAAGTTGAAGACCAGTTTGGAGAACTTCAGGGCGTAACATTTCAGGACGCATTGAACAATCTGTATACGGCAATTAATGAACTTAGTAAAGAACCAGCAAGTACTGTAAAGCGTTCTTCACTCATACAGAATGCATCAGCACTTGTGACAAGGTCTGATGCAATTTATTCAGGACTTAAAGATTATCAGGAAACTCTTAACATAGATGTTGCCAATGCAATTAACAAAATCAATGCTTATGGTGAGAAGATTTTTTCACTGAATAAGCAGATTGCAAAGATTGAAGGTACAGGTGTTGAGAATGCCAACGATTTGAGAGACCAGAGAGATAAAGCACTTGATGAACTCAGTGAGTATATTGATATTTCATATTACGAAGTGCAGGGTGGAGAAATATATGTAAATGCTGGTGGAGTTCCATTTGTGACAATGTCGTCATATACGCAGATGTCATCAAGAACGAATGATGATTCGACATTACTTATTCCGACATGGCCGGCATTTGAAAGAGACGTATATCCGGAGACAGAATTGTATTCTGCATTGACAGATAAAGATAAGGGCGGACTTAAAGGCACACTTCTTGCAAGAGGAAGCATTGAAGTCGATTATACAGATATACCGGTAAAGCCTGATAAAGCTGATTATGATCTTACAACAGTGGATGGAAAAGCAGCCTATGATAAAGATTATGCAAAATATCAGGAGAAGCAGGAATATTATAATAAGTACATAGAACCATCGGTTATCCTTAGTGCTATTGCAGGTGTTGATAAGCTTATGAACGGTATTGTGACAAAGATAAATGATGTTCTTTGCCCAGAGAAAGACATGAAGCTTAAATCAGCTTTGACAGATGAAAATGGCAACGAAATTATGCCAAACAGCTACAGTTATACTGTTTCAGATGCTGTTTTATATGATAAATATAAAAATGAAGTAAAAGGTTTTGATAACGGCGACGGAACATACAGCTACGAATCATCAGAGCCTCTTTATACTGATAAAGATTTAAAAAATAAGGCTGACGTAACATCATACAATTATACTGTGCTTGACATGGATAAGACAGATTATGGCATGGATGAAGATAAGACAGTCGGCACAGAAATCTTTGGAAGACTTAATACAAAGCGTTATATAAAGATGAAAGATGCCAATGGTAATGACATGTATGTTCATAATAACCAGAATGAAAAAGGCGACCGTTCAGAATATAAGCTTGGAAATATAATTATGAATTCTGTTGCAGAACAGGATATAGCAAAGATTCCAATGACAACGCTTCAGGGAAAAGAAGATATGGCTAAGGGTCAGGAACTTATTGATGCATGGAACGGTGATTTTGCATCAATAAATCCGCAGATGTATGCTGTTGGCAATTTCAGCACATATTACAATAACTTTATCGGAGAATTCTCGACAGTGGGAAAAGTTCTTTATAATTATGTAGACCACCAGCAGACAATGGTTGACGGATACGATGACCAGAGACTTCAGTCAGAAGGCGTTGCATCAGATGAAGAACTTGAAAAAATGATAAAATACCAGCAGGCATACAATGCCTCATCAAGATATGTCAATGTAATAAGCGAGATGCTTGAACATATAGTTACAGCACTTGGTTCATGATAATGGCGGAAAGGAAAAAGTGAGAATATGGCATCAACATTTTTTGGATTAACAATCGCATATTCAGGATTACAGGCGGCAAATACGTCATTAACAATAACAGGCCACAATGTATCTAATATTAATACAAAAGGATACACAAAACAGCAGGCAGGTACACAGGCAGCGGATGCTTTAAGAACACATACAACATACGGTGCTATCGGTTCCGGTGTTGTTGTTACAGAAATAAGCCAGATACGAGACAGTTACTATGATGTAAAATACCGTAATAATATGGCAAATTACGGTCAGTATTCAGTAAAAGAAAGTTATATGGGACAGATTGAAGATTATCTTGATGAGTTTACACTCAACGGATATTCACAGGAATACAAAAATTTCTTTTCTGCCGTAAACCAGCTTACAATTACACCTGGAGATACATCAGCTAAGAACCAGCTTATCAATAATGCGAAGAGCCTTGCAGATTATTTTAACACACTTACAACAAATTTAAGAAATGTTCAGGCTGACGCAAATAACGAGATAAAAGATGCTGTCCAGCAGATTAATTCATATGCAAAAAATATAGCTGCACTTAACAGACAGATTAACCAGATTGAAGCAAACTATGGTAATGCAAATGATCTGCGTGATAAGAGAAATGCCATGATTGATGAACTTTCAGAGATTGTCAATCTTGAGACATCAGAAGAAGATATGGGAAATAATGTATCTAATTTTTCAGTAAGAATCAACGGACAGACATTAGTTTCATCATACAGCTATAATACACTTGAAACGGTTGCAAGAACTGATAAAAAGAATTACTCAGACGCAGAAGGCCTTTATGATGTACAGTGGAATTCAGGACAGAAGTTTGATATGTACAGCACATCTTTAAGCGGACATTTAAAAGGTCTAATAGATATAAGAGATGGTAATAATGGTGAGCATGAAAATATAGAAACTGATGATGATGGTAACAATGTTACTGATTCAGATGGCAATCTTGTGCTTACGACAGCACCGGCGGCAGATAAGACAGTTTCATATAAAGGTGTTCCTTATTATCAGGCACAGCTCAATGAATTTGCAAAAATTTTCTCTGATGCAGTTAATAAGATAATGAAGTCAGGTTACACGTCTGATGGAAGCAGCAAGGGAATTTCATTATTTGTAACGCAGCCAAATACAACAGTAATGTCAGCAGGAAATATAACAGTTAATCCTGAACTTCTTAAAAATGCTGATTTGCTTGCAATTAAAAAAGAGCAGAATGACGGTGAGTCAGACGCAAAGATAATGGAAGAATTAAATAAGCTTCAGAGCGAAAAGATATTTGCAGGCGGCACAGGCTCGTATTTCCTTGAAAGTATTGTCAGTGATATGTCAATTGATTCACAGAAGGCTGTTAATCTGTATAAGAATTATACTGATTTGAAGACAAGCATACATAACCAGAGACTTTCAATAATGGGTGTTGATACAGATGAAGAAGCTATGGATATGATAAAGTACCAGCAGGCTTATAATCTTAACTCAAAGATGATGTCAGTCATGAACCAGATTTATGACAAGCTTATCAATCAGACTGGAATATAAAAGAAAGGAAGCGGCATAGATGAGAATAACTAATCAGATGATGGTCAACAGTACTATGGCCAATATCCAGGTAAATAAAAAACAGGTAAATACGCTTGAAACACAGCTTTCTACGCAGAAAAAAATCAATAAGCCGTCTGAGGATCCTGTAATTGCAATCAGAGCATTACGTCTTCGTTCAAGCCTTGAACAGGTTACACAGTATCTTAATAAAAATATTCCTGATGCTGATTCGTGGCTCAAGACAACAGAGGGTGCTGTAGACGAAGCTGTATCAGTAATAACAGACCTTTATGCTTATTGTGAACAGGGTGCGACAGACTCATATTCACCTTCAGAAAGAAGTACACTGGCAGAGAGCCTTAATAAACTTCGCGATGCATACTATGCGGAAGGCGATGTTGAATATGCCGGAAGATATCTCTTTTCAGGTTATATGACAGATACACCGCTCACATATCAGTCAGATGAGACAGCAGCTAAAGCTGATTTTACAATAACACAGGAGTTTACAAGAGAAAACATAGAATTAAAGACAGTATATACAAATGCTTATTCTAATGATGATATTCTTAATCTTAATGTTAAGACAGATGCAGCGACAGGAAATGTTATAACACCTAATGTTGCAGATGTTCACAGAGTAAGAATCGGATATACAAAAGTTTCTGATGCAGGCACATTTGAAATCAAGTTAAATGACGGAACTACAATTGCGGCAGCAGCTGTTAATGATTCCAATTATCAGCCGGGAGATGATGAGGCAGCATTTAATGCAGCGACAGGTGAGATTCTTCTTGGAGAAAATGTATATAAGCAGTTATATGCTTCTGACGGATTTTCATTTACATACAGAAAAGATAACTTTGCAAAAGGTGATTTGAATCCTGTAATGTATTATGACTGTGTTGACAACAATCCTGATAATGCAGGTGTTGTATATACAAAGAAAACAGAAGATATTGAATATAATATCAACTTCTCACAGAAGTTAAAAGTTAATACAGAAGCCAACGAAGTATTTAATATGTATCTGGGAAGGGATATTGATGATTTGATTACATCAGTAAATAATGTTATTGATATTGAAGCACAGCTTGAAAAAGTTGAGGGAATGTTAAAACAGGATATTTACAGTGATAAAGATTCACAGAGCAAGTTGAATTCTATAAAGGAAGGTCTTACAAAGCAGAATGAACTTGCAAAAGAAGAGATGAAAAACCGCTTTGAGTATTGTGTCGGTACAATGCAGGGTTATCAGGAACAGGCATCGCTCGCAAAAGCAGATGCAGGTAACAGAATGACAAGACTTAATCTTACAAAGAGCAGACTTACAGAACAGAAAACGAACTTTACAAATCTCAAATCAGAAAATGAAGATATTGACCTTGAAGAAGTTGTAGTTGGATATTCTGCAGCACAGCTTGTATACAATGCTTCTCTTACAGCGGCAAGCAAAGTAATACAGCAGACATTGCTTGATTTCTTATAAAATTAAGGAAAGGTTTGATTTAGCATGAAAATACAGACAAAATGGTTTGGGGAAATTGATACAACAGAAGATAAAATAATAACATTTGAAAAAGGAATAATAGGATTTGAAGATTTCAAAAAGTTCACGATAGTTGTTGATGCCGAAAAGGAATCAGAAAATACAATAATGTGGCTTCAGTCAGCAGAAGAACCTTCACTTGCACTTCCTATTATCAAACCGGAAATTGTAAAAGAAGATTACGATCCTATAGTGGAAGATGAACTTATAAAATCACTTGGTGAAGATATAGAAAATGCATATCTTGCCGTGTATGTCACAATAACAGTTCCATCGGACCTTACAAAGATGACATGCAATCTTAAAGCACCGATAATAGTAAATATGGATACAATGAAAGGAACGCAGCTCATTGCCGGTAATGAAGATTATCAGGTTAGATTTCCTATTTACGATATACTTGATGCAAAAAAACAGAAGGATGGTGAGTAGGATGCTGGCATTATCAAGAAAAAAAGATGAGGCAGTTATTATCAATGACGACATAGAGATTACTATAATCGAGATAAAAGGCGACCAGGTTAAAATCGGTATATCAGCACCAAAATCAGTTCCAATCTATAGAAAAGAAGTATATATGCAGATTCAGAATGCCAACAAGGAGGCGGCACAGTCTGTAGATATAAAAAATATCAAAGAGTTGTTTGCAAAAAAATAGAAAAACTGGTTAATTATAAAACTCATTTTTCCGATATACAACGTAGCACATAGGAAAATATGATATTATCTATCACACGGAGGTGGATTTAAGATGGGAATGGAATCAATAAGCAGAGTTACAGCAGCACAGAGTTATCAGGCAAACACAGCTGCAAGCCAGCCGGCACCTGTAACTAATGTAGAGACATCTGATGCCGTAGCACAGGATAAGCAGACAGAAGTAAAGTCAAGCCAGCAGTCAGATAACACGGGCAGCAGCCAGACATCTGACAATTCAGAGAAAAATGCGGCAACAATGAAAGACATGAGCGAGATTAATAAGATTATTAACCGCAATACTGTTGCTGAATTCGGCTATAATGAGCCAACTAACAGAATAACAATTAAAATTAAAGACAGGGATACAGATGAAGTTATAAGAGAGATTCCATCTGAAAAGGCATTAAAGATGCTCGAAAAAGCGTGGGAGATAGCCGGAATTCTTGTTGATGAGAAGAGATAAGTATACAATGATTGTTTAAGCACACGGAGGTGCAGATAGGAGTATAATATGCCAATAAGATTATCAGGATTATCATCAGGTCTTGATACTGAATCACTCGTTAGTGCTTTGGTATCATCATATACATTACAGAAGGATAACCTTGTAAAAGCACAGACAAAACTTTCATGGAAGCAGGAAAGCTGGAAGACTATGAATAAAAGTATTTACAGCTTTTACACAGGAAAATTGTCTTCTATGAGATTTTCAAAAAATTATAATTTAAAAACAGCCACAGTTTCAAACAGTTCATATGCTAAAGTTACAGCAAGTTCTTCTGCTGTAAATGGTACACAGACACTTAAAGTCAATAAGCTTGCAGCCACAGGATATCTTACAGGCGGCGAAATAAGCGGAACTGATGACAACGGCAAAGATGCTAAGCTTAGTGGAAGCTCTAAACTCAGCAATGTTAAAGGAATTGGAGATTTGTCAGATGGCAAAGTGACAGTAACTGTTGATGGTAAGACAAGAGATATTGCGGTATCAGGTGATATGACAATTAATAAGTTTGTCACAGAATTAAAGGAAGCAGGTCTTAATGCAAACTTTGATTCAGAAAACCAGAGATTCTTTATCAGTGCAGCAAAGTCAGGTGAAAGCCATGATTTTTCAATAGTTTCTAATAATCAGAATGGTCTTAATGCACTTAAAGGACTTGGAATATACACAACAAAAGACAGCAAAGGCAATGCCTCAGCTGATATGGCTGAATATACAAAGTGGGCTAATTATAGCACGGCTGAGCTTGATGCTATCAAGCAGTCTACATATGAAAGCAAGAAAATCAATTATGCTGACAGAGCAAAATCTTATGCAGATAAGTACAATGCAGCTAAAAAAGTTGTAGATACTATAGATGCTGACGATACATGGGCGGGCATTGATAATGCAAAAGCAAAGTTGTCAAAAGAACAGACGGATTTTGCTGATAAATATAAAGATTACGTTAAAAAAGATGATGATGGCAACGATGTAAAAGACAGCAGTGGCAATCTTGTATATGATACAGATAAGCTTGAAAAAGATGGCAAGCTTACAGAATATAATGTTGAAAAGAAATCAATTGATGCGTTAAATAATAATATTACAACATATGAGACTAATAAAAAAACAATGGAAGATACAGCTTCATATGTTACAATAAAAGATGATGGAAGTGCAGTTGCTGCAACAGCAGATGATGCTGATACATCAGCATATGATAAGATTGTCGCGGAAGTTGATACAGATAATGCAAAGATTAAGTCTGACTCAGATGCTGCAATAGATGCAAAGGCAGCATTTGCAAAGCAGATGGTAAGCTCATCAGGTGATGATTCAACAGGTGCGGTAAGAATTACAGGCAGCGATTCAGAGATTGTATTAAATGGTGCAACATTTAAGAATAATACTAATAATTTTTCAATTAATGGTCTTACAATCCAGGCAACAGCACTTACAGGCAATGAAACAGTATCAATTACAACGGATACAGATATAGATGGTATCTATAAGCAGATTAAAGATTTCTTCAAAGATTATAATGAATTGATTAAAGCTATGGATACAGCTTACAATGCAGATAGTTCCAAGGGCTATGAACCTCTTACAAGCGATGAAAAAGAGGCAATGACAGATGATGAAGTCAAAGAGTGGGAGAAGAAGATTAAAGATTCTCTTTTAAGAAAAGATTCAACGCTTGGCAATGCATCTACAGCTATGAAGACGATTATGTCATCATCAATCAGCATTAATGGTAAGAGCTATTCATTAGCTAACTTTGGTATTAAGACACAGGGGTATTTCAGCTCAGGTACTAATGAAAAAGGTGTATTCCATATAGATGGTAATTCAGACGATTCAGTTTCCTCAGCTAATGAAGATAAGTTAAAAGCTGCACTTGCAAGTGACCCTGATACAACAATATCATTCTTCTCACAGCTTGCATCAAATCTTTACAGCGATTTGACGAAAAGAATGTCATCTACAAGTATGAGAAGTATATATACAATATACAACGATAAGCAGATGGCGACAGAGTATTCAACATATACAACTAAGATTTCTGATAAAGAGACAGAGATAAGTACATGGGAAGATTATTATTATAATAAATTCTCTAAGATGGAGTCTGCACTTGCTAAGCTTAATCAGACACAGTCTTCACTTTCAGGATATTTCTCTTAAAAATAATTAGTTTATATGTCTGCACAGAATCTGGTTGTGCAGGCATATGGACGTTAAAGAAAGGTACAGGTTACTAAGGGATGGCATTTAATCAGGCAAATCAGGCATATGCAGAATATAACAGAAATAAAGTTCTTACGGCATCACCGGCGGAACTTACACTTCTTTTATATGAGGGAGCTATAAAATTCTGCAATATTGCAATTATAGGCTTGGAACAAAATGATATGGAGAAAGTTCATAACAATATCATAAAGGTAGAAAATATAATAGAAGAATTTCAGGCGACGCTTAATCATAAATATCCGGTTGCAGAAGATTTTGATAAGATATATAAGTATATATATAATCTTTTAGTTGAGGCTAACATTAAAAAAGATAAAGAGCTTCTTGAACAGGCATTAACTGAACTTCGAGGCATGCGTGATACATGGAAAGAAGTAATGGTAAAAGCAAAGCAGGGTTAATTACTAAGGCGGTGAATCATGGAAACAGAAAATTATGTTCAGATGATGACAGACAGCCTGATAATGAAAAAAGATATACTTGAAAAAGTTATAGTGCTAAGCGAAGCACAAAATGGTATATTGGCTGCAGCAGAATTTGATGAGAATGCTTTCCGTGAAAATATTGATGAGAAAGCAGAGCTCATAGATAAGATAGAAAGACTTGATGACGGATTTAATTCACTTTTTGCAAGAGTTAAGGAAACTCTTGACGGACATAAAGATGAATACAAATCAGAAATAACTGTTATCAAAGAACTGATAAAAAGTGTAACTGAACTTGCAGTGCGGGTTCAGGCACAGGAGGCAAGAAATAAAGTTCTTGCTGAAAACAGATTTGCCCAGATGAGAAAAGAAGTTTCAAATGCGAAGAGAAACACTCAGGCGGCAAGTACATATTATAACAGCATGAACAAGCTGAATTTTGAGCCACATCTTATGGATCAAAAAAAATAAAAAAAGATTATATTCGGGGGTAAAGTTTAAAACAGAATCACCGATATAATATATAACAGGTTATTAAATAAATAACCTAAACAAAATAATATTAGTGGCAGGGACGCCACTGTAAATTCAAGGAGGAAACAATTATGGTAGTACAGCACAATTTATCAGCAATGAACACTAGCAGACAGATGAACAGTGTATCAAGTGCAATGTCAAAGTCAACAGAAAAGTTATCATCAGGTTACAAGATTAACCGTGCAGGTGATGATGCAGCTGGTCTTTCAATTTCAGAAAAGATGAGAAGCCAGATCAGAGGTCTTAACAAGGCTGCTTCAAATGCACAGGATGGTATCTCTCTTGTACAGGTAGCAGAAGGTGCTCTTAATGAGACACATTCAATCTTACAGAGAATGAACGAGCTTGCTACACAGGCAGCTAACGATACTAATACATCTGTTGATAGAGAAGCTATCCAGCAGGAAATGAATCAGCTTACAAGTGAGATTGACAGAATTCAGTCTACAACACAGTTCAACTCAATGAACCTCTTAGACGGTACATTCTCATCAAAGCAGCTTAAGCTTCAGGTTGGTGCTTTAAAGGGTCAGTCAATTGGTGTATCAATTGCAAAGATGAGTGCTTCAAAGCTTCAGCTTACAGCAGCTAACATGAAGGTATCATCATTCTCAGCAGCTGGTACAGCAATGAAGACAATTCAGGATGCTATCAAGACAGTATCTGAGACACGTTCAAAACTCGGTGCTATCCAGAACAGACTTGAGCATACTATCAATAACCTTAACACAACAAGTGAGAATACACAGGCAGCTGAATCACGTATCCGTGATACAGATATGGCTAGTGAAATGGTTGAGTACAGCAAGAACAATATCCTTGCACAGGCAGGTCAGTCTATGCTTGCACAGGCTAACCAGCAGACACAGGGTGTTCTTTCACTCCTCGGCTAATTATAAGCACTACTATAATAAAAAAACCGTTGCCGCAAGGCAGCGGTTTTTTTATGCAAAAAAATTAAAAAATTTAAATTTAGGGGTTAAGGAATAAAAAAAATCTCCGATATATAATACAAATGAGTGATTAATAGTTAATAGGATTAATAGAATCACTTTTATTAATTTTAAAATAAATAATTGGATTGTTTGAATCAAGGAGGATTATAGTTATGGTAGTACAGCATAATTTATCAGCAATGAACACTAGCAGACAGATGGGCACAGTATCAAGTGCAATGTCAAAGTCAACAGAAAAGTTATCATCAGGTTACAAGATTAACCGTGCAGGTGATGATGCAGCTGGTCTTTCAATTTCAGAAAAGATGAGAAGCCAGATCAGAGGTCTTAACAAGGCTGCTTCAAATGCACAGGATGGTATCTCTCTTGTACAGGTAGCAGAAGGTGCTCTTAATGAGACACATTCAATCTTACAGAGAATGAACGAGCTTGCTACACAGGCAGCTAACGATACTAATACATCTGTTGATAGAGAAGCTATCCAGCAGGAAATGAATCAGCTTACAAGTGAGATTGACAGAATTCAGTCTACAACACAGTTCAACTCAATGAACCTCTTAGACGGTACATTCTCATCAAAGCAGCTTAAGCTTCAGGTTGGTGCTTTAAAGGGTCAGTCAATTGGTGTATCAATTGCAAAGATGAGTGCTTCAAAGCTTCAGCTTACAGCAGCTAACATGAAGGTATCATCATTCTCAGCAGCTGGTACAGCAATGAAGACAATTCAGGATGCTATCAAGACAGTATCTGAGACACGTTCAAAACTCGGTGCTATCCAGAACAGACTTGAGCATACTATCAATAACCTTAACACAACAAGTGAGAATACACAGGCAGCTGAATCACGTATCCGTGATACAGATATGGCTAGTGAAATGGTTGAGTACAGCAAGAACAATATCCTTGCTCAGGCAGGTCAGTCAATGCTTTCACAGGCTAATCAGCAGACACAGGGCGTACTTTCACTTCTCCAGTAAAAAGTATATTTTGTTTATTAAAGCTGGCTTATTAAAGCCAGCTTTTTTTACTTTATGAAGACACTGGGGATAGAAGAAGAGAACTAATTAAGACGTGTTAAGAAAATTGATTGTATGGAGTGATAAATATGCGTGTACCTGATAATTTTTTAGAGGGCGAGATCCGCAACAGCTTTTACGTTGAAAGCATGATGAAGAAAGTATGGGCAGCACAGCTTGAAGTGCTGCATGAGATAGATAGGATATGTAAAAAACATAATATAACATATTTTGCTGACTGGGGAACACTGCTTGGTGCAGTAAGGCACAAAGGTTTTATTCCATGGGATGATGATATGGATATAACTATGAAACGTCAGGATTATATTAAGTTTTGTGAAGTATTTCCAAAAGAGACAACAGAACTTGATTTGGTAACTATATATACTGAAGAATGGTGGAATAGTCTCATAACGAGAGTTGTTAATGGCAAAAGAATACGATTTGATGATGAACATCTTCAAAAATACCATGGATGCCCATGGGTGATAGGACTTGATATATTTATTGTTGATTATGTTGCACCAACGCAGGAAGATGATGAATATACATGTGAAATTATAAAAATTGTGTCAGCACTTGTTGCTAATATAGAAGAAAATATTTATGATGATGAAACAATAAAGGCAGCTGCAATTGAAGTAGAGCAGATGCTTAATGTAAAGTTTGACTATAGTAAACCTCTTGAAAATCAGCTGCTGAGACTGATTGACAGACTTAATATGATGTATACAGAAGAAGAGTCAACAAAAATTGCACTTATGCCTGACCATGCGGGTCCCAGACCTTTGGATGTATATCCAAAAGAATATTATAGCGAAGCAATAGAGATGCCTTTTGAATATACAACGATTCCTGTTCCGGTTGGATACGATGCGATATTAAAACAAAAATACGGTGAAAATTATATGACTCCGATAATTGCTAACAGCAGTCATGAATACCCATTTTATAAAAAACAGAAAAGGGAGCTTTACAGCCAGATGGGTATAAAGATATGAAGACAGTAATTACATACGGAACATTCGATTTATTTCATCAGGGACATTATAATCTTTTAAAAAGAGCAAAAGAGTTGGGTGATTACTTAATAGTTGGCGTTACAACTGAGCATTTTGACGAAGCAAGGGGTAAGGTCAATGTTGTTGACCCTATAATTGAGCGTATAGAGAATGTCAAAAAGACAGGTTTTGCCGACATGATTATTGTTGAAGATCATGATGGGCAGAAAATTGAAGATATTCAAAAATACGGTGCGGATATATTTACTGTTGGTTCAGACTGGGTAGGAACATTTGATTATCTTAATGCCTTCTGTAAAGTAGTCTATCTTGAGAGAACGCCCAATATTTCTTCAACATTTCTTAGAAAAAAACAGTTCAAAATTGTAAGAATTGGCATAGTAGGTACGGGAAGAATTGCACCAAGATTTATATCGGAATCAAAATATGTAAGTGGACTTACGATAGAATGTGCTTACAATCCGGTAGAGGAGAGTGCAAAGAGATTTGAAAAACGCGAGAAAATAAAGTGCTATACAGGCGATTATGAAGAATTTCTTGAAAATGTAGATGCCGTGTATATAGCTTCACCTAATGAAACACATTTTGAATATGCAAAAAAAGCGATAGAAGCAGGAAAACATGTGCTTTCGGAAAAACCACTCTCATTTACCAAAAAAGAGAGTGAAGTATTGTATACAAGTGCAAAAGAAAAAGGCGTGGTTCTTATGGAAGCTGTAAAAGCAGCATATTGTCCGGGATTCCAGCAGCTTATCAATGTCGCAAAAAGTGGAAAAATCGGGGATATAGTTGACGTTGAAGCATCATTTACAAGACTTGCAGACCCGCTTTCAAGAGAACGTACAGATGCAGAATATGGCGGTGCATTTCTGGAGTTTGGACCAAGTGTGCTTGTGCCGGTAATTAAGCTGATGGGAAAAGATTACACATCAGCTACTTTTGACAGTATATATGATGGCAATGGAGTTGACCTGTATACAAAGGTTGATATACGCTATGACAACGGATTTGCAACAGTGAAGACAGGCGTTGGCGTAAAAACAGAAGGACAGCTTGTTGTTTCAGGAACAAAAGGATATATAATTGCACAATCTCCGTGGTGGCTTATGAAAAAATTTGATGTAAGATATGAGGATTCATCAAAGATTGAGCATTTTGAGCCTAGATTCCAGGGAGATGGTCTGAGATATGAAATAAGTGATTTTGTTTCCAAGATTAATGGAACAGACAAGAAAGATTATAAGCTTACATCAGGAGAATCAATTATAATGTCTGAATTTGTTGAAAAATTCATGGAGCAGAAGGAAGGAAAAAAATAAGTGGAGTCAGGAATTGTATATGTTGATGGAATGGACATACAAGGAGTAACGGAAGCTGGTCTGAAAAAAATTGAAGTGAAATATCCGGGTGATACAAGTGATATCGAAAAAAATGGAGGAAGTATTGCAGGAATTATTGTTACATTATCAGAATTCTTCATTGAAATGGCTTCTGAAAAGTTAAAAAAAGCTTTAGATCTGGCAAAAAACAAGAGTGCATATATTGTTATTGAGACAGAAAATGTAAAAAATGCTTCACTGCTTGAGAAACTGGCAGATGAATGCAGGGAATGTATCCGGTCATCACAGGTAAAGATTTATATAGAAAATGGATATACCAATGAAAATGGCAGATTTTATCACAATGATTACTCAGATGGTCCAAGACTTATTCAGCTTGTTGATAAACTCAATCTGCTTGTGGCAGCGGACAGTTTTGGAATCTGCATAAATGTTGGACATGCTAATCTTCTTGGAATTAATGTAAGAGATATGGTAAGGGTGTGTGGCAAAAAGACCGGTATAGTGCATATTAATGACAATGATGGCAATAGTGATTATCATCAGATGCCATATACATTTACGACAGGAAGAGGGGTTCTGTCTACAGATTGGGGCAATATAATTGGAGATTTGTCAAAAGTGGGATTTTGTGGCAGTTTCATATTTGATATGAAGGGAACATTTACAAGAACACCACGTGAATTACATAAAGTAATGGCAGAATTACTTGTATCAATGTATAAGGAATGGCAGGAAAGTTGCTTTAAGACAGAAGAGTATCTCGCGTTTCCTGACAAAAAAATTATACTATTCGGAGCTGGAAGAATGGCACTTAATTATATGCAGGCGTGGGGAGATAAGTACCCGCCATCATTTCTTGTAGATAATAATTCAGAGCTTTGGGGACAGACAAGATGGGGAATTCCTATAAAGTCGCCGGATGACATTCTTCTGGTGCCGGAAAATCAAAGAAATGTATGGATTTGTAACATGTATTATGATGCGATTGGTGCACAGCTTGATAATATGGGCATAGAATACAGATGTTACTGGGATCATTATTACATGTAGAAGAGGTGTAAAATGCTTAAAGTAGGAGTACAGACAAAAGGAATTCTCCCTGATATGCCGGTTAATAAGGGATTTCAATTTATAAAAAATGCCGGATTTGATAAAGTAGACCTGAGTATAGATACATTTTTGAAAAATTCTGATTTGTATGCTGGTAATGTAAACAATTTTTTTGATGCTTCTGTAGAAGATTTATTTGTATATTTTAATGAATATAAGAATGCAATGGAAAATGCCGGAATAAGTCCATCACAGATGCATGCACCATATCCTGTAAACGTGCTCGGCATGGGAAAACAAAATGAATATATGCAGGGAACGGTTATCCCCAAAAGCATTCTGATTGCGGAATTCTTAGGTGTGCCATGGATGGTTGTTCATCCTTTTAAAATGCAATATGTGTATGGGAAAGATGTTGAGAGAGCAAAAAACATAGAATATTTTAAAATGCTTATACCTCTTTTAAAACAGTGTGGCGTGGGAATATGTTTTGAAAATCTTTATGAAGGCATTGGAAGAAGAATAGTTGAAGGAGTTTGTGCAGACCCTGATGATGCCATATGGTATCTTGATACGTTAAATGATTATGCGGGAGAGGAATTATTCGGGTTCTGTCTTGATACAGGGCATCTGCAGCTTGTAAAAAGAGACCCATATGAATTCATAACAAAACTTGGCAGCAGGCTGAAAGTTCTTCATATTCATGAAAATGATGCTATTGGTGATTTACATCAGATGCCATATACATTCGGTGCTGATGAAAATGATGGACAGGTCTGGAACAGAATTTATAAAGGACTTAAAGAAATTAACTTTACCGGGACATTAAGTTTTGAGACATTTCCTACAATGAACAGTTTTCCGAAGGGAATGTCTGCAAGTGTTTTAAAAACAATATGTTCTATTGGAGAATATATGGCTGAAAGAATAGAAAATGAAGGCTAGAGGTCTTGAAGCGGAAAGGCAGTAGAAACTTATGAGAATCGGAATAATCGGAACAGGAAGAATTGCGTCAAGGTTTGCAGATACGGCATTTGCCGGGATTGAAAGTGCATATGTAAGCTGTGTATATAATCCAAAGGCTGCAAGTGCAGAAAAATTTGCAATACAGCACAGAATAGAAAATTATACAGATAGTCTTGAGGAGCTTACTATGCTTACAGACGCTGTATATATTGCATCTTTGCATGAGACACATTATGAGTATGCAAAATATATGTTAAATAATAAAAAACATGTTCTTTGCGAGAAGCCTGCAGTGCTTAAAAAAGCACAGGCAGAAGAACTGTATAGCCTTGCAAAAGAAAATAATGTTGTATTTATGGAAGCTGTAAAGACTGCTTACTGTCCAGGATTTCATGCCATGATGGCAGCTGCAAAGAGTGGAAAAATAGGAAGAATCATAGATGTTGAGGCGGCATTTTCCAGACTTACTCCTGTTAATACGAGAGAATATATGGCACAGGATTATAATGGAAGTTTCCTTGAGTTTGGTAGTTATGTATGTATGCCGGTGTTTGAACTTCTAGGATGCGATTACGATGACGTAAGATTCCATTCAATGCGGGCTGTAAACGGTGTTGATGCATATACAAAGGCAGTTTTTTCATTTGGCGGTAAATCTGCTGAAGTAAAGACAGGGCTTGGTGTAAAGACAGAAGGCCAGCTTCTCATATCGGGAACAAACGGATATATTCTTGCCAAGTCACCATGGTGGCTTACAAAAGAATTTGAGATAAGATACGAAGACCCGAATAAAAAAGAAGTGTACAAATATGCTTATGAGGGTTCAGGACTGCAATATGAGTTGAAAAAGTTTATAAATAATGTAAACAATATAAATAAGATAAATGAATTTGACGATTTAGACAGCGAGTGTCGGAAGGTATCAGTATGGACAGGGGCAGAAGCCTGCACAAATCGTGAAATTTCAATAGCAACAGCAGATGTTATGGAAAAATTCATCGAGTGGAACAGACCACAGGTCCAGGAAAAACAGAAAGAATTGTTTGGCAAGGATATAAAAAAGCCGAGAGTATGGGCACACAGGGGCTGTTGCACGCTTTATCCTGAAAATACGCTCGAAAGCTTCAAGGCTGCGGCTGAGCTTAAAGGAATTACAGGTGTTGAGCTGGATATACAGTTTAGTAAGGATAAGAAAATAGTTGTATTTCATGACGAAAATGCAAGACGTGTTACGGGAATTGACAAAAATATAAAAGATTGTACACTTGATGAACTCAAAAGCTTCAAGATGGCATCAAATGAAGGCAGATATGCACAGATTCCAACTTTGACGGAGGTTCTTGGACTTTTAAAACCATATTGTGAAAACAACGGACTGTTAATTAATATAGAATTAAAAACGAGCAAAGTACGTTATGAGGGAATAGAGGATGAAGCTTATAAGCTTGTAAAATCATATGGAATGGAAAAATATATTGTATGGTCTTCATTTCTGGCAGATTCGGTATCCTGCATCAAAAAGATAGATAAAGATGCAAAAACCGGCGTTTTAGCTGGCTCGTTAGAAGATTGCATAGCAATGGCACAAAAGACAGGTGCGGAAGCACTCCATCCATATATAGGTGGGCTTGTATTTGAACTGCCTGAGCATATGAAAGACATGCCGGTGCGGGCATGGAATGGTGAAGAACCGTTCTTTAAGGATGGAAGACCGTTGAAAGAACCTGACCTTAATAAATACAGGTTTTATGGGGCTACAGATATATTTACAAATATGCCGGAGAGGTATCTTGATGAAAAGTGAATTTTTTAAAGAAGAAATTCGTGAAGGTTTTACTGTCAGTGCAGAGATGAAAAAAGTCTGGGCGGTCGAAATGAAAGTCCTTTCATTTGTCATAAGTGTTTGCAAAAAATATGACATACCCTATTTTGCGGATTACGGGACACTACTTGGGACAGTAAGACACAAAGGCTTTATACCATGGGATGATGACATTGACATATGCCTTAAACGTTCGGATTATATGCGTCTTATTGAAGCATTTAAGAAAGAAAATAATACAGATTATGTATATAATGGATTTTATTTTTCAGATACAAGTGGTCAGCCGTTTATGAGTGTGTCTGATTATACAGGAGTTCCAATACCGGCTTCAGTGCAGGAAAAGTTCTTTGGATGTCCGTATGTTGCAGGAATCGATATTTATCCGCTTGATTATGTGCCGAGAGATTCAGAACTTGCTGGACTTCAGCTTAATATGTATGTTGCATTGTACGATATTGCGATAAGATTTTATGAGATTTCCAGGCAGGAACTGGAAGATAATTTAGGGCATATTGAGCAGATTTATAACGTGAAATTTGTTCGTGATAATACTTTAAGAGGTCAGATATGGCGGATTGCAGACGGTATCGCAGCCATGTTTACCGAAGAAGAAAGCGATAAACTTACATTTCTTGCACGTAATGCACAGGGCGATACAGGCTTTAGTTATAACAAAGAATGGTATGATTCATCTGTGGATATGAAGTTTGAGGATATGGATATAGCAGTTCCGTGTGGATATGACGATATTCTTACAATGCTTTACGGTGACTATAAAGTTCATGTCTGTAACACAAGTTCGCATAACTATCCGTTCTATGCGAAGCAGAAAGAGTTTTTGCTTGAGAATGGGTATGAGGTGTGAAAATAATTTATATATGAGGGAAAAAGATGATTATTCAGGAAAGCATTAATAAGATAATCAATTATGGTTTTTTGACAGTTGAAGAGAAAGAAGATATATCGCTGTTCTTTGAACATTACGGAAGTGACAAAATTATAGAAGTAGAAAAAATGCATATACTACTGAAAATAAGCCTGTTGATATACATGTAACCTATAATCAGGATATGTTTCTGGCATCAATAAATATAATCGTAAAATATGGTTATGCAGTGGCTGATGATTTAAACGGCAATCATGTATGTGTATTAAGTTTTATGGGAAGTACATATAATCATAAATATGTATATTCAGGTGGGGCAGATTTAAGTTTTATTAATCAGTATGATTGCATATTTTTGTATGATTGCAATGAGTTTTCGGTTGAATTATGTCAGTCTGCATTGAAGCTGTGGAGCGGTAAGCGGCTTGTACTGGTTGGTGAAAACTGGGAGGGATTAATACCGATGCTTCCGGAATTACAGGCAGAGTGCTGGTATGAACCGATACTTACAGATGAAAGATTCAAAGAGCTGTCATATGGAATGAAGAGCCTTAGAGTTATATTCGGAATGCCGCATGCAGAACCTATGGACAGATATAATGAAGGAATTATGTATTATGATGAGATAATGTCTTTTATATTTATGTTTGCAGATTACAGACAACTTGGTGAATTGAATCCTGATAAGAATTTTCTGGTGATTGACGGATATTATGACAATCTTGGTCTTTTTGTTATACAGTCTAAAGTTGAAACAGTTGCACGTTACGCAAAAAGTAAAGGATTTATACCGGTAATAAATCTCAAGATGGCTGGAACCAGCTTTTACCAGAATAACAGTGATGATGATATCTGGAGCAAATTTTACGAGCATCCGGAAGGCTATACATTGGATGAAGTATACAAAAGTAAAAATGTGTATTTTGTAACACCGTTTTATAACGGAAGTGTCCAAAGCACTCTTATGGAGCGTATGGCAGGAAATACACAGCTTTCATGGGTAAATGGCGTATATAATACAAGAGTAAAGAAATATATTCAGGAGAGACTGGAAAAATATCTTCCTGCTCTATCAAAAATACTTGGCGTATTGGCACGCGGAACAGATTATGTTAGTACACATCTTCACAATCATCCTATTCATGCGTCAAAAGAAATGCTCTGTGAAAAAATAGATGAGATGTTTAATAATGATAAAACATTAGAATATATATATATTGCAACAGAAGATGCCGGGTACTGTGAATATTTTAAAAGAATATATAAGGATAAAGTCTCATTTACAGACCAGGAGCGTTTTCAGACAAAAGAAAATGAATTCCTTGCAGATTATCATAGAAATGAAAAAATCAAAAGGTATGGCTTCTTTCTTGGAGCAGAGTACATAGCGTCAATATATCTTCTGGCACATTGTAAATCTTTATTAGCATCAGGCGGCTGCGGAGGGCTTGATGAGGCACGGAAAGAAAATGGTGGAAAATATAAGGATGTTTATGTGTTTAATCTTGGCGTGAATGAGTAGAATATAATTGCATCAATGACTTATTGCCGGTGAAAGTGTTTCTGTAAATACAGATAAGTTCCAGAATGATATGACAACACTTGAGAGTGCTGATGATGTGCTTACGCTTCTTGTGCATCTGGGATATCTTACGTATGATTTTTATAAGCATATTGTTTGGATTCCAAATCAGGAGGTGCAGAAGGAGTTTATTAAATATTTAGATGCGAGCAAATAAAAAACAAAGGTTAAGAAAATAGAAAATAAGCCGATATATTAAATATAATTAGGAATTATAGGTGATAAAATTTGCTATTTAAATTATCATCGGTGTGCGAATGGAGTCGCTTGAATAATATATCAAAGAATCGTAGCAATATAGCGATTGGTGTATAAGCCCTGCATTTGTATGCAGGGCTTTAATTTACGCGTGTAACGAGCCAAAGTCCGTGCTTGCACGAGACCTTGGCGACTGCCGCGATAACTTGAGAAACTCGCAGAGCGTGTTTCTCATAGTCTTTTTGAATGAGGTTATTACAGATGGAATGCAGACTTACTGATGATTGGGAAAATACAGAAAATATAATTATATATGGATTTGGCAAGGTTGCACATGATAACCTTGATTTTTTTAAAAATAATTTTAACATTGTCTATATTGTTGATGGTGATAAGAGTAAGTGTAATATTGAATACAAGGGTATAGCTGTAAAATATGTTGATGATGTTAAAGATGAGTTGAAAAACTACAAAATCATAATTATGACAGCTAACAGAAATGTTGAATTAGTTGGTAAAGATTTAGAAAAACTGGGATTTGTTTCCGGGGAAAACTTCTGTTCAATGGAACAGTTTCTCACAGAATGGTTTTGGAAATATAAGAAGAAAGCTTGTCTGATGGAAGTTCACAGTACAATAACATCAAGATGTACATTGAAATGCAGACATTGCAATATGTTCATGCCATACTATAAAGAACAGATTGACTATACGGCAATTGATATATTAGCTGATCTGGAGCTGCTTTTTAGGCATGTTGATTATATTGTATCATACAGACTTTTGGGCGGGGAGCCTCTTCTTAATAAAGAACTTGCGGATATGATAGAACTCATAGGGCAAAAATACGGTGACAGAATCGGAAATATTGGAATTATTACCAATGGCACGTTGTTACCTAGCGAAAAGCTTATTGAAGTGTCAAAGAAGTATGACATAAAGTATGATTTCAGTGACTATACAGATGTTGTTGATTATAAAGAAAGATTTGAAAATGCCGTTCAGATTGTGTCAGATACGAATTTGAGATATTCGGTTAATCGTTCATTAAGGTGGTGTGATTTTGGATTTCCAGTTAATAACAGAATGTATGATTTTGATAAAGTAAGAGAACATATGCTTTCATGCGGACCAATTTTTCATGGACTTAATGATGGAAAATATTATTATTGCCATGTTTCGTGGAGTGCCGATAAAGCAAAATTGTTAAAAACAGTGCCGGATGACTATGTGGATTTAAGAGTGTTGAATGATGATGAAAATGCAAAGGAAATGATACTTGAACACAGTAAAGGAAATCTTGCAAAAGGCTTTGTCAAGTTATGCAAAATATGCGGCGGATGTGGTAATGATAATACGGAGTTTGTCAAAGCAGCACAGCAGATGTAAAAATATTTTGAATACAAATATTTAGGATAAAATTAACTCAGTTAAAGCTTAATCAGATGGGATTGAATCAGAAGGAAATTCATATGGAACAGAAGTCAAAATATGAAATAGAAATTGAAAATTTCAGAAAAATATTTGATGATAAAAAAAATATGTGTATAGCAATATACGGAATAGGAAGGCGTACGGCTACGTTGCTTCCGGGCATAACAGATTATAATATAACAGGGCTTCTTGACCGCGATAAAAATAATGTTGGCAAAGAGCTTTGTGATATTAAGGTTATTCCTATAGATAATATCGAAGAAAAAGCAGATTTAATAATTATTAATTCGGACCCGTCCAATTATGAAATAATATTCAAAAGAATATCTGGTAAAGTGACAATTCCGGTATATTACGCAGACGGAAGATTAGCGTGTTTGTCTGATAAAGATAAAAGCTATGAACAAAATGAGTATTGGAAAAGTTCATACGAAGAATTAAAAGATAAGATAGATCAGGCGGATATAGTTTCATTTGATATATTTGATACATTAATTATGAGAAAAATATTTTCGCCGGAAGATGTATTCAGGTTGCTGGGGGAAAAGATTAAAGCAGAATTAAAATTAGATTGTAATATCACTGGCATAAGAGCACAGGTAGCAGCCAAATGTGGACCTTTTGCAACTATTAATGAAATATATGAAAAGATAAAGAAACAGATTGATCTTACAGATAAGAATATATCGGATATTATGCAATTAGAGAAAAAAACAGATATGGACTTGTGTATTGCAAGAAAAGATATTGCTGAGTTGTATGAATATTGTATAGAATCTGGAAAAGAAGTTTATCTGATAAGTGATATGTATTACACATTGCAGGATATAAAGAGATTGCTGGATAAATGTGGATTAAGTGTTATTGATGACAGACATATATGGATATCATGTGAGAAAAAGAAAGATAAGATATCGGGTTCGTTGTGGAAAGAATATTCTTCTGTAGTTGGTAAAAATGCCAAATGTATTCATATTGGAGATAATAAAATCGGAGATATTGAAAATTCAAAAAAATATGGAATAAACTCATATTATGTTATGAGTGGAAAAGATATGCTTATGAATTCGTCATTATCGGAATTGGCAGCAAATGTTAATACAGTATCAGATAGCATATGTCTTGGGCTTGTAATTGCAAAACTGTTTAATAGTCCATTTGCATTATGCAGTACGAATGGTAAAGTATCATACGATGACAGTGAGATTTATGGATATTGTGTCTATGGCCCATTACTTGAAAAGTTTCTTATATGGTTGTATTACAATTCAAGAAAAGACGGAATAGATAAGCTATTATTCTTTGCAAGAGATGGCTATTTCCTTGAGAAAGATTATAAAATTGTATCAGAATTATTAAATGATGGATATAAGCAGGACTGGTGCTATCTTCCAATATCAAGGAGACTCATATATATGGCAACTATGAAGAGTGAAGATGATTTGAAGAGAGTTGTAGCTTTTCCTTATGTAGGAACATTTGCTGATTATATGAAATCCAGATTTGAGATAACAGTTACAGATGCAACAGCTGAATATAATGACAGGCAGATTAATGCAGTGGGAGACAGCCAGAATATATTAAATTGGATTCAGCCATATAAAGATAAAATAATGGAGCAGGCTAAGAGAGAAAGAGAAAATTATCTTGATTATCTTAAATCTGATGGTGATATGCAAGCAGGATTATCTTATGGAACAGTTGATGTTGGATATTACGGTACCAATCAATATTATCTGCAAAGATTAACTGGAATTAAAACCAAAGGATATTGTTTTTATTCATGTTTGAGTAATAAAAATGAATACGTAAAATACATCTCAATGAAAGGTTGTTTTCAATATGATAAAGATTATGATGCTGATGAAAGTTTAATAAGAAAAAAAGCAATATATGTAGAAACGTTTATAACAGCTCCTAATGGAATGGCTAAATATATTGATGAAGAAAATAATGTTGTATGTGAAAATAATAAAAAATCTCAACAGTACTTTAGCATAAAGGAAACAGTAAATAATGGTGTAGTAAAATTTATACTTGATTATTTAAAATATGTGGAGAAAAATAGTTTATGTAATAATTGTACTAGAAGTATGAAAAATAGAAAAATAAGTATTGAAGATATGATTTTTGATGTTTCGTTGAAAGGAAAAACGAATATTTCAGAAGATATTTGTTTGGGATTTTGGTGGGATAATGATTACGTTGGAAAAAGAGAGTTAAAGATAGAAATATAATCATTGTTTGTTATGATTAATTATAATTATTTATGCAAAATGGAGGATAAACAAATGGATAAGTTTATAAATGAGGATAACAAGTCAAAAATGTTAATAGATGTTTATGCTCATCTTCAAGATGATGAGTCGAGAGCAATATATGAGGCTAGAGCTCTATATAGTTTAACTGATGATAAGGTATACATGAGAAATATTGTGAGAAATAGTGCATTATCAAAATGTTTAATAGAATGTATAAACGTGAATAAAAATAAAAAACTTGTGTTATTTGGAGCTGGTACATGGGGAAAGGCTATTACTAATTATTTAGATGATATACATTGGGATTATGTAATAGATAATAATAAAAAAGGAACTCAGATTAATGGATATAGTATTTCTTCACTGGATGATTTACAGGATAAATCGTCATGCTTTTATGTTATTGCATTATTATTTCAGCATGAATCAGTTAAAAAACAGTTGATTGATAATGGAGTTGAACTATCCAATATATTAGTTTTGGGTGAAATTGCGGAACAAAAACAATATTTTGATTTGCCTTATTTAAAATTTGATGATAATGAAGTATTTGTAGATGCGGGTGGATTTAGTGGAGAGACAGCCGAACAATTCATTAAAAACACTGGCAATAAATATAATTCAATATATGTATTTGAACCTAATAAAGATTTAGCAAATAAGTGTAGGGATAGATTGAAAAAATATGATAAATGTAATGTGATAGAGAAAGGGTGTTGGAGTGAAAATACACAAATTGGATTTGATTGCGCCGGGGAGGGGTCTTCAATTGTTGAGAACAGTGCTTGTACATCAGTAATTGAAACAACCTCAATAGATGAAATATTAGATGGGGGAGAGGCTACATATATTAAGATGGATATAGAAGGGGCTGAATATGAAGCGTTGTTGGGAGCAAAAAAAACGATAAAAAATTATAAACCTAAACTTGCCATTTCCATATATCATAAAAGATGTGATATATGGGAAATTCCGATTCTTTTGTTATCGTACAATCCAGATTATAAATTTTATTTAAGAACATACTCATTTTCGGGAAACGATACAGTTTTGTATGCATTATAATTAATTTGGAGAAAAATATGAATTACGCAATAGTCTTATCTGGAGGTATTGGCTCTAGAATGAATAATATTGATATACCAAAGCAGTACATAAAAGTAAATGATAAACCAATTATTATGAATACACTCGAACAATTTGAAAAGTCTAATGAAATTGATAAGATAGTTATAGTGGCTGCAAGTGAGTGGGAGTTATATATTAAAGATATATGCAAAAAATATGGAGTAAGTAAATTATCTGATATTGTTATAAATGGAGAAACAAGGCAAAAATCTATATATAATGGATTGAAAAAATGTGTTGAAGATTCAAATTCTGTTGATGATAAGGTGATTATACATGATGCTGTAAGACCGATGGTTACAGTGGAGTTAATTGAAGAATGTTTGAAGAATGTTGGAGAATATGATGGGTGTATGCCGGTATTGCCATTAAATGATACGATTTATTATTCGGACAATGGGGAAGAGATAACTAGTCTTATGGACAGAAGTAAACTGTATGCAGGACAAGCTCCAGAAGCATTTAATTTATATAAATATTATGATATTAATGAAAATACTTCAGAAGAAGAACTGAATAGAATTAAAGGAACAAGTGAATTAGCGTACAAAAAGGGATTAAATATAAAATTAATAGCTGGAGAGGATACAAATTTTAAAATTACTACAAGAGCAGATTTGACAAGATTTGAAATGATTGTAAAGGAAAACAATATATGAAGGCATATGTGTTAAATAAAATTGGAGACTTATCATATGAGAATGTTCCAGTACCAGAATTAAGAAAAGATTGGGCATTGATTAAGGTTAAGGCAGCAGGAATCTGCAGTTCAGATATACCGCGTATATATGAGAGAGGGACATATCATTTTCCTACTATTCCAGGACATGAATTTGCAGGTGAGGTTGTGAAAGTAAATGGAGAAAAGTACAATGATATTGTAGGAAAAAGAGTGGCAGTGTTTCCACTTATACCCTGCGGAAAATGCAAGCAATGTAAAAACAAATTGTATGAAATGTGTGAAAATTATGATTATATTGGTTCAAGAAGAAATGGTGCATTTGCGGAATATGTTGAAGTACCTGTATGGAATTTAATTGAATTAGGAGACAATATTCCATATGAAGCAGCAGCACTTATGGAGCCGTTATCGGTAGCTTTACATGCAATACGCAAAGCAGACATATCTAATGATAGTAGTATAGCAATAATTGGAACAGGTACTATAGCTATTGCAATATCACAGATTCTTAATGCGTTGGGATATTCTCAAATTGGGATAATAGCAAGGAATAGTAATAAGAAATCATTAATATCAAGATTTGGAAATGTTGAATATATAATAGAAAATGAATCAAATACATATATGTTTGATGCAGTATTTGAATGTGTTGGCTCAGAAGAAGCTATAGAGCAGGCGTTGAAATATGCTGGGACGGGAGCACAGATTATTCTTGTTGGTAATCCATATGGGAATATTAATTTGTCACAAAATTTATATTGGAAAATATTGAGGAAACAATTAACTGTCAAGGGAACATGGAATTCAACGTATGATGGTCAAAATGAATCAGATTGGACAACTGTTAGGAGTATGTTAAAAAACAACAAGATTAATACAAGAGATATGATTACACAAAAATATCATCAAGAAGATCTTATAGAAGCACTTAATGTTATGAAGAATCATATAGAAACATATTGTAAGGTTATGACATTTTGGAATGAGGAATAGTTATGAATAATGGAAAGATATCTGCATCTATGATGTGTTCAAATTTAGTAGATTTGAAAAACACAATCGAAATATTTGAAAAAGAAAAAATAGAGTATTTACATATAGATATGATGGATGGGGATTTTGTTCCAAATTTTGGCTTAGGTGTTGATTATATAAGGAGTTTACGAGAGTTAACATCAATACCATTAGATTTACATCTTATGATTAATAATCCTGAATATAAGCTTGACTGGATAGGAATACATAATGATGACATTGTATCGATTCACTATGAAAGTACAGCACAGGTACAACGTGTTATAGATAGAGTGAAAAAATATGGCTGTAAATGTTTTCTTGCTATTAATCCGGCAACTCCTATATATGTTCTTGAAGAAGTGTTGGACTATATAGATGGAATTAATCTTTTGATGGTTAATCCTGGATATGCGGGACAAAAAATGGTAAGCAGTACCATGAATAAAGCTAAAAAACTGCATGAATTTTTAAAAGAAAATAAGCATGAAGATATGACTATTGAAGTTGATGGAAATATATCACCAATAAAAGCACAAGAATTAAAAAAATATGGTGCGTCAATATATGTTGCGGGTACAACAGCGTTATTTAAGGGAAATGTTGAAAATTTTTCAGATAATATTAGAAAATTACGGTCAGTTATATAAGCAAATATATCCAGGAAGGTTGTTACAATGAGAAAGTTGACAAGTGAAGATAAATATATACGAAAGAGAAGAATAAAAGCAAACGTATCAAAACTCTTGTATTATATGTTTGGAATATTACCTATACACAAAAATAAAATAACATTTAGTGCATTTGAAGGGGCTGGATATTGTTGTAATCCCAAATATATTGCAGAAGAACTTATAGAAAGTCAACGAAATGGTAATGTAAGGTATGAATTAGTCTGGTTGGTTAATGATTTAAATAAAGATTTTCCACCAGAGATAAAAAAAGTAAAAAATATATTGTGGAATAGAGCGTATCATCTTTCAACATCTAAAATTTGGATAGATAATGCAAGGAAAAATTGGGGAACAAGAAAGAGAAAAGGACAATTTTATATTCAGACATGGCATGGACCAGTTGGATTTAAACCGGTAGGAAGACTTAGAGGAGAGCTTTTTTCAAAAATAGGAGAACTGGTAAGCGTGGCAGATGCTAAAAATATAGATGTATTGCTTTCCAATTCCGATTGGTGTACAGATAAATGGGAACGTTCTTTTTGGGGAGAACCTGTAATAAAGACTGGTTCTCCTAGATGTGATATTCTAATAAATGAAAGAGATATACAATATAGAAAAATAAGAGAAGAATTTAATTTAAAGCCCGATTCAAAAATAGTTCTATATGCACCTACATTTAGAGGGGGAAGTCAGAATAAAAAAAGAGAAGTATTTGCAGAAGAATTTACGATAGATTTTAATCTTTTAAGACAAAGCCTTCATCAGAAATTTGGTGG
>ERZ791920.62-NODE-62-length-147876-cov-4.921987_pt1 | contig 147876 bp, 128 predicted proteins | sample MGYA00510136_ERZ791920 | MGnify/ENA primary metagenome ERZ791920 (study PRJEB30046, sample SAMN00792066) | human gut metagenome | study: EMG produced TPA metagenomics assembly of the A metagenome-wide association study of gut microbiota in type 2...
CGGGCGGATTCGGGACTTGCACCCGCTAGAAACGTGCGCCGCCGGGCGCACTTCAAAAAAGCCGTCCATGACATAATGTGTATTATGTCATGGACGGCTTGTCTTAGACGATCCTTCATCGTTCTTATATGAAATTTTCATACTTTTTACGCTTTCTAAAGTTAATTTAAAAAAGTATCCGATCTGCGAGTCTGCTTCCAGGACCGCATGTTTTTTTGAAAATCACTCGTCTAATCTGCCTGCAAAAGCTGCTCGCAAGATTTTTTCAAGATTCATGCATTCCACGAATACATTTCTCAATTCCAAAATTCCAGAAATTCCTGTATTTCCGACGAAATTCGACTTTTTCTCCAGGCGAGAAGGACCTCTGTTGTAAAATCAGCATCACTGACCTCACATGCTTTCAGCTTATCAGAAAATTCCAGCATCGAAGTCGGCAGGATCGCGATCCCCATTCCCCGTTCCGCCATCGTGATCGCGGTCCTTGCATCTTCACAGGCAAGGTAGATATCGCAGACAAGTCCCGCTTCCTCAAACTTCGAGGCGATATATTTCTGAAACCGGTGGGACAGGATCAGGGGCTGTTCCGAGAGCTCCTGCAGATGGAGCGATGTGCGTCCTTTTAAAAGAGGAAACTCCGGAACTGCCATGGCGAGAAGACGTTCCTCTGCCAGAGTTTTCGTCTCACAGCCCCTTAACGTAATTGGCGTGCGCAGGGTCGTGAGGTCAAGGATCCGGTTCTCAAGCTGATCCCTCATCGTGAATGTGGATCCCTCGTGGATATCAAAATGGATATTGGGATGGCTTTTTGCAAAACGCATCAGGTAATGGGACATCATGGACACGGTGGACGGAGTCATTCCGATATGGATCGTCGCCGCCTGACTTGATTTTATGACCTCCCGCTTCGTTACCTCCGAGAGCATCAGGATCTTTCCCGCCTGTTCGTAGAGCGTTTTTCCCGCCTCCGTCAGTGTGATATGCTTCAGACCGCGGATAAAAAGCGGCACCTGAAGTTCCTCCTCCAGCATTTTCATCTGGTAGCTTAACGGCGGCTGTGTCATATGAAGCTCCCTCGCCGCCCCACTGATGGTTCCGGCGTCAACGATGGCCCGGAAATATTCTAACTGTCTGATCTCCATAATCTCTCCTTCTGACCGGTGATCTGCAGACCTCCACTCCCGCAACAGTACGAATTGCGGGATCCTGATCCCGGATCATAACAATCATGGTCTGAATGTAAAAATTCTCTTGTATTATATAATTTTTATTGTATTTCTATACAAAAACAATAATTTACATATATTATAGGGGATGCTATACTTGAACCGCAAGAAAAAATTTAGAAAGGATCAAATCGTTACAGGAAATCTGTTACAGTACACGGGCGCTCCATGCCCGCGCACTGTAACAGGATTTTGCCGATGCTTCGCATTCCGAATCGGCAAAATCCGCGGTCATAACGGTATCATACGGAATTTTCAGTTCAGAAAATTCCTACCCATGAAAAGTAACGGAAAGCTACCATACATATGAAACGTATTGATTTTGAAAACGGAACCATAACGGGCAATATCCTCGGAGCCGCGCTCCCCATGCTGATTGCCCAGATCTTAAACCTTCTATATAATATCGTGGACCGCATCTACATCGCGCGGATCCCGGAGATCGGAACAGCCGCTCTCGGCGCGGTCGGCTTATGCTTTCCGATCATTGTCATCATCACAGCCTTCAGCAATCTCTTTGGAACCGGCGGTGCGCCGCTCTTCTCGATCTTCCGCGGGAAAAAGGACCCTGACACAGCAAGGCGCATTATGAACACTTCTTTTACAATGCTCTGTGTCTGCGCGGTGATCCTGATGGCGGTCGGCTTCCTCTTCGCCCGCCCGATCCTGATCCTCTTCGGCGCTTCCGCTGAGGCCATCGTTTACGCCTATCCGTATATGATGCTCTATCTGATCGGAACCCTGCCGTCGATGATCGCGGTCGGCATGAACCCGTTTATCAACGCCCAGGGCTACTCCAGCATCGGCATGTTATCCGTCGCGATCGGTGCCGGAACGAACCTTGTGCTTGATCCGCTCTTTATTTTTGCCCTCGGACTCGGCGTCCGCGGCGCAGCCATCGCCACCGTGATCTCCCAGTGCCTATCTGCCGCCTTCGTCGTGTTTTTCCTCACGAAAAAATCCGAGTTGAAGCTGCGGTTCCTTCATAAGAATGAGATCCCGGAATGTACCGGACACGCGAAAAATATCCTCAGCCTCGGCGCGGCCGGATTTATCATGCAGCTCACAAACAGCCTCGTGACGATCTGCTGCAACAATATTCTTTCCGTCACCGGCGGTGATATCTATATCTCCGTCATGACCATCATCTCCAGTGTGCGCCAGCTTGTTGAGACTCCGATCCACGCCATGGTAGAGGGAACCTCCCCAATCCTGAGCTACAACTACGGTGCCCGCAGACCGGGACGCGTGCGGAAATCCATTCTGATCATGAGTCTCCTTGTTTTCGGCTACACGGCCGTCATGTGGAGCATGATCATCCTCATCCCGGAAACGCTGATCCGTATTTTCAGCTCGGACGCGGCGCTGATCCAGGATGCGGTTCCGGCACTGAACATGTATTTTGCGGCTTTTATCTTTATGGACCTCCAGTACATCGGTCAGGCGGTATTTAAATCCCTGAACAAGAAGGTCTTTGCGATCTTCTTCTCCCTGCTCCGCAAAGTATTCATCGTCGTACCGCTGACCTACTTTCTCCCCTACGCCATGCATATGGGAACCGACGGCGTATTCCTCGCTGAGCCGGTCTCCAATGTCATCGGCGGAACCGCCTGCATTCTCACGATGCTGATCACGATCATGCCTGAGCTGAAACGGATCGAGGTTGAGAACCGCAAGGCGGAATAAAAGCTTAAAGCGTTTTTTTGCAAAAAAATAGAAGTTCCTCGCGGAGCTTCTATTTTTTTCTGATCTTCGCCACAAAAAATCCCTCAAACAATTCATCCGGTCCCACGAGGAGTGTCCCCGGCATCGCGTTCGGAAGTAACGGAAGTTCCTTCGTCCACTCTTCCCCGATCGGTACAAGTTCTCCGCCTGAACTCTTTAACACGCGCTTTAAGAGACCTTCATTCTCCTCTTTTAAGATTGAGCAGGTGGAGTAGACCATCTCATGTCCGGATTTTAAGAGCTTCAGCGCTTTTTTTAACAGTTCTTCCTGCGTTCTCGCGGATCTTTCCACAAGTTCCTTTGAGATTTTTGTCCGGCAGACACCGTCCCGCACTTCTACGGTTCCGCTTCCGCTGCAGGGCGCGTCTAAGAGGATCCGGTCGAAGGAAAAGAAATCGTCAAGCTTTCTTGCGTCCTCCACCATCACGTAGGTTCCGGATGCCCCCTGCTTTTCCAGATTGTATTTTAACTTTTCCGACCGCGCCTTATTCTTCTCGCAGGCCGTGATCTGCGCCTGATTTCCCGTCATCGCCGCCATCTGGGTCGTCTTTCCGCCCGGAGCGGCAGCCATATCGAGGACGGACTCTCCCGCCTTTGGACCGAGAAACAGCGGCGGCAGCATGGAGGAAAGGCTCTGGAGATAGATTCCGCCTTCCTTATAGATCGGAAGTTCCTGGATCTCCGGCTCCCTTGCACCCTCGATGATCATCGCGTCCTCATACCATGATACATTTTTAAACGCGATCCCGGCACCGGTAAGTGCCTGCTCCACCGAGTTCCGGTCCGCCTTTAGGGGATTGACCCGGAGTGTCACCGGGCGTCTCGCCTGATATCCCGCGAGGATCTTCGCGAAAGCTTCCTCTCCATACTGTTTTTTCAACATCTCTTCCAGAAATCCCGGAATCATCTGTTCCATAACCTGCTCCTTATCGATCTTTTCTTATCTCTTATCACAATTCACAAAAATATGTAACGATTCAGTACCTTCACAGTTACGCGCAGACCTGCTGAGCAGTTACCTTTCTGCACTTTAACACTTAAAGTTAAAGACATTGAGTCCTGTCTCCTCATCTTTTACACGATCCACAACTCCGTCAATCACCGTAATCACCATCTCGCAGGTCGCTCCGATAATGCCATGACTTAAATGCCCGCCGTACACATTGCCCTTCGCGTCGGCTGCCGCCGCGTGGATGTGGCTGTAATACTTGCCGTCCATCGTGTTGATGGTTCCTGTGAAGGAGACAATCTCAAACATTCCCTCGAAATCATTTCCCATAAACTGACGCCTTTCCAGATCATAAATTCCTACGGTCATGGAAGAAAATGTACCTAATGCGCTGACGCTCGCAAGCTTTACGTCCTCGAGCATCGCGATGCGCTTCATCTTCTCCAGAACATCCTCACCCTGATCGATCCTTGCTACGATCGTATTTCCAAATCTGCGGTATTCCATCGTTACCTCCTTTTATGCGCACCTACACCTCCCTGCCTACAGACCTTCGCCCTGCTGCAGAATTGTGTTCTCCGGTGTGCAAAACAACATTCATTTTTTATTGTCTGATTTCTATTATAAGACAAATTTTGTATACACGCAACACTCACAGAGCTTACAACTTCTATCTGAAACTCACCTCTGAAACTCTTATCGAATTCCGCAATCAGCTTCTACCCGGCGCACATGCTGCAAAAGAACCATATCCCCGGCATTACACTCTCTTATAATCTGGTGCCACCGCGCACCCGATTCCCATTCCACCCGGTCCGATATGACAGGATACGCCGAGGGACAGATTATCGTAGAGAAGCGGAACGCCCGGGAATGCCTCCTTGATCTCCTCGACCCATGCCGCATTCTCCTCGTCCGTTCCGCTGGAGGATGCCAGAAGGTGAAGGGCGCCGTCATTTAACGCGTCCTGAAAGTTATCCCGGATCTCTGCCTGCATGGCCTCGATGGCCGCCTTCTTTGCTTTTACGATCCCGTGACATTTCTTAAAGGAGTCCAGCTTTCCTGTCTGCAGCTTCAGGATCGGCTTAATATGAAACACAGATCCCAACGCCGCTGCCGCCGGTGTCACTCTTCCGCCTTTCTTTAAGCACTCCAGCGTCTGGAGCGCGATATAGATCATCATCCGGTCTCCCGCCCTTTCAAGGAGATCACGGATCTGTTCCGCCTCATATCCCTTTTCGATCATATCCAACGTATCTAATACCATCTGGTGGAGCGGAGCCGCAACCTGTCCGTCATCGACAACGAGAACACGCCCCTCATACGCTTCATCCTTCGCCAACATCATCGCCGTCTCGTAGGAACCGCTGAGACCGCTGCTGATCGGCATATAAAGGATCTTTTCAAACTGCTCCAGTGCCTTGTCCCAGATTTCCATCACTGCAGTCGGTGATGGCTGGGACGTCGTAATATCCGCTCCGGCCGCCAGCTTCTCAAAAAACAGTTCGCGGGACAGGGTCACGCTCTCGTAATAGCACTCCCCATCGATGTAAAACGGCATCGGCAGGACAAAAATTCCAAGTTTTTCCGCCTCTTCCTGGCTGATGCTGCTGTGACTGTCTGTTACGATTCCAATCTTCTTCATATAGGTATTTCCTCTTTCATTCTCTGATCCGACGCAGCCGGATTCCTGTAAAATCAAATCATTTTTGTCTAAAATATTTTGAACATCTAAATATCGTAACATTTTCATTCTTTCCAGTCAATAGGGTGGACGCAAAAAAATGACAGATTGTCACTATTGTAAATTGTAAACAAGTGAAAACACGCTTCGCGAGTTTCCCCTTGTTATCGCGACAATCGCCAAGGTCTCGCGCAAGCGCGGACTTTGGCTCGTTGTTCGCGTAAATAAAAGGCGCTGTGTCACATCCTATTTTCCATGACACAGCGCTCAAAATTTTTTCTGTTATTTCCCTTGCAGTTTTATGTAAACTGCATATTCATACAGCCGGGAATCTCTTCCTGCATATATGATACTTATTTGGTAACTGTTCAGTAGGTCTGCGCACTTGCTGCGCTGACCGTAAGAAAACATAGGCTGGAAGGCAAAAATCCCATCAGCGAAGCTGATCTGGAATGGATTTTTGCACGTAACTATGAAGGTACTGAATAGTTACCTTATTTGTAATTTACGATCTTTCCGAAATCAGCCTTTAAGGATGCGCCGCCGACAAGTCCTCCGTCGATATCCGGCTGTGCGAAGAGCTCTGCAGCATTTCCGGCGTTTACAGATCCACCGTACTGGATGCGGATCGCTTCCTTTGTTGCCTCGTCGTAGATCTCACCGATGCACGCACGGATCGCTCCGCAGACTTCCTCAGCCTGCTCTGTGGTAGCTGTCTTTCCGGTTCCGATCGCCCAGATCGGCTCGTAAGCGATCACAGCAGTCTTTGCCTGATCTGCTGTCACGTTCTGGAACGCGATCTTCACCTGTTTGCGGATCCAATCCAGAGTGATTCCCTGTTCTCTCTGAGTAAGAGTCTCACCGCAGCAGATGATCGGGGTCAGTCCATGCTCGAATGCCTTTAAGACTTTCTTATTGACAGTCTCATCTGTCTCAGCAAAGTACTCTCTTCTCTCGGAATGTCCGATGATCACATATTTTACGCCGGCATCTGTCAGCATGTTCGGGGAGATCTCGCCTGTGTATGCGCCCTTCTCCTCGAAATACATATTCTCAGCACCAACCTCAATGTTTGTTCCCTCGCATGCCTTTACGACAGGAATGATGTCGATAGCCGGTACGCAGAATACAACGTCCGCTTCCTCCGTCTTAACAAGCGGCTTTAATGTCTCAACGAGTGCCACTGCCTCGGACGGAGTCATGTTCATTTTCCAGTTTCCAGCGATAATTTTCTTTCTTGCCATGATTATCTACCCCCATATATACCAATTTTATATCACAAAATCCGGGACGGGATCGCCGTCCCGGATCTGGAATCTCGGACACTATAATATTTACAGCCAGGAAAGTAAATGCGTACATTTGCTCCCCACCGTGCATCTTCTTGTTTTTATTTCATAAAAACAAGAAGCCGGGGGCGCGCCCCCTATGCCTGAAAAGACCTGAAAAGGCTTATGCAAGCGAGCTTGCAGCGCCTTTTCATGCCTTTTCAGGCGCACTGTGTACTGGTTTCATTCATTATTTGTCATCCGCCGCAGCAACGCCCGGAAGCTCTTTTCCTTCCAGGAACTCTAAGGATGCGCCGCCGCCTGTGGAGATATGGCTCATCTTGTCACCGAAGCCGAGCTGGTTGACTGCTGCCGCGGAATCGCCGCCGCCGATGATCGTTGTAGCGTCTGTCTCAGCAAGTGCTTTCGCAACCGCAATAGTACCTGCAGCGAGAGTCGGGTTCTCGAATACACCCATCGGTCCGTTCCATACAACCGTCTTTGCGCTCTTTACAGCTTCTGTGTAGAGCTTGCAGGTCTCCGGTCCGATATCAACGCCCTCTTTGTCTGCCGGGATCGCATCTACGGAAACGTACTCAACCTCAACCGGTGCGTCGATCGGGTTCGGGAACTCAGCAACAACGGTTGTATCAACCGGAAGGAGAAGCTTCTTTCCAAGCTTTTCTGCCTTCTCCATCATCTCCTTGCAGTAGTCGATCTTTGTATCATCAACTAAGGACTTACCGATCTCCTTGCCCTGTGCCTTTAAGAAGGTATAAGCCATACCGCCGCCGATGATGAGGGTATCACACTTCTCAAGCAGGTTGGAGATCACATTTAACTTATCAGCAACCTTTGCACCGCCGAGGATCGCTACGAACGGACGAACCGGATTCTCAACCGCGTTTCCAAGGAACGCGATCTCTTTCTCCATCAGGTAGCCGACTACGTTGGAGCCGCCCTTTGCGGAGATGAATTTTGTAACACCTGCTACGGAAGCGTGTGCTCTGTGGGAGGAACCGAACGCGTCGCATACATAATCGTCTGCGAGATCCGCGAGCTCTTTGCTGAACTTCTCGCCGTTCTTTGTCTCCTCAGCGCCGCGGAAACGTGTATTCTGAAGAAGGACTACGTCCCCTTCTTTCATAGCATCCACTGCCTTTGTTGCAGCTTCGCCGGTTACATTGTAATCAGAAACGAATACAACTTCCTTGCCAAGCTTTGCGGAAAGGCTCTTTGCAACCGGTGCAAGGGATTCTCCCTCGTTCGGTCCGTTTTTAACTTTTCCGAGGTGGGAGCAAAGAATTACCTTGCCGCCATCGTTGATCAGCTTCTGGATCGTCGGGAGAGCCGCGTTGATACGTGTCTCATCTGTGATCTCGCCGTTCTTAAGCGGTACATTGAAATCGCAGCGGACTAAAACTCTTTTACCTTTTACGTTGATATCATCAACTGTTTTCTCATTTAAAGACATGTCGGAATTCCTCCTTGATATTTTCTGACAGACATCTGCCTGTCTTCCGCCCCACGGCAGCCGCCGGAGTCTTTCGCGGGAGGCGGGCTTTCGCGCGAGTGCGCATCTTTGGCACGTCAGTGCCTTTTTATGCAACAGGGAATTCCTCGTAATTTCCTGTTACATAAAAAAGGGATCCGGTCCTCAACAGACCGGACCCCTCAGTGAGTCTAATTTGTCACAATTTCTGTGGACCGATTAAGCATTTAACAGTTTTCCGAAGTGCTTAATTGTACGAACCATCTGGCTTGTGTAGGAGTTCTCGTTGTCGTACCAGGATACAACCTGAACCTCAGATGTGTTCTCGTCGATCGGGAGAACCATTGTCTGTGTTGCATCGAAGAGAGAACCGTATCTCATACCAACGATATCGCTGGAAACGATCTCATCTGTGTTGTAGCCGAAGGACTCGTTGGAAGCTGCTTTCATTGCTGCGTTGATGGATTCCTTTGTCGGCTGGCCCTTAACAACAGCTGTTAAGATCGTTGTGGAACCTGTCGGTGTAGGAACACGCTGAGCAGAACCGATGAGCTTGCCGTTTAATTCCGGAATTACAAGGCCGATTGCCTTTGCAGCGCCTGTGCTGTTCGGAACAATGTTGATCGCTGCTGCACGGCTTCTTCTCTTATCGCCCTTTCTCTGCGGTCCGTCAAGTGTCATCTGGTCGCCTGTGTAAGCGTGGATCGTGCACATGATACCGGACTGGATCGGGTAAGAGTCGTTTAATGCCTTTGCCATCGGAGCGAGGCAGTTTGTTGTACAGGAAGCAGCGGAGATGATGTGGTCATCTTTGCTTAATGTCTCGTGGTTTACGTTGTAAACGATCGTCGGAAGATCGTTTCCTGCCGGAGCGGAAATGATAACGTGCTTAGCGCCTGCATCGATATGAGCCTGTGCTTTTGCTTTGGATGTGTAGAAGCCTGTGCACTCAAGAACAACGTCTACACCGATCTCGCCCCACGGAAGCTCAGCTGCGTTTGCTTTCGCGTAGATCTTGATCTCTTTGCCATCAACAGTGATAGAATCCTCACCGTAGGATACTGTATCCGCAAGAGCATATCTGCCCTGTGTGGAATCATATTTTAAAAGGTGTGCGAGCATCTCCGGAGAAGTTAAGTCGTTGATCGCAACGATCTCGAATCCTTCTGCGCCAAACATCTGTCTGAATGCAAGACGGCCAATACGGCCAAAACCATTAATCGCAACTTTAACTGCCATTTTTCTTTTCCTCCTAGAAAATGATGTGTGGTCGTTTCATAACCATTCAGCATGTCCGCACGTTTCACGGAACATAAAGGATACTCTGAAACGCCAAACAGTTATGATTGTTAAATATTAATCAACCTTGGTTTTATTGTACATAATTCTGCCAGAAATAGCAAGTCCTTTTTACAAACTTTTCCCAATATGAATCGAAGATTTTCTCCTTTTTTCGGCAAAAGCCGGGAATCCCTCTTTTTTTCGTCATCTTTCCTCTTGAAACTCCTTCTTTTTTTTTTTATACTAAGGCATAAATATCAATACCCTGTATTCCACTATGGAGGACACGTTTCATGATGCAGAAATTTCGAAAACTATCCCTGGAGAGCCAGTTGTTTTTCAGCTTTATGGCAGTGTCCGTCTGCCTGCTGCTCCTCTCCTTAAGTATAACCCTTTTTTCGACGATTACACGTCAGCGTCAGGAGATCGATAAAAACATCAGCGCCCTCGCCGCCTATGTCGCCTCCATGGACAATGTTGTCTCCATGCTGGAAAACGGTTATCCGGACGGATCCGCCAATGAAGCTCTGGATTCCCTGTCTGAAAATTTTCCCGATCTCAATGTCATAGCCATTTATAATACGACCGGGCTGCGGTTCTACCACACAAACCGGAAGGAGACGGGGGAAACCTTCGTCGGCGGCGAGGAGGAGGCAATATTAAAGGGAAGCCAGCCCTATATCACCATCGGCTACGGTACAAACGGTTCCCAGCGGCGGGCTTTCCATTCGATCCGGAACAGCGACGGAGCGATCATCGGATTCGTTATAGCGTCGGTCTTCAACACCTATATCTCAGAGCAGATCCACGAAGTCTTTCCTACCTATTTATTAGCAGCAATGATCATGCTGCTCGTCAGCATTCTTCTGGCTCACGGACTCGTCTCCCTTCTCCGGGATTCCCTGATGGGACATCATCCGACGGAGCTTCTCGACCTGTATCTGCGTCAGGATACCGTGCTGAATGCACTGGAGGAGGGGCTTGTCGCCACGGATTCCACCGGTTCCGTGGTCTACGCAAATCAGGCGGCAGAAAATCTCTTTCATGTCCTGCCTGAAAAACCGGAGGATCCGCCTTCTGTCTCCCCGGACGATGGGACTTCCGGACAGGAACGGACTGAACCTCTTATGGAAGGACGCACTTTCAGGGATTTCTTCCCGGAATCCCAGGCAGACCGGGTCCTCGCGTCCGGCACACCGTCCTACCACCGTGCCTGCACCTGTGAGAACCGAAGACTTCTGGTCAGTGAGATTCCGGCAGACACCCAGACGGAGCATCCGGTGATCCTCACGATCATCAATGACCAGACGGAGATGGAGACGGTCATGGACGAGCTCACCGGAGCAAAGGCGATGCTTGACACACTGCGCGCCTTCAACCACGAATTTTTAAATAAGCTCCACGTGATCCTGGGCTACCTCCAGACCGGTCAGACGGAGGAGGCCATCAACTTCATTATCAACAGCAACCTTGTCTCCAGCCAGTCGATCCGCCAGACTGCGGACTGTCTGCGCGTATCAAAGATCTGCGCCCTTGTGATCGGAAAAATGATGCATGCCGCGGAGCTCGGCATCCTGCTCACCGTCTCCCCGGACAGCCGCTGTCTGGAAAAGGATCTCCTTCTTCCGGTCGAAAACTATATCACGATCGTCGGAAATCTTCTCGAAAATGCCATCGAGGAGCTTTCCGCAGGCAGTCCTGAGATCCGGGAGATCACACTCGGGATCTACTGTGACCCGGGCTGCAATATCATCACCTGTGAGGACACCGGGCGCGGGATCCATCCGGATCTGATCGACAGGATCTATGAAAAGGGCGTCTCGTCCAAGGGCACAAACCGCGGGACCGGACTTTTCCTGATCAAACAGCTTGTAGACAGCGGGAACGGCGAGATCTCCATCGAGACAGAACCGGGAGAGGGCACCTGCTTTACCATCACATTTACGGAAAGGAAGCATACACCATGTATCATGTAATCATCATCGAGGACGATCCGATGGTCGCCTCCATCAATAAACAGTATGTCGAGGTCACTCCGGAATTCCGGGTGGACCGGATCTTTAAAAACGGGTCGGAGGCGCTCCCCTACCTGAAGACGAATCCCACTGACCTGATCATTCTCGATTACTATACTCCTGTCATGAACGGCGGTGAATTTCTCGATGCCCTCCACAATGCCGGCCTCACACCATCCGTCATTATGGTCACCTCCGCGAACGATACGGATATCGTCCGCTCCCTGTTAAATCGCGGGATCACCGACTATCTCGTGAAACCCTTCGAATATACGCGTTTTAAGACAGCTCTTGACCGTTTTACCGAGACAAAGAAGTATCTGGAGCACAGCCACGGGGGACTCGGCCAGCACGATATCGACCGTCTCTTTTCCGTGAATGACCAGAGGGCAGACGCAAAGCCGTCACTCGCAAAGGGATTGAACGAGACAACCCTTGCCATGATCCGGGAATATCTGCAGAACAACCGGAATGGCTTCTTTACCAGCGAGCAGATCGCCGAGCAGATCCACCTCTCCCGCATCACGATCCGCAGATACATGAACTATATGGTAGACACAGGCGAGATCATCAGCACGATCGATTACAAGACCGGCGGCCGCCCTTCGATCAAATATGGATTCGGGCAAAAATGATTTGCCCTCCGGCGGCAGTTACGATATTTACAAAACCTGTTACTTACTTACTTAAATTGACACCATGCACAAAATCTTTTATTCTTTTTATAAAGTTTTTACACATTTTCATCAATGTAAACGGGGTATAAACAGATGGAGCGCTTTTCTTTTCATCTGTGAGCTGTTTCCGGATTCCCGGGACAGGAAAAGAAGAGCGGAATGTGTAAGGCAAAAAAAGGATAGGAGGATATTTTATGGAAAATATCATCAGCTATTTCGGCACCTACACACCAGCTGCCGATGGCGCAATCGCAAATTTTAAATTTGAGTATTTATGTACTCTCGGCTTTGCAGCAATCGTAATCTTCCTCGGACGCGCAATCGTCGCACATTCCGCGGCATTAAGAAAATATGCGATTCCTGCTCCGGTTGTTTCCGGTATCATCTTTTCACTCCTGATTTCCGCGATCAAGATGACCGGCACAGTCAGTATCAGTTTTGACGCAAAGGTCATGAAAGACCTCTGTCAGAACCTCTTCTTCCTCTGCGTAGGCTTCGGCTTCAGCGCAAAGATGTTAAGACATGCAGGCGGAAAGCTCTGCGTCATGATCGCATTTGCTGCCTGCCTCCTGATCACCTGTCAGGATGTTCTCGGTGTTGCGATCGCTCACCTGATCAACTTAAATCCGCTCCTCGCTCTTCAGTGTTCTTCCTCAGCGATGTCCGGTGGTGTTGGTACCGCATCTGCCTTTGGTCCGATCTTCGAGGGCTGGGGTGCACAGGATGCTACAACGATCGGTGTTGCGGCAGGTACTCTTGGTAACGTTATGGGCTCCCTCATCGGTGGTCCGGTTGCGGCTTTCCTGATCGCAAAGCACGGTTTAAAGGCTGACCCGAACGATAAGCCGGAAGCAAAGGCAACCGGCAAGGCACCGGAGCTTGACAACACAAAGATGATCATGATGTTCGCAATGTGCTTACTTCTCGCAGCTCTCGGCATGCCGATTTACTGCTTACTCGACAATATCCCGATGATTGAGATGCCGAAATTCATCGGCTGCCTCTTCGCAGGTGCCATCGCAAGAAACGTCATGGAAGCTGCAAACATCAAGTTCTATGTTCCGGAGGTTGACGCCATCGAGCATATGTTCCTGGAGCTTTACCTTGCACTTGTTCTTATGACAACAGACTTCACAAAGCTTGCCCCGGTTGCAGGCCAGATGGGTATCATCCTCGTAGCACAGGCGATCCTCATGGCTCTGTTCGGTATCTTCGTTTCCTTCAACCTCTTTGGCCGTGACTACGGCGCAGCCGTTATGACAGCCGGCAACATCGGTTGGGGCTGCGGTTCCGGTCCGAACGCAGTAGCGAACGAAAAGGCTGTTATGGATCAGTACGGATGGCATAACATCGCATGGGTTCTTTACCCGTCCTTCGCTGTTATCATCGATGATATCTATAACCCGATCTTCCTTTCCATCTTTGGTGGCTTATTCAAAGGCTGATCGCAAGTCGTATCCCATATACAGTTTTTGATCTTGAAACATACCCCTCTTATATCCGCCCGGAGAGATTCCCACTCTTCCGGGCGGATTTTTTGCGCAAAGATACCGGCTGCGCGGGACGCTCAAAGATGTCAAGTCCTTTCCCGCTAATTTTCCGTATAGCTTTATATTCTCTCTGTATCCGTTTTTGTAAGTTTTTTACTGTATTTTTGTTACTTAAGTTACAATTATTGGTTAATACTTATTAAAATTGCATTTTATTTGAAAATATTTTATTCTTTTTTCATAAAGATTTTACCTTCCCAAACACCTCCGGCAGATTCCTCTGTGGGGAAATAAAACAGTTCCATTCACTGTTTTATTTTCGGGAGTCTATCGGAACACACCTACTAAAAAAGGATTGGAGGAACTCTTATGGAAAGTATCATCAGTTATTTCGGCACCTACAAACCGGCAGCCGACGGAGCAGTCGCCTCTTTCAAGTTTGAGTACCTGTGTACTCTCGGTTTCGCGGCCATCGTGATCTTCCTTGGCAGGGCCATCGTTGCCCGTTCTGAGGCGCTCAGAAAATACGCGATCCCGGCGCCTGTTATTTCCGGTCTGATCTTCTCGATCATCGTATCCTGCATCAAGGGTGCCGGAATCGTCGGAATCTCCTTCGACGCGACGATCATGAAGGATCTCTGCCAGAACTTATTCTTCCTCTGCGTAGGCTTCGGCTTCAGCGCGAAGATGTTAAAGCACGCAGGCGGAAAGCTCTGTATCCTCATCGCATTTGCAGCATGTCTTCTGATCACCTGTCAGGACCTCTTAGGATACGCACTGAGCCAGCTCATCGGAATGCACCCGCTCTTAGCGCTCCAGTGTTCTTCCGCGGCGATGTCCGGCGGTGTCGGCACCGCGTCTGCGTTCGGCCCGATCTTTGAGGAATGGGGCGCGCCGGATGCCACCGTTGTTGGTGTTGCGGCAGGTACCATGGGAAATATCATGGGCTCCCTGATCGGCGGTCCGGTTGCAGCCTTCCTGATCGCAAAGCACGGCTTAAAGTCTGATCCGAACGACAAACCGGAAGCACACGCAACCGGCAAGGTTCCGGAGCTTAACAACACGAAAATGATCATGATGTTCGCGATGTGTCTTCTTCTCGCAGCGCTCGGAATGCCGATCTACTGTCTGCTTGACAACATCCCGATGATCGAGATGCCGAAATTCATCGGCTGCCTCTTCGCAGGTGCCATCGCGAGAAACGTCATGGAAGCAACCGGAATCAAGTTCTATGTGCCGGAGGTTGACGCTATTGAGCATATGTTCTTAGAGCTCTACCTTGCCCTCGTACTTATGACCACCGATTTCACGAAGCTTGCTCCTCTTGCAGGACAGATGGGCATTATCCTCGTAGCACAGGGCATTTTCATGGCACTCTTTGGAATCTTTGTATCCTTCAACCTCTTTGGACGCGATTACGGTGCAGCTGTCATGACAGCCGGAAACATCGGCTGGGGCTGCGGTTCCGGTTCCAACGCCGTCGCAAACGAGAAAGCGATCATGGACCAGTACGGCTGGCACACTATCGCCTGGGTTTTATATCCATCCTTTGCCGTTATCATCGACGATATCTACAACCCGATCTTCCTCTCCATCTTCGGAAGTCTGTTCCGGAGTTGACAGAGCCTTACAATATTTATTGGTTTCTCATTTGTATAACCCTCTTTTCCGGTCGGAGATCCCCCCTCTCCGACCGGTTTTTGTTTGTTTTTCTAAAATACATTGTATCTGCCACAGATTTTATGTTATACTCTAAAGATGTAAAGTTACAAAAGCTGTCCGGAGCTTTTTCCGGTTTTACAGCCTGAACACACAAGGAATAGGATATCTTCATGCATAAATTTTCACACATAATTTCTTTGTTCCTCCTCTGCACCGGTCTCGCGCTTGGCGGATGCGGAAAGGCTTCCGCGCCCCCGCAGGGCCAGACAGGGGCAGCATCAGATTCATTAAAAATCCTGACGATCGGAACTGCCGACAGCGGCGGGACCATGTACCCGGTCGGAAAAGCGATCTCCGGGGTCGTTGAGGATTCTGACTCCACCCTCAAACTGAATGTCAGCGCTTCCACGGGCTCCGCCGGGAATGTCCGTTCCCTCGAACAGGGAAGCATCGATCTCGGACTCGTCAGCGGTGATGTGGCCTTTGCCGCGGTAAACGGAAGCGGGGAATTCAAAGATGCCCCGTTTAAAGGACTCAAGGTCATCGCAGCCCTCTATCCAAGCATCTCGAACTGGATGGCCCGGGATGATTCCGGTATTTTTTACGTGCATGATCTGAAGGGGAATAAACTTGGGGTCGGTCCTCATGATTCCACCACGGAGCTCGCCGCAAAGGTTTCCCTGAGTGTTCTCGGTGTCACAGAACAGAATTCTACCCTTGTCAACTGCGGCCTCGGCTCGGGCGCTGAGGAGGTTAAAAACAGGACCCTCGACGCAATTCACGGGTTTACCGGTGTGCCAATTTCCGGACTCGCAAAGCTGGCGGACGCGGTTCCGTGCCATCTTTTAAAATACACGGATTCTGAGCTCCGCTCCATCATCCGCTCCAATCCATTCTATTATATGGAGGAGATCCCCGCCGGTACCTACAACGGTCAGGACGAGAATGTTGCGACCTTTGGGATCAAATGTCTCCTCTGCGTCAGCGAGAACATGAGCGACGATCTCGTCTATGAGATCACCTCGATCCTCTACGAGAACCGTGACCGCTTAAAGGATCTCCATCCCGCCCTCTCCTATGCCTCACAGACGGGATTCATGTACGAGGATCTTCCGATCGAGCTTCATCCGGGAGCTGAACGGTATTATGCGGAACAGGGACTGCTGCAGGAGCATAGCAGATAACTCTTTTCAGTATAAAAGTATAAACAGTCGAAAGCGCACCATCCGGGATATCGTCCCCGGATGATGCGCTTTTTGTTTAAAATCATCTTTGCCCCTTGTCATATAGTTTTTAATACTATATAATAGATGGATGAAAGGAGTTTCACCATGAGAACGAATGAAGAACGACTGAATGAGCTGCTTGCCCACCTGGACAGCCTCGACCACATTCATGTGGATGAGATCCCGCAGATCGACCTCTATATGGATCAGGTGACGACCTTTATGGAGAAGCACCTCGGTGAGTTAAAGCGCTACCCGGAAGACAAGGTTCTGACAAAGACTATGATCAACAACTATGCGAAAAACAACCTGCTTCCATCCCCGGTACGGAAAAAATATACCCAGGAACATATCCTGCTTCTGGTATTTATCTATTATTTTAAAAATCTGCTGAGCTTCACGGATATCGAGACAGTTCTTTCCTATATTACAGAGAACCATTTCGGCACATCGGAATCCTCCCTGGCGGAGATCTACACAAAGGTCTTCTCCATGGAACATGATCAGATGGACCGGCTGAAGGAAGATGTGAAGGAGAAATTCGAGAAAGCGAAGGAGACCTTCCCCACTGCCGCGGAGGGATCGGAGGATCCTGAGAATGCAGAATCGCTGCAGCTCTTCGCATTTATCTGCGAGCTGGCTTTCGACGTGTTCTTAAAGAAGCAGATGATCGAGCGTCTGGCCGACGAACTGCGGGATGCGAATCCGCCGAAAAAAAAGAAATAATTGTATCGTTTCCAACATGTCGAAAGCAAGCTTTTGACGCTAAACAGCACTGAAATTACAAATTCAAAAAGACCTTCCTTCAGAAGCAATCCCCAATTTGCTTCTGTCAGAAGGTCTTTCTTGTTTTCATATCAAAATACTTTCTCTTATTTCTCCGCGCCGTCCTCATCATCGAGTTTCTCGAATCCAAGACGCTTGAATACCATATCGTATCCATCGCTTCCATAATTTAAAGACCGGTTTACACGGCTGATCGTTGCGGTGGAAGCACCTGTGCTCTCCGCGATATCGAGATATGTCCGTTTTTCCCTCAGCATCTTCGCAACCTCATAACGCTGAGATAAGGACAATAGTTCATTCACCGTGCAGACGTCCTCGAAAAAGGCATAGCACTCTTCCGGCGTCTTCAATGTCAGAATCGCCTCAAAAAGGTGATCAACTGCGTCTGTCTTGATTTTCTTATTCATGTTTACTGTTACCCCTTCTGCTTCATATTTGCAGCAAGCTCAGAACAATATTTTTGCTGCATCTTTATGGATCATTTCGTTCAACGCACTAATCACAGTTTAGCACGTTAGATTCAAAAAGTCCAGTATTTCTGTGCAAAAAAGCAAAAAGAGTTATGGCTGCCATATCCCGTTGGAATATAAGCAGCCATTTTCTATGCCAACATAAATTTCTCCACAACCAGCCCAACACCGTCATCATTGTTGGACGCCGTGATATAATCCGCCGCACTCCGCACCGGCAGGACCGCATTTTCCATGGCAACACCGAGGCCCGCATACTTGATCATCGTGAGGTCATTGTAACCGTCCCCGCAGGCGATCATCTGCTCTTTCGTGAGTCCCAGGACTTCCAGCAGGCGCTCCAGACTCTGAGCCTTATCGATTCCCTTCGGCAGGACCTCAAGAAAGAACGGATCTGAGCGGTAAACGCTGAAATTTTTTCCCATGGCCGCCTTCACCTTCGGCTCCACCATCGCAAGGTAATCGCCGTCCTCCATCATAAGAAATTTCGGGACCTCAAAGTTTACATATTCCTTCATGTCCTCCGGCTTCCAGAGCTCCATCCCGTTGATCCGGCTCTCCAGCTTTCCGTACGGGGACTCCGGATTTGAGGAAATGATCCTGCTGCCCTCATATGTGACGATGTCCACCTGATGTTCCTCTGCAAGCCCGATGATCTTCTTATTGGCAGAAACCGGCAGAGATCTCGCAAACACGGTCTCCCCGGTCTTACAGTTGATGATCCGTCCGCCGTTGAAGGAGAGAATATACCCGCTGTACTCGTCCAGGCGCAGCTCTTTCGCAAGCGGCATCACGCCCTGGGTCGGACGTCCCGACGCGAGAACCACCTTTTTTCCGCGCTCCTGCGCCTTCATAAGTGCCGCCTTCGTCCGCGGTGTGACCACCTTGTCCCGGTTTGTCAGCGTGCCGTCCAGGTCCAGTACGATGATCTCGTATGGACCTGCCATATTTTTTTCTGTCTGCATTTATGACTCCTCTATGCGCAGGATGCGCTCGATTTTATTTTGTAAGATCCGTCTGTCTGATCTTCTCCCGCACTTTTAACAGGAAGGACGGGGACACCGACAGTTCATCGATTCCCATCTTCAAAAAATCTTCCGTGAGATCCGTCTCCGCGCCAAGTTCACCGCAGATTCCAACCATACAGCCGTACTTATGGCCACTCTCCGCCACAAAGCGGATCAGCCGCAGCACCGCCGGATGTTTCGGATCGTAGAATTCATCCAATTTCTCGTTTTGTCTGTCGATGGCTAACGTGTACTGGACAAGGTCATTGGTTCCGATACTGAAGAAATCCACCTCTTTTGCCAGATCCTCGCTGATGATCGCCGCCGCCGGGGTCTCGATCATGATGCCGATGGCCACATTGCCGAATGGAACGCCCTGTTCCTTTAGTTCATCGCGGACAGAGGCCGCGATCTCCTTCGCCTTCTGGACTTCCCAAAGGGATGCGATCATTGGGAACATGATGGAAATCTTTCCGAATGCGCTGGCGCGATAGATCGCCCGAAGCTGGGTTCGGAAGATTTCTGGTCTTGTGAGGCAGATCCGGATCGCGCGGTAGCCCATCGCCGGGTTTTCTTCCTTCTTCAATTTAAAGTAGTCCGCCTGCTTGTCGGCGCCGATGTCCAGAGTGCGGATAATGACCTCTTTTCCCGCCATCATCTCCGCCACCTGACGGTATGCTGCAAACTGCTCTTCCTCCGTCGGGTATGTCTTCTTCTCAAGATATAAAAACTCACTCCGGAACAGGCCGATGCCCGCCGCGTTGCTCTTTAAGACCTCCGCAACATCGGAAACATCCCCGATATTGGCGTAGAGCTTCACCTTCGTTCCGTCCAGGGTGACATCCTCTTTGTCCTTTAATTCCTGCAGCAGGCGCTCTTTTTCTTCCTCCGCCTGCTTCTTCTTCTCCATGGCAGCCAGCATCTCCTCGTCCGGATCCACATAGAGCATTCCCGTCTCGCCGTCGATGACCGCCATCTTTCCGTCCCAAGCTTCCTTGACATCCACGGACACAAGAGCCGGGATGTTCATGCTGCGGGCCAGGATCGCCGTGTGGGAGTTCGGGGAACCCTGCTCGGTGATAAATCCAAGCAGCATGTCCTTTTCCAACTGTACTGTCTCACTGGGGGCCAGGTCCTCCGCCATCAGGATCACTGGCTGGGTCAGGAAGCCCGACTCCACCGCGTCACCGGAGAGTATCTTTACAAGGCGGTTCGTGATATCCTTCACATCCGCCGCCCGTGCGCGGAAATATTCATCCGACATATCCGCGAAGAGACGATAAAAGTTGTCACCGGTCACCGCCGCCGCGTACTCCGCATTCGTCTTCTGGTTTCTTATAATGTTCAGCACAGAATCACGGTAGTCCGCGTCCTCCAGCATCATCATATGGACCTCAAACACCGCCGCCCCCGTCTCTCCTACCTGTTCGCAGGCTTTCTCATGGAGTGTCTTTAATTCGTCCTCCGCGCACGCCACAGCCAGCTCGTACCGTTTTACCTCCGCCTCGGTATCCTCCACCGTCCGGCGCTTTACCTGGCTTTCCGTCTTTCTGTGGTAGAGGATCGGCCCGATCGCTACCTTATTTAAGATTGATTTTCCTTTTATGATCTCCATACTCATATATCCGCCTTACAGTTTTGCCTGAAAAAAGTCCTGTACCGCCTCTGCCGCCTCTTTTTCGTCCGGACCGACGGTCTCCACGGTGATCGTCTGACCGTGACGGATCCCGAGGGCCATCACCGCCATGAGCCTTTCGGCATCTGCCTGTTTTGTCTCTGTCTTTATCGTGATCTTCGACTGGAATTCCTTTGCAAGCTTCGCAAGCTCTCCCGCCGGTCTCGCATGAATTCCGATCTCGTCTGTAATTGTATACTGAAATGTCTCCATAATCAACCCACTTCCTATTTTTCTTTATTATGCAGCTCTAAAAAAGGTTCCCCGCTCCGGATCTTTCCGCGCTTTAAAATATGAACTTCCAGGCAGTCCGGAAGATCTGTGAAAAGAACCGGGGATGCCAAAGATGGAACTTTATCTTTAATTTCCTGAATATCTGCCTTCAAAAGCTTATCCCCGGTCCGTACATGATCCCCATCGTGCACAAAAGCCTCAAAGCTATCTCCTGATAACGATACTGTATCGATTCCAACATGGATCAACATCTCATGTCCACCATCAGTCTGGAATCCGATTGCATGCTTTGTCGGGAATACAAATGTTACTGTCCCGTCCGCCGGTGCGTACACATATTCATCATCCGGAATTACCGCCGCACCGTCTCCCATCATTTTTCCGGCAAATGCTTCATCCGGGACTTCCGAAAGCGGGATTACGGTTCCTGTCATGGGACTTTTTATAAGTTCATGACTATCACCTTCATCACTTTCATCCCCGTACTTTTCCAGATACTCTTCCAGATCCGATTTGATGACCGACACCTGCGGACCATAGATGATCTGAACACCTTTTCCTTTTTTGATGACACCTGACGCCCCGGTCGCTTTTAATACGGACTCGTCTACTTTTTTCTCATCCTTTACGGTGCATCGAAGTCTCGTCGCACAGCAGTCCACATCCGTGATATTGTCCGGCCCGCCAAGCCCCTTAAGGATCTCCCCGGAACGTGTTCCCGTCTTCCCCGCAGATTTTTCCCTGCCGGCCTGTCCGGGACCAGTTCCTTTTCTCTCTTCCTTCCTCTGCTCCACATCGCTTCTCGTATAGAGCTTCGCCGCAGCCCCCACTTCCCGCCCCGGCGTCTTATAGTCAAGTTTCCGGATCAGAACCAGGAACACCGCACAGTACATGAGAAAATAGAAGACTCCGACCACAACGATCCAGAGCCACCCGGTCTTTTTGTTTCCTTGAAGGATTCCAAACAGAAACAGATCGATGAGCCCACCGGAGAATGTCATTCCGACTCCAACGTCGAGCATGTGCATCAGCATGTACGCCAGTCCTGCGAACACGCAGTGAATCCCGTAGAGAAGCGGCGCGGTAAAGAGGAATGTAAACTCCAGCGGCTCTGTGATCCCCGTGAGCATGGAGGTCAGTGCTGCGGAGAGGAGAAGTCCCGATACCTCCTTTTTCTTTTCCGGCAGCGCCGCCTGGTACATGGCCAGGGCTGCTCCCGGAAGTCCGAAAATCATAAGCGGGAACTTTCCTGCCATAAACCTTGTGGCCTCCACGGAAAATCTCGTATTTCCTGGGTCCGCAAGCTCCGCGAAGAAGATGTTCTGGGCACCTTCCACGATTTTTCCGCCGATCTCCATGGTGCCGCCCACTGCGGTCTGCCAGAACGGGATATAAAACACATGGTGCAGACCGAAGGGGATCAGGGCACGCTCCATGAAGCCGTAAAACCATGTTCCAGGATACCCGGAGCGGAGCACGAAGCCGCCGACTCCTGAGATCGCCGCCTGGACCGGAGGCCAGATAAAGTACATGAGAATTCCCACGAGGACATAGAACAGGGCGCTCACGATGGGGACGAATCTTGTCCCGCCGAAGAAGGACAGCACCTGTGGGAGCTCGATCCTGTAATACCGGTTGTGGAGCCATGCGGTCCCAAGTCCCACCAGGATTCCGCCGAACACCCCCATCTGCAGGGACTGGATCCCCGCCACCATGGCACCGGCCCCCTCTTTTAAGGCATCCGTCCCACCGTTTACCGCGATCATCGCACCGATGGCCGCATGCATGACGAGAAAGGAGATGACCGCAGCCAGCGCAGCCACTTCCTTCTCCTTTTTTGCCATGCCGATGGCGATGCCCATGGCAAACAGGATCGGAAGGTTCGCGAACACGATATCCCCCGCCTGACTCATCACCGTGAACAATGCGTTCCAGAAGGTTCCCGGTCCCATGATCCGCGTGAGCCCGTACGTTTCAAGCATCGTGGTATTCGAGAAGGAACCGCCGATGCCAAGCAATAGTCCCGCCACGGGCAGCAGTGCGATCGGCAGCATAAACGACCTCCCGATCCTCTGCAGGACGCCAAAGACCTGATCTTTCATGAATCTCACCCTTTCGTTTCTTTATTAAGAAAAAAGTTCCAGAAAGTGATACCGGAACTTTCTTACCTGGGTTATTATGGGGAGATTTCTGAAATTCTATCCATGTTTCCCGCCTTTAGTCAGTCGTTGGAGCTTCACTCTCCTCCGGCTGTTCTAAATTTTCTGTACCTTCTGAGCTCTCTGGAATCCCGGGGTCCTTCATATTATAGACTCTCGTCCACTCTTTCGTTCCTTCCACCTTCACCGTCTCACTCTGGTTCATCCGCAGGAATTTCACAATCTCGTAGCAGTTGATCCAGATCTCGTTATTTCCTTCTTTCTGTGACTCATCAAAAATGAGCTGGATCCCGAAGTGAAGGTGCGGTGTCGTGATATTGTTTGTATTCTCCGTGGTGCTGTACCCGGTCCTGCCGAGATATCCGATCACATCGCCCGCCGTCACGATACTGCCCTCTTTTAAATTCGACTGATACGGGTAGTTCTGGCGCAGATGGGCGTAATAGTAATACCTCTTTTTATCAAAACTCCGTATTCCGATCCGCCAGCCGCCGTACTGGTTCCAGCCCAGAGCCTCCACATACCCGGATTCCACCGCGATCACCGGCGTCCCCACCTGTCCCATCATGTCATGACCCAGGTGCTTCCTCTTAAATCCGTAGGACCGGGACGCGCCGAAATCGTCAAAATCGCTGTAGGGAAAGTTTTTCGCGATCGGTGAGAACACCTTCAGACCATATTTTCTGAGCCAGACCTTATTATTGCCGCTCTCCTGCTCAAAATACCCCACCATGCCATCCAGGACCGCCCCATATGCCTCCCGGTAATAAGCATAATACTTCATGTCCTTTGTGATTTCCTCCATTGCCGCCCCGGACTTCAGTTTCTCCACCACCGCGTCCAGATCCGCCTGCCGGAACCGCTCAAAATCTCCGCCATATTTCGCCCCGAGATATGCCAGCAGCTCCACCCAATTAAAATGCACCTCTTCCTGCACCGTCCCCATGTCCAGCCGGAACGCCTTCTCCATCACGTCCGCCGGAACATTAAATTCCACCCAGTGGATATATTTTTTCTTTTGGCTGTCCCCCGCTTCCCCGGCTTTTTCAGGCTCCCCAGCCCGACTGCCTTCACCGCTCTTCTCCATCACCGCATATGTATTCTCCGCCGCCGCTTTTCTGCTCTGAACGCACAGGGAAACCGTCAAAATAAAAAGGATCACCAGCTGTGCCCCGATCACTGCTGCCGATCCCGAATGCTCTTTTTTCCTCATGGCACACTCTCCTTCCCACATACATCCCAGTGTATGCGGACAGGCAGAGAATTATGCCATGAAACCTATATCTCCCCACGGCGGATCTTCAAAACTTCCTCCACCGCAAGCTTCACATACTCCCCCATAGAAATATCCCTGCAGCCCACGACAAAGTGCTGGCAGCGGTTTACGGGGATCAGAACTTTTTGGGCCAGGCTCTGGCCAATGGCGACGGCCATTTTTGGCGTGATCTCACCCATGAGGGAATCAGCGATGACGATTCCCATGGGACCGACAATGATGTCGGCGGTGCGGCTTGTGACTACCGCCGGGTTTTCCCCTGTGGCGCCGGCATCCGCCCCCGCCTTCAGCATTGCTGCTGTGGCAATGCTGTTCGTTCCGATCGCCAGGATCTCATCTTCCGGGCAAAGCTTCTTTAACTGTTCCACCAGGCCTTTGCCCATCTTTCCGCCCTGACCGTCTATTACCATGATCGTCATGTGTTTCTTGTTCTCCTTTGTCTGAATGATAGCATTGACTCACCGCGCTCAATCCGGAGCGCCTTCTAATTCCTTCAGCTTCTCATATAAAAACGTATTCACAGGAAGAGAAAATCCCTCTTTCTTTGCGATCTTAAGCATCGTTCCCGCGAACAGGTCCACCTCTGTCGGGCGTCCTGCCAGAACATCCTGGCACATGGAGGTATGTCCCTCCGGGTTTAAGGTCGCAAGAAGCTCCAGCCAGTAATCGATGTCCGCCTCCGTAAGATCAATGTCCTGGGTGTCCGCCACACGGAGAACCTCCCGCATGGCCTCGATCATCATGGTACGCGCCTCTCCCTCTTTCTGGATCAGGCTGTATGGCGCACCGTAGACCGCTGTCACCTGATTCACACCGGTGTTTAACATGAGCTTGTTCCACTGTTCCCGAAGAATATCATCCGGAACCTTGTAGGCCAGCCCCGTCCGGTCAAAAAGCTCCGTCACCGCCTTCAGCTTCTCATCATGGCTCCTGTCCTTATTTCCGATGGTGATATAACCCATATTTTTGTAGGTGACCTCATTTCCGTCCTTTCCTGCGTCCATGCCCTGCACGCAGGCGTAGAGCGCATGATCCGCGCCGTAGGCTTTCTCGATCATCTCCTCGCTGGAAATTCCATTGAGTACCGACAAGAACAGGGTATGTTCCCCGACAAACGGCTTCACGGTCTCAAGCGCGCTCTCCATTCCCATGAACTTCACCGCAAAGATAATGAGATCCGCCGTCACCGCCTCCGCCGGAGACCGGTAGGAAAATCCACAGGCTTCCCCGTTGCAGACCATATCCGCGCTCCGGTAGCGGTTTACGCGCCCCTCATCCGCGATAAAAAAGACATTCTCATTTCCCATCCGTTTTTTCAGATAATTTCCGTACATGACGCCGAGAGCGCCCTGTCCGACAATTCCGATCTTTTTGATCTCCATAACTTAAAACTTCCTTCCTCCGCCGCCATGGCTGCTTCCTCCATAGCTGTGGGTGGATGATCTTCCGCCGCCGGAAAAGCTTCCTCCGCCTGACCCCGGTCTGTTATTCTTTTGTGTCTGGATCACCTGCTGGGTGATATAGGATGTCAGCAATGCATCTGCCAGGACATTCCCCATGGTGAACCGGCTGTCTCTCCGGTAAGAGAGTTTAAAGTTTGCGGCCATCCGCTTATCTTCCCCGTGAAGACCGTAGCTTCGAAGTACCGATGCCACCGCAGTACCCCCGCAGACCGCCGCCACGCCGAGGGCGATCAGGATCTCATACCATTCGATATGGTGATAACGGCTGATCTTTCCCGTCTCCGTGTCATAGTTGTACTGATCTCTTGAAATCCCGTTGGAATAGCACTTTTCCGTATCCGTCAGAAACGCCGCCGCTGCCCCGTAGTAATCGGCATCTGCCGCGTAATTATAAACATCGTCCAGAACATCATTGATGCGGCTGTCCGTCATGTAACGGATCATCTGTCCGTTTGTAGATATGTAGAGTTCCCTGTTATCCATATCGATGAGAAACAGGATTCCCGAGTGGTCGGAACCGGTTCCGAAACCGCCTTCCATGTAAAATCCGTCCGCGAACACCTGGGCGGAGTCGGAATTCTCCTCGGTGGTGACGATGACTGCTTCCATCTTCATCGTATCTGAAAGGACCTGTGCCTGCTCAGAAAGCTGTTTTTCTTCCTCATCGGTAAACAGATCCGCCATGTCGTAGACATCCGCATAGCTCTCCGTTCCCTCTGCCATCTGATAGGCATCTTCTCCAGCTGCCGCAAAGGCGGTTCCTGCCAGAAGCACTCCAAGAGCACTCGCTGCAAAGACAGTTCTCGCCGCTGTCTTTACAGCATGAAAAACGTTTTCCACCGCACTTAACTTTCTTCCGTTCTCCAGGCTGTTCCCTGCTGTTTTTCCATTTATCTGCTTTGTTTTCATTACAGGAACCACCCCCCGATCATCAGAATCGCCGCAACCGGCACAAAGATCTCCAGGAACAGTTTCACAAGTTTTCCCTTCGCCACCGGGAGCTTTCCGCAGATCTTCCCTGTCTGCCCGTTCATGGCAAAGTAGTAGAGCTCGTCTTTTCCCGCCTTATCCCGGTAGGTCAGGATCCACACAGGAAGCAGGGCGTAGTGCCATCTCGCGTCCCGGATATCTGTATCGCTCTGGTCCACCTGCACCGAGGAATACTGTCCCATGATGTCAGCCTTCAGCTGCTCCACCGTATACTGTTTTACCTCGCTCTCCACCTCCGGGGTCAGGGACTCTTTCTCCATGTCCCGCTTCTCCGCCTGAAAACCGGAGAGGTATCCCATATCAAAGGGCTGGAGTTTTTCCATGTCAAAAGGCAGGACGCCTTCCACGAGAGCGCTGTTGTTCTTCTTAAGCGCGTTTCTCGTGACATTCTTTACATCAAGCTGTCCCGCACGTTCCATCCGGTATTTTTTATGCTCCGTGTAGCGGATATTTCCCGTCACCCAGGTCCGGTTCTTCTCGCCTTCCGCCTGGATCCTTCCGTCGACCCTGCAGCTGTACATCAGGTACGGGAAGTACACACCAGAAAACTTCTCGATCTGGTCCTTCGAGAAGAAGTCGTCCGGGATATATTTTTTCTTCTTGATCCAGTCAAGGAATATCCCCGTTGCTTTCTTCTTGTCCATGGCAAAGGGGATCACATAGTCCGGCAGGAATTCGCCGGAAAGCTTTCCTGAAAGCACTACCGGGTTGTGACAGTAGTAACAGAATGTTGCCGCCGTCGTTGCGTCCGTCACGACCTCCGCGCCGCAGCTCGGGCAGATATAGACCAGGGCATCCTCGTTCTGATTCGTGCTGCCCGCGTTATTATTCTGTGCTGTATCTGCCGCACTGCTTTCCTCCTGCGTGCCGCTGGTCTCCGTAGATTTTAACGCCGCGGCTTCCATCTCTTCCTTCGTAAATTCCGACATGCAGAACTCACAGCAGAACTTCTGCTTCTTCGGATCAAAGACCACCGAGCCGCCGCAGTTGGGGCATTTATAACTTACAAGTGCCATTTTCTTTCCCCCTGTATCTGGCTTAAGCTTCCCATCTGCCCTAAAAGGCAGCCAGGAAGCTTACATTTTTTACTGTCTCGGTTTTCCGCAGTTCGCACAGAAGTTTCCTTTATTTTCCTGTCCGCAGGAGCAGGTCCAAACGGCATCCGGGCGTTTCTTTCCGCAGTTGGAGCAGAAATTGCCTGTATTCTCCTGTCCGCAGCTGCAGGTCCAGGATCCGCTCTCCTCCGGTTTCTTCTTTCCGCAGTTGGAGCAAAAGTTTCCGGTATTTCCTTCCTGTCCGCAGGAACAGGTCCATCCGGATAACGGTGCCATCTTCGCCGGACCGCCGGATGCCTGCTGTGCCTGGTCTGCCATAGCAGGATTTCCCTGCTGTCCCTGTCCGGCTGCCATGTTAAACAACCCCTGAGTGTTGAATCCGCCGTTCTGGGCTGCCATATTCATTCCCGCAAATGCCATCATCGGTCCTGTGGAGGTATTCTTTGCCGCGCTCTGCATCGACTCAGCCTGTGCGCTGACTAAATGCGCCGCCGCCATTCCCGGGTTTCTGAATGTGGCATTTCTCTGGAGTTCCTTGATCATCGCCTCATCTTCCTCAGAGGCCTTCACGGAGCTCACACCGATCTTGCTCACAGTAATTCCGTATACATCGTCCCAGCTGTCGGAGAGGATCTCGCGGAGCGCGTTCGCAAGCTCCACCGTATGACCCGGAAGCGCACTGTAGCGGACTCCCATCCCGGAGATTTTCGCGAAGGCCGGCTGCAGAGCTGTCAGAAGCTCGCTGCGGAGCTGGGAATCGATCTTATCTCTCGTGTAATCTTCCTCGATATTTCCACAGATGTTCTTATAGAAGAGGATCGGATCCACCATTCTGTAGGAATATTCGCCGTGGCAGCGGATCGCGATGTCCACGTCGAGGCCGATATTCTGGTCTACAACACGGAACGGGACTGCGTTCGCTGTGCCGTACTTGTTTCCGACGATCTCCTTCGTGTTGAAGAAGTAGACTCTCTGGTCCCTCGCCGTGTCGCCGCCCATGGTGAAACGCTTTCCAAACTGCTTAAAGCTGTCCCCGATGCTCTTTCCAAGGTTTCCGTAGAAAATACTCGGCTCTGCGGAGGTATCATAAACGAACTCACCGGCCTCCGCACATACCTCGACGATAGCGCCCTGGTCAACGATCATCATGCACTGTCCCTCGTTGACTGCGATGATGGAGCCGTTAGAGATCAGGTTGTCGCTGCCCTTTGTGTTATAGCTTCTCTTTGATTTCCGGTTCTCACCTTTCTTTACAAGAACGTCCGCCTCCATGGACGGGCAGTAAAAATACTCGCGCCACTGGTCTTCCAGCACACTCTTTAACGCGCCGGCACCAACTTTTAAAATACCCATATCCCGTTTCCTCCTTTTATCACTCACCGGTCGGATTCCTGGACAGCGGTTTTCGCCGCCTATACCCGCCGGTCCGGATTTTTTCCGAAAATTATCCGATCCTATGATCTTTCAAGAACCTGATCTCCGCTGCATACCCCGGAAGCTCATTCGGCGTCTCCAGGCAGAACGGCAGATTCCTCAGCGCCGGATGGTTGATCACCCGCACAATTGCCTCCGCGCCAATTTCACCTTCCCCGATCCGGGCGTGGCGGTCCTTCCCGGCTCCCCGGACATTCATGCTGTCATTTAAATGGACCGCTTTCAGGCGTTCAAGCCCCACAACACGGTCAAATTCCGCCAGCACTCCGTCGAGATCATTCACGATGTCATATCCGGCATCCCATACATGACAGGTATCCATACATACACCCATCTTATCAGAAAGTTCAACTCTGTCAAGAATTTCCCGAAGTTCCTCAAAACTTCTTCCGACCTCGCTGCCCTTTCCCGCCATGGTCTCCAGGAGCACCGTGGTGTGAAGCTCCGGCTTCAGGATCTCATTCAACATCTCCGCGATATAGGTGATTCCAACCTCCACACCCTGCTTCACATGGCTTCCCGGATGGAAATTGTAGAGGTTTCCGGGAACCGCCTCCATGCGCTCCAGGTCATCCGCCATGGTCCGCTTCGCGAAATCCCGGATTTTTTCATCCGCTGAGCAGCCGTTCAGTGTGTATGGCGCATGGGCCACCAGAGTCCCCAGCCCCAGCTCCTCTTTTAGTTTCAGGAACGCTGCGATGTCCTCATGGTCTAACGGCTTCGCGCTTCCGCCCCTGGGATTTCTTGTAAAAAACTGAAACGTCGTCGCGCCGATCTTTTCCGCGTCCTTTCCCATGGCAAGGAATCCCTTCGCCGAGGAAAGATGGCATCCGATATAAAACATTGTCTATGACCTCCGTCCTGTTCCTGTGGGCTTTCCAAAGGAACCTGTTTTTTTCGATCTCTCCGGCTTTAAGAAAAATACCGCTCCCCAGGTAAAAAGCACAGAGAGCACCGCCTGGATCACCAGACTGCAGAATACCCAGTGGTTTGTGATAAAATTTCCGCCGTTGTCACCGAGGAGATGTGTGATCGTAAAGTTTCCGCCGCCACCTGCCACCTGATTCTCCAAAAGCTCCGCGAACATGATTGCCGGATTCAGGAGAAGAAGGTATACCGACGCTCCGGAGCTCGCCTTCGGGATCGTCTCCCCGGAATTGAGCGCCATCGTGCTGATCTCTGTCTCGGAGATATTGAGGAGGAACACATTCAGCATGTATGTTCCAACGACAACAACTAACATGATCCCGTAAGTGATCACATTGGAGAATGTGGACCGCTTCATGAGGGAGGACGCGAAGATTCCGAGGCTTCCACAGTACAGCGCCCCCACCACATAGCTCACAAGAAGGATCATGAGATCCCCTGAGCTGATACTTCCATAGATAAAGGTCAGCATCAGGATCGGCAGACTCGATACCACTAAGATCATAAGCTGGGAGAATGCGGACATGAGCTTCCCGACAACGATCTCCACAGGACGGATCTTCGTGGTAAACATGAGTTCCAATGTGTGCCGCTCCCGCTCCCCGCTGATGCTGGCGGAGGTCAGAGCAGGCATGATAAACATCAGAAGCATAAATTCCAGCGCTGCCACAAAGGCGTAGAGCTGGAGAAAATTTTCATAGCGCACCGAGCCGCTGACCTTCACCTGGGCGATGCTCTGGTACATGTTTAAGAGTGCCACCACAGCCAGGATCCCGTTGAAGATCATGATGATGAGCGGAATCCGGAAGCTTCTCGAACGTACCAGCATTTCCCTCTTATAGACCGGATTATTCTTCACTCGTCATCACCACCTTTTCCATATCATGATCCGTGATCTGCATGAAGATGCTCTCAAGGTCACCAGGCTCTCTCCAGAATCCGCAGATTCCAATATTGTGGGCCACAAGTTTTGCAAGCAGCATCGCCTCAGCGTCTTTTCCGCCGTGGAATCCCACGACGATATCGTTTCCCTCCACCGTGATGGTCTGGACCTCCGGCTCCGTTCGGAGAAACTTCACCGCTTCCCAGACATTCTCCACAACCTGGATCCGGATCGGGTTAGAGTCATTCACCTTCTTTAAGATCTCCCCCATGTTTCCCGATAGGACGACCTTTCCGGCATCGATGATCCCGATATCCGTACACATCTGGGCCAGCTCTGAGAGGATGTGGGAGCTGACCACGATGGTTTTTCCCTCAGCGCAGAGTTCCTTTAAAAGCTCCTTAAACTCGATCCTGGCTCTCGGATCCATGCCGGACGTGGGCTCGTCTAAAACAAGGAGCTTCGGATCGTGGATCATGGCCCGCGCCAGGCAGAGTCTCTGTTTCATTCCCCTGGACAGGCTGTCCACAAAGAATTCCTCTTTTCCCGCGAGTTTTACCTGTTCCAGAAGCTTTGTGCACCGCTCTCTCGCCACAAGGCCGGAGAGTCCGTAGCAGGAGGCGAAAAAGTCCATGTATTCCCAGACTTTTAAGTTGTCGTAAAGTCCGAATTCATCCGGCACATAGCCGAACTCATTTTTCACCTGCCCGCTGTAGAGGAACGCGTCCTTTCCGCCGATCATGACGGTTCCCTCATCTGCTTTCAGGAGTCCCGTGATAATGCGGATCGCCGTGGTCTTTCCGGCTCCGTTCGGTCCGACAAAGCCATAGAGCGCCCCCTCCTCCACTTCCATATCAAGCCCGGAGAGAGCCTCAAAATTTCCGAATTTTTTTTTCAGTCCCTGTATCTTCAACATCAGCTTTCCCTCCCCGTCACCATCAGGAGTGGAAGTGTCTGGCTCACTCCGATTTCCGCATTGCTTCCGGCTGTGTAGCGGACCGTGATCTTTCCGTCGGCAGCGATATAATCTGCCAGCTCTTCCCTTGAGAAATCCTGTTTCCGGATATCCACCGGGTCATAGCTTCCTGTCTTTTCGTTGTAAAAACTCGTCTCCCCGGAGAATGGGCGGATATAGGAATACTGGTTGCCCTGGAAAAAGTCGTCGGACACCGGAAGAAATGAGAATTTCTCGATCACAATGTCCGTTCCCGGGTCATATTCCACCACCACCGGGTCTGTCCCGTAGAGGATCATGGAATTTCCATAATTTGCCCCTATACCGGAGGTCACGGATGGTTCCCGGATCTGACCGCAGCGGTAGACCTCGCCATCTGTTCCCATGGCGCAGTCGATCTTCTGGGTGTAGAAGGTCCTTCCGTCCCAGTTTTTTCCGAAGAGATCGTCGTTTCCCTCATAACCTTCCGGGAGGAACGCGCCGAAGCGCACCTCGCCATTGTAGGACGAGTAGTAACGATCCGTAAAGTATCCGCTGAGGTTGGATTTCTGGACATTTTTAATGTACTCCTCATCGGAGTCTTCCTGACGGTCCGGCGTTCCGGTCAGGGTGTCAGAAAGCATCCATGTCATGCCCAACGGCCATACCTTTAACGGCTCCCGGTTGAATTCCAGATACTGTCCCGGTTCCATGTTTCCAATGATCAGCACCTGGCCATAGAGATAGACTGCCGCGTTCTCAAGCGTCACAGGGAGCTTGTTCTCCACATGCCCCGTGATTGTCCCGTCCGACACAGCAAAGTCCGCCTCCACATTTCCAGCCCCCAGGTCTTTCTGCCGCTCCAGAAGGAAAAATCTGGAATCGAAGGCCTTGGACTTCCGACTCCAAAGCACGGTCTGGTCTGCCTCTTTCCGGATCCCGATGGATGCCTGGCGCTTTTTCGGGTAGTCTTCCAGCTGGTTCATGTCGTAGCGGGCGCTCCTCGTAAGGGGTGTGACCCTGTAATCCGTCGGAAGATCCACGGTAAATCCGCTGCTGTCCGGAGTCCGGACGTTTAAGAAGGTCATCTCCTCCGCGCTGTCCCCGGATGCGTCCAGGATCGTCGCTGTCGTGCAGAATTCACTGGTGAATCTCGTCTTAAAACCCATTCCCCAGATCACGACACAGGAGGCTGCGGAAAAAACAAGCACTGCAGTCCCGTAGTACCGGTTGATCCCACGCTTCTTTAAAAGAAGATACAGCCCGGGTCCCACGATCACCAGATATCCCACAACGATGATCCCGTAGACCGCAAGATTGGGGATCCGTTCCCCGTTTCCCCCGCTGACAAGATTGTAGGCGTTCCAGTAATCAGCATCGCCGCCCTGGGAATAATAATAGATCGTATTCAGTTCATCCTCGTTAAAGATCTCACTGAGAAAATACGACGCGAAGGACGGGTTCTTTTTCGCAAAGCCGGAGAGATCCGACAGGCTTACCCCGTAGACACCGATGGTCCCCTTTCCGTACTTCATGGTCTTAAGAAGCGGCGTTCCATCCGTCACCATCCGCTCTTTGGCCCCGGAGATCACAGGTTCCGTGTAGGTCACGCGGACTTCCGAGTCCTCAGGACTGTTTTTCGTGTATTCCGTTCCCATGCCGACCAAGAGAACCTCCGGATCCCTTAAGCTGACCTTCGGCTCTGCCTCTCCCAGGATATCCAGGGTCTTATCCCTGTCTCTTCCCGTTCCGATAAGCAGTGTTCCGCCATTTTCCACCCATGTGAGGACGGCTTCTTTCTGGACATCATTCAGTGTCCGGCAGTCATATCCGTTTATGAGGAGCACATTAAACATGGAAAATCCCCGGGAATCTTCCGGGAAGTCTTCCCCTGGGATCTCAACGACCCGTGTGGTGAGCATTCCATAATTCAGCCCAATCCCGTCAATCCATGAGAGACTTCCTGACTTGTTCTCCAGGACACCTGCAAACAGACGGTTTTCGTCCTTAGAAACGTCAAATTCCATGGAGGTCTCCCCCATGGTCTTCTTCTTCCCGTCTTTTAATGTCAGGTGGATCGTCCCGCTCTTCTGTCCTAAGGGGACATAGAACTCCATCGTCTTCGTCTCCGCCGGTCCCACCTCTACTTGGTACGAATACTCGTATTCCTCCGTGCCTTCATCGTTATCACTCTCCAAAGTAGAGACAGTAAGTGTGCCGGAAAACGGTGCCTCCGTCTGGCCGTAGATGCTGACCTTTATGGGCACAAAGCTTCCGGGCTTCGCATTTCTTCCGTAAACTGCCGTGATGTCCACCGCCACCGGCACAGAATTCTGCGAGCTGGACTCCATGTTTGTGCTGAAGCTGTCCTGGTCCTGGGCAAAGGCCGGGAATGCCCCCGCGGACAGGACCAGGGCCGCAAGACAGCCAAACAGCAACTGTTTCTTTTTATTTCTCATACATTCTTCCTATCATTGATCAACGGGTATCCCTGTTCAGTATTTTCGTTACAGTTCAGCCATGCGCTGGTTTGAATGAGAAAGTGTGTTGCAAGCTTGCTTGCATAAGCACTTTTTCATCCAAATCAGCATATGGTGGAACCACCAAGCTTCTTGTTTTCATGAATATGAAAACAAGAAGATGTAATGGCTGAACTGTAACGTATTTTCAGCCGCTTTTCTGCCGTCAGAGCAGGAACTATGCGTTTTTGCTGAACAGCTGTTATCTCTCTTTACTGGATCATACCAAAATTTTCTTTATTCACATCAAAATCCACCTTCAGCTTCACCGTGAACACCGTTCCGTTCAGGTCGCTGGCCACGGAGATCGTTCCGCCGTGCATGTCCACGATATTCTTTGCGATGGCAAGACCAAGACCCGTTCCGCCTGTCTTTGAGGACCTCGACTGCTCTACCCGGTAGAACTTGTTGAAGATCAACGGCAGTTCCTCCGCCGGGATCACATAGCCATAGTTCGTGACAGACACCGTGACGATATCGTCCTTCGCGAATACCTGGATCAGGACCTTCTTTCCCTCGGCACCGTACTTGATGGCGTTGTTGATCAGATTATCAAAAAGTCTCGCCAGAAGGTTTCCGTCCGCCGTGATGATCTGGGACGGGACATTGCTCTTGAGCTCATAAGTCAGGTCCTTGTCCGCGAAGCTCGGATAAAATTCCTCCAAAAGCTGCCCTAAGAGCTTTACGATATCCACCTTTCCAACATTCATGGATATCTTTCCGTAATTCATCTTCGTGAATCCGAACAGGTCCTCAATGAGTTTTTCCAGACGCTTTGCCTTCACATAGGCGATATCGATATACTTTTTCTGCATATCCAGGCTGATGGCCGGTCCGGAAGACAGGAGTTCCAGATAACCGATAATGGAAGTCAACGGTGTCCTTAAGTCGTGGGCCACGTTCGTGATCAGCTCATTCTTCGTCCGCTCCGACTCTCGTTCCTTATCCATGAGCTTCCGGATATCCGCTTCCATCCGGTTCAGGTTCGATGCCATGGCGGAGAACTCGTTGTCCCCCACCACCTCGATCTGGGTGTTTAAGTCGCCCTCGGAGATATTCTGGATCGCCACCGCGATCTTCCCTATATACTTCATATTTTTCTTCTCGATCATGAGAAACGCCAGCGCAAAGATCCCGATTCCAACGATCACATAGAGGATCGTGGTGATCGTACCCATCTTAAAGATCTGCAGGATCAACAGATTCGCGTATCTGGTCTGGTCCAGGTACGCCAGAAGGAAGTTCATATTCATGATGAGGAACGCGTCCACCAGACATGCGATCAGGGCACTGTAACAGATGTTCACCGCGATCTGCCTGTAAAAGCTTCTGCTCCAATCATTTTTCAATTTTGTATCCTACCCCCCAGACCGTTGTGATGATCTTATCCTGTCTCGTGTCCTCTTTCATTTTTCCGCGGAGTCTCCGGATATGTACCATGACGGTGTTGTTTGCCTCGTATACTTTCTCGTTCCATACCTTCTCAAAGATCTCGTCGGTGCTGAACACCCGGCCGGGATTCGATGCCAGAAGGTACAGGATATCGAACTCGATGGGCGTCAGCTTGATCTCCTCTCCGTAGACAACGACCTTGTGGTTATCTTTATTGATGGAGAGGCCACGGATCGAGATCTCGTTCTTTGCCGCTTTTCCGGTGCTGCTGTTAGGGTTTAACTGGGTGTAGCGGCGGAGCTGGGATTTCACGCGGGCCGTGAGCTCCAGCGGGTTGAACGGCTTTACCACATAATCGTCCGCGCCGGTTCCCAGACCCAGGATCTTGTCGAGATCCGTGGATTTTGCGCTCAGCATGATGATCGGAATGTTGTTGGTCTCGCGGATCTTCCTGCACATCTCAAGACCGTCCATTCCCGGCATCATAATGTCTAAGAGTACCAGATGGATCTCCTCCTGATCCAGGATCTCCAGCCCCTCTTTCGCGTTATTTGCCTTAAATACTTTATATCCATCGCTGACCAGATAGATCTCTACAAGGTCCGCGATCTCTTTTTCATCATCCACTACCAGGATATTGATCTGCTCCATGATTTTTCCTCCTTTTAGACTTATTCCTAATACCCCTATCGTATCATATTTCGACCTTTTTTTCCTTACTTTTTTCTGAAAACTAATGAGTAATTGTTACAATTTTTTCCGTTCTCTGGAAGGTTTCCGAAAAACAGCGAACTTTGCTCAATAAATGCCATGTCTCATGTATACGCGCATTTAGGCTCATTATCTGTGTATAAAAGAGGCAGCAGAACTACTCTAAAAAGAATATGTCCCACTGCCTCATTTTAGATTTCATGTAACTGTTCAGTAGGTCTGCGCACTTGCTGCGCTGACCGTAAGAAAACAATTCTGTTTTCTCCCAACAGTACTCTTACAGCCCTAACTCCTCAAACACGCCCTTCAGGATGATCTTCACAGAACCATCCTCCAGCACCTTGTGAAGTCCGCTGTATTTCAGAAGGTCGAAGTATCCCATGGATCCGCCCGCTGCGCAGAGCTTATAATAATCTGCCCAGGCTGCCTTCCGGTCTTCCTTCATCTTTGTGTAGAACTCAAAGGCGCCCATCTGTGCCATCGCGTAATCTACATAGTAGAACGGATACAGGAAGATATGCTGCTGTTTGATCCAGAATGCTCCACTCTCGAGGAACTCATTTCCTGCATAATTTCTCCAGGGCATGTAGATCTTCTCCAGACCGCTCCAGACTGCTCTCCGCTCCATTGTGGTCATTTCCGGATTTTCAAATACCTTATGCTGATATTCGTCTACGCAGAGCATATACGGGATCTTCATAAGAGCGTCTGCCAGATGCTCTTTGCGGTATTCCTCCGCCTTATCTCCAAAGAAATTCTCCATCCACGGATAAGTCCAGAGTTCCATGCTCATGGAATGGATCTCATTGATCTCACTGGTGGAATGACATAATTCCGGGGTCTTCTGGTATTTTGCCGCTGTAAATCCTGCAAACGCGTGACCGGCCTCATGGGTCAGAACATTGACATCTGCGTCGGTTCCGTTAAAGTTTGAAAAAATAAACGGTGCATGATACTGCGGAAGTATCGTACAGTATCCGCCGGCGCGTTTTCCGTGCTTGGAGTCCAGATCGAAAAGCTCGTACTCCATCATGAAATCAAAGAACTCTCCGCTCTCCTTGGAAAGCTCACGGTACATCTTCTGGGCTTCGCCGACAAGATATTCCTTATCTCCGATCGGAACCGGATTTCCGGACGGAGAAGCGATGGATTCGTCATAATAATAGAGTGTATCGATCCCAAGAGCTTCCTTCTGACGCTCGTACAGCTTTGCCGCTGCCGGAACCACGACCTCGCGGACCTGTTTCCGGAATACCTCCAGCTCCTTTTCCGTATAGTCAAAACGACGGCGGCGCAGATATCCCATCGGAATAAAGCTCTTAAATCCAAGCTTCTTTGCCATACCGGCACGGACCTTTACAAGACCGTCATAAACCTCCTCTAACGTCGGTGCAATTCCCTCATAGAGCTTTGCCCATGCCTCAAACGCCTCTTTTCTCTCCGCACGGTCTGTGCTCTGCATGATCTTTAAGAGTCCGTAGTTTCCGATCTGCTCTCCCTTAAATTCCACGGTAGCAGCTGCCTGCGTTTTCATAAAGCGGCTGACAAGCTCCGCCTCTTTCACCTGATCATTCACAATGGATTCGTCAGAAAGCTGTTTCTGGGCCTCCATGTTCTGGATCAGGATCGCGCCGAATTCTTTTTCCATCTCAGCCTTAAACGGAGATGCCACGATCACCTCGCCCATCTCTTTTTTCAGGATTTCATATTTCGGCATCTGGCTGTTGAAATATACCATCTCCGCCTCATAGAATTCATCTAAAAGATTGATCGTATTCCGAATATGGGCGACAGTCTTTGATGTCTCAAGCTCCGTGTCGGCTTCCACATAATCCATATAGGCATTCCGAAATTCCTCGTAGTTCTTTGCTTCCTTCAACACTGCGATATCCCCCGATACGCGCGCGAAGATTTTTTCCATGTCCGGACGGACATACTGAAGCTCTGCAAATTTTTTCATGATAAGTAACCCCTTTCCCCAAGTTTCTCATCCCGTTCCCTGCTGCCCGCAGGGGCGGGTGCCTAACTAAAGACTACCCCGTTCTTTTTTAAGAACTTCTTTACATTCTCATCCCACTCGTTCTCTAACGTCCTGTCCAAGGTAAACTGCTTCATGGACGTCCCCGTAACGCAGATCATCTCGTGGTTCTCATACTGGATATTGATGTAAAGCCCGCCGACCTGATCCGGATAGATTCCCGGGACTTTCCCGGCCACGAACCGGTCCCTGGCGGATGGAGGCATTTGAAATACAATGCGGAAGCTCTCCGGAAGCCGTTTTCCCTTGATTAAGGAGTAGCAGACCGGCTTTAAGGTCTTCCACGAAGAGTACTCTTCGATCCTGTTTTCTTCCAGTTCCTCTTCGGAAAAATAGCCCTGACGGACCTTTCCGTCGATCGTGAACTGGTTGTAGGTCACGATCTCCGCTTCCCGCACCAGAAATTTATCAAAGATCTCCCCGATGAAAAGCCCTGCCGTAAACGCTTTCTGCTCTTCGATCTTTAATGCAACCATTATTTACCTCCGCATGTTATTTCCCTGATTATGTCTGGAACTTTTCACCTGTTCCATATCTGTCCTGCTTAAAATAGTTACTGTTCACGCTTTGCGCAAACAGTAACTGATTTTGCCGATGCTTCGCATTCCGAATCGGCAAAATCCACTACCACCACTGTATTGTACGGAATTTTCAGTTCAGAAAATTCCTACCCGTGTACAGTAACTTAAAATATACTCTTATGTCATTACAGCTGTGCGGACCTGGTGAATATTTTTAAGCTGTTAACTGTCTGTACCTTTACATATTGTTTCAAATATCTCGAAAAAGTCCGCCGATGTCCTCTCTCCATCTGTTATCGAGAGATTCTTCCACAGGCTGTCATCCTTCGCGAGATGGACCTTCGCCGCGTACTCCGAGTAGGTCTCGTAAAACACCTCATTCCTCTTCTCCCGGACCATCTCTTCCTTCCGGACCTTTGTGGCAGCTTCATCGTAGTCGTTGACGCAGCGCAGGATATAATATTTTCCATCCGCCTCGATCACATCGCTGGTCTCCCCTGTGGCCAGGGCGTAAGCAGCCTTTTCGTAAGCCTCCGGTCTCAAGCCTCTGGAGATTTTCTTCTCGATCTCCTGATCCTCGGAGACCCCCTTTGCAACGGTCATAAAGTCGGTTCCTTCCATCTGGACTTTCTTTAACGCCTCATCCGCCTTGTCCTTATCGGAGAGCACGATCTCATCCACGGTGATGACCTTCGCCTCGCTGTCGCTGACTTCCAGGTTGACGCTGCCCGTCAGCGTCTCCACCAGTTTTTCGGTCTTCCAGTAGTCTTCATATAAAGATTCTACCACATCTTTGTCGATTTCGGAACTCTCCCCGGCGTTTTTCAGTTCTTTCATGTACTGAGCCGCTGCCTGTTTTGCCAGTTCCCGCTCTTTTCCGGAGAGCGTGACTTTTTCCTCGTCCGCCATGCGGCTCATGGTCTTTAATTCCTTTAAGAAATCATGGATCTGGGACAGCAATGTCTCCTCGAAGGTAGTTCCAGACTCGTCCACCACCGTATCCCAGATCTTGTCTGTATATAATTCTTCATAACGGAGCCGCTCCGTGGTGACGATCACCATGGTCTCGGCTTTCCCGTACTCTCTTTCACTTTTTCTGCCAGAAAGCAGCGTTTCCTTCACGCCGCATCCGCAGACGACTGCTGCCGCGAGGACGACCGCCGCAAGCGTCCGTCCCCATCGGTTCCATTTTCCCATATTTCTGTCTCCACTTCTACACAGCGCCAAGTTCTTTCAATTTCTGGTACACTAAATGCACCGGAAGTCCCATCACATTCGCGTAGGATCCCTTTAATCCCTCAATATATCTCGCAAAAAATCCCTGGACCGCATAAGATCCCGCCTTGTCCATGGGCTCCTCGGAATCCGCGTACTCACGGATCTCCGCCTCTGTCATCGTGGACACGTTCACGTCCGTCTCATCGTAGAAAGAAACAACGGTATCTTCCTCTCCCGCAGTTCCTTTTTTCACGATGCACACGCCCGTATAGACCTGATGGCTGCGTCCCGCGAGTCTTTTTATCATCTCATATGCCTCTTCATGGCTCTTCGGTTTTCCGAGGATCTTTCCATCTGCCGCAACGACCGTATCAGATCCTAAGACTACCGCGCCTTCCGGCATATCTTCCGCAACATCAACGGCTTTCTGCTCCGCAAGGCTCATAACTACCACCGAGGGCTCATCCGATGTGATCTTCTCCTCCACGTGGCTCACGATGATCTCCGGGACGATTCCGATCTGCAGAAGCAGTTCTTTCCGTCTTGGGGAACCGGATGCCAGGATGATTCTCTTCTTTTCCATCTTGTTTTTCTTTCCTTTATGTCTTTCCTGCACGGACAGTTTCATACTCAAACTATCGCATTTTTCTATTTTATAGAAGAAAGAGGCGGTCTGACATAAGATCCAGCCGCCTCATCCTGTCCTAATCACTGATTTTTCCAGTAATTAGAAGCTTAATTTTTCCTCAAAATAGCTCTTTAACTCTGCGATCGGGATACGAACCTGCTCCATGGTATCTCTGTCACGAACGGTTACAGCTCCGTCTGTCTCAGAATCAAAGTCATAGGTTACGCAGAATGGCGTACCGATCTCATCCTGTCTTCTATAACGTTTACCGATATTTCCTCTGTCATCGAACTCACAGTTATAGTACTTGGAAAGCTCTGCATATACCTTCTCTGCACCCTCGTTTAACTTCTTGGATAACGGAAGGATACCAACCTTCACCGGTGCGATCGCCGGATGGAAGTGCATAACGGTACGCACATCTCCGCCCTCTAATTCTTCTTCGTCGTATGCGGAGCAGAGGAATGCAAGTGTCACACGGTCTGCACCAAGAGACGGCTCGATTACATACGGAATGTATTTCTCATTTACTTCATCATCAAAGTAAGACATATCCTGACCGGATACATTCTGATGCTGCGTCAGGTCATAATCGGTTCTGTCTGCGATTCCCCAAAGCTCTCCCCAGCCGAACGGGAATAAGAACTCAAGGTCTGTGGTTGCCTTACTGTAGAAGCAAAGCTCTTCCGGAGAATGGTCGCGGGCGCGCATCTCGTCCGGCTTGATGCCGAGATCCTGCAGCCACTTGATACAGTACTGTTTCCAGTATGCGAACCAGTCAAGGTCTGTACCCGGTTTGCAGAAGAACTCTAACTCCATCTGCTCGAACTCTCTGGTACGGAATGTGAAGTTACCCGGTGTAATCTCGTTACGGAAGGACTTACCGATCTGTCCGATACCGAACGGAACTTTCTTTCTGGATGTTCTCTGTACGTTCTTGAAGTTTACGAAGATACCCTGTGCTGTCTCCGGTCTCAAGTAAACCGTGTTCTTTGCATCCTCGGTAACGCCCTGGAATGTCTTGAACATTAAGTTGAACTGACGGATATCAGTAAAGTCATGCTTTCCGCAGCTCGGACACGGGATCTGGTTATCATCGATATACTTCTTCATCTGCTCCTGGCTCCAGCCGTCGATCGGAGTCTCCGGCTCAACGCCTTTCTCTGCCATGTAGTCCTCGATGAGCTTGTCGGCACGGAAACGCTCTTTACATGCCTTACAGTCCATTAACGGATCGGAGAAACCGCCGATATGTCCGGATGCTACCCATGTCTGGGAGTTCATTAAGATCGCGCAGTCAACACCTACGTTGTACGGATTCTCCTGAACGAATTTCTTCCACCATGCGCGCTTTACGTTATTCTTAAGCTCTACACCCAGATTTCCGTAATCCCATGTGTTTGCAAGACCTCCGTAAATCTCGGAACCCGGATATACAAAGCCTCTGGATTTCGCAAGTGCTACAATTTTTTCCATTGTCTTTTCCATTGTGACTCTCCTCTTGATCTCTTTCTGTCCGTGCTGGTCTGCGCGGCAGAGTAATTCTTCTATTGTAACTGTCCAGCCCTTCAAACAGTGTTTTCTTACGGCCGGCGCAGGAAAACGCGCAGACCAGCTGAACAGTTTTTCACTATTTAAATATAATATAGGACGTCTCACCTTCCGGTGTCTCGGCCATACTTCCGTTAAGGGTCACACCCTCAGACACATACCGGACCTGTCCGTCTGTCTGGATCTTTGCGCTGCCCTTCACACATACCACATAGAGCTTTTTCTGTTTTGTTATATCCACAGCGGAGACCTCGGTATTCTCGTCTCCCGCCTTGTAGAACGTGGATCCGACGATATAGCCCTTTTCCACCCCATCCGGAACGGAAACGACATCCAGGCTCTCAATCCGGATCCCACTCTCAGTATCCGGATATTCCTCCGCGAAGCGAAGATATTCCTCCGCATCCGGAAATGTGATGAGAAGCTTTGCGGTTCCGTCTTTCACGGTGCATTCCGCGATCTCAGCCTTTTTTTCGCTGCTTCCGGACTGATTTCCACTCTCAAACACGCCCAGCATTTCTTCTGCGTAAGCTTTTAATTCATCAGCACTGTAGTAATCATTCTCGTAGGACTCCACATCCGCGCTTGTGACGGTGCCTTCCTTTGTGACATAAAGGCTGGACTCCGTCGGGGCAAATGCGGTCGTTCCGTTTCCTCCGCCGCAGCCATTTAAGGCAAGCGAAAGAAGGAGAATGGCTGCTGCCGTCTGTCCTTTTTTCATGAATTCCTCCTTATCCCTAAAAATCCGTAACGCTCCAGTACCTTCATCGTTACGCACGGATATTCCGGTATCTCCGACTGTACGAATAAGCCGCACAGATGTCCGCTATTTTTAAGGATTACCCTATTTATATACAAGAACATCCAAAATGTCAAGTGAATGGAAGGTTTTATCTACGAATCGCCGCTTATTTTCCGCTACGCACTTCGTAAATTCTTCCAGAACTTTCTCTGTGACCGTAAAGGTATAGAGCTTTTCCACCGGCGACGCAAGGACGTACTCCCATGTATAGATCGTGGAATCTTCCAGTCTTCCCAGAGGCTTTTCCATATACTCACCGTTGATCTCCATGAGTTTCAGTTCGAAGACTGCCCGCACAAGGCGATTGGGGATCGCGCTTTTCAAGAGCGCCCTGAGGGACTGATAGAGAAGCTTTAAGGTCTCCACTGCCTCCAGATTTTCTCTCCCGTAGTAGTCCGCAAACTCCAGAAAATAGGAGCCGTAACACGCCGCCTCCATATCCTCCGTGATCTCCCGGAAGTAGTTCTGTACATCCACAGAGACGAGAGAGTAGGCATCCCGGCCCTCATAGAGGGCAAACGTGCCGAATACAAAAGGCGCGGATGCCGCCATCAGCGTGCTTCCCGGTCTTCTTGCGCCTCTGGCGAAAGCCGTGATCTTTCCCCGTTCACAGGTCAGGATCACAAGTCTTCTGTCGTATTCGCCCGCCGGGGCGGATTTGATGACCATCCCGGTCAGAATCACCTGTTCTCTCATATCTTAAATGTCTTTCGAATTATAACCGTAGTTCTTCATGTAGAGCTCGGAATCTCTCCATTCCTTGCGGACCTTGACCCAGAGCTTTAAGTTGACCTTCGTGTCCATAAGGTTTTCGATCTCGATCCTGGCGGAGGTACCGATGCGTTTTAACATCTGGCCGCCTTTTCCGATGACGATTCCCTTATGGGACTCACGTTCGCAGATGATCGTCGCGTCGATATCAAACATGCCGTTATCGCGCTCTGTCATGCGCTCGATGGTGACTGCGATTCCGTGGGGGATCTCGTCAGACATCATGCGGAGTGCCTTCTCGCGGATCAACTCCGCGGCGATCTGGCGCATCGGCTGGTCCGTGACGGTGTCCTCATCGTAATACTGCGGTCCTTCCGGCAGATACTGGAAGATCGTGTGGATCAGGGTATCCGTGTTTGTCTTCTTCATCGCGGATACCGGGATCACCTCTTTAAAGTGGTACGCGTCCTTATAAGTCTCGATAGTCTTTAAGATGTCCTCTTTCTTCACCGTATCGATTTTGTTGATGACGAGGATCACCGGTGTCTTTACCGTCTGCAGCACCTTTAAGATATGCTGCTCACCGGAACCGATGTAGGTCCCCGGCTCCACGAGCCACAGGATCACATCCACCTCGCGGAGTGTGTGCTCCGCAACATTCACCATGTACTCACCGAGTTTGTTTTTTGCCTTGTGGATGCCCGGTGTATCGAGGAAGATAATCTGCCCGTGTTCATCTGTATACACAGTCTGGATCCTATTTCTCGTGGTCTGCGGTTTTTCCGATGTGATCGCGATCTTCTGTCCGATCAGGTGGTTCATCAGCGTGGACTTACCAACGTTCGGGCGTCCGATCAATGTCACAAAACCAGATTTATATCCCTTTTTCATGAAATCTCCTTAATTCTTTTATATGTATCTCTCCCATACCGAATTGCTCCCGCATCTACGCTTCGCTCCGGTCGGTGCTGGACATGTGCCACCGGCACATAGCACCTTCAAAAGCATTCGTAATCCGCTCATTTTTCTTCGAAAAATGGCTACTTACTCATGCTTTTGGCGGGCCAAAAGGTCAAAACTTCTCCTGCAGGCAAGCCTGCGTCGAAGTTCCGGCCTTTTTTCCCTTGGTATTATGCAAACAGCGGCTTGATCTCCTTAAATATCTCGCTGTCTGCCTTGATCTTATCCTCATTTCCGACCACGCATACCGCGCCAGTCTCAAGGATCGCCTTCGTGATCGGTGCAAGGGCGCGGATGTCTTCCACAGTCGCGTTTAAGATCTCCTCGCGCTCCTTCTTCAGCATCTCGTCCGTCACTCCGGAATACCATGCGGAGAGTCCGCGGCTTCCCTGTAAGGACGGAGTCAGCGGTGTGTCGATATCGCTGATGGTTCCGATGACATATTTTGTCATGGTGCGCTCATCCGCCTCGAAGTTCTCCAGATAAGCCGGAATGCCGAGATAGATATCATCGCTCTTCTTCACTTCCGGATCGCGATAAGAGACAAAATATCCCTCGCCGGAACGTCCAATGCCGCTCATACAGCCGTAAGCGCCGCCCTTCACGCGGATGTTGATCCAGAGGTAATCGTAGCTCAGCATCACCTTCAGGATCCGAAGCGCGCCTGTGTAGGAATATCCGCTTCCCGCGAAGGTTCCACAGTGTGCCACATAGTTGACCTTTGAGGAGGAAGTAAATCCCTCGTTTAAATTCTCCTTCGGTGCCGTAAACGGATAGATTTTTCCGCTGCCCGCCGGAAGCTTCTCAGAGAGCTTCTTCATCGCATTCCCGAGGTAAGAGAATCCCTCGTCGTCCGCCGTGTAGCTGACGGTCATGTTCTCCCTTGTAAAAAGAGCTTCCATCACACGCTTCAGACCTGCGATGATCTCGCTCTTCTTCTCGTCAAAGTTCTTCGCACAGTCCTCCAGGAACTTAAAGTATCCAATCCCGCCTGTCATATCGTTATAGTAGGAGGTGTCAGAGAAGTAGGATGTGGCTCTCGCGACTGCCGCCGTGTGGCCAGATCCCATGAGTTTCATCTGGGACTTTGATTTTCCCTCGCTTAGGATCTCGTTTAACCGCTTCTCATCATCGAGAACAGAGCGGTTAAGGATCTCCTCCAGGATCTCGAAGCCGAAGTCAAGCTTCTCGTAGAGCACTCTCGCGCTGCAGACAAAGACACCTGTGAAGCTTCCTGCCTTTGTGAGATCCGGGTAAGATGTCACGGAGAAGGAAATTCCACCGCTGTTTAAAAAGATCTCGCTGCTTAAATCGCTGTAGCTGTAATTTTTCGTATCCACATATCCAAGGACAGATTTTAAGAGTCCGAGATACGGCAGGTCCTCCATCGGAATCCGGTCCGTGTTGAAGAGGACCTTCAGATAACCGATCCCTGACGTGAACATGTTGTGGCGGACCACTGTGATGCCGTCCAGCTTCGTCTCCTCGAAGATCAGCTTCGCCGGTTCCCTTCCGATCTCCTCTCTCGTGAGCATCGGGATCTTCTCGAGATCCTCCTTCGGTGACGGGGTATCCTGGTATTCCTTTAATTCCTTCGTCTGGCGTACCAGAGTCTCGATCTCCTCTTTAGAGAGACTGTCCTTATATTCTTTTAACTTTTTCGCCGTCTGCTCCTCGATCCGTGCGGCGAGGTTCTTCTTCGGGCTCGCGATCACAACAGCCTCGTACGGGTTGTCAAGAAGGTATGTCCTGATCAGTCCCTCAAAATATCCGCTGTCCGCGCCTTTCTTCAACGCCGCGAAGGTGTCCTCATACTCTAAGTGCATCATCGGATCGCCGCCGTAGAGCCAGCTGTCCAGGCACTGGAGACCGTACATGAGTCCCTTCGGCGTGGAGCCATAATCCGCCTCGCGGTACTGGAATTCATAGTTGTTGATTCCGGCTTTCAGGCACTTTTTGTCGATGCCGCCGTCCGCGAGCTTCTTTAACTCCGCCTTTACGATCTTTACGAACTCGTCCTTCTGCTCTCTCTCCGCGTTCTTCGCGATCACGGAGAAATACGGCTGTAAGATCCCATACTCGTAGCCGCCCATGATGTCATCGCCAATCCCGGCATCCAGAAGCGCTTTCTTAAGCGGCGCGCCTGGGGCATCTAAGAGCACATACTCCAGGATCTGGAATGCCACGTACTCCTTCTGGGAGAGTTCATTTCCCGCCTGGGTATTGATGGAAAGGTAGGTCGCGTGGTCAAGGCTCTCGGACTCGGATACGGAGTAGAAGATCTCCCTCTCGATGGGTTCCTTGAATTTCTTCTGGATCTGGATCTCAGAATCGATCTCTTTTCTGTCGTACTTTCCGAGGTACTCCTCATCCAGCCATCTTAATTTCTCCGTCATGTCCATATCGCCGTAGAGATAGATATAGCTGTTGGACGGATGATAATATTTATGATAGAACGCGAGGTAATCCTCGTAGTTCAGCTTTACAATGTCTTCCGGATCTCCGCCGGACTCCACGCCGTAGCAGGTATCCGGGAACATTGCCGTATGGATATAGCTGTCCAGGACACTCTCCGGGGAGGAGAACACGCCCTTCATCTCGTTGTATACAACGCCGTTGTAGGTGAGCTCGCCTTCCGGCTCTTCCAGCTCGTAGTGCCAGCCTTCCTGCATGAAGATTTTCTTCTCTTTTCCGATATTCGGGTGGAAGACCGCGTCCATGTAAACGTCCATGAGGTTCTGGAAATCAGTGTCGTTGCAGCTTGCGATCGGATAAACGGTCTTATCCGGGTAAGTCATGGCGTTTAAAAAGGTGTTTAAGGATCCCTTGACGAGCTCCACAAATGGATCCTTCACCGGGAATTTATCAGATCCGCAGAGCACGGTATGCTCGATGATATGCGGAACGCCGGTGCTGTCTGACGGCGGCGTCCGGAAACCGATGCAGAATACTTTATTATTGTCCTCGTTGCTCATGAGGAAAATATTTGCGCCTGTTTTTTTATGCTCTAAGATCATACCGTCGGAATTCAGTTCCGGGATATGTTTTACCTGCCGAAGCCGGTACGCGTCAAGGGCTTTGACTGATTCAATCTGGCTCTCCATATCTGAATGTCCTTTCTGTTGTGCTTTAGGCTATAGTTGTAACCGGATCGCTCCGCACTTCGTGCTTCCACGTCTGCGCTCCGCTCCGGTCGGTGCTGATCATGTGCCACCGGCACATAGCACCCTCAAAAACATTCGTAATCCGCTCATTTTTTCTGCGAAAAAATGGCTGCTTACTCATGTTTTTGGCGGGTCTCAAGGTCATGCCCTCTCCTGCAGGCAAGCTTGCGTCGGATTCCTGACCTTGATGCCCTTATTTACATATTTCCCACAAATTTATCTTTTAATATCGCAAAACACTCTCTGACACAAAAATGTGCAAAAAGCACCGGATCCGACTTCGCGGAAATTCCGCTGACATTCGGGATTCCGACGTGTCTTGCGATTCCTTTTGCCCGGAGTTCGTGGAAATTGCTGGTGAGGATGCCCACGCGGATCGTGATTTCCTCATCCGGCGGAAGAAGGTAACCGTATTCCGCCATGGCCGCGCGCAGCGTTGCCCGGCGGAGACGTTCTCTTTCCGTAATCAGAATCTTACTGTATACCATATTTTCGTAAGTGCTGCGGGACGATTCCTCTAAGAGGAGCTGGTAATCCGGCACCCCACGGCTCTTCATATATCGGTACATAGCGGATGCCTCTGTCACATCCTCATCATCGCCCTGTCCGCCGGAAAGAACGAACACCGTGTTCGGATGATAGGCCGCGTACTCCACCGCCTTATCCAGGCGCCGCTCCAGGGTGCGGCTGATCTTGTTTCCGCGCACCTGGGCGCCGAGGACGATCACGTAGTTCACACTCTCCTTCTGGAAGGAGATAGCGCTGAAACCCATCATGAGTTCCACCACGACAAAAATAAAGGCGATGGCTGAAAAAAACGTGATCACCGCCACTTCCAGCTGCACCGGAATCTTGTCGCGGAATCTCGGGTAAAACTTCATCACCGCGGCCGCGGCAAAAAATCCCAGCGCCAGTATGATCCAGATCGCCGAGAACGAAGTTCCCGCGCCGGAGTAGATCACGATCACGCCGTAATAAATGAGGCATAATATTCCAAGGATGCCAAAAACTACCGCCACAATTATGCCTCCTTTCCAGTCTTTCACATTATTATCTGCAATTCTGTCAACTCTGAAAATGTTTCCCTCCAGCCCCGCAGGATCCCAGCCAGCTCTGCGTGCTGTGAACATTTCTACTCAGGGAATCGCCACCCGGTAATCTCTTACTCTGCCTCTTTCTTACGCAGAATATCGTACTGCTCCACTTCCCCGTCCAGGTCGATATAGAGGACCTGTTTCGGATGCGGTGCACTCTCCTGGCTCTCGCCCTCCTCGGTGTAGATGCCGCGGACAAGGGCGGAAATATTTCTTCCGTCCGGTTTCATGATCTCGATGGTCTCACCGACGGAGAACTTATTCTTCTGCTCGATCTTCGCGAATCCTCTCGCATCGCGCTCTTCCGCAGTTCCGAGATAGATATAGTTCTTTACATACGTGTTGCTGTCGTAGATCTGGGTCTCGGACGTCGGTTTTCCAAAGTAAAAACCTGTGGTAAACTCACGGTAAGTGCACTTTCCGATCTCTTCCTTGTACCACTCCATGTTCGCTTTATATTTCTCCGGATTCTCCAGATAGTCATCGATGGCTTTGCGGTAGGTCCTGGCAACTGTCGCCACATAAAGCGCCGTCTTCATGCGGCCTTCGATCTTAAAACTGTCGATTCCGGCGTCGATCATCTCCGGCACATGCTCGATCATGCAGAGATCCTTGGAGTTGAAAATATAGGTTCCTCGCTCATTCTCGTATACCGGCATATACTCGCCCGGTCTCGTCTCCTCCACAACGGAGTATTTCCAGCGGCACGGATGGGTACAGGCACCCTGGTTCGCGTCGCGGCCCGTAAAGAAGTTGCTGAGCAGGCATCTTCCGGAGTAGGAAATGCACATCGCGCCGTGGATGAAGCTCTCGATCTCCATGTCCTCCGGGATATGCTCCCGGATCTCCTTGATCTCCTTTAAAGATAACTCTCTGGCGGAAACCACACGCTTTGCGCCGAGCTCATGCCAGAAGAGATATGTTCCATAGTTTGTATTGTTCGCCTGGGTGCTGATATGGATCTCCATATCCGGGAGTACCCGCTTTGCGATGGTGAAAACACCCGGGTCTGAGATAATGAGAGCGTCCGGACGGATCGTCTTTAACTCCTCAAAATACTCCTCAACACCTGCAAGGTCGTCGTTGTGCGCGAGAATATTCGCTGTGATATACACCTTTACGCCGTGGTCATGGGCAAATTTGATGCCCTCCATGATCTCTTCGTTCGTAAAGTTTTTCGCCTTGGCGCGGAGGCCGAATGCCTCACCGCCGAGATATACAGCATCAGCGCCGTAGATAACAGCTGTCTTTAAGACATCAAGGCTTCCTGCCGGAATCAGAAGTTCTGTTTTTCTCATAATTCATCCTTTCCAAATGTTCAACCGGTCTGCAGACCCGCTGCGCTGACCGCATGAAACAAGTCCGCCTCTATTTTGCCGGACCGCTTCCTTTTTTCACACTGAGCGCGACCCCGTCGCCCACCGGCAGGATCGAAGTCTCGAATTCATCCATATGTTTTAACGTATATAAATACTCCCGCATCCGCTCGTGGATCGTCCGGTCACGGCGCTCCACCGCGTAACGCGATTCCATGATCGTTCCGTCCTGGAGGACATTGTCAGACATTAAAAGTCCGCCATCCCGCAGAAGGCGCAGGATATCCGGCAGCCAGTTGATGTACTGGCCCTTTGCCGCGTCCATGAAGATAAAATCAAAGGAGCCGGAAAGACCCGCAAGGATTTCCCCGGCATCGCCCTCCAGCAGCGTGATTTTTTCTTCCATCCCAGCAAGGCGGAAGTTTTCCTTCGCCTCCGGGATCCTCTTTTCATATTTTTCAATGGTCGTGATCCGGCACTCTTTTGGCATCACCGATGCCATCAAAAGTGCCGAGTATCCGACCGCAGTTCCAACTTCAAGGATCCGGTTCGGAGCCACCAGCGTCACCATCGTCTTTAAGAGCGATGCTGTCTCCCTGCGGATGATCGGAACCCTGTTCTTCACAGCATTCTCAGCGATCGTCTCAATAAGCGGTCCGTCTCCCTGGGCCAGGGAATTTATATAAGTCGTAAGTCTGTTTTCCGTGATCATGATTTTGTGTCTTCCTTCGCGGTATCGTCCGGATTTTCCTTTAAAATATTGATCAGCTCCTTGGAATCCTTCGAGGTGTTTAACTCGTAGGTTCCCGCGTTCACTTCATATCCATAGCATTTTGCCTGGATCGTAAATGTGCGGGCATCGCGGATCAGACCGGCTTTCTTTAAGATCTTTCCGACCTCTTCCACCGACTCATCCCCGTCCAGTTTGATACTCTTTTCTGTTCCAGGCTCTGCTTCCATTGCCGGCGCGTAGAAGATCCCATGTCCGAAGGAGTAGGCGCTTCTCGCCCCCGTAACAATGAGTACCGCAGCGAGACCGTACAGGATGATCCTTCCGGATGCGCTGATGACAAACAGGCTGATTTTGTTGATTTCTCTCGTTATCTTGCTCATATCATTTCCCTTGCAGGTAGCTCCGCCGTGTATCTTCTTGTTTTCATGTGCATGAAAACAAGAAGTCGGGGGCGTTCCCCCCTATACTGAGCTGTGCCAAAAATTGCTTATGCAAGCAAGCTTGCAACACAATTTTCAGCCCAGCTCGGTGCACGGCTAACTGGGTTCATTTAAACTTCCATGATGATCGGAAGGATCATCGGGTTTCTCTTGATTCGTTTCCATAAGAAGTCGCTTAAGCTGTCACGGATGATGTTCTTGATCTTGCCCCAATCAGACACGTGACGCTCTAAGCAGTCTGCCACAGCCTGATCCACGATTGCCTGAGCCTCTTCCATCAGATCCTCGGATTCACGCACATAGACAAATCCTCGGGATACGATATCCGGTCCGGAGAGCAGCATATTGGAATGCTTCTCCAGCGTCAGGACAACGATGATGATGCCGTTCTGGGCAAGATTCTGACGATCGCGGAGTACAATGTTTCCGACATCTCCGACGCCGAGTCCGTCAACGAGAACACCGCCGGACTGTACATGATCGATGACGTCCGCTCCGCTCTCACCGATCTCAAGCACGTCTCCTGTGTGGAGCATCACAACATTCTCCTTCGGGATTCCAAGAGAGATCGCAAGCTCCTTCTGTGCCATTCTGTGGCGGTATTCGCCGTGGATCGGGATCGCAAATTTCGGGCGTACTAACGCGTAGATCAGCTTGATCTCCTCCTGGCAGGCGTGTCCGGATACATGGGTATCCTGAGAGATGACCTTCGCGCCCTTCATAGAGAGCTCGTTGATCACTCTGGAAACAGCCTTCTCATTTCCCGGAATCGGTGTGGAGCTTAAAACGACCACATCGCGCGGAGTGATGGAGACCTTTCGGTGCATGGAGGATGCCATTCTGGAAAGGGCTGCCATGGACTCACCCTGGCTTCCTGTTGTAATGAGGACGGTATCCTCCTCCTTATAATTCTTTAACTGTTCAATATCCACGAGCGTTCCATCCGGGATATTGATATATCCGAGCTCCTGGGCAGTTCCGATGACGTTGACCATGCTGCGGCCTTCCACAACGACTTTTCTGCCGTACTTGCATGCGGAGTTGATGACCTGCTGGACACGGTCCACGTTGGAAGCGAATGTCGCAACAATGATACGGTTCTGCTGATGCTCCGCAAAGATCGCATCAAAGGTCTTTCCGACGGTTCTCTCGGACATGGTAAATCCAGGACGAATCGCGTTTGTGGAGTCGCAGAGAAGGGCAAGAACACCTTTCTTTCCGAGCTCTGCCAATCTCTGGAGGTCTGTCACATCGCCGAATACCGGAGTGTAGTCGATCTTGAAATCACCGGTATTTAAGATGATTCCCGCAGGTGTGAATACCGCAAGGGCAGCCGCGTCCTCAATGGAGTGGTTCATCTTGATAAATTCTACGCGGAAACAGCCGAGATTGATGGACTGTCCGTGCTTTACGACCTTGCGCTTTACGCTGCGCAGCATGTTGTTCTCTTCGAGTTTATGGTCAATTAAGCCCATGGTCAGCTTTGTCGCATAGACCGGCGCGTTCACCATTTTTAACACGTACGGAAGCGCTCCGATATGGTCCTCATGACCGTGGGTAATAACGAATCCTTTTACTTTCTCATAATTATCTTTTAGATAGGTCACATCCGGAATGACAAGATCGATTCCAAGCATGTCATCACTGGGGAATGCAAGTCCGCAGTCCATAATGATGATGCTGTCGCCGTACTCGATGGCTGTCATGTTCATTCCGATCTGTTCCAGTCCCCCGAGAGGGATAATTTTGACTTTGCAGTCTGCTGTATCATTCTTCACGTTCTTCACGATTCATAACCTCTTTCTTATTTTCATTCTTCGTCCTGCATTCACTGCAAAGTCCATAGAGCTTTACCTCGTGGTTTGTCACGAGAAAGCCCAGTTTCTCCATAACCTCCTCTTCCAGACTGTCCAAAAGGTCTGATTCCAGGGAATACACCTTTCCGCAGCCGGTACAGATGGCATGGTGGTGGCGGTGTCCCGACGCGCTTTCTTCACCGTTCAGCTCATACCGGGTAAAACCGTCATCAAATGTGACTTTGTCGATTACATGCAGGTCTAAAAGGACCTGTACGGTCCTGTATATCGTAGCCAGTCCGATCTCCGGGCTGTTTACTTTCGCTAAATCATAAATTTCTTCCGCAGTCAGATGTTCCGCTGGATGGGACGCAATAATATCAAGTACCATCATACGCTGATTTGTTACTTTGAGTCCTGCCTTGCGCAGCAGTCCTTTTACCGTTTCGTCGTTCATTTTCATTGTCCCCCAACATCTGTCCTCCGAAAACCTTCCTGCTGCCAGCGTTCTGCGCAGACAGCAACCGGTCCTGCATTCGATCAGTTTCTTTTCCAAGCACCAGGCCCCGCCTATTTCCCGTCATCCAGACGGGCAAGTTTCCTGACTGTCAATACGATTGTTTGTCTGTATCTGTGTATTGAATGTTTGTTTTCTGCTTTTTGTACGTGCTCTACTGTTTCTCGAGATCCACGTCGTCAAGAAGCTCCGCGAAGATCTTCATGAGACCTTCCAGCTCGTCCTCATCTTCCACGAACTCATAGAGAGCATCAGACTCGTCTGCGCCGGACATATCCTTTAAGATATAGCAGTCGCCTTCCTCGTCGTCATCTTCCGCGTCTGTGACAAGAAGATAGTTTGCCCCGTTTAATTTTGTCTCCTCCACAACATAGAATTCCAGTGTCTGGTCATCGTCGACCAATGTGATTTTTCTCTCTTCCATACATATTCTCCTGTCTCTGAAAAATGTGTAACTTTTCAAGACCTTCACTTACAGAACCTTCCACCGGCAGCTTCTTCCGGATGCACGGCAGCGGTTACATGTACAGTAACGAAAAGTTCTCAGGTATCGTTTCGTATTATTCTTTTTCCTTCGTTTTCAGGCAGTCCAGATAACCCTGTAAGATCAGCCCCGCAGCGACTTTATCGATCACTGCTTTTCTGTTCTCGCGGCGCACTCCGCTCTCCATCAGGATCTGTTCCGCAGCAACGGTCGTGAGACGTTCATCCCAGTAATGCACCGGAAGTCCGGTACGGCGCTCCAGCATTTCTCCGAAAGCTTTCGTCTTTTCGACGCGCTCTCCTTCTGTATTGTTCATATTTTTCGGAAGTCCCAGCACGATCTCCGTGATCTCGTACTCCGCGATCAGCTCCTCGATCCGGGCACATGTCTTGCGCAGTTTATTCTCGTCCTTGCGCTCGATGGTCTCGACACCCTGTGCCGTCAGAAGAAGTCCGTCGCTGACTGCGACTCCCACGGTCTTTGAACCGAAATCCAGTCCGAGTATTCTCATAACGTATATTATCCTATCTGTTTTTCCTCATAGCAAAACCAGCCGGTGATTCCCGGCTGTCTGCATATTCTTTCTTATCTTTCCCGGAAACTAGCGGAGTCTCGTATCGATATAATTCTCCATCAGTTCTTCCAGGATCTCATCACGTTCCACCTTCATGATCAGGCTTCTTGCGCTCTTGTAGCTTGTAATATAGGTCGGATCACCAGACATGATATAGCCGACGATCTGGTTGATCGGGTTGTATCCCTTTTCCGTGAGCGCCTCGTAAACCTCACGGAGGACCTCACCAACCTCCAGTTTTTTATCTTCCTGTACCGCTTTAAAATATTGTGTATTACTGATATCGCCCATAAATATCCCCACGTCCTTCGACGGCTGTCCCGCGCTTTTCGCGCAAAGCCACTCCTTTTGTTGCTATCCTTATTCTACTCTACTTTCATATTTTGTGCAATATAAAACTTACTCGCCCAATTTAACGCTGTTTTTCATTTTCAGCCAGAAAAATCGGGACTTCCAACACTGTTTCACGGCATTTTGGGTGCCAAAAATACTTATTTTTCGTTCAGAAGCAGAATCTCCTCTGTCAGAAAATCTCCAAGAATGCCCGAAACGAACGTATTTTTCAGCGCTTTCGGATCACGTCCGTCGAGACGGATCGCTGCCTTTACATATTCCTTTGTATACCCGGTCATGTAGATCTCGTCATTGATGGTCACCGGTTCCTCCAGAAGGATCTCCTGTTCTGTTCCCGCGAAGGAACTTCTGTACTCCCCGGACATCTTCTTCTCGAGTTTTAAGAGAACGGCGCTGCGCTCTTTCTTCACCGGCTCCGGCACCTGGTCAGGCATCCGGTCCGCGCGGGTTCCGGCACGTCTGGAATACGGGAACACATGCATCTCGTAGAAGTGAACTTTTTCGAGGAATCTCCTTGTTGTCTCAAAGTCCGCATCCGTCTCTGCCGGAAATCCGACGATAACATCCGTCGTGATCGCCGGATTCCTGAAGTGTTTTCTTAAGATCTCACAGCGGTCCGCATATTCCTTGCAGGTGTAATGGCGGTTCATGCGCTTCAGGGTATCGTCGCATCCGCTCTGCAGGGACAGGTGGAAATGCGGACAGATCTTCGGAAGCCTGGAAAGCTCCGACGCGAACTCTTCTGTGATGACACGGGGCTCTAAGGAACCAAAACGGATCCGCTCGATTCCGTCGATCTCATGAAGTCTCTTAATCAGTGTCAGAAAGTCGATTCCCTCATCCTTGAAATCGATGCCGTAGGAGGTCAGGTGGATTCCGGTGAGAACGATCTCCTTGTAACCTTCCTCTGCCAGGATCTTTACTTCCTCCTCCACATCCTCCGGCCGGCGGCTTCTGACGCGGCCTCTCGTATACGGAATGATGCAGTAGCTGCAGAACTGGTTGCAGCCGTCCTGAACCTTGATGAAGGCGCGGGTGTGCTCCGCCTGTTTGTTGATGTGAAGTTTCTCGTACTCGTTGGATCCCGCAAGGTCCGTGATGGACTCCCGGATCTCTTTTCCGGCAAACCATGCCTCCAGAAGCGGGACAAGGTCCGCCTTGCGGTTGTTTCCGATGATCAGATCAACAGCGGCATCCTCTCTCAGTTTGTCCGCCGCCGCCTGGACATAGCATCCTGCCGCAACTACCACCGCGTCCGGATTCTTCGCCTTCGCGCGGTGCAGCATCTGGCGGGATTTTTTATCTGCAACATTTGTCACGGAACAGGTGTTGATGACATAGACATCCGCTTTCTCCTCAAAGCTCACGATCTCATAGCCTGCAGCCTCCAGAAGCTGTTCCATGGCCTCCGTTTCGTATGCATTTACTTTGCAGCCAAGATTATGCAGCGCTGCTTTTCTCATATTCAATCTCCTTGTAATTACTGGGGTGATTTCTCTGCCATGCCATGTTTCCGTCCTCAAAATTTCAGAATCATATCATGTGCAAAGCTTGTTTTTTATTCAAGATACCTCTTGACTTTTCATGCATGTCCATTTAGTATGAAGATAGGTTTTTTTATTACCAGAATCAAAAAATATTCGAATATTGGGAGGAACACTGACATGAAAACCGTTAAAATTTCTTTAAACTCCATCGATAAAGTGAAATCTTTTGTAAATGACCTTACCAAGTTTGATACCGATTTCGACCTTGTTTCCGGCAGATACGTCATCGACGCAAAATCCATCATGGGTATCTTCAGTCTGGACCTTTCCAAGCCGATCGATTTAAATATCCACGATGGCGGAAATACAGAAGAGATCCTTACTGTACTTGCTCCGTATATCATTGAAGCATAAGAAAGTGTTTTTAAAAACTGCCGGAAACTAAATTCCGGCAGTTTTTTACGCGTGCAACGAGCCAAAGTCCATGCTTGCATGAGACCTTGGCGACTGCCGCGATAACTTGAGAAGCTCGCAAAGCGTGCTTCTCATAGTTTCCTTTTCCGCCAGTTTTTTCCGCACCGCATAACATCATTTTCCATGCTGCGGCACATTTCAGTCCAACTGGGAATCCCAAACCGCATTTTAGATGCAGCGGATCACTTCTCTCGTCTCCAGTGCTGTCTTCATCAGCTCGTCGATCTTCTCATCCAGCTTTTTCTCGGAATTTTTGATCTTCTTTAAGCTCGGCTTTGTGACCGGATGCTTTGCGACGAAGATCGTGCAGCAGTCCTCGTACGGAAGAACCGATGTCTCATAAGTACCGATTTTTAAAGAGATATCCACGATATCCTGCTTGTCGAAGGCAATGAGCGGTCTCATAACCGGGAGCTCGCATACTTCGTTTGTGACAGCTAAGGACTGCATCGTCTGAGATGCGACCTGACCGATGCTCTCGCCGGTGACAAGTGCCAGACAATCATTCTCCTTCGCGATCGTCTCTGCGATCTTCATCATATAGCGGCGCATGATGATCGTAAGCTCGTCATGCGGGCACTGATCGTAGATGTAGAGCTGGATATCGGTAAAGTTGATGATATTCAAGCGGATCGGTCCCGTGTATTTCGCAACAAGCTTCGCGAGATCAACGACCTTCTGTTTTGCGCGCTCGCTCGTATACGGCGGCGCATGGAAATAGGTCGCATCGATGGTCACGCCGCGCTTTGCGATCATCCAGCCTGCAACCGGGCTGTCGATTCCGCCGGATAATAACAACATGGCACGTCCCGCTGTTCCGATCGGCATTCCGCCCGGTCCCGGGATCGTCTCGGAGAAGATATTGATCTTGTGGCGTACTTCCACACGGAGCAGCACATCCGGTGTGTGGACATTGACCTTTGTCTCCGGGAATGCGTTTAAGATCACCTCGCCGAGGTCACGGTTGATCTGGTCGGAAACTACCGGATACTGCTTGTTGGCGCGTCTCGCAACGACCTTAAAGGTAAAGTTCTTATTCTCATAGGCATCGTCAATATATTTTACGACCTGTGCCTTCAGGTCCTCATAACCGTTGTCTTCGATCTGAACCATCGGGCAGATCCCGACGATACCGAATACATGCTGAAGAGCATCGATCACCTCATCGTAATCGAAGTCTTCTGCTGCCTCCGCGTAGATTCTTCCCGCCTCTTTTGTGACGGAGAAATTGCCTTCCAGATTCTTTAAACGGTGATGGATCTGTTTTACAAGGGCATCCTCAAAGAGGTAACGGTTTTTTCCCTTTACGCCGATCTCTGCGTATTTGATTAAAAATGATCTGTATTTCACGGAATATCCTCCATAGGATCCTGAACTTTTTGCGATCGGCATTTTCCCGCCGTCCGCCGCTGTTTCAGGATATTTTTCTTAGTGACTGACCGGGAATTCTTCGTTTTCCCGCCAAGTGTTGTATATGATCTTTATGCTCTCCGATATCTTCTGAGCATCGGCACAAGTTCATTCAGTACTTCCAGACAGTAATCCACTTCCTCCTCAGTATTAAATGCACCGAAGGAGAAGCGAAGCGTGGAATCCAGCAGGGAATCCTTCACGCCGATCCCTTTTAAGGTTCCTGACACACCCGGATGATTGGAGGAGCATGCGGAGCCGGAAGAAACATAGATTCCCTTATCTTCCAGCGCATGGAGCAGTACCTCTGCCCTCACGCCCTCAAATCCTGCCGCAACGATCTGCGGAGCGCTGTCCCGGCCGGTAAGACCATGGACTGTAACGCCGTCCATCGCCTGAAGACCTTTTACCATGCGGTCCTTGATCGCATAGAGCTTATCGATCTTTGCATCATGATCTGTATAAACCATCTTTGCTGCAAGTCCGAGACCTGCGCATCCCGGAACATTCTCGGTGCCGGAGCGCATGCCTTTCTGCTGTCCGCCGCCGTAGATGATCGGTTTGATCTTTACCTTCTCATCAATATACAGGAAGCCGGTTCCCTTCGGGCCGTGGATCTTATGTCCGCTGGCTGATAAGAGGTCGATGCCCTGTTTTTTCGGACGGATCACATATTTTCCGTAAGCCTGGATCGCGTCCACATGGAAGTAGGCGGACGGCTTTTTCTCCTTGATGATCTTCGCGATCTCCTCGATTGGTTCTACCGCTCCGATTTCATTGTTTACATACATGACGGACACAAGGATCGTATCGTCGCAGATTGCCTCACGAAGCGCGTCTAAGGATACATGTCCGTTATGGTCCACCGGCAGGTAGGTCACGCGGAAGCCAAACTCCTCGAGGAACGCTGTCGTATTGTAGATCGATGCATGTTCCACGCAGGAGGTGATGATGTGGTTTCCGGCGCGCTTATTTGCAAGCGCCGTTCCGATCAGCGCCAGATTGTTGGACTCGGTTCCGCCGGAAGTGAAGAGGATCTCCTTATCCTTCACTTTTAAAGTCTTCGCGATCTCCTCACGGGCAGTCTTAATATAATTTTCCGCCTCCACGCCTTTCATGTGTCTGGAGGACGTATTGCCGTAGTCCACGGTCATTGTCTCCGCGACGATGTCGCGCACCTCGTCGAAGGCGCGGGTCGTCGCGGAGTTATCAAAATAAACTTCTCTCTTTTCCATGAGTTTTATTTACTCCCAGTCTGGACCGGCAAAACATTCTCCATATTCATATACCGGTCTTTTTACTTCTTAAAATTTACCCTTTATAGCATAATGCTATTTTCAACTTTTTTGTAATCGTTCAGTTATTCACAGTTATAATTAAAAACTCATCCTGAATTTTTCTTCGGTCTGCACTGAAATTTTTACTTCATGATTCCAGTAATAATCCCACAGCCGCCATCACAAACATTCCGGCCGTTTCCGTCCTGAGGATTCTCTTTCCGAGTGTCACCGGCTTCACCCCGGACTGCATCGCAAGTTCCACTTCCCCGTCGGAAAATCCGCCCTCCGGTCCGATAAAGATGGACAGGCTCTGTCCCGGTTTTAAGCTTCCGATCAGTTCTCTCGTGAGTGCCATTCCGCCCGCTCCCGGAAGACTCTCAGAATCTTCGTAGGGAATGATCGCCAGATCATCCAGCGCTGCCGCCTCAATGGCCGCCTTAAATTTCATCACATTTCCGACTTCCGGAACGATCATGCGCTTCGACTGTTTTGCCGCACTCTCGGAGATCCCGTACCAGCGCTTTCTCTTCGCTTCCTCTTTTTTCGCGTCAAGCTTCACCACCGCGCGGTCCGTGTCCACCGGAACGATCTTTGTGACACCAAGTTCTACACATTTCTGGATGATGAACTCCATTTTATCTGCTTTCGGAAGTCCCTGATACAAGGTCACTTTTACCGGAAGCTCCGTATCATCCACTTCCTTCGGCAGGATCTTCGCAAGGACTTTATCCGGGAAAAGCTCTGTGATCTCGCAGAGACAGTTTGTGCCCTTGCCGTCGCTGAGCAGGAGCTTCTCCCCCGGCTTCATCCGCAGTACGTTCTTAATATGATTCACATCGGGACCGGTGATCACGGCCTCCGACTCTGTAAAAAATTCTGTTTCCGTAAAAAAATGGTACACTATTTCTTCCTCGCTGTGAAGGATACCCACTCGCCCTGTCTTGTCACTTCGATGATCTCGAAGGCTTCGTTCTCCTCAAGCGCTTCGCGGACAGCCTGTTCCTTCATATCAATAATACCGGAGCTGATGAAAATTCCGCCTTTCTTTAAGTGGAACGGAACCTGTTTCTGGATCATGATGATAATGTCGGCAAGAATATTTGCAACAACAATATCGTAGCACTCATATCCCGCCGCATCCTGTGTCGCCTTATCGTCGATGATATTTCCCTGGATCACACCGAACTTCTCCTCCGGGATATCGTTGGCTGCCAGATTTTCATGAACTGCGGTGATGGCGTTCTCATCGAGATCCGTTCCAAATACATACTCCGCACCAAGCTTTAACGCGGCGATTCCGAGGATTCCACTTCCTGTTCCGAGGTCAAGGACCTTTACGCCCGGCTTTACATACTTTTCGAGCTGACGGATACAGAGCTGTGTCGTCTCGTGTTTTCCGGTTCCGAACGCGGTTCCCGGATCGATCTGGATCAAAAGCTTGTCCTTATGCTCTTCCGGGATCTCCTCCCACGTCGGCTTGATCAGGATATGATCAACCGTAAACGGTTTGAAGTACTGTTTCCAGTTGTTGATCCAGTCCTTATCGTCCGTCTCGGACTCAGTGATCTTCGCGGTACCGATATTCACGAACTGGCGGATCTCCTCAAGCCCCTCACGGACTGCCTTCAACTTTTCTTCCGTATCCTCGTCCTCGTCTAAATAGAAGCTGACTCTCGCGGTACCGTCATCCGGCGGAAGTTCCGGGAGAATATCGATGAACATTCCCTTCGTCTCGCTTTCGGTAAGCGGTACGTTGTCCTCGATCTCCATTCCCTCGATTCCGATATCATCAAACATGCTTCCGAGATAATCCACCGCATCCGTGGTCGTCTCAAGCGTAAATTTCTTCCATTTCATATATCATTTCTCCTTCTATGTTCTTTTGCCTGTCCAAGATCAGAACTTCCCGCTGCACTTTCACGTTCTTCGCCCATCATTCCGATCTTTGGTTCCAGACTCACCGCACATATGCCCGCATCCAGCATGGACGCGGACGAAATCACATGATATCATAACATAGTTTTCCGGGGTTTGCAAGGTGGGAAAATGCTGAAGCAGACCAGGGACAGGTTGAGCTTCCTGTCCCTGGTCTGCTTTTCGCAAAATAAGGTTTGGGGTATAACAAACATAAAGTATAGGGGTCTTCATTATGAAATGAATGGATGCTGAACTCTCCCCAGACATTTGACCTCCCGGGAAGACAACAGTTCTATTTCCATGCCTGATTTAGTCAAACGTCTCTGCAAATAAATCCACAGCGGTTTTTCGACCAGCTCCGTGCATGGCGAACTGTCCGTATATAATCTGGATTACGGCTCGTAAACGTCGTCGATGATCTCGAACTCTTTTGCCGCAAGAGTCTTCTCGACCCATTCTCTCTTTGCTGTGCCGTTCTTTGCAGCCGCGAGCTTGCTCTCATCTGCTGCCTGGAACTTCTTCGCGTCCTCTAAGATCTGAGCAGCATCTTTTCTCGGGATAACGATAACGCCATCCGGATCAGCCAGGATGATGTCTCCCGGGTTTACGCTGATTCCGCCGCAGGATACCGGTACGTTAACTTCGCCTGGTCCCTCTTTGTACGGGCCGCCCGGTGTTGTGCCTGTGCAGTATACCGGGAAATCCCATTTTCCGATCTCATCGATGTCACGGATCGGTCCGTCAAGAACGATACCAGCGATCTTTCTGTCATAACGAAGATAAGCCATCATGATCTCGCCCATAAGGGAACGTGTATCATCTTCCTCGTTGGACACCACGATAAAGTCGCCTTCCTGAGCAATATTTAATGCCGCGTGAAGAGCAAGGTTATCACCGCCTCTTGCCTTAACGGTGAGTGCCGGTCCGACTGCCATCTGCTCTTTCGGCTGACTTACAAGGCGGATTCTCGGATTCATCGCCGCGTTTCTTCCCATTACATCACAGGTGTTGGATGCCGGAATGTTCTTGAACTGCATCATAACCTCTTTGTCCGGCATGTGTCTCTTTAAATAGATTCTCTTGCCTACTGCCATTTTGTAATCTCCTTTTCCTTGGATTTTTATGTGATTGAGATCACTTCTTTTGCTCTCTCATCTCTTTCTGACCATATTGTATCGCAGGACTACAACAATTACAAACAATGTATTTATTTGCTTTTCACAATATTTTTTTGTTATTCACTTTACATCCCGATAAACAATATATATAATGAAAGTATTGGCGGAAAATCCGTCTTTTCGCAAAACGCTGTTTTACAGTAACAGTTCAGTAGGTCTGCACACTTGATGCGCTGACCGTAAGAAAACATAGGCTGGAAGTCAAAAATCCCATCGACGCAGGTGCTGTGGGCCAGTGGCACACAGCCAGCACGGACCTGAGCGGAGCGTAGATCGTTTTAAAATGGATTTTTACTCGTAACTATGAAGGCACTGAATCGTTACGTCTTGTAAAAGATAGAAGGGGTCTTTTTATGAATTTACTCAGCTTGTACTATTTCGTTGAACTTGCCAAAGAGCTTCACGTCACCAACACAGCCCAGAAGCTCTATATCTCCCAGCAGAACCTAAGCCAGCATATCCAGCGTCTGGAACAGTACTACGGTGTCCCTCTCTTTCACCGGAAGCCAAAGCTCGCCCTTACCTATGCGGGGGAACAGCTCTACGCTGTCGCAGTGAAGATCCTCGCCGAGGAACATGAATTCCAGAACCGCCTTGCTGATATTTCCGAAAAAAGTATTGGCAACCTGAAGCTTGGAATCCCGACCTACCGCGGACAGATCTGTCTTCCGGAGATCCTGCCGAGATTCTATGCGAAATGGCCGAATATCAAGATCGAGCTCTGCAATGAATCCTCCAATAAAATGGAAGAACGTCTCTACAATGGGGAACTCGATATTTTTATCGGTGTCATGTATCAGGATAATCCAAAACTGGAGTCTTCCACCCTTCTGACCGACCATATTTACCTGGTCTGTTCCAACGAGCTTTTGCAGCGCCACTATCCCGATTCCTGGCAAAAATTAAAAGAGGAGTCCTCAAGCGGCGTGGAACTGGCACATTTTTCAAAAATTCCGTTCCTGCTCCCAGCTTCCTCCATGAAGCTTCGAAAGACTCTGGATCAATGTTTTCTCGACGCAAAGGTAAAGCCGAATATTTTTCTGGAATCCCAGACTACAGAGCTTTTTATGTCCCTGTATCCACATAATTATGGGGCATTCTTCTGCACCCAGATGCGTCTCCCAACGCTCTTAGCTGCCCACCCGGATGCCAATGCGTTTCCGCTTGCGCTGAAAAAATCACTGATCAACCACCGGCTGGTCCTTGCCTACCACAAAGAACGTTTCCTTCCGGAGTATGCCCATGATTTTATTGAGATCACGAAGGATGTGTTTGATGGGATCGCGAAGGTGCGGCCGAACTGATATATCTTGCCCTGACACATTAGAAAGGATTTTATGGATACCAACAGCCTCTACTACTTTGCTGAAGCAGCAAAGGATATGAATTTTACCAAAACAGCCAAACGGCTTTTTATCTCCCAACAGAATCTCAGCAACCATATCATGCGTCTGGAAGCTTACTATGACACAAAACTGTTTGAACGTAAGCCCCACCTCTCCCTTACCTATTCCGGAGAGGTATTGTTGACATATGCGACAAATTTTAAAATCGATGAGGATAACCTGAAAAATGTTTTAACCGATATCAAAAAGAAAGAACGCGGTGTTTTAAAAATTGGATGCAGCCCCATGCGTACCAGCATCGTGATGCCACAGCTGGCTGTTCGTTTTGCTCAGAAATACCCCAATGTGGAATTAGAATTTTATCACTATCACAGCGACCGTCTGACCGATATGCTATTATCAGGAGAACTTGATATGGCCGTCACCGTAGACCGTTTCGAGCATTCTTCCCTCATATCCACATACCTGTTCACCGATACGATCTACATTTCTGTATCAAAGACCTTGTTAATTCAGCATTTCGGTGAAGAACACGCTGAAGAGTTGATTCGGAAAGCCAACGAAACCGGAGCAGATTTAAAAGATTTTTCATCTCTTCCCTTCGTAAATGTCCGGCTGACAAATATCATCCGAGACTGTTTCAAAGACCAGCACTGCGAACCAAATTTTATTATCACTACCGACATCCCGCGTTTTTCCCTATCTGATTTTTATCAAGAGATCGCAGCTTCTATCATCACTCGAACCGTCTACCTTATCATGAAGGACAGAGTCGATAAGGATATCCTTTTCTTTCCATTGAACACTACAAAAGACCTCTCTCTCCATGATCTTGCATTCGTCCGTCATCGAAAAAAATATCTTTCCAGATATGGTCAATGTTTCCTCGATACCACTGTACAGTTTTTTCAGGAACTTGACGGAAATTGAGGAACTGCCGCGGCTTCCGTTCTTTTCGAGAGATCCGCGGCAGTTTTATGTCCATATCGTTTAGAATTCGCACTCAAACGGAATTCCACTCATCTCGCTGACTTCGCGAAGTTCCCGGATAACTACGTCAGAGATATTGACACCTTCTGCCTGAGATATTTTCTGTTTTCTATTCTCTATCTCGCCTGCAACAAAGATCTCACCCACTCCCGCAGCCTTCGGTGATTCCTTCATAGATGTGATCAGGGAATCCACGCTGTTCTCAAACCGGTTAAGATCTGTGACTCCACCTACATTCAACGCGCCGAAGAAGAAGCCCAGATCCTGGTGGCAGCCACTTAAATCATAAAGCTCACCCACAGTTGCGCTTGTCTTCGCACCGCTGAGTGCGCTACAGAGAATCTCGATCGCAAGGGAGATTCCAAACCCTTTATATCCGCCGCAGGGAACCATAGTCTTAGCCTTTGACGGGTCTGTTGTCGGATTGCCATCTATATCAAGTGCCCAATCCTCCGGAATTGGTCTTCCGTCTTTCTCCGCAAGCTTCACTTTCCCCCGTGCAACCAGGCTTGTCGCCATATCAAGTAAGAAAGGTTCTCTGTTTGCAGAGGGAATCGCAATTGCTAACGGATTAGTTCCGAGCATTGGTTCTTTTCCGCCATATGGCGCGCATGCTGACGCTGCATTGGAATTTGCAATTCCGATCATTCCCTCTTTTGCTGCCATCTGTGCATAGTATCCGGCATATCCATAATGGTTTCCGCCGCGGACACCAGCAAAGCATGCACCTGTCTCCTTTGCTTTGCGTATACATGTCTCCATCGCAAATGTACCGGAGACAACGCCCATCGCATTGTTTCCATCGATAATTACAAAAGATGGCATCTCCGATACGATCTCCGGAACTGCTTTCGGATCTACAATTCCATCTCTCAGTCTTTTATAATATGTTTTCATACGTGTTGTTCCATGAGATGAGATTCCACGCATATCCGCATTGATCAGACTCTCCGCAAAATTTTTACTGTCCATTTCTGGAAGCCCTGCGCTCTTCATAACATCTGAGATAAACTTTTTTAATTTGTCCGCGTTACAAATCATATAGAAATTTCTCCTTTTTCTTAAAATTATTTTCTATGGGATCTACTGACAATGACAAAAAACCGCTCTGATATCTCACCGCCCTGATATTAAAGAGCGTCGGGAACCTGAGCGGTTAGTTTTTATAATGATTATCTGCTAGTTTGCTGCTCTTTTTGCTTTTGCTTCTTTTCTCGCGTTGTAGATCGGAAGTACAAGGAAGAATGCAGACATAATGATCAAGACGATACAGATCGGTCTTGTAACGATGGAAGCGATTGCTCCGCCGAAACCGCCTTCCATAATCATGGTACGAACCATTCCGCGCTCAGCTAACGGTCCAAGGATGTAGCCGAGGACAACTGCGGAGAGGTCGATTTTCTGCTGCTTTAATACGTATCCGAGGATACCGCATGCAAGCATGATAATAACATCAGCATAAGAGTTATTGCAAGAGAACGCACCAAGCACAGTAAGTACTAAGATACCACTTGCTAAAAAGTTCTGCGGAATACGGTTAACTTTTGCAAACTGTCTCGCACCGAGGACACCAACAACTACCATAATAAATGCAGATACTGCAAGACCAAAGATAAATGGATATGTAATGTCAGCCTTTACAGTGAAAAGATCGTTTCCCGGTGTTAAACCATGAAGCATTAAAGCTCCCATAAGAATCGCTGTTACAGCATTTCCAGGAATACCGAGAGTCATCATCGGGATCAGTGCGCCGCCGATAACTCCGTTATTCGCAGACTCCGGACCAGCGACACCCTCTCTCCAACCTGTTCCAAATTTTTCCGGATGTTTGGAAAGGCGTTTCGCCTGATCATATCCCATGAATGCGGCAATACTTCCACCCGCACCTGGAATGATACCAATGATAACACCAACAATACCGCACCAAAGATAAGTAATCGGATAGCAACAAAGATCTCTCAATTTGATCTTGTAATTGTCCTTCGCTGCAAGAGCATCATCCATATTGACAGTAGCATTCTTCTTTACGATCATTCCAAGCAACTGGGAAATTGAGTAAAGACCGATCAATGTCGGTACAGTTGGGAGTCCCGAAACCAGGCTCATCTGACCGAATGTAAATCTGGCAAATCCGTACTGCGGATCCATTCCAACACATCCGAGAAGAAGACCGATAACTCCACCCATAATACCCTTTAAAATGTGTTTGGAAGAAAGGGAAGCAATAATGGTAAGACCGAAAACCGCTAACATAACCGTTTCCTGTGTACTGAACTTCAGGGAGAAGTTTGCAAGTGCAGGTGCAATTGTGAGAAGTGCGATAAATCCGATGATCGTTCCCCAGAAGGAAGCTGTCGCGGATTCGATCAGAGCTTCTGTGCCATGGCCATTAAGAGCCATTGCGTGTCCATCCCATCCTGTCGCTGCTGCTGACGGAGTTCCTGGTGTATTGACCAGAATAGCTGAAATGGAACCTCCATATGTCGCACCTACATAAACACCTGCTAGCAGGATCAGTCCCGTTGCCGGAGACATACCGTAAGATACCGGAATTAAAACCGCAATACCCATTGTCGCTGAAAGGCCTGGCATCGCACCAAAACAGATGCCGAGAACAGTACCACCCAATGCGGCCAAAAGATTCATCGGCAGAAATGCTGTCGTCAATCCCATAATAATATTTGATAACATATCGTTCATTCTCCTTTCATATTAATGTAAACTATTAAATCAGGAGTCCTGACGGAAGCGGAACATTTAACATCAGCTTGAATGCCAGGAAAACGATTACGATCATAATTACCGGTACCAAAATGTACCAGGATTTCTTCTGGTTTTTATTCTGCCAGTAGGAAAATCCTGCAATAAAGATAAATGTTGTTACAAAATATCCAAGGATGCGGATCAAACCAATGTATGCAAATGAAAAGAAAAGTGCAAGAGCAACTGTGCGTAACTGCTCTCTTGACATGGATGGAATCGGATCATCAATCGGAATATTTTTCTTTTCCTTAAAACATACATTTGCAAATTGGAGTGCTGAGAAAACAATTCCAATTGCACATACAAAGTACGGGAATGAACGGCATTTTTCATTTACACCGCCGGTCAATCCTACGAAAATTGCAAATATGATGATCCAGAATGCAGCGGCCATTTTTTCACGCTTATACAAACCAATACTCCTCCTTCTTTAGAATGAAATCCCCCCGCAGGACAGCTAAGCCTGCAGGGGATATCGACTGTTTAATTACTTATCACCGAATTTTTCCTGATAAGTTGCCATCTCAGTCTTCGCATCTTCCTGTGCTTCCTCATGGTTCATGTAAACAATCGGAAGTCCAAGTGAATCAGCCTCTTTTAAAAATGCTTCATTCTCACAAACTTCACCGATTTTATCGGACCAGTAGTTGATGATTGCGCTATCTGTACCAGCTTTAAATGCATATCCACGTGTTACATACTGCGCCATCGGAAAACCAAGTTCTGTCATGCATGGAACATCCGGTGTCTTACTAAATCTCTCTTCTCCACCTGTTGCGAGGATTGTAACTTCATTCATAGAAGACGATACATCTGACAGGGATTGTACTGCAACATCAATGTGTCCACCGAGAACTGCTGACTTTGCTTCAGAAGAACCATCGAAAGGTACTACATTACCCTCGATTCCTGTTTCCTCAAGGAATTCTTCTGCTGTCGCATATGCGCTATTTCCTGTACCAGAACAACCGATGTTAAATTTGCCAGGATTTGCCTTTCCATATTCGATTGCTTCTTCTACTGTCTGGAAATTCGTATTCTTTGCACTAGTTACAAACAATCTCTGATCCTGAACCATGATTGCCGCGAATTCATAATCTTTAAGAATATCAAATGTAAGCGGCTTATCTTTTGTACTTACATAAGTCGGTGATGGATTTAATGCAAGCATATAAGCTCCATCTGCGTCATACTTTAAGCAATCTGCCGCTCCAACAGTTCCTCCGCCTCCTGCTACATTGCTGACAACTACATCCACCGGTGTTGCCTCAGAGAGGTACTTTGCAAGAAGTCTGGAACCAAGGTCAACTCCGCCGCCTGCTGCATAAGGAACAATGATTGTAAGTGTTCCTGACGGCTCGTAGCTGCTTGTGGACTCCCCGCCCGCTGCCGCTGTTGTGTCAGCCGCAGCTGCGGTTGTATCTGCTGCCTTTGTGTCAGCTGCTGCGGTTGTGGAAGCTGTAGAATTTCCCGAGCATCCTGCTAATGATAATGCCATGGTAGCTGCAAGTGCGATACTAAATAATTTTTTCATAACCCCTATTCTCCTTTTAACATTATTATAGTTTGTGTTTTATTATTTTACTGTTCCTCGCCGGACAGTGAAAATACGTTTTCTTTCGTACCTTTATTTTAAGTACTCTTTGTTTACCACATTGCCGATCGTTCCGGTCATTTCCAGATTTTTAATCTGTTCTGCGATCTTCGGGATCATCTCTGCGGCAAGGTCATTGGAAGACCCACCCATATGTGGGGTCAGGATTACATTGCTCATTCTCGCTAACGAATTCTCCTGAAGGTTTTCATTCTCCACACAGTCAAGTCCAGCTGCGGCAACTTTTCCGTTTACCAGCGCTTTCGCAAGCGCCTCATCATCGATCAGACCGCCTCTGGCTGTATTGACGATGATCACATGATCTTTCATCTCTTCAAACTGTTTTTCACCGATCATGTGCTTTGTGCTGTCGAGAAGCGGTACATGAAGTGTGATCACATCTGCTTCTTTTACAAGTTCTTCCAATGGCTTATATTCCATATGGAATTCTTTTTCTCTTTCTTCCGAAAGTCTGAAGGCATCATAATAGATAACATTTGCACCGAACGACTGAACTTCTGTCGCAACCTTGCGTCCGATGTTTCCGCCGCCGATCACGCCAACCGTCTTATGGTTTAAGCTTGTCATCTGTGGTGCGTAAAGTTTGTTATCCCAGATTCCGTCATGTGTGAGACGGTTCTGATCGATCACCCTTCTTCCGGCTGCGATCATAAGTCCAACTGCGAGTTCCGCAACTGCGTAAGCGTTGACCCCCGGCATATTCGCCACGAAAACACCCTGTTTTCCAGCTGCCCCGATATCGACGGAGTCATATCCGGCGCCCCAGCGAATCACCGCCTTTAAGTCCTTCTTCGGTGCAAGAACGGAAGCCGGAGTCTTTAAGACTCTCACGACGATCACATTGCCCTCTGTCATTGCCTCGTATTCAGCCTGGTCGGTTACGGTTACGATCTCATCGCCTGGAAGAAGCTGTCCAAACTTTTCTTCTGTCCCTGCCGGGTACGGTCCTGCTAAAATGATCTTCATTTCAATTGGCCTCCTTCAGGGTTTCAGCCGTCTTCTTCATAAGTTCTTCCGACGGGCTCTTTCTGTCGATCTTTGAAACTTCCACGATCAGTTCTTTTACATCTACTCCATACTCTGCGGCGATTGCTTTGAACTTCTTCACGAAGGAAGAATGGCATCCGGAGTATCCGAGGATCAGTTCCAACGGAGTGATATATGGCTCATATCCATGTTTCTCCATTGCCGGGATCAGCTCTTTCTCCAGATAATTTAAGAGTCCGTAGAAGTTAACTTCTTTTGCCTCACCTACTTTGTGTGCCAGGGCTGCTGCAACCTCTGTTGCAAGGTTTCCGGCACTTCTTGCCATTCCAAGAAGTCCACAGTCTAAGAGATCAACTCCGCTCTCCATTGCAGCCTGCGCGTTTGCGGCTGACATTCCGAGATTGTTATGGCAGTGGAAGCCAACCGGAATGGAAACTTTATTCTTTAATGCTTTCACATACTCCTTTACTTCATCTGGAAGCATGCATCCTGCGGAATCCATGATCGTCACTTCATCCACGCCCATATTCTGAAGTTTTAACGCTTCCTCTGCAAGTTCCTCCGGATTCAGGAGATATGCTTTCATTAAGGAGTAGCGGCATTTTAATCCGTTATCCTTAACAGTCCTGATCACTTCTGTATATTTTTCTGCGTCGCCTGCATCAGCACCAACACGAAGGAATGCGAGGCCTGCTTTTGCGGCATGTTCTACATTTTCTTTTTTGTAGCGCTTCGCATTTAAAAACATTCCGACTTCTGCTTTGTCCAGATACGGCTGTGCGAGTTCAAAATATCTCGCGTCACTTACCGGACCCTCAAACCCAAGAGTTTCAGCTCCGAGTCCTTTTGCGTTTCCATACTCGATTACGGAAACACCATTCTCTGTCAGACCATTTAAGATCAATACTGTTAAATCTTCCGGAAATCCGTTGCCAAGAACATTTGCACCGTCGCGCAGTGTACAATCCATAATTTTCATTGCTCTTATCCCTCCAGCATTTTTTACTATGTGATTGTGTGTTTGTCACGTTTATTTGTGCTATTTACACATACTGTAACAAATACAGAATCACATTTCCAACAATGTATCATTGACTTTTCAACAATGAATCTTTGTTTTTAGAACTTTTCTTGTTCTCTTTTCACAATCATTGTAGCAGAGTTCATTTTATATGTGAAACATTGTATTTTTGTCAGTGCACAAAGGTTTTTTGTTGTTTTTTTAATATTTCATGTTTAAGTTTGTTACTTTGTTAACTAGGAAATCCTATTCACTGCACTTGCTTTTTAAAAATGTTCTTGTTATACTTGCTTTATATTGATCGAAAAAAGGGGGGGAATCTCATGCCGCCAGAATATAATATTCGTTCTGTGGATCGAGCATTGGCAGTTCTTGACTGCTACGATCTTGAACATACATCATTTTCTCTTGTTGAACTTGCAAAAAAAATCGAATTATCTGCAAGTACAACGCTTCGTCTTGTAACTACTTTGGAAAACCGAAACTATCTGTTCCGCAATCCCGATAATGGCCGCTATTATCTCGGTTCCAGAATTGCCCAACTCGGGAACAATATTTTTTCCAACCTGGATATCTGTCAGATCGCGCAGCCATTCTTGCGGGAACTCTGTACAAAATACAATGAGAGTGTCGGCATTTACCAACGTAATGGCGATGTCCGCGTCTGCATTACGCGAATCAACAGTAATCAAACTCTCCGATCTGTTCTTATGATCGGTGCAACATATCCTTTAACGCGAGGAGCCGCTGGCAGAATTCTTTTAGCCTACGCTCCGTCTGAAGTGCAGAATCGCTTACTCACAGCTGATCCTTTCACCAACATTGGAGCTCTTCATTCCTTAAAAGAAACTGGTTTCACAATCAGTAATGGTGAACGTGACACTGCGGTAGAGTCTATAGCTGTTCCTATTTTCAACGCAAACAGAAGTGTTGACCATGCTCTTTTCATGACAGGTCCTGCTGGTCGACTTGCATCCCAGTCAAAAAACGATATTGTTCAAACTTTACGTGACACAGCAATGCAAATATCCATTCAAATGGGATACCGGCCTCAGGATTGAGTAGATAACAGCAGGAAGCAAGGTTGTTTCACTTCCTGCTGTTATTATTTGTTTAACAATATCCTACTACTACTGCTAATACCATAAAGAGTGTTGCAAATACAAACCACAGGCCAAATAATTTGCCCATAAATTTCATCCAGGTGCCATATCCAACACCACACGCTGCTAAAAATGCCATAAGGGATGATGAATGCGGATAAATGTAATTGCTTAATCCATCTCCATAGTTTAAAGCCAGAATTGCCGTTTCTTCGCTCATGCCAATAATGTTAGCAACCGGAAGGAAGATCGGCATTGTAACATTTGCCTGACCAGAACCAGATGTTACAAAGAAATTAATGATCGTATGTGCCCAGAACATCAACGGCGCCTGAATAACTGACGGCATTTTTTCAAGGAACAAAGCGATATAATAAACAATTGTATCGAGTATGTTTCCAGCATCCATCGCCAGCGCTACTGATCTTGCAATGCCAATCATGATACAGGCACCAAGAATCGTTTTACCTCCAGCAACAAAGCTTGCACATATTTTATTGGCATTTCTCTTTCCTACAATTGAAGCAAGAATTCCCGTTACAAGAAAGCAGACCGCCGTCTGTTCGTAGCTCCATCCATACCAGGAGCATCCAACAATTAAAGCTACTACACCACCCGCCAAAACAACCAGGCAAAGAATATGTCCAATATTCATTAGTGGAAGAGACTCCGGATCACCTGGTTCAATTACATTCGGAATGCCATAGCAATAGCTCTTCTCTGGATTCTTTCTTACTTTTTCAGCATATCTGCAGATAGCCCATGTTGTAAGAATAATCATACATACAAATCCAATCCATCTGAATCCCATCCCATGATAAAGTGGTAGGCCTGCCATCTCATTTGCGATTGCTGTAGTACTGATGTTCAGCATACCGCAAGTCGAACCGAATGAAGATGCAGTAATAATAACTGCTGCTGCCGTTAATGCATCATACCCCATCATCAGACACATCATTAAAACAACTGTGCTGAAAGGAATGAAATAGTTCATCTGAATCGGAACGCTCATAATTCCAAACGCAGTCATCATAACCACAATTGTCATTCTTGGGGCTTTTCCAAATTTAGTAGCCAGCACACGCATCAATGCATGCACGGCCTCGGTATCAATAATCATCTGAACGCCGCCAGCGATAAACAGCATTGTAAAAATTAAATTTGCCTGTTTTACAAATCCTCTGAATATCAAATTAAGCATGAGTATCGGATTGACCGGTGTATTTTCTATAAAATGGAATCCATTCGGATCAACCACCTCTTTTCCAGCCTCATTAATAATTGTGGAATACTCTCCTGCCGGTATCACATATGTAAGGACACAAGCAAGCAGAAGCATGAATATAACGATCAAATACTCATGAATGTGAAAACCTTTTTTTGTTTTTTCTGACATCCCTATTTTCTCCTTTGTTAAAAATCAATCTGTCGAAATACAACTGTACCTTCTCGCAAAGTACATTCTGTTTTCAAAAGATATTTTCCTGCAATTTTTTCACCAAAACAATCTTCGAATGTCGTTTCTTTGGGAATGATTCTGTGAATTGCAATATCTGCGCACGTACCTTCGCAAAGGCTTCCTAAATTTTTCTCTTCTCCCATAATACGGGCAGGCGTTAGTGTTGTCCGCTGAATGATATCTTCCACTGACATTCCCAGCGCCAAATATTTAGACATGATAAACGGAAGAGAAAATACTTTTCCCGGAATATACAGTGATTTTATCGTAAGATCTGTGCTGATAATATCAGGAAGAAATCCCTGATTCATACAGCATTCAGCAACTCTGAGTGAAAAATGATTTGTACCATTTGCTGCGTCAAAAATAATCCCTTTATTCTGATATTCTATAAAATCTTGTATAACCTTGCCGTTTTCTACAACACTCTCTCCTTTTCCTTGATATACATGTGCATATACATCACCTGGTCGGAGTAATTCAGCAATATCTTTTGCTTTCCCTGGAGGATTTGTTGTGTGAACTACAACCGAGCACTTCGCCTCTTCAGCTATTTTTATCATTTCTCTCGCTGGTTCGATTCCAAGATCGCCAACAATTTCTTTGCTTTGGCGAATCTTTAATCCCAAAAGATCATTCGGATATTTCTCCAGGAATCGAAGGATCTTTTCTTTTTGATACATTTTAGGATCCACATTTTCATGATATGCGGTTGTAACTAGTCCCGCCGGACATACATTTAAGAATGCTTTTATTCGTAATCTGCTCGATGATGTCAAAATTCGAAATGCCTCATAATTTGAAGTACCTGTACTTCCGGCATCAACAACCGATGTGACTCCTGTAGGAAAGTAGGCTGCTTCACCTACTATTCCCAATTCAGTTACAAATGCACCCACATGACAATGAAAATCAATAAGTCCCGGAGTAACTATACAGCCTGACGCATCTATCTCATGCACTGCCTCCACATTATCAGCACTCACGATTTTTCCGTTCTTTACTGCAATGTCTTTCTCCCTGGAAATATTTTGATAACAGTCAATCAAATGTCCGTTTCGAATCAGATAATCTACTTTTTCCATCGTTGCCCTCTTACTTTCGTCAGATAACCTTCTTCTCCTTCAGTTCAGCAATCTCTTCATCGCTCATCCCAAGTAAACCATGATAAATATCCTCATTTTGCGCACCAATCTTCGGTCCTGCCCATTTGATCTGACCTGGTGTTTCAGAAAGAACCGGAAATACTCCCGGCATTTTTATGCTTCCAAATTCCCCACACGGGACTTCTACAATGTCATGGCGAGCCGCATACTGCGGATCTTCAAAAATATCTTTCATACTGTAAACAGAGGAGATCGGAACTCCTGCTTTATCGCATTTTTCCTTCAGCTCCGCAAATGTATGACTTGCAACCCATTCTGTCACGGCATTCATAATCGGATCTGGATCTGCAAGGCGGGCTTTTGCAAGATCATATTTCGGACGCCAGTCTGGGCGATCCATCGCCTCACAGAGATGCCAGAATACCGGGTTTGTACTGCAGACAATGATTGCCCACTTTTCATCTTTTGTTTTGAATGTTCCAATCGGACAAGATGCTCCACTCGGCATTGCTGAACGTTCTCTTACTGTTCCAAGAAGATCATACTGAGCGACCATTGCTTCTTCCATACGAAAGATTCCTTCATAAAGACTGATATCAACTTCCTGGGCTTTTCCCTTCAGGACATCTCTGTGATATAACGCCATCAATGTTCCAATTACAGCATTCAGGCCTGCAACATAATCCGCTAATGCAAATGGCGGGCTTACCGGCGGCCGATCCGGATATCCAGTCATATATGTCATTCCGGAAAATGCCTGAAGCGGTGTTCCAAGTCCTGCAAGCTTTGCATTTGGACCAGTCTGCCCGTAGCCGGTTACATGTGTTACAATAATATCCGGATTTGCTTCACGAAGAACATCCATGCCAAGATTCCATTTATCGAGTGTACCTGTCTTAAAATTTTCAATGATTACATCACTCTTTTTCACAAGCTCCAGAAACAGTTTTTTTCCTTCTTCAAAATGGAAGTCAAGCGTCACACTCTTTTTATTACGTCCCATTGATGGCCAGCGAATACTGACTCCATCCTTTAACGGTCCCATCGCCCGGAATGCATCCCCACGTCCTGGCATTTCTACTTTTATTACTTCTGCACCAAAATCCGCAAGAAGCCCTGCTCCCCACGGTCCAGCAATGACCGTCGAGATATCTAATACACGAATTCCTTCTAATGCCTCTCTCGCCATATATAATCTCCTCCATAGTATCTGAATTTTCCTTACACAAAAATCATTTTTATAGTATAAAAATATCATATTTAAAAACAGTTTTCAATATATGAAAATGCCAATATTAATTTCATTTTTTGTCACATTTGCACAATTGATTTGTTAATAATCTGGTAATTTTTCACACTATGAAAATCACGAGCTATTGATACGCTTTTCAATAATAAAAAATGACGCCGATATCATTCAGCGTCATTTTTTATTATTTTGTTGTCTGATTTTTGATCTGCCCTTTCGGAAGTTCCCGAATCAGTTCACTCGCCTTACCTGCCCGCAGCAGATAGCTGTCCGTACTGTGTCCCAGCATCTGTACAACTTTTCTGCTGATCGCAATTGCCTGGTCAAGGTCTATTCCTGTATCCACCTTCATCTGACTGCACATATGAAGAACATCTTCTGTAGTAACATTTCCGGCAGCTCCCGGCACAAATGGGCAGCCACCAACCCCTGCAAAACTTGCATCAAAATTTGTAAATCCAGCTTCCATTCCTGCAAGGATATTTGCGATTCCAAGTCCACGTGTGTTGTGGAAGTGGAACCACCACTTCACCTGCGGATATTCTCTTTTCATTTCCTGTCCCATATCATAAACCTGACTTGGAAATGCGACTCCCGCAGCATCCGACAATGATATCTCTGTAATTCCCACATTTAAATATGCTTCCACTACCTTCTTGACATCACCAATCGGAATCTCCTTATCCCACGGGGAGCCGAAAGCCATGGAGATAGATCCGGAAATACCGATTCCGCACTCATGTGCTTTATCCACACAGGCCTGAAAACCAGCTACACTCTCTTCCGGAGTGCGGTTTAAGTTTGCCAGATTGTGCGCACGGCTCGCGGATACATTCAATTTTACTTTCTTACATCCGCATTCAGCAGATCGATCTACCCCCCTTAAATTTGCAATCAAAGCACGGTACTCTACACCGTCATATTTCGGAAGACGGCGAAACACCTCATCTGTATCCGCCATTTGTGGAACTGCCTTCGGGCTAACAAAGCTTCCAAGTTCGATTACTTGAAAACCAGCTTTCACCATATCATTTGCAAGTTCTACTTTTTGGTCTGTCGAAAGGCTTGACTTTTCGCTCTGGAGTCCATCACGAAGTCCTACCTCACACAGCGTGATTTTTTTTGTATATTCCATGATAAAATCCCCTTAATTTTTTATTCTATAAAAATGATTTTTGTTTTATAAAAATAATACTCCTTTTTTCATAGAAATGCAATAGGCACATATATATTTCTTTGACATTTCAACAACATTTCTTTTTCAATCTTGCAAAAACAGATTGTTTTATTTTGTGAACAATCTCCGCTATAATAAAGACAGTGAACAGTAATGCTGTTCATCTTAGAATGCAGCCGAAATGTAACTGTCCTCCATAAGACATGGGTAAATGACTTCTACAGGGCAAATTCAAACGTGCGCAAGAACACCTTAAAGGCAGAACCATCGATCTGATCGGCTGCGGCAACACGAAAGCCGCGTTGCAAAGCACTGTCTCACATTCAAGATAAATGTTCTCGCATACGATCCGTACAAGCCAATTTCGTTCTCATCCATAGACATTCAAGATGTTTACGACATCAAGAAACCGATCTGACCGATCAACGATGTCGACTATGCGGCAGCGAAAACCTGCACAGACACACAGATAACGGATACAAAACCGGCTATAATGTTTGATTTCCAATCACTTGCTAACTTCTTTTCTCATATAATGAAAGCAGGCAGGACTTATCGGAGTGATAGGTTCTGCCTGTTTTTTTATTAGCGATTCTTTGTTTTCAATTCTTCTTTAATTCTCTCAAGATCATACTCCGGCGCTGCTTTCACTACCGCCTCGTATATTTCTTTCAGCTGATCTTCCGATGTTTCCAGAGCATCCGCAATCCGTTCCAGCGACTGACCTTTCCGTACTTTTTTTATTACTAATTCAATCTGGTTCTGCATGCGTCCCTGGTCCAAGCCACTGCCATATCCACTATCATATCCATTGTCGTATCCTTCTTCATACCCACATTCCCTCACATTTTTCAGATGCAGCTCTTCGTTATATTCTGTCAATACCACGTTTCGCACCTCCGCTCTGTTTTTCTTTAAAAGATCCTTCAGTACTCCCTCTTTCAAGGACTTACTGATTGCTTCATCTACAGCTTCCTCCAATGTCTTTCCGACACGGACTCCCTGTCTCACATTTTCCACAAAATAAGAATAATCGTGCAGTGTCTGGCACTTCTCCATTAATTTCTGATTGTATCCATAATTAATATTTAACATGATCGCAGTACACTCCAGCGCTGCCTCCTCATCCTGCCCGCCTTCAAATGAATCTGACAGCCGGAGAATCCTTCTTTCCGGTTCCTTCTTTAAACCGTTATAAAAGACAAGAAACTTCGGCTTTGGGATCATGATCTGCTTTTCGGAATACATATCAAGATGGTTGCTTTCTACCCATCCCTTTATCAGATCTCCAAAATATATGGTTCCCCTCAATGGCATGTTTGGATTACTGGTACTCTGGGCTTCATACAAATTCAGATAATGTGCAAACAAGAATGAGACATCATTTTTCATCCCCATATACACCACATCTTCCAGCGTATTAATCTCCAAATCGTCCGCATTCGTATACGAACTTCCGTTTACCGCGTTATACAGGCTCAGTAACTCCTCCTTCCCATGAAACACCAGTCGGAAAAGGCTGTCTTTAAAGTTTCTCTTTACTTTCGTCATAGTTTCTCCTTTCATTGTACACGATATAGAGTTTTTTTGCAATTTCGTGGGAATGATTTCAGAACTGAAGTCAGATACCACAGACGCCCGGAATCACGGGCAGGGATCTCCAGGAAAGAGATCTGTTTGATAATCTTATATTAGCATATTTGCCTTATAAAAGAAAGTGCTATAACATATAAGCGTCTCTTTTCGTACCAGCGATTTCCAACAACATTTCCTTTTCAACCTTACAAAAACAGATTGTTTTATTTTGTGAACAATCTCCGCTATAATAAAGACAGTGAAAAACAGTTTATCAAAAATGTTTCATTATAGGAGGTATTATCATGGGTTGGAAAATTCTACTCCCACAGGAAATTATGTCCGAAGGCCGTAAGCTTCTTGAGGATGCTGGCCATACCGTAATCGACGGCCGCGGTTTTGAGACAGAGGACGTTCTCGCTGATTTCAAGGAATATCAGCCGGACGCTATGATCGTCCGTATCACACCGATCACACGCGAAGTGATCGAGTCAAACCCGAACTTAAAGGTTATCGTTCGTCACGGTGCCGGTTTCGACGCTCTTGACGTAAAGGCCTGCCACGACAACCATGTACAGGCTCTCTACGCACCGGTCGCAAACAGCACCTCCGTTGCAGAGACAGCAATGTTACTCATCTTAGAGTGCAGCCGTAACGTGACTGTTCTTCACAAGACATGGGTAAATGACTTCTACAAGGCAAAATTAAAAGTCCGCAAGAACACATTAAACGGCAAGACCATCGGTCTGATCGGCTGCGGCAACATCGGAAGCCGCGTTGCAAAGCGCTGCCTCGCATTCGAGATGAATGTTCTCGCATATGACCCGTACAAACCAGCTTCTGAGTTCCCGGACGGCGTTGAGGTTGTCCGCGACCTTGACCGCATCTTCAAAGAGTGCGACTATGTTTCCCTTCACTGCCCGAACACTCCGGTTACCAAGAACATGGTAAATGCAGATCGTCTCGCAATGATGAAACCGACAGCATTCTTAATCAACACCGCACGCGGCGGCTGCGTAGATGAAGATGCTCTCTATGAGGCGTGCAAGAATGGTGTGATCGCAGGTGCCGGTCTTGATGCAATCAAGAAGGAACCGGTTGATCCGGCTAACCCACTCTTAACTCTCGACAATGTTATCATCTATCCGCATATCGGCGGCAACACATCTGAAGCTGCCCATCGTGCTTCCTACTTCGCAGCTATGGGCGTTCAGGAAGTCTACGAAGGCAAGAAGCCGACATGGCCGATCAACGATGTTGACTATAAGACAGCTAAGACCTACACAGACACAAAGAAACCGGATACAAAACCGGCTGGAATGTTTGATTTCTAAACAATCGTTTGCCAACTTCTTTTCTCATATAACGAAAGCAGGCAGGACTTATCGGAGTGATAGGTTCTGCCTGTTTTGTTATACGTTTATAATTTTCATTCCCATGTATACCACGTCTTCCAGTGTGTTGATTTCCAGATCATCTGCATTCGTATACGAGCTTCCATTTACCGCATTATACAGACTCAGTAACTCCTCCTTCCCATGAAATACCATTCGGAAAAGACTGTCCTTAAAGTTTCTCTTTACTTTCGTCATAGTTTCTCCTTTCATTGTACACGATATGAAGTTTTTTTGCAATTTCGTGGGAATGATTTCAGAACTGAAGTCAGATACCACAGACGCCCGGAATTACGGGCTGCGATCTCCAGGAAAGAGATCTGGTTGATAGTCTTATATTAGCATATTTATTTCACAAACGAAAAAACGCACGTCCTGCTACAGCTCATTTCTGCATGCAAAACGTGCGTTTCCCGCTTTATTTTCAATTATTCATTTTTGAAATCTTCTTTTAACTTATTGAAAAAACCTTTCTTCTTTCCCTCCGGCGATGCAACCCCCTTCATCGCATCATCAAACTTTCTGAGGGCTTCTTTCTGCTCCTCCGTAAGCTTCTCCGGAACTGTAACAACAAGTGTTACATAATGGTCACCACGGATGTTCTTATTTCTCAGTGACGGAACACCCTTGCCGCGGAGACGTACCTTTGTGTCGGTCTGGGTTCCCGGTTTTACCTCGTACTCAACCTCGCCGTCGACGGTCTTGATCTTGATCGGACCGCCAAGTGCTGCTGTCGCGAAAGAGATCGGCACGGTCGAGAAGATCGCCGTCTCCTGACGCATGAATACCGGGCTTCTGGATACGGTTACCTCAACGAGAAGGTCTCCTCTCTCGCCGCCGTTCGTTCCGGGCTCTCCTTTTCCTGCGATGCGGATGCTCTGTCCGTTGTCGATACCTGCCGGGATCTTGACCTGAATCTTCTTCTTGCTGGAGATATATCCGGTACCGTAGCAGTCCGGGCACTTCTCCTTGACGATCTTACCGGTACCTCGGCAGTCCGGACATGTCTGGACATTCTGTACCTGACCGAAGAAGGACTGCTGGGTGTAGACGATCTTACCTTTACCGTTACATTTCGGGCAGGTAACCGGAGATGTACCAGGCTTTGCGCCTGTTCCGTGACATTTCGGACACTCATCCTTCAATGTGAGCTCGATCTCTTTCTCGCAGCCAAAGATTGCCTCTTCAAATGTGATCCTTACGCCGGTTCTTAAATTTGCGCCGCGCATGGGACCGTTGCTGCTTCTTCCGTAAGCGGAACGTCCACCTCCGAAGAAATCTCCGAAAATATCTCCAAAGATATCTCCCATGTCGGCTCCGTTGAAATCGAATCCGCCGTAGCCACCGGCCCCGCCTGCGCCTCCCTCAAAGGCTGCATGACCGAACTGGTCATACTTTCTTCTCTTTTCCGGATCACTTAAAACGCTGTATGCCTCGGAAGCTTCCTTAAACTTTGCCTCCGCCTCTTTATCTCCCGGATTTGCGTCCGGATGGTATTTCTTTGCAAGAACTCGATATGCTTTCTTTAACGCCGCTTCGTCCGCATTTTTCGGCACGCCGAGGACTTCGTAATAATCACGCTTGGTCTCTGCCATTTCTTTATTCTTACCTTTCCTGTTAGTGAGCGGTACCACGCTTCACGCGTACCTTTTTACGGAACCTGCCGACGGAAGCTTTCTTCAGACGTCACGGCTGAGTCCTGCCGCGGCAATATTTCCGGATCGTTGCCGATCAAAATCTTGATATAAGGCAACCGAAAGAACGCCCAAGATGGGGCGTTCTTTCGGATTTATAGTGCCTGACTCGAGCTGTCTTCCTGTTTTCATTTCACAAAAACAAGAGACCTTTGGCGTCCGCCAACTGGCAATTCCGGCTAAAAAGAACTTATGCAAGCTATCTTGCAACGTCCTTTCCAGCCCTCATTGTCGCTCGATCAAACTGTTATTTAGACTTCTTTGTAGTCGCCATCAACGACATCATCGCCATATCCAGCCTGGCTTGCGCTCTGTCCAGCCTGCGGACCTGCCTGGCCCTGTGCGCCTGCTGCGCCCTGAGCTGCCTGAGCCTGCTCATAAACCTTTGCGAAGAGCTTCTGCGCGCTGTTCATGAGTTTCTCTTTCGCTGCCTTGATCTCCTCGACCTGGGCGTCTGTCATCTGCTCTGCCGGAGCTTTGTTGATCGCTTCCTTGAGGGCATTCAAGTCAGCCTCAACAGCGGCCTTATCGTTTGCATCGATCTTATCGCCAACTTCTTCCATTGCCTTCTCTGTCTGGAATACCATGGAATCAGCTTCATTTCTTGTATCGATCGCTTCTTTCTTCTTCTTATCCTCAGCCTCGTAAGCTGCAGCCTCCTTAACAGCCTTATCGATATCATCCTTGGACATATTGGATCCGGATGTGATGGTGATATGCTGCTCTTTGCCTGTGCCGAGGTCCTTAGCGGATACGTTTACGATACCATTTGCATCGATATCGAAGGTAACTTCGATCTGCGGAACACCTCTTCTTGCCGGAAGGATACCGTCAAGACGGAACTGGCCAAGAGTCTTGTTGTCTCTTGCGAACTCACGCTCACCCTGTACAACGTGGATATCTACGGCTGTCTGGTTATCAGCAGCTGTGGAGAATACCTGGCTCTTCTTTGTCGGGATCGTTGTGTTTCTCTCGATCAGCTTTGTAGCAACGCCGCCCATTGTCTCGATGGAAAGGGAAAGCGGAGTTACATCGAGAAGAAGGATGTCACCTGCACCGGCATCGCCTGCTAACTTACCACCCTGGATCGCTGCACCGATGGCTACGCACTCATCCGGGTTTAAGCTCTTGCTCGGCTCTTTGCCTGTTAACTGTTTAACCTTTTCCTGTGCGGAAAGCATACGTGTGGAACCACCTACGAGGAGAACCTTGGAGAGCTCTGCTGCTGTTAAACCAGCGTCTCTTAACGCGTTCTGTACCGGAATTGCTGTTCTCTCAATGAGATCACTTGTCAGCTCATCGAATTTAGCTCTTGTGAGGTTCATATCTAAGTGCTTCGGTCCCTCAGCAGTTGCTGTGATGAACGGAAGGTTGATGTTTGTTGTTGTTGCGGAAGAAAGCTCTTTCTTTGCTTTCTCAGCAGCTTCTTTTAATCTCTGAAGTGCCATCTTATCACCGGAAAGATCTACGCCCTCTGTCTTCTTGAACTCGTCGATCATCCACTGTGTGACACGGTTATCGAAATCATCACCGCCGAGGTGTGTATCACCGTTCGTCGCAAGAACTTCGATAACGCCGTCACCGATCTCGATGATGGAAACATCGAATGTACCGCCGCCGAGGTCATATACCATGATCTTCTGCTCTTTCTCGTTGTCAAGACCGTAAGCAAGGGCTGCCGCTGTCGGCTCGTTGATGATACGCTTTACATCAAGACCGGCAATCTTACCTGCATCCTTTGTTGCCTGACGCTGGGCATCGTTGAAGTAAGCCGGAACTGTGATAACAGCTTCTGTTACTTTTTCACCGAGGTAGCTCTCAGCATCTGCTTTTAACTTCTGAAGGATCATCGCGGAGATCTCCTGCGGTGTGTACTTCTTGCCGTCAATATCTACCTTGTAGTCGGTACCCATATGTCTCTTGATGGAGGAGATGGTTCTGTCAGCGTTTGTAACTGCCTGACGCTTTGCCGGCTCACCCACAAGTCTTTCTCCTGTCTTTGTAAATGCAACGATAGACGGTGTTGTTCTGACACCTTCTGTATTAGCGATAACTGTTGGTTTACCGCCTTCCATAACTGCTACGCAGCTGTTTGTTGTACCTAAGTCAATACCAATGATCTTACTCATAATGATTTTCCTCCTCTAAATTTGGAATATTAGGAATGAGTGGTCGTCCAGCAGTCTCTGCCGGATGATCACATTGTTTCAATGTTAGTTTGCAACCTGCACCATGCTGTGACGAACGATGGAATCTTTGTAGGTGTAGCCCTTCTGGAGTTCCACTGCCACAACATTCTCGCCGAGATTCTCATCCTCCACATGCATCACTGCGTTGTGGAAGTTCGGGTCGAACGGTTTTCCGACTGCCTCGATCGGCTTAACGCCCATATCATCGAGTGTCTTTACAAATTGCTTATATATCTTTTCCATTCCGTCTGCAAACGCGGATCCTTTCGCGTCTTCCGGAATGGAATTAAGACCTCTTTCAAAGTTATCGACGATCGGAAGGATCTTTTCGATTACATCCTTCGCACCGATCTCATACATTGCGGACTTTTCCTTGTCCGTTCTCTTGCGGTAGTTATCAAACTCCGCCATGGATCTCTTGAGCTTGTCATTTAACTCATCGATCTTCTCGTCCTTCGGATCTTTCTTCTTTTCAGAAGCTTTTTCCTCTTTTTCGGACGTCTCTTTATTTTCTTTTTCGGAAGCGGCTGTCTCTTTGGTTTCTTTTTCCTCAGAAACGGCTTTTTCCGTTTTCTCTTTTTCTAACTCTTTCTCTTTCACTGCTCTCTTCACCTTTCATTTTTAAACGTTTCGTTCAGCTGCGCAACTAACGATCTCAAGGTCGATACGACTTTTTCGTAGTCCATTCGTTTTGGTCCCACGATACCGATCGTTCCGCGCATCCCATCGCCGAGCGCATAATTTGCGGTTACGATGCTGCAGTCTTTCATGCTCTGGACCGGAGTTTCATCTCCGATATAGACCTGAATTTCATTGTCCGGATCATCCGTTTTATTCTGCTGCTGCCCGTCGATCAGTCCCCTGAGAAGTTCTTTATGTTCCAAAGTACCGATCAGCTGGCTCGCTTTTTCCGTATCGGAAAGCTCCGGGTATTTGAAAATATTGGTTGCCCCGCTGGTATAGATCTGGAGATCTTCGTCCTGGGAGCGGATCACTTCACTGACTTCATTCAGCACCAGATCCACCACTCTTCTGTGGGATCCGGCCTGTTCTTTCATTTTTGCGATCACGCCAAGGTTGATCTCCTCGATCGTCAGACCGTTCAGGCTGCTGTTTAAAAGAATATTTAAATTCAGAAGCTCTTCGTCACTGAGTTCCTCATCGATCGTAACAAAGGAGTTTCTTATAATATTTCCTTCCACAACGACTACCACCAGAAGTTTGTGTTCCTCCACCTTCGAGAGCTGGATAAACTTTAACTTTGTCTGGTTGTAACTCGGTCCGCTGATCAGGGTCGCATAGTTCGTATTGTTGGCAAGAACCTTTGCAAGCTGCTTCAGAAGCAGTTCCACGCGGTCTACCCGCTGGATCATCAGTTCCTGCATATGCTCGACCTGACTGTCTTTTTCCTTGATGATCTGGTCAACATAGAAACGGTAACCTTTATCGGAAGGAATTCGTCCCGCCGAGGTATGCGGCTGAATGATGTAGCCAAGTTCTTCCAGATCAGACATCTCATTTCGGATCGTCGCGGAGCTGAGCTTCAGATCCGAGTATTTGGAAATCGTTCTGGATCCCACCGGCTCACCGGTCTCCAGATACGTCTGGATAATCGCTTTTAAAATTTTTTCTTTTCTCTCATCCAGTTCCAAAACTCTCACCTCTTCTTTATTAGCACTCTTTATTGAGGAGTGCTAACATTTACAGTTGTTACTATATTACTTAGTGTGTTGTTTGTCAAGGGCTTTTGATAATTTTCACATTTTTTTCACTATTTTTTTCATCGCCTTTTTCTACCAGGATTTTACAGGATCCGCCCGGCTTTCCCCTGGATTTTCCTGTGAATCCCGGGGGCTTTGCGTCACATTAAGAACATTTCTGCCATATGGGGGGACTGTTTGCGTCCTGGCAGTAATACCCAAAAACTTGACAAATTTGGAAAATTATGTATAATACATACTTGTTTCCAAATTGTTACATTTCTATTACACATCTGCATATAATTTGTAATAGATGTGAAACAAAAAAAGAAAGGATTGTTATATGAAGAAATTTAGATTGACCATCTGTGTTTTACTGACCGTCATTTCGATGCTCTTAAACACCGTATGTGCATTCGCAAGTACCCCGAAAAACTCTGGCCACCTGGACAGCATCGATGGAAATAAGGTTTCCGGATGGGCGTGGAACTCCGCTGCCCCGGATACCCCGGTCTCCGTCACCGTCACTGTGGCCAACTCCCATACAGGCGAGTCTCTTTTATCTGAGACCGCCGAAGCTGATATCGAGCGCAATGACTTAAAGGAAAGCGGCATCGGAAACGGTGCCCACGGCTTTGAGATCATGATCGACTGGTCCTCCATCCCGGATGATACCTACATGATCAAGCTCAGCGTGAACGGCACAGCACTTCCGTTAGCTTACCAGTACAATACCGCAACAAAGATCATCAAAAATGCCACCCTCGTTTCCTTAGGTACATTTAAGACCACAGCTTACTGCCCGTGCAGAAGCTGCTCCGAGGGCTACGGCCGTCTCACAAAGACCGGAACCCAGGCGACCGCAAGCCGCACCGTAGCCGTTGACCCGCGGGTCATTCCGCTTGGAAGCCACCTTTTGATCGATGGTGTCGAGTATATCGCTGAGGACGTCGGAGGCGGCGTCAAAGGAAAACATATCGATATTTTTTACAACACACATTCGGAAACAAGAGATCACGGCGTTGAGCGGTCTGAGGTCTATCTGATCCAGTCTTAAGTTCATCTGCCCCGTTATATGAGTTTCCACCCGATATATGACAGGACTGGAAGGACATCCACTAATAAATTCTTCCTGCTGCATGGCAAAAAAGGGAATCTCTCCAGAGCATGTGAAAATGCTCATGAAAGATTCCCTTTCTTAATTATACATATCTTATGTGAGTCAGGACCTCTCCTGAATTCACAGGCTTGCTCCTATCTTTAAACAGTATGCCCCTTCGCCACATAAAACGGCTGTGTATCCGTTCCCTTCAGCTCCTGGCCAACCTCAATCGTCACGTTCTTGTCTGTGACAACGTAATCCAGCCGTGCGCCTGCATTCACCACCGTATCCTGCATCAGGACACTGTTTCTGATCTTTGCGCCCTTCGCGATCTTAACGCCTCGGAAGAGAACACAGTTCTCCACATCGCCTTCGATCACGCAGCCATCAGCCACAAGGTTATTTTTTGTCTTACATCCGTTAATATATCTTGTCGGGTTGTCATCACGGATCTTTGTGTAGATCTGGCCGCCGGTAAACAGCGCGTCCAGATTCTCATCATCGAGAAGTTTCATATTCTCATCGAAGTAGCTCTTTAAGCCGCAGATCCTCGCGTAATATCCATCATATTTATATCCGCGGATATTGTACTTCTCAAGACGCGGTGCAAGGATATCACGCTCGAAGCAGGAGTATCCACGTACAAACGCCGCATGGATCTTATCGATCAGTGCTTCTCTATCTATGATATAAATATTCATGGAGAGGTTCTGTTTTCCGCACATTTCAGAATTCATAAAGATCCGTCTCACGCGTCCGTCATCAAGCTTTAACGTGTAATACATATCCCCGTGGGAACCTGCGCGGATCAGTTCCGCCGGGATCTCCTGCTCTGTGTAGGCAACCGTCACATCGGCACCGCTCTCGATATGTTCCGCCAACATTGCGTTGAGATCAAAATCCACCGCGATATTGGCGTCCATCATGATCACATACTTTTCTTTTTTGCTTTTCAGATACGGAAGGATGCTCTCAAGTGCCTCGACGCGTCCGCTGTAGACCTTCATATTTTTCTCCGCATAGGGCGGAAAAATACTGAGGCCTCCGTTTTTTCTGAGAAGATCCCACGCTCGTCCGGAGCCCAGATGGTCCATCAGGGAATGATAATTCTCCCGGACCACGATGGCAATATTGCTGATCCCGCAGTTTGCGAGACTGGAAAGCAGGAAGTCGATGATCCGGTAACGTCCCGCAAACGGGATCGATGCCATCAGGCGGTCACCCGCAAGCTCCGGCACCAGATTATCATAACTGTTTGGAAAAATAATACCGATCGCATTTGCATTGGAATTTACCATTGTTCTTCACCATCCTCCACATTTTTATTGACCATGGCGTTCGGGCCGATCTTTGCGCCCTTTCCGATGGTGATTCCGGAACCGATCGTCGCAACGCCGTGTTCTTCCCCCTTCGGCATGGATCCAACAACGGCATTTTCACCGATCACAACATTTTCCGCGACGATACAGTGTTCTACAACAGCTCCGGCCTTTATGACCGTTTTGCCCATGACAACGGCATCTTCGATCTTCGCTCCCTTTTCTACCCTGACACCGGAGAACAGGATCGAATGCTTAATACTTCCGTCGATCCGGCATCCGTCTGTGATCATGGAATTCTCAACGACTGCGTTGGAGCCGATCTTGTGACCGGTCATACCGCTGTTCCGGCTGTAGATCTTCCAGTTTTCATCAAAGATATCGATCCCGCTGTGTTCCGGATCAAGAACCTCCATATTTGCTTCCCAGAGGGATGAGATCGTTCCAACGTCCTTCCAGTATCCCGCAAAGTGGTACGCGTACATCTTCCGTCCGTCTTTTAAGAGGTTCGGAATGATGTTGTTTCCGAAATCATTCTCGGAATTCGGGTCTGCCTCATCCTCGATCAGGTACTTCTTTAAAATATCCCAGTTAAAGATATAGATTCCCATGGAAGCCAGATTCGACTTCGGGTTCTTCGGTTTCTCCTGAAACTCTGTGATCCGGTCGTCCCCATCCGCCACCATCAGACCAAAACGGGATGCCTCGTCCCACGGCACTTCCATAACCGCGACACTGAATTCTGCGCCTTTTTCCTTGTGGAAGCGCAGGAAATCACTGTAATCCTGCTTGCAGATCTGATCACCGGATAAGATGATCACATACTGCGGATCGTAGCGCTCGATGAACGGAATGTTCTGATAGATTGCGTTTGCGGTTCCCTTATACCAGTCGGAACCGGATGCCTTCTGATACGGCGGCAGTACATGTACTCCACCGTAAAGACGGTCGAGGTCCCACGGCTGGCCGTTTCCGATATACTCATTCAGTACCATCGGCTGGTACTGGGTCAGAATTCCCACGGTATCAATTCCGGAATTTACGCAGTTCGAGAGCGGAAAATCGATAATTCTGTATTTCCCGCCGAAAGGGACTGCCGGTTTTGCAAGCTTCTGTGTCAGTGCATAGAGTCTTGAACCCTGGCCGCCTGCAAGAAGCATTGCGATCATTTCCTTAGCCATAATAATATCCCCCTGTTTTTTGGATACAGTCTCTCCGTGCAAAATGTACAACCATGCATTTCATTGGATTGTACAAATCATATCACATTGTTGCCGTTTTTGATAGTGGTTTTATGCACTTTTACCATGTTTTTTACATGATCTATATATGTATTCTGCTTTTTTATCCTCTGTACCATTTAAGCTGCGCTTATGATCTACTTGTTTTTTCTCAGCATGCATGCCCTTTTTCACTCCACGCAGGATCTCTGACATCGAAAACTACGGCTGAAAAAAAGCGCGGTCTCCGCAGGATCTTTAGTCCTGCAGAAACTGCGCCATAATATAATTGCTCACATCAAGTCCATAATCCGTCAGAACGAACCGGTCGCCCTGAAATACTGCCGCTTTTTCCTCCACAAACATTTCCATGAGCCCCGGATAGACGTCCTTTGCGGACACCCCGAACCTCCGCTCAAACTCCGGGAGGGACACCCCCGCTGTCATCCGTAGTCCCACATAGAAGAATTCCTCCTCCATGTCTTTCTTCGTGAGCTTTTCCACATCCGTAAACATCCCCGGCTTTTCTTCCAGATACTGCTTCATATCGGAATTGACCGCAAACCTACAGCCGTCCATGTAGGAGGATGCCCCGAGTCCCAGTCCCAGGTAGGGCAAGCCTGTCCAATAACCGATATTGTGGCGGCACGCTCTCCCCGGCTTCGCATAGTTTGAGATCTCGTACCGCTCATACCCACAGTCCTGCAGGAACCGCTTCGTCTCGTGGTACATCTCCCTCTCGGAATCCTCGTCGGGAAGAAGTTTCCGTCCCTCTTCGCTCCCGTACTTCTCACCGAAAGGAGTTCCATCCTCAATGATCAGGCTATACGCCGAGATATGTTCCGGATTCAGGTCCGTGACCCGCTTTAAGGTGTCCTTCCAGGACTCGCGGGTCTGTCCCGGCAACGCTGACATAAGGTCGATATTGATGTTCGTGAACCCACACTCCCGGGCCAGATGGAAGCTCTCCAGGAATTCCGCCCAGGTATGGATCCGGCCGAGAAGCTTTAGCTCTCTGTCATTTGCTGATTGGAGTCCAAAGCTCAGGCGATTGATCCCGGCCCGCCTGTAATCTGTGAGTTTCTCCCTTGTCACGGTTCCAGGGTTCGCCTCCATGGAGATCTCCGCGCCTTCCGCCACATGAAACGCCTTCCGCACATGTTCCATGATCCCGACAATCAGCGCCGAATCCGGCACGGACGGGGTTCCGCCGCCGATAAAGATCGTATCTACCGGAATGTCCCCGTATTTTTTTCCCATGGCGTCAATATCTTCCCTGAGCCGCCTCGTGTACAGGTTCTGGGTCTCCTGGTCCGTCGGAAATGAAAGGAAGTCGCAGTAAGCGCATTTTCTCACACAGAACGGCATGTGCAGATATAATTCCATGCCCCCGTTCACGCGAGAACCTCACTGAGCATCTCGATCTCGTCCTCGAACAGGCAGTATCCCGGATCATGGGCTTTCACCGCCGCCAGGACATCCTCGATCCGCATCCACTTCACAGACTCCACTTCTTCTTTCTGAAGCTTGAGTTTTTCGATCTCTACCGGCTTTTCATAAGCAAAAACATGACTCTTCTCATGATTCTTAAAGATCCGTCCATGGAACTCGCCTTCATAGCGTCCGTCATGGACCCCGACAAGCCGCAGGTCTTCCGGCTCTGCCGCAATTCCCAGCTCTTCCTTCAACTCCCTGAGCGCCGACTCCAGATAGTCCTGTCCCGCCGGAATATGCCCGGCGCTGGAGATATCGTAGCAGCCCCCGAAGGAGTCCTTCTCGCGGCTCCGCTTCTGTAAAAGCAGGTCATGTCCGCCGTCCCCCCGTCTTCTTACGACCCAGACATGGCTCGTCCGGTGCCAGTCACCGTTGAGATGGACCAGCGTGCGCTCTCTCACCTGCCCCGACGGCTCTCCATTCTCATCGAGGAGATCAAGAAGCTCCAGCGGTTTTCCGTCCAGGACCGCTTCCTTTAAGAGATCATCCTGGTAGCGGAGTTTCAAAGAGAAGAACGGTGCTTCCTCGTCGAGAAGCCGATGGAAGATCCGGTCGCCTTCCCAGAGGTTCAGGCTGTTGATCTCAGTCTTAGGAACCCACTCCAGAGTACCCTCATTGCAGTCTGCCAGCTCACCTGTAAAGCCGTCTGCCGTGTAGAGGAAAATGTACTCCATTTCGGCATCATCATCATTGTACATGAAAGTCAGAACGCCCCGAAGTCTATAGCTTGTGAGTGTCAGGCCTGTCTCCTCCTTCGTCTCCCTTAAAATGCAGTCCTCCGGGCTCTCCCCCCGCTCAAACTTCCCGCCAATGCCGATCCACTTGTCTTTATTGACGTCGTGTTTCTTCTTGATACGATGGATCATCAGGTATTTGTCATCTTTTTCAATGTAGCATAATGTTGTAAGCTTCATAATAGTTCCTCATCTATGTGCAAAAAAGTCCATTTCTTCGAACGATCTGAAATAGACTTTTTATCTGGATCAATATTTTAATTTACTCCTCGTCCAGCTTCAGAACGCTCATAAACGCCTTCTGCGGAATCTCCACGTTTCCGACCTGGCGCATACGCTTCTTGCCTTCCTTCTGCTTCTCGAGAAGCTTCTTCTTACGGGAGATATCGCCGCCGTAGCACTTCGCGAGGACATCCTTTCTCATGGCTCTCACCGTCTCACGGGCAATGATCTTACCACCCACAGCAGCCTGGATCGGAATCTCGAATAAATGCTTCGGGATCTCATCCTTCAGCTTTTCGCACATCTTTCTGCCGCGCTCGTAAGCGGATCCCTCAAACACGATGAAGGAAAGGGCATCCACAGTTTCCTTATTGATCAGGATATCGAGTTTTACAAGCTGTGACTGCTCGTATCCCTTCAACTCGTAGTCGAAGGACGCGTAACCGCGGGATCTTGATTTCAGCGCGTCAAAGAAGTCGTAGATGATCTCGTTTAACGGAAGCTCATACTTTAAGAGTGCACGCGTCTCTTCCATATATTCCATGCCGAGGTAAACGCCGCGGCGTTCCTGGCATAACTGCATGATCGCGCCCACAAATTCTGTAGTCACCATGATCTCTGCGGAGACGATCGGCTCCTCCATATATTCGATTTCGGACGGATCCGGCATGTTGGACGGGTTCGTGAGGTCGATCACCTCGCCGTTCGTCTTGTGGATCCGGTATACAACGCCCGGTGCCGTCGTCACGAGGTCAAGGTTATACTCGCGCTCCAGGCGCTCCTGGATGATCTCCAGGTGTAAAAGCCCTAAGAATCCGCAGCGGAATCCGAAGCCCAGTGCGATGGATGTCTCCGGCTCAAAGAACAGGGACGCGTCGTTTAACTGCAGCTTCTCTAAAGCATCACGGAGCTCCGGATATTTCGCTCCATCCGCCGGATAGAGTCCGCAGTACACCATCGGTGTTACCTTCTTATATCCCGGAAGTGGGGCCGCGCACGGATTTAAGCGGTTCGTCACCGTATCACCCACGCGGGTATCTTTCACATTCTTGATGCTGGCTGTAATGTATCCAACCATGCCGGCCCGGAGCTCATCACAGGGGATAAATTGGCCTGCGCCGAAATATCCGACCTCAACGACATCGTAGGAAGCTCCCGTCGCCATCATCTGGATCGGGGTGCCTTTCTTCACGGTTCCCTCTTTCACACGGCAGAATACGATAACACCGCGGTAGGAATCGTAGAGTGAGTCAAAGATCAGCGCCTGAAGCGGTGCCTCCGGATCCCCCTTCGGAGCCGGGATCTTATGGACGATCGCTTCCAAAACATCCTCGATATTGAGTCCCATCTTTGCAGAGATCCTCGGTGCGTCGTGAGCCTCAAGTCCGATCACATCCTCGATCTCCTCCGCCACACGGTCCGGATCAGCGCTCGGAAGGTCGATCTTATTGATGACCGGGACAACATCAAGATCATGGTCAAGGGCAAGATACACATTTGCAAGCGTCTGGGCCTCAATGCCCTGAGCCGCATCTACAACAAGGATCGCACCGTCACACGCCGCAAGGCTTCGGGATACCTCATAGTTAAAGTCAACGTGACCTGGGGTATCGATCAGGTTAAAGATATACTCCTCGCCGTCCTTTGCCTTGTAAACCGTGCGGACTGCCTGGGATTTGATCGTGATTCCGCGCTCTCTCTCAAGATCCATATTGTCAAGGATCTGGGCCTGCATCTCACGGCTGGTTAAAAGACCGGTCTTCTCGATAATGCGGTCCGCCAGCGTGGATTTACCGTGGTCGATATGGGCAATGATACAGAAATTTCTGATTTTATCCTGGGAATAATGAACCATTCATGTTCCTCTCTTCTATATGATTTCTTCTTTATATGATCCATTTCTCTGTCACTGCTTGTCGAACCACCAGATCTTTACTCCTGATCGTTCGGTCCATCGGAAAATACCTTTATACACAGGAATTTCTCCCTTGGGGACAGAAATGGCAATTTATCATGTTAAATATAGCATTTTTTAGGTTTCCGCGCAAGCAGTAGTATGAGGTTTGGATGTGATAAAAAATAGACAAAAAGCTGACAAATTACAATTCTTTTATGTGTTGTAAAATCAATTGACATTCTATCCATTCTGATTTAGACTTTAATTAACATTTTGTCACGTATATTCAGGACTTTTCTTCGTCCCGTCACCCGTCCACCTTTTCTATCATTTCAGCAGCTATCCTTCATGTTCGCAGATCCTGTATATTCCTTGACCGTTCTGCGTTTTCTGAATGGCTGCCCGGGAGATAACATATGAATCAAACTCGGAAAAAACAGCAGTCCATGGACATGACCTCAGGGTCCATCACAAAGCTCCTGATCATGTTCGCGGTTCCCCTCGTGATCGGAAACCTTTTTCAACAGCTATACAACACTGTGGACAGTCTCGTTGTTGGAAACTTTGTCGGCTCCCATGCTCTCGCCGCCGTAGGTTCCACCACCAGCATCATCAACATGATCGTCATGTTCTTTACCGGTACCTCTGTTGGTGCCGGCGTCGTCATCAGTCGGTACTATGGGGCCCACGATGACGAAAAGCTTCACATTGCCGTGGAGACCACGATGGCAGTGACCTTCATCTGTGGGATCATTTTTACAGGTCTTGGAATCTTTGTTGCCCCCTATATGTTAAAATTTATGTCCACACCGGATGATGTCCTGCCGTCCGCCTCCGTATACTTAAAGATCTATTTTTCCGGCGTTTTCGGTCTGCTTGTATACAACATGGGAAGTGCTATCCTGCGTGCCGTTGGCGATACGAAGCGGCCGCTGTACTTCCTCTGTCTCTCCAGTGTCATGAATATCGGCCTTGACCTTCTTTTTGTAGTGGGCTTCGGCATGGCCATCGAGGGAGTTGCCTACGCGACGATCATCTCCCAGTTTGTTTCCGCAATTCTCGTGCTCATCGTTCTCACCAGAAGCACGGAGAATTACCGCCTGACCTGGAAGGACCTGCGGATCAACAAAAAAATCTTCCGGCAGATCCTCATGGTCGGACTACCGACAGGATTTCAGCAGTCACTGACATCATTTTCCAACGTGTATGTCCAGTCCTATATCAACACCTTCGGATCCAGCTGCATGGCCGGATGGAGCAGCTACTCAAAGATCGACCAGTTTGTTTTCCTTCCGATGCAGAGTATCGGACAGGCATCCACGACCTTTATGAGTCAGAACCTGGGAGCCGGGAATCTGCCCCGCGCGAAAAAAGGAACCGGTGTGGCTCTCCGGCTGGCACTCCTCATTACATTCGCCAGCGCTGGGATCCTTTTCCTCTTTGCGCCTCGGCTCGTCGCAGTCTTCAACCAGGAGCCTGACGTTGTCCGGTACGGAACCATGTTTCTCCGGATGAACGTGTTCATGCTGGCATTCTGCTGCCCGAACCAGGTCGTTGCGGGCGCGATGCGCGGAGCCGGAGATTCCAGGACACCGATGCTGATCATGCTGTTCTCCTTTGTCCTGTTCCGCCAGATCTATCTCTATATCGCGACCTCGATCTGCAATACAGCCGCAGTTGTCGGATTCGGATATCCAGTGGGCTGGATCGTAGCTTCGGTTCTCGTAGAGCTCTACTATATGTCCGGAAAATGGGAGAAAAAGATCAATATGTAACCTCTTCCCATGTTCTGTTATTCTCCTGTCAGTACCTGATCCAGGAGATCGGATAACGGCATCATCGCCGCTTTCGCCTCCGCATACGTGTTTGTCTGGGCGCCCACCTCGATGAGGGCGGAACGCGCCCGGACATGCTCGTTATAGCGGAGGCCTTTTAAATAGATCTTTCGCGTAAGTCCCGGATATTTTCCAGCAGCCAGAAGCTGCATCTGGAAGCTGAACGCCAGGTTTTCCTTGAGATTTGGATTCGGAAGATACTCGATGGGGCCGTCCGGGCTCATGGATGTCCCGTTGAAGAACATGATCTTCGCGGTCTCCGTCCCGTCGATCTCCGTCACAAGTCTCGTCCCATCCGAGACGCCGTCCCGGTGGACATCCAAGACCACCTCGATAGACGGGTATTTCTGCAGGAGACCAGAGATCCCGTCGAGGGCGTAGGTATACGCCGCACTGCGGTCCAGCTTTCCGTTCCGGTAATCGTAGACGCTCTCATCATGGTACACGTTGTACCCCTTTTCCCTGAGAAGCTTCGCCAGGCACTCTCCGAGGTGGATCACGTCCGCCTCCGAATTTTCCGGGTAGTCGGCGTAGGTCTCCTGGGAGTGGGTATGGTAGATCAGGATCTGGGGGATGTCGGCGTTTTTTTCGATGGAAAGGTCCGCGGCGAGGAAATTCTCCGCCCGCATCAGGTCCCGGCCCGCCGTTGTTGTGGGGTGGACGTTGTAGAATTTTTTCATCAGGTAGTCGTAATCGTTGAGTTTTTCTAAAATGATGCCGGAATTTCCGGTGTTAAAGGTTCCTGCTGCGAGCAGGCCTGCGAGTGTCGTCTTTTCATTCTGGGATGATCCGTTTTCTCCAGTTCCGCTTTTTCCCGAATTCCCCCATTCTTCTGAACTTTCTGTTTTTGCTCTGTCTTGTGCATTTTCATCCGCATTTCCGCTTCCCCATGCATTCTTCCTACGATCATCTCCGTAAACTCCCTGATTTTGTTCCCTGTCTGCGATCCATTCTGCCCGCAGTACCCCATTCTCATTCTCGATCCCAAATATCTCCTCATACTCCTTTGTCCGCCTGCTGCCATTTTTTCTGCTCTCCAGATAAAAAGCCGTACCCTCATCCTCCTTCCACGCCGGAAGAAATCCCCGCATCACATCATCCGCGATCCGCACCGCGTAATTTTCATAGAAATCCTTCCATGCGCCCGCACACAACCCACGTCCGAGATACAGCGCCGCCACGCAGACCACCGCCAACACGATCCACCGCCCGGCATACTGGATCATCCTGATGATATTTCCGATCATCTGCGCAACAAACAGGCGGTCCGCCTGAAGCATCCGCTTAAAATAGTACCATCTCCGCCTCATATCTGCCGCCTGATTCGCCGTTTCTTTACAGTTTATGTGAATATGCGGTTATTCAGTACCTGCGCAACCATACTGCCGCCGCAAAATCCGAACCATATCAGCCAGGCACCAACAGCCATTTCCGAATAAAAAATGCAGAGTTTTTCACATATATCACGCAAATCTATGCAGTTCTGAACAACGCCTCATGGATCGCCTCCGAGATCGTAAAGCTCAGAAAATCCACCCGCTCATCAATATCATGGGGCGTCACATACATGGGACCGAGGTCCGGCTTTAAGAGTTCCTTAACAAGCTCATAAGATTCTTCTACCCGAAGAATTTCCAGCTTCTTCTCTCCGGATTTTCTTTTCTTTTCACCATTTCGATCCCTGTCCGAGTCCTCCGCTTCCATTACCTCATCATCTTTTTCCAAAACATCACACCCTATCTTCTCCCTCAACACCTCCGTCATCGCCCCAACCGTATCATACACGATCGCCGCCGCCCCGACGACCATCGGGATCCCGATCGCAAACACAGGAATCCCCAGTGTCTCCTCCGTCAGCCCGCTCCGGTGATTCCCGACCCCGGATCCCGGCTGGATCCCCGTATCGGATAGCTGCACCGTGACTCCCAGTCTCCCGGCACTTCTCGCCGCCAACGCATCCACAACGATCACTGCATCCGGCTCCGTCTCCTGCACAATGCCTTTCACGATCTCCGCCGTCTCCATCCCCGTCTGCGCCATGACCCCCGGCGTGATCCCGCTTAAGACCGGATACCCGTGCTTCCTGCAAAAATCCGTCCCATACTCCAGCTCCAGATGCCTCGTCGCCTGAAGATGCTCCAAAACCTTCGGTCCCAAAGCATCCGGCGTCGCCTCCGGATTTCCCAGGCCAACGACCAGAGTTCTCACCGGCCGCCCCATCTTCTCCGTCTCAAGCCCATGCTCCTTTAGCATCCCCCGCAAAAGCCCCGCCAACTCCTCCGAGACCTCCCTGTGATAATCATCATCCTTCTTCGCCAGCGAAGCCGCCTCCACCGTCAAATACATCCCCACCGGCTTTCCCAGCGCCTTCTCTCCTCTCTCATCACACACCGCGACCTCCGTCACCCGGATCCCAGTCTCCTCCTTCTCCCACTCCCGCACCCGGATCCCCGGAATCTCACTCCCCTGCACCTTCTCTCTCTCCTCCAGCGCCAGATCCGTCCTCACCGTAAACTCCACATCCGCCTGTCTCATAAACACGCCTCCTATCTCAACTTTCTCCTTATTTTTCTCGCAAAAAAGCAATTTATGTATTGACATACCGGGAAATATTCGCTAGAATGTAATAGTATGTTTACATTGAACTGTCCGTGTCCAGGCTTTGATGCAAAACAAACAGAGATAATTTTTTAAAATAATATGGAGGTGTACAGATTGGCTAACATCAAATCTGCAAAGAAAAGAATCGTAGTAGCAGAGACAAGAGCTGCTAGAAACAAAGCAATCAGATCCAAAGTGAAAACTTTCGTTAAGAAGGTAGAGGCTGCAATTACTGCTGGTGACAAGGCTGCTGCACAGGCTGCACTTCTTGCTGCTACAAGCGAAATCGATAAGGCTACTTCCAAGGGCGTATATCACAAGAATACCGCTTCCAGAAAAGTATCCCGTTTGGCTAAAGCTGTAAGCGCAATGGCTTAATTTATCATCGAACTGGATTATTACGCATAAATAAAAAGAACCGCTGTTTCCGAGGTGTGTCAGAAACAGCGGTTCTTTTTTATATCTCAGCACCGGTCAATGTACCCAGCTCCATCCAACCCCCAGCGCAGGCCTGCCTTCGGACCCGGATGCCTGATTGCGGGGGCTCTGGCTTCCTCTTGGCTCGCAGGAAAATGCGTTGGAGGAAAGGTGACACTTGTCTGAGCGCAGCGAGTTGTGTCACCTTTTCTCCGCCCTTAGCATTTTTCTGCAAGCCTAGAGGAACCGCCCCTGAAATCCACCAGCACCCGAATCCGAAGCCAGGCCTGCGCGTCCTTTTGCCAAGTTGATCCAACCTTACTCATACTTCTTCGCAATCAGCAACTCCACCGCCAACCGATCCGAGAGTCGACCGGTTTTCACAGCCTCCTCCGATTCCACACAAAACTCCACATAAGAAAGAATCTGCTCCCTCGTAAACGCCCTCGCCTGCGCCATCAGCTTCCCCGCCACAAACGGCGGTACCTTCACCCTGGACGCGATCTCACTCTTCTGCGCCCCCTTCCCCGCCAATTCCTTCACCTGCAGAAGCTGGTTAAACTGCTTCGCGATCAAAAACATGATCCGCATCGGCGGCTCCTTCAGAGTCAGAAGATCCTCATAGAGATCCATCGCCTTCCTCGTATTCCCCGCCACGATCGCCGTCACCATCTCAAAGATCCGGTTCGTCACATGGACCGTCCCGACCGCCTCCACGTCCTCCTTCGTGATCACCTCGCGCCCCATGGTATAGCAGATCAGCTTCTCCAGCTCCATCCTGATATTCTCCATGTCATCCCCGGTCCGCTCCATAAAATACTCCATGACCTGGCGCGTGATCTTCTTCCCGTCCTTCGAAAGGATCCCCGCTGCCCAGCGCATCAGCTGGTCCGCGTCCTGCTTCTTTAATTCCGCTGCATACCCGTTGTCCTTCACATTCTTGTAGAGCTTATTCCTCTTGTCGACCTCATTCTCCACAAACACCATACATGTAGACTCCGGGATCTCCGGGATATAATTCACAAGCTCCTCCGGCGCACTGCTCTTAAAAAATCCGCTGCCATCGATCAGCACAAGTCTCCGCTCAGCAAAAAAAGGCATGGTGTCCGCGAGACTAATGATCTCTTTCACATCCTGTCCCTTGCCCTCAAAATAATTATAATTCATCGTGTCATCCCCGGCGATCGCCTCCCGGAGACGCTTTTTATAACTGTTCACAAGAAACGGCTCATCCCCAAACAGCAAATAGACTCTCCTAAATGTCTTATCCTTAATATCCTGGTTTAAAGTCTGCATAGCCGCCTCCGTAAACTGTCTTATTGGTATCATTTTGAAACTTTTCTAATTTTATCAGATATACGAACACTGGTCAAGCTGCGCCTTCGGGCGCTTCGCGTCCTCCTCATCCTTTTTCTTCACGAGCACCACCAGGCTGTACACGAAGAATACAATGAAGACGATCGCTGCGGACATCGCCGCTGGGCTGCTCCAGGACAGTGTGATAATGTAGGACGGGATGATATACGGCGCGAGGACCAGAAGTTCTAAGAGTTTCTTTCTCTTTACATTCGTATAGGCGGTTAAGAATACAAAAAAGCTTCCCGCCGCCACCGCGATGACTGTTGACGCAGTGGATATGATAAGCGTATTCCGGACCGCCTTCGCCGTCCTCTCCTCATGCAGCATGTCCACATAGTTTTGCAGACCAAAGCCTCCGTCGGTCGTCAGGCTCATCCGAAGGAAACTTAAAATCGGCATAATGAATATGAAGCACACTGCGATGAAAAAGAGGATCCGGCCTGCAATTGTTTTAATTTTACTGGATTTCATGTTTTTTCCTCTTATTATAGAAACGCGATGTAAAATGCAAAACGGACTTTTTGTAAAATCCTTGTAAGCGGAAGTTAAAACTTTTCCTTCCGATGTAAAGCACGGTCAGTCTGTGTCAAGCGGAAGCATCGTTTTTATTTTGAGTTTCTTTCCATCTGTCCGGACCATGACAGCGCCGGAAAGGCCTGTTTCATAGATCTTTGATCCATGTTCTAAAAGCCGCTCCCGGACTTTCTCCGCAGGATGTCCGTACCGGTTCTTTCTTCCGTAGGAGAGGATCGTCACGGATGGGGACAGTTTTTCTATAAACTCTTCGCTGGATGAGGTGGCGGAACCGTGATGTCCGGCTTTTAAGATCGTCACCGGAGTCAGAACGCCGGAAGTCAAAAGTGTTTCCTCCCCGGATGTCTCCATATCTCCCGTGAGGAGCATGGAAAAACGTCCGTAGGTCAGGCGGAACACCAGGGATTCCTCATTCCGGTCCGTGAACTCTGTTCCGCCATCCGGCGACAGGCATTCCATGGACATTCCTTTTCCCGGAAAGTTATTCCATATATCTCCCTTTTGGGCATAAAAAACAGGAACATCCCGCTTTTTCGCAAGCTCCGCCATCTTCCCGTAGATCTCATCCTTTCCCGCCTCCGGCATCATGAGACCTCCCACCCGGATTCCCGATTCCGGGTGTTCCAGAAGATACCGGATCCCGTTCATGTGATCCTGGTCCCCGTGGGTCATGACCGCAAGATCCAGACGCGTCACCCCCTGGCTCTTAAGATACGGCACCAGAACCTTCTCTCCGATGGATTTCTGCTGGCTGCTGCCGCAGTCCACCAGGATCGTATGGGATTCGGAGCGCAGAACGATTCCGTCGCCCTGGCCTACGTCGAGGAATGTGGCAGAGAGTCCGGTTTGGCGGGATGGAAGCAGGAAAAGAAATGCCGCAAGCCAGGCGGCGCATAATAACACCAGGCGATGTTTTTTATTTTCCGCAATCTCCATCCCCCTCTCATAAACAACTGCTCCGAATATCATCAATCCATAATAACACCCAATTTTCCATATTTCCGGCTGCCCCAGCACCAGCTCTGCCCCCGGAAGCTCCCCTGTCCAATTACATATCACCTCATAAAATTTCAAAATATAATGCGCGCCTCCAAGCATCGCACCCCCAACCGATTCTGATAAAAAAGACAGACCTAGTCCAAGAAATCCCGATATGACCACATACGTCATAAGCGGGATCACAATTAGATTTAAGAACACCCCGTAGACCGGTATCCCAAAAGAATGCCAGAGAATGACCGGCGCTGTCACCACCTGGATCGAAAGACTTGTAAAGAACGCGGACGCTGCCGCAGATATTTTTTCATCCGTAAAAAGCTTTTCCCCCCGCGAAGAAAAAAGCCTGCCGGGATAGATCAGTGATGTCACCGCAAGAAAGGACAGCTGAAAGGACGCCTGGGACAGCAGATACGGATGGGCAAGCAGCAATCCTGCCGCCGGAATACACATTGCCGTCGGAAGATCGTATGTCCGCCCTACGGCCGCCGCGAGAAAGGAGAGCCCTGCCATTGACACCGCCCGGGCCACAGACGCGCCGCTGCCCACCATCATGCCGTAGGCGCAGAGAAATCCCCCTGCGAAGATCCCGGAGATCCAGAACCCCGCCCCGCCTTTCCTGAAAATCTTCCAGATTCCCAGCCCCACAATGGAGACATGAAGCCCGCTGATGGCAAGGAGGTGGGATATCCCATTCTTCCGGTAAAGTTCATAAATTTCACTGTCCAGATCATCCTTCTCCCCAAAGAGAACCGCCGACAGAATTCCAGCGTCCTCCGGGAGAGCGATCGCCTTTAACTGCTCAGAAAAGCACCTCCGGATCCGGTACAGGCTGTCCGAAAATACATGTACCTTCCCGCCAGTCACCGTATATCCCTCCACATAGATGATCCCGGAAATTCCGCGGGACCTGCAATACAGACGGTAGTCAAACGCCCCAGGATTTCTCGCCGGATCTGTCGCTTTTCCCTCTCCGAAGACTCGGATTTTCTCACCGACAGCGGGTGATGGTTTTTGCTTCGAAACCGCCTCAGCTGCTTCCCCTGTTTTATTCACATCCAGATAACATAAAACTCTTCGAAGCTTCTCACCAGACTCCCCATCTTTACCTTCCATTGCGCAATCCCTAAGCACGACCTCCAGCGTCCCATCCTTCTCCTTCACCGACTGGACAGTTCCCTGAAGAACCACGCCATCCTCATGTTCCTCCCGGAAAAATCCCTCCTCCCGTGAGAAAACCGCCTGCTCCGCTCCCATCCGAAGACATCCGGCAGACATTCCCGCCACAAAAAGAAAGACCGGCAGCCCATATCTGCTCTTCCGGCGGGCAAACACGCACACCAAAAAGAGCAGCCAGACTGCCAGTCCAAAAATCATCTGCTCTGCCGGGATCCACAGGTTCAGTGCCTCTCCAAGTACCAATCCCCCTGTCACACACAGCAAAGGCCTTTTAATCGTTTTTTCCTCCTACGATATAATCGTAATTTCGTTCAAATACCGTGCTTAACGGAATCTGGTCCCGGAACACATCGTCCTGGGATCCGTTGATCCGGATCTGCACACGGCTCACCGTCGAGAGCTCCGCAAGGGAATCCACGATGGAATAGATCGGAATATATGCCGCCACATCCAGAGTGCTGTTTAAAAACGCCGCGTCAAGGTTGATTGAGCAGACCGAATCATTGACGGACACATTCAAAAGCTTCACATCTGACGGGATCGTCGCATAATGTCCAAGCTCCTGAGGACCTTCGATCAGCTGTTCCACGATGAGGCGCTCCAGGGATGTATTGCTGTTCTGCATAACTTCCCGCTTTTCCTCCACCAGCTGGTCTCCCGCCTCATTGGCAAAATACAGCGTCAGCTCCGTCCGCTCGAAGGAGTTGACATCGCGGATGCTGTCCACAAAATCAGAGGCGGAAAGCATTCCCACCGGGTTTCCCGCAGCGTCCGTGATCGGCTGCTCCGCGCAGTAGATGCTCAGATACTCGATATCCGGAATCTGGGTCAGTGTTTTCGTCAGCGCCGCCCGGCACAGGATCTCCTGCACCGAATTCATCAGCGCATAGTTGGCATCTGCATATAAATACAGAACATTCCCCTCGATCCGGTAGGTGATCTTTTCGATCCGCTCCGGTAGCGCTCTCTGACAGTCGAGATCCGCCGGCACATTTCCCATCTTATCGAGAAGTTCCCGGACCAGTGCATCCAGGTCCGTCGTCTCCGTCCGGTACTCGCTTCCAACGAGCTGGATCCCGGACGTGTTTAAATAGTAGATCGTATAGGCATTTCCGCTCTGCTCCACGGTCGTCTTTCCCGTACAGCCGCTTAAGGCGAACAGGACCGCGAAGAGGAGAAAAAACACCCGAAACATCCTAAATTTCTTCATTTTTCTCCCTCCTACGGAATATAGATCAACGGGATCCGCACCATAAAGGTACTTCCCTCGCCCTCGACACTGTCCACACGGATCGCGCCGTGATGCATCAGGACCACACTTTTCGTGATCGCAAGTCCAAGCCCTGTTCCGCCGGTCTCTCTGGATCTCGCCTTGTCCACGCGGTAGAAGCGTTCGAACACGCGCTCCTTAAACTCCGCAGGAATACCGATTCCGGAATCCGCAACCTTTAAATAGAAGAACTTGTGGTCGGCATCCAGTGTGACCCGGACCCATCCGTCTTCCTTATTATATTTGACCGCATTCTCCACCAGGTTATTCACCGCCAGGGAGAATTTCACCTCGTCAATATCCGCTGAGACATCGCGCTTACTCTCGAAGATCAGCTCGATATTCCGCTTTCTGGCGATGGGACGCAGGCGTTTTAAGACCATCTCGATCAGTCCGTTGATCTGGACCTGGCTGCAGGAAAGTCCCGAGGACGCCTTGTCCATGCGGACCAGAGTCAGAAGATCGTCGATGATCTTACTCTCACGGTCGATCTCATCGGAGATATCGTGCATGAATTCCTGGTAAAGTTCCTTCGGCGTGTCCTCCATTCCCATCAGGGAATCCGCAAGGACACGGATCGACGTGATCGGAGTCTTGAGCTCATGGGAGACATTGGAAACAAACTCCTGTCTCGACTGGTCCACGGCCTTCAGCTTCTCCAGGGTTTTATTGATGGTCTCGGAGATCTGCTTTGTCTCCCGGTACGCCTCCTCATTGACATCCTCATCCAGGTTTCCCTCACCTACACGCCGGATCGACGCGATCAGGCTTCCAAAGGGCTTCATGATAAAATGGACCGAGAGGACCGCAAGGATCAGCAGGATCACGAAGATCATCATCTCGTACAGGGATGCCTTATCATTCAGACTGTCCTCCAGACTGTACATGCTCTCCGTCGACGCTGTCACGATCATCACGCCCGCAGTCTTTCCCGTTGTGATGGTTCCCGTCTCCTGCTCAAACTCCGGAATTGGGATTGCCAGGACGAAATAGTGTTTCAGGCTGTCATACCGGCTCGTATTCTCACCCTGGAAGCACCTGATCACCTCATTGGAAATCAATGTCTTTCCCTTCGAGAGAGAAAACGTATCCTCTACGATCTTAAACCCGGAGTTTACGATCAGGATCCGTCCGCTGAAGATATCCGAGAGCAGGGAGAGCTCCGTATCGATGGCGGCGTTGTCCACCACCGAGTTTGTGAGATATCCAGTTCTTGACATCTTATTGCTCAGGATCTGACACTGGTTCTGGACATCAATGATCCGGCGCTCCACCTGACTCTGTCTTGAGGAACTGGCAAGGATCCGGCTCTCCACGAGAAGCGGGATCATACAGAACATCACCATCAGGATGATCAGGGGAACCTTGACGCTCGGCGTATGCTTCCGGTAAATTTTCCGGATCCTTTCCCTAATTTTTCTCATGTTCCTCTTCCATCTTTCTCGTTGCCGTCACAGCAAGGCTGCCCGGTCCGATATGGCACGCGATGCTTAAGGAAAGCGGTGCCATGTATACATCAGCATTCGGGAAGCGCTCTTCGACCTCTTTCTTAAACTCCAGCGCTGCTTCCTCGTTGTCGGTGTGGGCGATTGCCAGATGGCAGTTTCTGCACTCACTGTCGTGAAGCCTCCCGTCCAGCTCTTTCTGGATCGCGTTCATCATCATGGTCTTTGCCTGCTTCATGGTACGGGCTTTCGCGAAGGAATCAAGCTTTTCACCTAAAATGATCAGCACTGGCTTGATTTTTAAAAGTGTGCCGAGAGCCGCTGCAGCCGGTGTGATCCGGCCGCCCTTTTTCAGGTATTTTAAGGTATCGACGGTGATGAAGATGACGGAATCAGCCGCAGTCTTCTCCAGGCGCTTCTTGATCTGCGTTCCGTCCATCCCCATAGCTGCCAGCATCTGCGCGTCCTTTACAGACTGATACTGGGTCACGGAGATCCGTCGATTGTCAACGACGAACACTTTTCCCTCGTACTCATCCTCTCCCGCCAGCATCATCGCTGTGGAGCAGGATCCGGAAAGTCCGGAGGACATCGGGATATGGATGATCTGGTCATACTCTTTTAAGAGCTTGTCCCACATCTTCAGGATGGAATCTGGTGTGGGCTGGGAGGTAGCGATATCAGCATTGTCCTTTAATCTCTGGTAGAACTGCTCCCGTGTCAGTGTGATATCTTCGTAATATGTTTCTCCATCTATCATAAACGGCATTGGCAGAACCGCAACTCCCATCTCTTTTGCCTGAGCCTGGGTGATTCCGCTGTTGCTGTCTGTTACAACTGCAATTTTCATACAAAACTGCCCCTTTCTGTTTCTCTTTCGTCCGCCCTCTTTCTCTCCATTCCATACGGACAGGACTCGCTCCTATTTTAACCGATTTCCTACCTAAATGGAAGTGCAAAACTGCCCAAACTGTGGACGAAATAGAAAATTTATGATATGCTGAGCAGTAAGTGAGTGAAAAACATGCTCGCATGTTTGGCACGAGCGGCGAAGCGGATTACGGCAGCCGCAAAGCAGCGCTTAGTGTGAAAGCGCAGACCGTAATATGCAATGTATTTTTAATATGGGGGTACAGATTATGCCTTATTGTCCGAAATGCGATATGGAATTTGTCGAGGGAATCAAAGTCTGCAGCGATTGCGGCGGTCCCCTCGTGGAATCAAAAGAAGTGGCGGAAGCCATGAAAAAGAAGGAACAGGAAGAACAGCTTGCCGCCATGGCGCAGGAGATGGATCCGTTTTCCGATGAAGGGACTGATACGGAGTTCTCCGGGGATAATCCACCCGAGAAGTCTTCCCCGGCCGCTGAGCCGGTCCACGCCTACGTGGATAAGGGCCAGCGCTACGATGACATGAGTTCCTCCGCATCCGCGTTCTTCTTAGTCGGCGGGGTACTTGCCATCGGCGCGGCACTCTGCCTTCTGGGAATTTTCCATCTCCCAATGGCAGGATTCCAGAAATATATGTTTGAGGGCGTTCTCGTTGTTCTCGCCATCGGCAGCTTTGTCGTTGCAGTCTCCTCAAGGAAGCGCGCTGCCGAGTTAAAGGTGGAAGCCGACGATGAAAAACGCCAGACCCAGGAGATCATCGATTGGTTCTTAAAGAATTACTCCGCAAAAGAGCTGGATGAGCAGCTTCTGATGGAAGACCCGGACCTCTCCGGCGAGGAACTGAGTCTCAAGCGCTTCGAGCTGATCCAGGATTTCCTCATCACCGGCCGCGACATCCCTGACCAGTCCTATGCGGATTCGCTCTGTGAGACGCTGTATACGAAGCTATACGATCAGGAATAATTTAAAAGACTGTCTGACCGATGAACCTGATTCATCAGCCGGGCAGTCTTTTTAATTTTCTTATTCAAATTTCACGATTTCCTTCTTCAGCCTCATCATGATCTTCTTCTCCAACCTCGAAATATATGACTGGGAGATCCCCATGAGATCCGCCACCTCTTTCTGCGTCATCTCCGCCCCATCCCGGCGCTTCAGACCATAGCGCAGCTCCACGATTTTTCTCTCCCTCGGGCTTAAGCGGCTCACCGCATTCTTAAGAAGGTCTTTTTCCACCTCATCCTCCATGTCTTTATAGATCACATCCTCCTCCGTCCCGAGAATATCCGACAGCAGAAGCTCATTCCCGTCCCAGTCCACGTTTAACGGCTCATCGATGGAAACCTCAAGCTTCATCTTGCTGGTCCTACGAAGATACATCAGGATCTCATTCTCAATACATCTGGACGCATAGGTCGCCAGCTTGATATTTTTCGTCGGGTTAAAGGTGTTGATGGCCTTGATGAGTCCAATGGTCCCGATGGAGATCAGGTCCTCTACGCCAACGCTGGTATTGTCAAATTTCTTTGCTATGTAGACAACCAGGCGGAGATTGTGCTCGATCAACTCTGCCTTTGCCTCTTTCTCCTCTTCGGTTCCAAACTTATTTAACGCCTCAGTCTCCTCCTTCAGTGACAGCGGAGCCGGAAGAATATCCGCACCTCCAATATAATGGATCTCCCCCCGCTCCGGACGAATCATCGTGCGGAACCCCATCACTTTTTTGAGGCGGAACCGGTTTGGCATAGAAATTCTCATAATCATACTCATTCTCTCCTTTTTCTAACTGTTAGTCACCTTCACAGTTATTTTTTCACACATCGTCGTTCAGACTTCATGTCAATCCCCTATTGCCACAGGCACATTTTCCCCTGACACCAGACACTCCGGCAGTATCATCGTAAAATCCTTCCCGAAAAACAGAGGTTCCTTCGAAATCGCCACGATCGGACGCTCGATCCGGATACTCCCGCACTCTTCGGACATGACCTCCATCCGGTCAAAGAGAACTCCCGGCAGCATTCCATTTTCCGTTCCAACAGCCCGGTATGGGATCATAAGGACTCCCGCCTTCTCGCCTAAGAACTCTTTCGCATCCGCCGCCGCGATAATGCTCACCGGCTTTCCCGTCACAGGCTCCACGAGCCGATTCCCTGAATCCGCCATCGCCGTGAACTCCTTCGACTTTTCATTTAAGAAAAGACGGACCTGATACCGTGTTTTCCCGATCATCGGCCGCCTCACAAGAGCTACCGCCAAGAAACGAACTCCCATACAGAAAAATCCCATAAACATCAGACTTTTCCAGCCTGTAAGAAAACACCGCTCCCGCAGAATCGCCAGCCCACTCTGCAAAATCCCTGCGGATAAGACCAGGACTCCCAGTTCCTTCCCGCGCCACTTCAAAACTTTCATCCAGGAATCTCCTCTATCTGCAGAAGCATTCCTTTTCTCCTGGCGCATGGTCTGTTTTCCCGGAAAAGCGATCCAGATCATCAAAAATCCTGTCACCAGCAGTTTCCAAACTTCCCATATCCCAGCGAATACCGGCTGTCCGCCTGCAGGACATCTTCCCATAAGTTCCAGATAAACGCTTCCAGTACTGCAGAGTCCCCCGGCGATCCCGGCGCCCAGAAGTCTCAAGGCCTCTGCCCGCCTTCTCATAAGCACCGCCGCCAGCCATAAGATCAAAACATCCCGGTACACCTCCTCCAGAAAAAAGAGATCGGCGTACCAATCATACTCCACCGGACTTCCTCCTTTCCCTGGCATCCCTTTCTGATGTTTTCCCATAGTATACCTGTCTTTCTCTCCAGAATTTGTCAAAGCAGGGACGAGAAATTTGAAAACCCATCGGGTCGTTTTAACAGAATCTCTCCTGTTTTTTCATGAAGATCAGAGATTTCCGCAGACATTTGCGGAATACACGAAAAAAGAAGAACAAAAAGAGAGCAGATCTGGACATTTTTTGTCGCGATCTGCGGTGAAATTTTAGAAATATTTCGCGCGAGTGCGCATCATTGGCACGTTAGTGCCTTTTGTGTAATAGGGAATTCCTCGGAATTTCCTATTACACAAAAAGACCTGGAAAAGATTTCTCTCTTCCAGGTCTCAATATGTTCATAAATTAAATTCCAATACGGCTTGTCCGTCCTCAGAATCTTATCTGCGGTTCTTTAAGAAATCCGGGATATTGATCTGGGTCTCGCCGCGCTGTGCCGGACGGTAAACCGGGGCATTTCCAGTCGGGATGTTGTACTTCGGTGCGGAAGTCTCTGTTGTAGCTGCTGCCTCAGACGGAGTCTTTACGGACGGAGCAGTTCTCTGAACCGGAGCCTGCTGAGCCGGTACCTTTGTCTTGTAGTTTGTGAAATCCTTCATTGCGCGCTCAACCGGTGTGTTTGCACCGTGTGCGTCAAGGCCTGTAGCGATAACTGTGATCGTTACCTCGTCCTCCGCATTCTCATCGTACATAGCGCCGAAGATGATGTTAGCGTCATCGCCTGCAAGCTCCTGAACATAGCCAGCAGCCTCGTTTGCCTCGATCAGGCTGATGTCGCCGGAAATGTTGATGATAACGTGGGAAGCACCCTCGATGGTTGTCTCAAGAAGCGGGCTGGATACAGCCTGCTTAACAGCCTCAAGTGCCTTCTCGTCGCCCTTCGCCTTACCAATACCGATATGAGCGATGCCCTTATCTGTCATAACAGTCTGAACATCAGCGAAGTCAAGGTTGATAAGACCCGGAACATTGATCAGGTCTGTGATTCCCTGTACTGCCTGGAGAAGAACCTCATCGGCTTTCTTTAATGCATCCGGCATGGTTGTCCGTCTGTCAACGATCTCAAGGAGACGGTCGTTTGGGATCACGATCAGAGTATCCACTGCGTTCTTTAAGTTCTCGATTCCCTTTAACGCGTTGTTCATTCTCTGTCTGGCTTCAAAGCGGAACGGCTTTGTTACAACGCCGACTGTAAGAATTCCCATGTCTTTTGCGATCTGAGCGATCACCGGAGCTGCACCGGTACCGGTTCCGCCTCCCATACCACAGGTAACGAATACCATATCTGCGCCCTTAAGTGCCTGGGAGATCTCCTCCTGGCTCTCCTCAGCTGCCTTCTCGCCGATCTCCGGCTTTGCGCCTGCGCCGAGTCCCTTTGTGAGCTTCTCACCGATCTGCATGGCAGTCGGAGCTTTACAGAACTGAAGCGCCTGTTTATCTGTGTTGATACCGATAAACTCAACGCCCATAATATTTTCTTCTACCATGCGGTTTACCGCGTTATTTCCGGCACCGCCGACACCGATCACAAGAATTCTTGCGGCATTCTCTGCCTCGTTTATCTTAATCTCTAACAAGAATGTCTCCTCCTTTAATATCTATCAATCTATTACATCTGTATTAGCATGGTCATAAAAATCCCAAGTTAATCTAACATATATCATATTTGATTTTTTGAAAAATATCAACCTTAAATTTATGGTTTTTTTGAAAAAAACACTGATTTTCCGCTGTCCCCGGCCTAAGCTTTCTTACGGTCAGCGCAGCAAGTGCGCAGACCTGATGAATCGTTACTCTAATTCTTCTTCACAAAACGGTACGTCGGGCTGGAATTCGTCTCGTCATAGGTATCCAGATACAGCGTACCCGAAAGTCCTGTGAGCTCCGTCATGATATCGTGAAGCTCCGCGATCTTTCCGTCAAGGCTATCCGAATTTCCAAGCTCCACCGTGATGTCCCCCATCACAAGCTCCGCCTCATTGTAGCTGTTATAGTTGATCTTGTCCACCTGGATATCGCTGACATTCAGCACCTGGGTCAGGTTTAAGATCTCGCCGAAAATATCCTGATCCGCCACCGGAAGCGGCTGGTGCAGGACGATATGTCCGAACTCGAGACCAGTGATCACCGGAACGCCCGGAAGCTGCTCGGAAGAGCTCTCCACAATGATTCCATCCTTATCGAAGTACATGTAGCTGCTCATGTAGGAGACGCAGCCCACAACGCTCTTCTCAAACACAACGACCTCCACCTTTGTGGGGCTCTTGAAATTGATCTTATATTCCTCGATAAACGGAATGGACTTGTGCTCCTTAAACCGGTTCTGATAATAGCAGAACGCGGAATTTCTGGACCACTTGCCGTCAAATAAGAGCGACTCGATCTGTTCCTTCGTATACTGCTTATTTCCGCTCACTTCCACATCCTTGATCCGTATCGAAAAGACAAGAACGAGAAGAATGACGAGAATCGCCATGATCACTCCAATGATGATCCCCGTCTTTCTTCCTCCTCTCCTGTTGTACATTCCAAATCCGTTGCTGCTTCTTCTCCCGAAATGGAAATTGAAGCCGCGTCTTCCAAATCCAAGACCTCTTCTTCTAAATAACATTTTCTCTTCACCTGTTATCTGATCACTTGTTCTCACGTAACATCATTGGGACCCGCGCACCCGACACACTGATCACCGGAAGACTCTGGTCTGGAGCAAAAAATCCATTGCCACGATCATCACAGCTCATCTTCCTCTATGTCTGCCCCAAGCTTTCTCAAATCTCTTCCGATATCCTCGTACCCGCGCTTTAAATGTCCACTGTCCGAGATCACACTGAGTCCGTCCGCCGCCAGGGCCGCCACTAGAAGCGCCGCCCCGCCGCGAAGATCCGGCGTCTCCGCAATCCCCGGAACAAGAGGATATCTTCCTCTTATTATGGCTGTATCTTTATGGAGCGATACGTCGGCCCCAAAGGCTGCAAGCCGCATCGCCGCCTCAAACCGTGCCTCATACACGGTCTCTTTAAACCGGCTCTCCCCGCTTCCCGCTGCCTCCACGGCGAGAAAGACAGACTGAAGATCCGTCGGAAATCCCGGGTATGGCCCGGTGTCGATCTCGACCCCGGCCGGACGCCGTTCCATCACCATACCGATCCTGGCTTTCGGTCCGGTCGCCCCGGATATCCGGATCCCGGCTCCCATTTTTCGGAGTGCCTTTAACGGTTCTACCAGAACCACCGGATCCACACCGGTGATCTCGATCTCCCCGCCGGCTGCCGCTGCCGCCGCCAGGTATGTCCCCGCACAGATTCTGTCTCCTGCCGTCACATGATCCGTCGGAAAGAGCTTTTCCACCCCATCCACCGTGATAGTCCCGGTGCGCTCCCCGGATATCTTTGCTCCCATAGAACGCAGGAAGCTGCAGAGTTCCACGATCTCCGGCTCCCTGGCACAGTTTAGGAGCTTTGTCGTGCCGGATGCCAGAGCGGCAGCCATCAACGCGTTCTCCGTCGCCCCGACACTGGGATATGGAAAACGGAATGTTGTTCCACAAAGCTTTTTCGCTTTTGCAATCAGCATTCCGCCATCATCAAGTATCTCTGCTCCCATTGCCCGGAGCACATCCAGGTGAAAATCGATCGGACGTTTTCCGATCACACAGCCGCCCGGATACCAGGTCGTCACCTCCCCGGCCCTGGATAACAGCGGTCCCAAAAGCAGGCTGGAAGACCGCATCTTCCCCACCGTCTTCTCGGAGATCACCGTTCCAGAAAGCCCGGAGGCATCGATCTCCAGGACATCGTCCTGAAACATCACCTGACACCCAAGGTCCCTTAAGATCTCCGCCATGAGGAACACGTCCGAAATTCTCGGAACATTCCGTATCTCGGTTCTTCCCTCTGTCAAAAGACTCACCGCCATCATGGGCAGCACCGCGTTTTTTGCACCCTGGACTTTTATTTTTCCATGCAGAGGCTTAAGCCCCTGAACTTTAAACACCTGCAAACCGATTCCCCCGCATATGCCGCTATAAAACAGTATATGCAAGAGTATCAATTATGTTACTGCTGTTCCAGCCTGATCTGGTTGGACACACTTAGTACCATTCCCATCTCAATCATCAAAAACAGCACCGACGTACCCCCGTAACTGATAAACGGAAGCGTGATTCCCGTGTTAGGAATCACATTCGTAACAACGGCAATGTTCAAGACGACCTGGATCGCGATATGTGCCAGAACACCTGTCACCAGCATTGCACCAAATAGATCCGGCGCATTTCCGGCGATGACTAAAAATCTGTACAGCATGAACAGGAACATGAATATCACGGCTACCGCTCCGAAAAGTCCCAGCTCCTCACAGATCACCGCGAAGATCATATCGTTCTGCGGCTCCGGAAGGAAGCTTAACTTCTGGATACTCTGTCCCAGTCCCTTTCCGAGAAGGCCGCCGGAACCGATGGCGTACAGTCCCTGAAGGACCTGATATCCACCGGACTTCGGATACGCCTCCGGGTTTTTCCACACCAGGATTCGGCTCAGCTGGTAGGAATGGAGGATTCCCGCCTTCTCGAGGGCGATGGCCACAGGCGGCGCGAAGACGATGACAGTGATTCCAAGCGCCACCGTCGCAATAAATGGCCATTTTCTCTTGCACGCGATAAACATCATGACGAAAGCGATTCCGCAGATGATGATACCGGAGCTTAAGTTGTTCATGGTGACGAGAAGTGCCAGAGGTCCGATGAGGACCGCGATCATTCCCCACACCCGCCATTCATTGATCTGCTTTCCAAGTCTCGTGATGAGCACGGCCAGAAGCAGGATCACCACGATCTTTACAAGCTCTGCAGGCTGAAAACGCAGGGATCTTGTTCCCAGCCATCTTTTCTTGCCGTTAACCGCGATTCCCAGTGGTGTAAATGTTACAAGGATCTCGCAGATATAGGATACCACTACTGCCGGAACAGTAAACTTCGCCAAGAAGTGATAGTCGATCTTTGAAATGATCAGCATCAGGATGAATCCAGCCACGGCGATCTGTCCCTGACGCACCATGTAGTAGTTGGACGGCTGCCTGCTCACCTGGGCATTGTAGGCGCTGGAACTGTAGATCATGATCAGTCCGAATACCGTAAGGAAGATAATGACCACTAAGAGGTCATAGTCGTAAAAACGGCGTGCTTTCTTTTTCCGTTTTCCCTCTTCCTGTACAGGAGCCCCGTACATCTGCTGCTGCCGCAGCATTTCCTGTCTCTGCTGCATCTCACGGCGCTGCTGCATCTCACGGCGCTGCTGCATCAGAAGCTGCTCTCTTCGCTGTCCCTCCTGCTGGCGTTTCGCCCGCTCTCTTTCAATCTGCTGACGCTCCAACTGTTCTCCGGACATCTGCTGTCTCTGCATCTGCTGTCTCTGCATCTGCTGACGATGTACCTGCTGTCTCTGCGCCTGTGCCCTGCCGCCGGCTTTTCGAACTTTCTTTCGAGCCACGCTAAGCCTCCATTACAGCGCGTTGACGCATTCCTTAAAGATCCGTCCGCGCTCCTCAAAGTTCTTGAACATTCCCCAGCTTGCGCATGCCGGAGAGAGCAGCACATAATCGCCTGCATTCGCGTAAGAAGCGCATACCTGAACGGCCTCCTGCATGTCTTCCGCGTACATGATATCCGTGATACCATGTTTCTTTGCGCACTCAGCGATCTTATCTCTTGTCTGGCCAATGAGGACGAGATAGCGGACTTTTCCGTCAAAGTTCTCGATCCACTCGTCATACTCGGAATGCTTGTCATATCCGCCTGCGATTAAAAGTGTCGGTCCCGGCATCGCCTTGATGGCCTGGATCGCCGCATCCGGGTTTGTTCCCTTGGAGTCATTATAATAAGTAACGCCGAAACGCTCTCTTACATACTCGATCCTGTGCTCTACAGCCTTGAACTCCCTGCATGCCTCGCGGATCATATCCATCGGGACGCCTAAATGGATCGCGATGGCAACGGCTGTCATCACGTTCTCGTGGTTATGTCTTCCGATGATGTTTAACTCGTTGACATCGAGGACCTTCTCGTTCTTTCCATCATGGCGGTAAACGATGAAATCTCCGTCCATGAAGATGCCCTCGTCGAGCTTCTCCTTGCTGCTGAAGTAGAGGACCTTGCACTTTAAGGTCTTTCCGAATTCTCTGAGGACCGGATCCTCGTAGTTTAATACGCAGGTATCTTCCTCTGTCTGGTTTCTTGTGATCCCCTCTTTGACCTGAATATAGCACTCCATGGTCTTATGGCGGTCCAGATGGTCCGGAGTGATGTTTGTGATCGCGGACACATTCGGATGGAAATCCATGATGGTCTCAAGCTGGAAGCTGGAAACCTCCGCGACGGTAACGGACTCGTCTGTGGTTTCAAGAGCGTGAGCGGTGTACGGATCACCGATGTTTCCTACTACGAATACGCTCTTATAGAACTTTCTCATGATCTCGCCTGTGAGGGCTGTCGTTGTTGTCTTTCCGTTTGTACCTGTGATAGCCGCAAGTTTTCCCTTTGAGCAGTGGTAAGCAAGCTCGATTTCACTCCAGATCGGGATCTTCGCCTCGTCGATCACCGCAACGAACGGTGACTCAAGCGGAATACCAGGGCTGATGACGCATAACTCCACACCCATAAGGTCTGTCTTCTTCAGTTCACCGAGAACGATCGTCACCTTCGCGCCCTCATCAAATTTTGCTTTCAGCTTCTCTTCGGAAAGCTTCTCATTTCCATCATAAAGAACCACTTCGCCGCCCTGGGCAAGCAGAAGCTTTGCGGCAGAAATACCGCTGATTCCCGTTCCTGCAACTAATACTTTCTGTGACATGGTTTCTCCTCCTATATACTCGTAATGAATGACCGCTCAGCCTGCTATTTTCCTGCGCATGTCTGAACATTTACCCTAATTATAATCCCATGTAGGCAACCAGGCAAAGGATCGCCGTAACGATCGAAAATACTGCGACAACTCTCGTCTCGGACCATCCGCAAAGCTCGAAATGGTGGTGGATCGGAGCCATCTTGAAGATTCTCTTCCCGCCAGTCTTTTTAAAGTATGTGACCTGAATGATGACGGAGAGGACCTCCACCAGGTAGATCAGGCCAACGACGGCGATAAAGATCGGCATCTGCATCATGAACGCGCTGGATGCCACGAAACCGCCGAGGGCCAGGGAACCCGTGTCTCCCATGAACACCTTCGCCGGATATACGTTGAACAGTAAAAAGCCTAACAGACTTCCCACAACGGCACCTGTGATCGGGCTGATCCCGCTGTTTTCTCCGATGGCAACCACGGTGAAGAATGTCGCCACAAGGATCGTAACACTTGTGCAGAGACCGTCAAGGCCGTCTGTAAAGTTTACACCGTTGTCGGTTCCGAGAACGATAAAGAATACCGCCGGAATAAACAGCCAGCCGAGATTCAGATAGTATCCATTTTCAAATCCGCCAGTGAAAGGGATCAGCATTCCTGTTCCCACTTCTCCGGAAGTCATCAGATAGTAGGTGAAAATCCCTGTGATGATGAACTGACCGATGAGCTTCTGGATCGGGTTTAAACCTTCCGAACGCTTCATGACGATCTTGATGTAGTCATCCAGAAAACCGATGATTCCGAATCCCACCGTCACGAAGAGGATCGGGATGATCCGCGGATAGCTCTTAATGTAAAATAAGGATGTGATCACGATCGCCGTGAGGATGATGAGTCCTCCCATCGTCGGTGTTCCCTGTTTCTTTAAATGGCTCTGCGGACCGTCATCGCGGACCTGCTGTCCGAATTTCAGCCGGTGAAGAAATGGAATGATCACCGGGCAGAGCGCTGCGCTGATTGCGAAGGCGATAATGATCGCCAGAATTGTCTCATTTACCATGCTGAACCTCATATTTTCCTGCTGCACCTCATACTTCCTATGTAAATTGACATGCCGTCTTCCGACAGCACCATGAAATTCAGCTGTTCCGCGCCTTCGGCGCTCCCACAGCTGCCGCCTGACAACATTTCATAGCGTAAATAGTATACGTCCTTTTTTCCCAATAATCAATCAGAACATTTGATACAAAGGCCAAAAGACCTGAATTTCTCCTGCCATCTGTGCTCACATACGCACAAAGCGCAGAGCGGTTCAATATTAATCCGTCTCCGAAACCGACGTGATATCCAGATACGGAAGAATATTCGAAAAAATATCAGCCACCACCGGTGCCGCGATGGTTCCGCCGTAATAGATCCCCACCGGCTCGTCGATAGTGATCAGCGCGATGACCTGGGGATCATCGGCGGGCGCAAATCCTAAAAAAGAAGAAATATATTTCTTTAAGCTTCTCGGCAGCTTCTCCGATGTCGCCGTCTTTCCGCCGACCCGGTAACCTGGAAGCTTCGCCCGCTTTCCGCTTCCTTCCGCCACTACCTGCTCTAAAATATACCGCATGGTCTCGCTGGTAGCTTCCGACACGACTCCCATCCGCTCCGGATAGGAAAACTTCTGGTAATATGTCCCATCCGTGCTCTCCACATTCATCGCAAAGTGGGGCGTGATCCGCCTGCCCCCGTTTATGATGGAGGACGCCGTCGTGATGAGCTGGATCGGCGTGATCTGAAAGGACTGTCCAAAGGAGACGGTGGCGAGCTCCACAAGTCCCATATTTTCCTTCTTGTGCATGATCGTCGCTGCCTCGCCGGGCAGATCGATCCCGGTCTTTCCGAGAAGCCCAAACTGTTCGAAATAATGATAGAACGAATCCACGCCAAGTCTCGCGCCAACGTCGATAAACACCGGGTTACAGGAGTTCATGGCTCCCTGTAAAAATGTCTCTCCTCCATGTCCACCGATCTTATGGCAGCGGATCTTCCGGTCTTCCACGATCCGGAAGCCCGGGCAGGAGAACCTGTCATCCAGATGGACCACTCCCGCCTCCAGCCCTGCTGCGGCTGTGATGATCTTAAATGTGGAGCCGGGCTCGTAGGTATCGTTGATGCAGCGATTCCGCCACATCTTATTTCTCGCGTCCTGGAGCTCCGTCCCAGTGAGTCCGCCGCTTTCCACATTCAGCGTGAACGGGTCGTTCAGATCAAACTCCGGGACATTTACCATAGCGTAGATCTCCCCATTCCGGGGATTCATGACGATCACGGAGACCGCCTTCGCACCTTTTTTCTCCATGACCTGGTACGCCGCCTGCTCCGCGTACTTCTGGATGTTCACATCCAGGCTCACGGTCAGGGTATTTCCGGGCACCGGCTCCACCCGCTCCTCCGCGGCATTCTGGAGTTCCGTGCCCTTCGCGTCGGAGGTCGTCAGTATCAGACCATCCCTGCCCTTTAAGTACCTCTCATACATGACCTCCAGGCCGATGATCCCCTGATTGTCCGCTCCGGTGAATCCCAGGACCTTTGATGCGAGACTTCCGTAAGGATAATATCTCTTATAATCCTCATCGACCTTCACACCGGAGAGTCCGAGATTCATGATCTGATCCCCCACCGACTTCTCCACATTTGTCCGGATGATCTCCCTGGAAGACCACTTTTCTACCTTTTTCCGGACCTCCGGCTCCGGAAGCTCCAGGATCCGCACCAGCTCCCGGATCACCTTCTCCGGCTCCGTCACCTGATTGTGGATCACGGACACGGTGCAGACCGTCCGGTTCGCGGCGATCACAGTGCCATTCCGATCCACGATCTCGCCCCGGGCAGCCTTGATGGTCCGCTCCCTCTTGTGGAGCTCATCCGCCATCTTGCTGTAGTGGTCCGACCTCGCGATCATCAGGAATCCCAGCTGGGCGCACAGCCCCACCATCAGAAGCACCGAGATTAAAAAAACGATAAAAAGCTTCTTTCTGTGATGTGTCAGAAATTCCGCCATGTCAAAACCTTCATCTTAAAAGTCTTGGTAATTAATATACGGGACTTCCCGTTTCCTCATGCACGGATTTTATTACATTGCAAGAAATCCAGCCAGCGCCCTCTTCGCCCCGGCCATTCTCTCCTCAAACTGCGGATAGAATTCCTCTTCCTTATTATAAGGAATCAGATAAAACTGTTTCATAAGATAAAGACTCACGGTCTTCGCCGCCTGTCCGGAGGTGTCTTTTCCGATCACCCGCTCCAGATCCTTTAAAAAGTAATGCCAGGTACAGACAAACTCATCATACCGCTTCGGCTCCGGCATATCGATCCATTTTTTAACCTTTACCTTGGTCCTGGTCTCCTTCGCGCACTCGTAAACCTGCAAAAAATACTTAAAACCGCCGTCCCCATAAATTCTTCCAAGCGGAAACAGCCGGCAGATCCCTGGGCGGTACGCATGAATCCTGCAGCGTCCATTCTGGTCTAAAAAGGAACAGGCCTCCTCCTCCCCCGCCATCTTGAGGTTCGGGAGAATGATCCCATCCACCACATTAAGTTCCAGAGGTCCCGCGAGAAGCGCCTCAAAGGTCTTCCCTGTCCCCGCCGTCATGCGGTACGCGTCAAAAGGATCGAGAACCACGGAGGTTCCCATCCCGGTACAGCAGGCATGGCAGCCCTCACACCCTGCGCAGTCCGCCTTCACCATATCATCCAGGCCATAGAGTTTTCCGTCGGAAACCTCCGCCATATCCATCTCTCTCTTCATGATCTTCTCCTATTATTCCCCATATGTAATTGTTCAGTACTCACCGGCATCTTCTTCCAAATGTATGGCAACAGCCACCCTATATACTAATTTGTGCAGGAAAACGCTTATGCAAGCAAGCTTGCAGCACATTTTTCTGCACAAATATAAATCACTACATGGCTAAACTGTCAGCAGATCACTGCGCGGTCTGCGTTGTCTCCTCCGCTCCATTCTTCATGGTCTCAGTCTCCTGAACCGATTCCATACTCTGGGCTTCGCCCGCACTCTCCGCCGCGGATCCCGATCCGTCGGACGGCATATCATCCGGAAGTCCAAGACCGTCATCATACGGAATCACTTCTTCCTCCGGCGCAGGCTCTGTCTGAATCACATTTCCTTCCGCATCCGTCGGTGCCTCAGTCTCCGCCGCGGTCTCGCCGGTTCCAGGCTCCAGTCCACCCTCGTTGTTATTCGTGATCCCCTCATTCTGATCCGCAAGACTTGCGTCCTCCGTCGTCGTATCCGTATCTGGGAATACATTTAAGTATGGAAGCGCTTCCGCCATGATCTTCTGGAAAACCTCTGTGGCGAAAGTGCTGTGCGCCTGCTCTTTGCCCGGAAGATTTGGGGTATCGATGACCACGTACATAAGAAGCTGCGGGTCATCCGCCGGCGCAAATCCACAGAAGGATACGAGATAGTTGTGGGCGGAACGCGGAAGCTTCTCCGCCGTTCCCGTCTTTCCGCCGACCTTGTATCCGGCAACCCGTCCCGCCTTACCGGTTCCCTCCTCATCGTCGACCGTCATAAACAGGGCGTGTCTGATAAAGTCACTGGTGGACTGGGAAACCGTCTCCCGCACCAGATTCGGCTCTATCTTCTTCACAACAGAACCCTGATCATTTAAGATCTGCTTTACCACATGAGGTTCATAGTAGGAACCGCCGTTGATGACAGAGGCGAATGCCGCCGCCATCTGGATCATCGTGCTGTTATAGCTCTGTCCGAAGGAGTTTACCGCAAGGTCTGTCGGGCCCATATTGTCCGCATTGTAGATCAGTCCATATGCCTCTCCCGGAAGATCGATTCCGGTCTTCTGACCCATGCCGAATAATTTCTGATATTTTGCAAACCGCTGTACTCCGAGTTTCGCCGCGATCTGCATCATAGCATCGTTGCAGGATTTCATTAAGGACTGCTCCAACGTCAGGATTCCGTGTCCATAGATATTGGAACATTTGATCCTGTAGCCGCCAACATCCTGTCCGCCGTCGCAGAGAAATGTATCATTCTGACTGATGACGCCTTCCTCAAGCCCCGCCGCAACTGTCATCGGCTTCGCCGGGGAACCCGGCTCGTAAGTATCATTTACACAGAAATTTCTCCACATCTGGTTCCAGGCATCCATCCTGCCCTCATCCGTCATGGCCGTGATCTCTTCCTGAGAATAGGCATAGCTCAGATCTCTCGGATTATTCAGATCAAATCTGCGGTTGGAGGACATGGCAAGGATCTCACCGTTTCTCGGATCCATGGCGATAACAGCCGCCGTCTTGCTTCCGATCCCGCTCATCCATTCGTCGATATACTTTTCCACGATCCTCTGGATATTCACATCGATGGTGGAGACGATGGTATTTCCGTTCTCAGCGGATTTAATGACCTTCTCCATGTTGGACTCGTCATCCAGGTATCCATACTCTCTTCCGTTTGTTCCGGTGAGCTGGTCATTGTAATACTGCTCAATTCCGCCACTTCCCTGCTTTCCGTTATCGTAGGAGAATCCCACCACGTTGCAGGCCAGGGTATTATACGGATAAAATCTCCGGTACTCATCCTCAAACCAGACGCCCTTGATCTTCTTTCCACTGTCTTCCTTTGACTTCGCGTAGGCATCATTCAGCTCTTTCTTTTTTGTCTCAAATTCTTCCTTCTTGTCTGCGGAGATCTGTTTCTCATAAGGCACATAGTAGGAATTTTCATTGGCGGAGATCGTCGCCAGAATATCTGCCCTGTCGTATCCGAATACCTCACAGAGTGCGGACACCGTCGGTTCCAGGTAGTTCTCTTTATCCTGGTTGATCTGGTTCGGATCCAGGATCAGGTTGTAGACCTTCTCACTGGTAGCCAGATATGTTCCGTTCCTGTCCACGATATCGCCGCGGCGGTACGGGATCGTCCGGCTGTCGTAGGAGGAATGCTGGTTCAATACGATCTGGGTGTAGTCCTCGTTTTTATCCTTGATCATCCGGTATAAAACAACGACAAGACCAAACAAAGCCAGCGTCGTTACGAGAACCGTAACCGCCAGCTTTTCTTTCATACTCATGGTAAAAACTTTCTTATTATTACCGTTCCGGGATGTCTTCATACTGTCTTACATACTCGCTTTCCGTCTTATTGTATAAGCGGACCTGGTCCTTATTGGCATAAACCATTCCCAGTTCCTCAGTCGCTACCTTATACACATAATCCAGGTCCACCGACGTGTTGATCCTTGTGAGAAGAGCGTCGTTATCCCCTTTCAGTTTTTCAATACTCTCCTCCAGACTCTCAATATGATTGAGTCTCGCTGTGACGGAAGACTGAAGCTTTAAATAGCTCACACAGATATACAGTGTGCAGATCACCGCCACTGTCAGCAACAATACGGAAAAAAGATTCATCTGAAGCGCTTTTTCCTGATTTCTCCGAACTGTAACGGTATGGGATACATTCCGCTTCTGCTGATGTCCTCTTTCCTGCTCCTCGTACCGGGGAACACGCTCGACTTTACGGACAGTATTTCCCTCTACATATTCTTCGGTCTGCGGGGCTCTTTTCCGTCTCCTTGCTGCCATACCATCACTTCCTTTCTAATATATATGCAACAGTCCAGTGCCGTTCTGCTCATGTTCCCCTGTTGTCGATTTCAGGAACATGCAGATCTGCTGAACATTTACCATAAACTTTCTGCTTTTTCTGTACTTGGGGGCTCTCAGCTTCTCTCGAACACCCTCAGTTTCGAACTCTTTGATCTTCTGTTCTCTTCCAGTTCCTCATCTGATGGAACGATCGGTTTTCTCGTCACAACGCGGCCTTTGCTCTTTCTTCCGCATACGCATACCGGGAAATCCGGAGGGCAGATACACGGATTTTCATTTGTGCGGAATCTCGTCTTCACGATGCGGTCCTCCAGAGAGTGGAACGTAATGATCGATAAACGTCCACCCGGATTTAAGAGGTCGATCATTGTGTCGATGGAATCGTTTAACACATCCAGCTCGTGGTTTAATTCAATGCGGATCGCCTGAAATGTCCGTTTTGCCGGATGTCCGCCCTCAGCACGGATCTTTGCCGGGATCGCGCCGCGGATGATCTCTGCGAGCTGCAGTGTCGTCTCGATTGTGTGGATCTCCCTCTCTCTGACGATGTGCTTCGCGATATTCTTTGCGAAACGATCCTCGCCGTAATCGCGGATAATTCTATACAGCTCCATCTCGCTGTAGCCGTTTACGATATCCGCCGCGGTCTTGTCGTTTCTCTGATCCATTCTCATATCCAGCGGGGCATCCTCTCTGTAAGAGAATCCACGGTCCGCCGTATCCAGCTGGTATGAAGACACACCAAGATCCAGATAAATGCCATCCACCTTTTCAATTCCAAGGTTAAAGAGCACTTCCCGGATATTCTTGTAGTTGCTTCTCACGATCGTTACTTTATCTTTAAATGGGAGAAGACGTTCTGTCGCCGCCGCGATCGCGTCCGCGTCCTGATCGATTCCGATCAGGCGGCCCTTTTCGCCGAGTCGCCGGGATACTTCGTATGCATGTCCGCCTCCGCCTAAAGTCCCGTCCACGTAGATCCCATCCGGTTTTACATTCAGGCTGTCGACGGTTTCCATCAGCAGGACTGATTTATGTTCAAAAATCATATGCCAAGACCTTCCATATTTTCTGCAATTTCTTCCATGTCATCGTAGACATTCTTCTCGTTCCAGACCGCCTTGTTCCAGATCTCAATCCGGCTTCCGACGCCGACTAAGACGACGTCTTTTTCCAGCTTCGCGAATTCTCTTAAAACAGAAGGGATCAGGATCCTTCCCTGCCTGTCCACCTCACAGGCACAGGCACCAGCCAGGAAAAATCTCGAAAACTTTCTGGCATTAGCATTCGTAAGAGGAAGCGCGTGGAGCTTTTCCTCAAAAGATTTCCACTCAGAATTTTCGTACACGAAGAGACACCCATCCAATCCCTTTGTAACAACGAACTCATCGCCCAGCTGCTCACGGAATTTGGAAGGGACAATCAGACGGCCTTTTGCATCGATTGTATGACTGTACTCTCCAATGAACATTACTCACTCCTGTGATTATGTGGTCCATCGTAATCCACTGATCCACCATTTTAAACCACTTTTATCCACTTTCCACCACTTCTAATGTAATCTTAGTACATTTACTTTAAAATAGCAAGGAATTTTTCATTTTTTCATGTACAAAACAAGGGTCACTGTTCACGCCTTGCGCAAACAGTAACTGATTATGCCGATGCTTCGCATTCCGAATCGGCAAAATCCACTACCACCACTGTATTGTACGGAATTTTCAGTTCAGAAAATTCCTACCCGTGTACAGTAACAAACAAGGTGCCATTTTATGGAAATCTTCCTATAAAACGCGAAAAAGCCGCCTTTCAGGCAGCTTTTCCGCATTTTATCTGGAGTATATTCGATTTTTATGTACTGCGGCCCCCCTAGTATCCCGCGTCCATATACTGTTCGATCAGCCGGTCAAGTTCCACACTGTATCGGTAGATCAGATCGTAGGACTCCTTTCCATCAATACTTCCGTTCAATCTTTTTCTCGCCTCCTCGATCTGATTTACCAATTCTTCCCTGCTCTCCATATCAGTTTGCTTCCTTTCCCTGGACGAAAGCCTTTCTCCTGTTGTAAATAAGGATAACAAGAGAGACGGTCGCCAGCACAACAGACAATGCCTGGGATACCGCGATCTGGGTACCCGGTATCAGGAGAGAATCCGTTCTCAATCCTTCGATCCACGCTCTTCCGATTCCATACCCGGCCAGATAGATACAAAGCATTTCCCCTGTGAACGTTTTCCGCTTGCGGAACCAGAGCATGAACATTAGGAGACCGAAGTTCCAGAGGGACTCGTAGAGGAACGTCGGATGGACCTGAATGTACTCGATTCCATTGTCCAGGATCAGATGGTCAAGGAGATTTTGTGAGATCATGCTCTCATTCACAATGCTACGTCTGATCCGCATGGCAAACAGGCAGTCTGTGTAGCGGCCGAAGGCCTCGCAGTTGATAAAGTTACCCCATCGTCCGATCATTTGTCCGGTTATAAGTCCAAGGCATGCGCTGTCTGCCATGGACAAAAAGGAAAGGTGGCGTTTCTTTGTAAAGACAAGCAGCGTCAGGATTCCGGCGATCACTCCGCCGTAGATCGCAAGTCCGCCTTTCCTCAAGTTCACGATCTCCATCAGGTGGTCCTTGTAGTAGGCCCACTGGAAGAAAACATAGTAGATCCGCGCTCCGATGATGGAAAAGATAATTCCGTAAAGTGCGAAATCAAGGTAAATATCTGGATTCTGTCCCCTGCGCTTCGCATCGGACTGGGCAACACAGAGTCCTAAGATCATGCCGATCCCGATGATCAGTCCGTAGTACGCAAAGGATATTCCTCCGATTGAAAAGCTCTTCACCATGTGGGGAATCGAGATCCCCAGGTGAACGAAGCTTACATCTGCTCCTGACATTGATTCTGTTCTCCTTTTTTCTTTGGTGAATTATATTTTACTCCGAAAAGCGGCAAAAAGCAAACAGATTCGCTTGACAGTCCTCGTGTTTATTCGACATGAACTGCCGTTCACGTCTTGCTCAAACAGGAACCGCCAGGAATCTGTCCTAAAACAAAAGAAAAGCCATGGAATGGTGTTTAACTGATACACTCCATGACTTTTATATTCCTTATTCTATCAGATCTTCCGGAGAAATTATACATTGAACCGGAAAAGAACAACATCTCCGTCCTTCATCACGTAGTCCTTACCTTCCATGCGGACAAGTCCTTTTTCCTTCGCTCCGTTGTAGGAACCGCAGTCTAAGAGATCCTTGTAGTTTACAACCTCTGCCTTGATAAATCCGCGCTCGAAATCGGTGTGGATCTTTCCTGCTGCCTGCGGTGCTTTTGTGCCGACCTTGATGGTCCATGCACGTGTCTCCTTCTCTCCTGCTGTCAGGTAGCTGATAAGACCGAGGAGACGGTAGCTTGCCGCGATCAGCTTGTCAAGTCCGGACTCCTTTAAACCAAGGTCATCTAAGAACATCTTTTTCTCATCGTCATCTAACTCGGAGATCTCCTCCTCGATCTGCGCGCACACAACAAACACTTCGCTGTCGTTCTCAGAAGCGAACTTGCGGACAGCCTGTACATGCGGATTGGAAGCGCCGTCATCGGCAAGATCATCCTCACCGACGTTCGCAGCGAAGATCACCGGTTTCCAGGTAAGGAGATCTAAGGAAGCAACAAATGCCTGCTCCTCATCATCCTCACACTCAAAGCTCTTTGCAAGCTTGCCGTTCTCGAGGTGTTCCTTCACAGCCTTTAAGATATTTAATTCCTTCGCAAGTGCCTTGTTGGAAGCTGCGCCCTTGCCCATCTTCGCGATCCGGCGGTCGATGACCTCGATATCGGAGAAGATCAGCTCTAAGTTGATAGTCTCGATGTCGCGGAGCGGATCAACGCTTCCGTCTACATGGATAACGTTCGGGTCCTCGAAGCAGCGGACAACGTGAACGATAGCATCTACCTCACGGATATTCGCGAGGAACTGGTTTCCAAGTCCCTCACCTTTGGATGCACCCTTTACGAGACCTGCGATATCTACGAACTCGATCACAGCCGGTGTGATCTTCTCGGAGTTGTAAAGATCCGATAAGAGCTTCAAGCGGAAATCCGGTACCGGAACAACGCCCACGTTCGGGTCGATGGTACAGAACGGATAGTTTGCGGATTCAGCGCCCGCCTTTGTCAAAGAGTTGAATAATGTACTTTTACCTACGTTCGGCAGGCCGACAATGCCAAGTTTCATGGTAATTTTCCTTTCTAAACCTTTATACGCAAAAATATGGTTTTTACATAATTTAATGTGATCCCATACGACCACAAGTGTATTTAGCATAGCACAAAACATGCGGAAAAGGAAGGGAATTTCCGCAAAAAAGGAGCCAAAAAGAGTTCATCCGGTCAATTTTTTGTGACCGGATATATCTTTTTGACTCCATCAATGCTTTTTATCTTTGTCTCCGAATCAGTTTTCCTGTCAGAAACATATCTCCATTTTCCGTTGCTCTGTTGATGAACCCAGCCTGGAAACACTATTTTGCTCCCGGCTTAGTCGTCTAAGTCTTCCTCGCTTACGATCTCATCGTACTCCGCTGTATCAAGGAACTCGTCGAAGGCGTCCGCAACGATCTCGTACTCCTCGTCGCTCTCGATATTCTGGATATCCGGGTTGCCATCTGCGTCCTCTGTATAGCGGTATAAGTAGACCTCTCCGTCCTCAGCCTCATTGCCGTCTAACGGGAGAAGCGCAATATATTCCTTATCAGCCGCCTCGAAGATCGTAAGAACCACGCACTCTAAATCTGTTCCATCATCCAGTGTCAGAGTGACAGTCATCTCCTCGTCGTTTGCTGCGTCCTGGTTCATGTTTTTTTCCTTTGCCATAACCTTAATTTCCCTCTCATTTCCGGCAGTGTGCCGTTAATTGACAGCCGTTTTTTCTGCGGCCGCTGTTTTTTATAGAATACCAGTAAACATCCATAAAATCAATAGAAAGAATTACCTAAATCCAGTTACAGTACACGGGCACTCCATGCCCACGCACAGTAACATCAGTATTCTACTCCGCGTCGTGCCATGATTCCCTTGTCAAACGGATGCTTTCTCTTACAGATCTCCGACACATAGTCCGCCGCCCCAAGTAACGACTCCGACGGGTTCCGCCCCGTAAGGACAATTTCCAGCCCATCCGGCTCGCCCTTTTTCGGCCGGTTTTCCAGAAAATCCAGGATGTCCTTTTCCGGTACCATCCCGTAGTTCACCGCCGCCATGATCTCGTCAAAGACCACGAGATCCGCAGTTTTCGCCAGCTCTGCCGCCTCCAAAAACAGATTTCTGTTATAATCCGCGCACTCTTTTTTCGTCTCCTCATCCATGGACCGGACAAAGCCAAAGTTCTTCCGGCACGGGATCAGTGTCACCTCCGGAAGTCTCTTTAAGATCTCCACTTCCCCGGAGTTATCTGTCTTTAAAAACCGCGCGATCACGACACGCCTACCGCTGCCCGCTGCCCGGACCGCAAGCCCTATCGCTGCGCTGGTCTTTCCTTTTCCGTCACCACAATAAATATGGACAAGTCCCATTTGTCTCCTCCATTCTTCAGGCATTCACAGCAGGAAAGAACTGTTCTCTGCTATGGTGCCTTTCCGGCGGCCTAAGCCGCAATGACTCTGGCTCCTCTCTGAATCCTCTACAAACCTGCTTCCCCGATAAACCGCGAAACATCCGTCTTCCTGTGATACCGCTCCCGCACCGCCGCCACATGGAGCCGGTCCTTTGCTCGGGTCAGGGCCACATAAAACAGCCGCCGCTCTTCCTCGATATCCGCCGGGAGTCCCGCCTTGTGATGCGGAACGATCCCCTCATTCACATCCACCACGAACACCACCGGATATTCCAGCCCCTTCGCGCTGTGCATCGTGGACAGTGTCACCCGGTCTCTCGCTTCCCTGGTCTCTTCGAGATTCTGCTTTTTCAACTCTTCCTCGTACCGCACCGCATGTTCCTTCCAGGCCTCGAAGGTCTCAAACTCCGCCGCACTCTCCGCCAGCTTGTCTGCTGTCTCGAAAAGTTCCTCCGGTTTCATTCTCCGGAACTCCGCGTATGACCTGAGATAATCGTCATATCCGATGACTTTGCGGATATAATTCACCGCTGCCACAGGCTTCAGTCTCGACATGGTCCTGAGATCCGCCTCCAGGTCGCATATCCGGTCCTCCATCCAGTCCCTGTCCTGATAAAAGGACTTTAACCGGTCGAAGGACACCGTCGGCGTATCAAAGGCGTCTCTGCTGAAATACCGGTTCGGACGGTTCATGATCCGGTAGAAATCCGACCGTTTCCTGCTGCCCGCCGCGATCTCCATGTAGGCAAAGAGGTCCTTCGCGATCCAGTGACTATAGAGGTTTGGGATCACATCCCGGAGCTGAAAGGGAATATTGTACCCCATAAGCCGCTCCGCCATCAGCCCGGAATTTGCCCCTGTGCGGAACAACACCGCAATCTCGTTCCAGGCATACCCGGCGTCATGATACGCCCGGATGCTTTGTGCCACCGTGTCCATCTCATGTCCCGGATTGTCAAAGACCCTGAAATCCACCGGCCGCCCGGATCCCCGGAACGGCTCCAGTTTCTTCTCAAAGCGAACCTTATTGTGCCCAATAAGCTTCAGCGAAGTCTCCACGATCTCCTTTGTGGACCGGTAGTTTGTTCCAAGAAGAACTCTCTTCGTCCCCGGAAAATCCTTCTCAAATCCCAGCATGATCTCCGGCTTCGCCCCGCGGAACCGATAAATGGACTGGTCATCATCCCCGACGATAAAGAGGTTATTTTCCGGCAGCGCTAACATCCGCACCACCTGGTATTGCAAAAGATTGATGTCCTGGAATTCGTCCACCAGAATATACTTGAATTTTTTCTGCCAGGCAGCCAGGATGTCCTTCCGCTCCGTGAACAGCTCATGGCACATGACGAGCATATCGTCGAAATCGATCTTTCCCGTCTGCTCCAGCATCTCATCGTACCCGTCATAGAGCTTCTTAAACCACTCTTCCGGGCAGTTCTGGGAATAGTAATATTTTAAGTCAAGGCGCTCGCCCTTCACGTAGCTGATCTCGTTGATGATGGAGGAGATAAACTCCGCCTCGTCCTCCACCTCCATCCCGGACTCATCGAGAAACTTTTTAAAATACTGCCGCTTTTCCTCCCCGCTAATCACATTTCCGGCGGGAAAGCGGTACGCCCACTTTAAGATGTGGTAAAAGACGGAATGGAAGGTTCCGAAACTCACACGGCTGCCCGCGGCTTCCAAAGAATTTCCGGCTCCCTGCGCGCGCTGCCTGGCCTCGGCTGCACTCTGTTGGCTTTTTTCCGGCCTGTGCAGACTCCATCCGTTTTTCGGCAGGTGATCATCCTTCTTCCCCGCCTTTCTCCGCTTTTCATCTTCCTCCCGCGCCAGTCTGAGAAACCGCTCCTTCATCTCCGCGGCCGCCGCTTTCGTGAACGTAATGACAAGAATGCCGGAGGGGTCAACGCCCGCCTCCAGCAGTCTCTTGATTCTGTGTGTAATTACTGTTGTCTTTCCAGACCCCGGACCCGCTAAGACCATCATCGGTCCATCCCGGTGCTCCAGAGCTGTCATCTGTGCTTTATTAAAATCCATATTTATCCATTCCGGTCAGGTTTCTGTCTGTTTCTGCCCGGTCCGCCGCTTGATCGTATTGCGGTTTTGAGACTGTTCAGTCCTCTCACCGTTACGCGATTTACAAATTACTCAGCAGCCTCCAACAGCTCAATTCCCTTCCTGATACGTGTCAGGGACTCCTCTTTTCCGATGATCTCCATGATCTCGGTAGCGCCTGCCGGTGTCATCTGTTTTCCAGATACCGCTGTACGGATCGGCCACATAACGAAACCAGTCTTTACGCCCTTATCGGCAACATACTTGGAAAGAGCCTCAAACAGGGCATCATTGCTGAAGTCATCCTGTTCCTCAAGGATCGGAAGAACCTCCTTTAATGTCTCTAAGGAGTTCTCCTTTGTTGTCTTCATCTTCTTATGGATATACATATCCGCACTGTACTCCGGCATCTCCTCGAAGAAGTCGACCTGATCCGCGATATCGCACAGTGTCTCGATTCTCGTCTTCACCATTCCGGCAATCTTCTTTAAGTCTAACGGTTTCTTGATCGCAGCCTCAAGGTACGGCTTTGCAAGCTCGAAGAACTTCCCATCGTCCATCTTCTTGATGTACTCGCCGTTCATCCAGCGAAGCTTTGTCATATCGAAGACAGCCGGGGACTTGCTCATATTGTGGTAGTCGAACGCTTTTACAAGCTCCTCAAGAGTAAAGAACTCCTGGTTGTCTGTCGGGGACCATCCTAAGAGGGCAACGAAGTTTACGATCGCCTCTGTTAAAAAGCCCTGCTCGAGAAGATCCTCGAAGGAGGAATGTCCGCTTCTCTTGCTTAATTTCTTGTGCTCCTCGTTTGTGATGGTTGGGCAGTGTACATATACCGGAACTTTCCAGCCGAATGCGTCGTAGAGACGGTTGTACTTCGGGGAGGAAGAAAGGTACTCGTTTCCGCGGACAACGTGTGTGATCTTCATCAGATGGTCATCCACAACGTTTGCGAAGTTGTAGGTTGGGTATCCGTCGGATTTGATAAGAACCATATCGTCGAGCTCTGCGTTGTCTACCGTGATATCTCCGTAGATCTCATCGTGGAATGTTGTAGTTCCCTCTTTCGGGTTGTTCTGGCGGATAACGAACGGCTTTCCTGCCTTTAAGTTTGCCTCTACCTCTTCTTTGGTAAGATGCAGGCAGTGCTTATCGTATACCATGATCTCCTCACCGTTTACGGTCTTCTTTAATGAATTTAAGCGCTCCTGGGTACAGAAGCAGTAATATGCCTCACCTTTTTCTACAAGCTTTTTCGCGTACTCCATGTAGATTCCGGCTTTCTGGCGCTCACTCTGGACATACGGACCATAGCCGCCGTCCTTATCCGGACCCTCGTCATGGATCAGTCCGGTCTTTTCCAGTGTGCGGTAGATGATTCCCTCAGCACCCTCAACGTGGCGCTCCTGGTCTGTATCCTCAATACGGAGAATGAAATCTCCGCCTTCATGCTTTGCGATCAGGTATGTGTAAAGAGCTGTTCTTAAATTACCTACATGCATCCGGCCGGTCGGGCTCGGCGCAAATCTTGTTCTGATTTTTTCCATAATCCATATCTCCTGTTGATATATATTTATCCGCGGATAGTTCCGCAGACAGACATTCTTTTTTTCTATACCGTCATATCTAATAAATGACAAGCCAGATTAAAGTACACCATCAGACTCACCGCATCCACGATCGTCGTGATCATCGGTGACGCCATGATCGCCGGATCAAGCTTTAAGACCTTCGCCCCGATCGGCAGTGTGCATCCGATCGTCTTCGCAACGATGACCGTACAGAACAGGCTGATCACGACGGTCACGCAGATCATCGTGTTGCCCGGATACTGGATCATCAGACGGATAAAGTTTACCACCGCCAGGACAAATCCAACGATCACGCCGACCCGTACTTCCTTCCACACGACCTTCAGGATATCCGAAGGCTCCACATCGCCGATAGCCATACCACGGATGATCATGGTGCTGCTCTGGCTTCCGGAGTTTCCGCCGGTATCCATAAGCATCGGGATAAAGCTTACAAGAAGCGGGATTGCCGCAAAGGCATTCTCATATTTTACGAGGATTCCGCCGGTGATCGTACTGGAAAGCATTAAGATCAGAAGCCACGGGATCCTGTTTTTTGCCAATGTGAAGACGCCGGTCTTTAGATACGGCTTTTCACTCGGCAGCATCGCCGCCATCTTCTCGAAGTCCTCGGTGGCCTCTTCTTCCATGACTTCCATGACATCGTCAACGGTGATGATTCCCACAAGGCGGTCCTCACTGTCAACTACCGGCATGGAGAGCAGACCGTACTTGTTCATCGTGTCCGCCACCTGCTCCTGGTCATCGGTCGTCTGGGCTTTGATGACGTGGGTGTCCATAATATCGCCCACCAGACGCTCATAGGGCTGAAGGAGAAGATCCTTTACCGTCACAACGCCGTCCAGCATTCGTTTTTCGTCCATCACATAGCAGGTGTAGATCGTCTCGGAATCCACCGCGTGATGACGGATATAGGCGAAACACTGTTCCACCGTCATAGTCTTCTTTAATCCGACGTACTCAGCCGTCATGATACTTCCGGCTGTGTTTTCCGGATAGTTTAAGAACTGGTTGATCAGTTTTCTCGTCTCCGGTTTCGTGTTCTGAAGGACACGGCGGACCACCGTTGCCGGAAGTTCCTCCACCAGGTCTACGGCATCATCCACATAAAGCTCTTCCACGATCTCGGAAAGCTCTTTATCGGTGATGCTGTTGATAATGTGACTCTGCTTGTCCACCGGAAGCTCGGCAAACACTTCGGTCGCCAGCGCCTTCGGCAGCATCCGGAACACGATGACCGTACGCTCGGAATCCAGTTCTTCGATGAACGACGCGATATCCACCTCGTTCAGTTCCACAAGCTCTTCCTTTAACAGGCGGTACTTTTTCTCCTTCGCCAGATCCAGAAGATGCTCCATGTCAAATGTCTCATTTCCATCATTCGGCATTTTCTTTTCCCCCATAATCAGTTGTTTTCACTCAGCATTTTGCTGATCTTTTCACGCGATTATGGAAGCAAAGACACCTGCAGCCGCCGCATTTCCCCTGCGCCGGTCCACAAGCTCCTGTACAGCTAAATTCGGCAATACACATAACAGATCGTCCCTGTCATGCCTATTGCCACTGGTTCAGGGTGTGCGTCTGCTTCCATCGTATGACTTCGACCTTCCATTATGTGTTCACTTCCTTTCTCTGTGCTTTCCATTATAAGAAAATTTTACCCAATTGGCAACCGGTTACGCAATTTTTCGTGAAGAAGATGAATTTTCAGTTCAGAAAATTCCTACCCGTGAACAATGACAAAAAGCCGCCAGGATATGGGCTGGCAGCGTTCATGAACACAGTGTTATTAGTTTGTTACTATTACGTTACTGGTTGTGCGTATTTTACAGCGTTTTATGGAACGAAAACCCCAGGAAACATAAGGTTTCCTGGGGTTATAATACTTCGTGGATTAAGCTCTGGAAAGGTACTCACCAGTACGTGTATCGATCTTAACGCGGTCACCCTGGTTAACGAATAACGGAACGTTGATCTGAGCGCCTGTCTCAAGAGTAGCCGGCTTTGTTGCGCCTGTAGCTGTATCGCCCTTGAAGCCCGGCTCTGTATCTGTGATCTCGAGCTCTACGAATAACGGAGCCTCAACAGAGAATACCTTGCCATTGTAGGAGCAGACTTTAACTGTCTCGTTCTCTTTAACGAACTTTAATGCATCACCTACAACATCTGTGGATAATGCGATCTGCTCGTATGTGTTAACATCCATGAAGTTGTAAAGGTCACCGTCTGCATACAGATACTGCATATCTACGCGGTCGATTCTTGCTGCTGGGAATTTCTCGGTCGGACGGAATGTTCTCTCAACTACACCGCCATTGATAACGTTTTTTAATTTTGTTCTAACGAAAGCAGCACCCTTACCCGGTTTTACGTGCTGGAACTCTAAGATCTGAACAACCTGTCCATCGATTTCAAGTGTAACGCCATTTCTGAAATCACCTGCTGATACCATAAATGATAATCCTCCTTAAAACTGTTTCCAATTATTTCATTTCAAATTTCACGCTTATCGCTGATTCTATCCTATTCTATACTATTCTCCAACGGTTTTCAACTATTTTTTGCAAAAATCCCCGGCTGTCCGCCCCGTTTTTTTCAATCGTTTCCTGTAAAACATGAGAACTACCGCCTCGAGATACCGTTTCAGGACAATCTGGATCTCTTCTTTTGGATTGATGGGCTTTACAAGGATCGAATAGAGGCCTGTCCTGTTTGCGCCCCAGACGTCCGTAAACAGCTGGTCTCCGACAAAAAAAGTGGTATCACGGTCCGTTTTCATCCGCTCCATAGCCCGCTCGTAGCCTTTTCTCGACGGTTTCCCACCCTTAAAAATATAGGGACTTCCCACCTTGTCCGCAAAAGGTGATACACGCGGCTCCTTATTATTGGAAAGGATGCAGGTGGAAAAGCCGATGGCGCGGAGCCGCTCAAAGAGCTCGATCGCCCGCTTGTCCGCCGGTGCCCCGTGGGGAACCAGGGTATTGTCCACATCGAAGATGATTCCCCGGTATCCTCTCTCATAAAGTTTCTCGTACGGGATCTCGTATGCGCTGTCCACATAGTTCCCCGGATAGAATGTTTCAAACATAATATTACCCTTAATTCAGCACTTCAGCCATACCTGCTCCTGTTTTTATCCGGGTGAACAACGTCATTCATTGACCCTTTTGCAGACCGGTGCACAGCCAAACCGCCTCTTTTGCTGTTATTTATTATTTAAGAACTTAGCCAATTCATCCATAAACGCGTTCACATCCTTAAATTCCCTGTAGACAGACGCGAAACGGACGTATGCAACCTCGTCCACCATCTTGAGTTTTTTCATGACAAGCTCGCCGATGGTCACGGACGGGATCTCACGCTCTTCCATGCTGAAGATCTGCTTCTCGATCTCGTCGATCATCTTCGTGATCTGCTCCGAGGAGACCGGACGCTTATGACATGACAAAAGAATTCCGTTTTCGATCTTCGCACGATTGTACGGTTCTCTGGAATCATCTTTCTTGATGATCATAAGCGGCAGTGTCTCTAATTTCTCATATGTCGTAAAGCGCTTTCCGCACTCCTCGCACTGACGTCGGCGTCTGATCGAGCTGTTATCATCAGCCGGACGCGAGTCGATGACCTTTGTATCCTGGGCACCACAAAACGGACATTTCATGGGACTTCCTCCTTTGCTGCCGACCGTACTATTTTTCCGCTCACGGCCACATTTTTATACCATATCTTATCACACTATCCTCTGGTTCCGCAAGTCTTTTGCTCTTTATCCGTAATTCCGATCTCCTGGCTTTTTCCTTACACGCCTTGAATAACTGTCTGTATAAAGCTCTCCCTCGCCTCCTGCTGAGCCTCCAGCTTTCTGATCTTCTCCGTACTCTTCGCGGGCACCCAGGCCTTGTTGGCGTTGTAATAAAAATTGATCTGTTTCCAATACTTTTCCGGATATAAAAACAGGTAATAAAGCACCTGCCGCTCCACTTCCGAGACCGGCAGCACCCGTTCGTAGGACTCCATGACCTGCCTCCCCAGCCGCTCATTCCAGTCATGCTTCTCCATAATCTTCCTGAGGAAATAATACAGGTCCTCCATCTGGACACCCAGGTGCATCTGGTTGAACTCCGTCACCGCCGTGTATCCGTTTCCGATCAGGATATGGTGGTAATCCGGCTCCCCATGGCAGACCGCGTACCCATCTGCGATCTCTTTTCCGTGAATCTCATACAGCCTTTCCATGCCCCGCTCTGCTTCCACGGCCTGGGCCGCGAAAATTTCAAAATTTCCGATCACTCGAAGCTCAAATTCATTTTTCTTCCGCTTTCCGCGGATAAATGTCCTCGCCTTCTTTAACTCCCGGTTATGGCGGCGCATGGCCTCAAAGAGCGGCAGTGAGATCATGGATCTCATATTCCACGTTTCCTGCCGTTTGATCATGCGGAACTGCCGATGCAGAAGCGCCAATGCCCGCACCGCCGACAATACCTCTCTTTCATCCTTCAGGTCACATTCCCGGTCCGCGAACCATTCCTTCACGATATATCTGGTCCCATCCTCCGCCGTCGACAACAGCTCCCCCTCAGAATTTCTCACATATTGGTCCGCCTTCAGAGTCTCCATTCCATCTAAAGACTGCAAAACCGCCTCCTCAAACTCCAGGCGGTTCACACTTCCACGATATTCCTTTAAAAGCCGCAGTCCCAGATCCGTCTCAAGGATCCAGGATCCTCGTCCTCTCCGCAGCACATCCACCCGAAATCCGTACGTCTTCTCCGCCTCTTCCTTCCAGTCGATCACGATTCTATCCCCCCATATCCTGCTCTGACCTTTTCCATCGACAACAATTCCGGCCCTCATCCTGCTGCCGGAATTTCCTTCTGCACAAGATATGAAATGAAAGGGGGGATTATTCCCCTGTTTCCAGAATACGGCCTGTACGTTTTTTGCTGCTTTCTGGCTGCCCGCCGTTAAATAAAAAAATGTACCTTGGCACATTCTCGCGCCTCGCGCGGCCGCTTGCGACAACCTACATTTTCGCGCGAGTGCGCATCATCGACACGTTAGTGCCTTTTATGTAATAGGGAATTCCTTGGAATTTCCTATTGCACAAAAAAAGACACCTGCAAAATTCTCTGCAGATGTCCCTACTGACATTTTTATTTCTCTTTAAATTGATTGATTTTCTCTAATAATATATCTTTTTTATTTAATTCTGGTTTTTCAAGCACCAGATTCAAAAGGTACATGAGCCCGTCGCCGATCTGCTTTCCTTTTTCCAGACCTTTTGCGAGAAGATCGCCTCCGTTGACCGCCAGCTGCTTCAGGCTCACACAGTCTCCTGCCTCTTTGATCTCCTCAAAAAGCCGCAGGATCCCCGGAACTGTCTCATCTCCGTCCAGCTTCTTTAGCTGCATGGCTCCGAGGAACTGGTACTCCGTCACCCGGCTTAAAAGTCTCCGGATCTCGACCTTATCGACCGCAAGCGGTGCCTGGAATGCCGTGATCATGTTCTTTACGTTTCCAATAGTATCATTGTCAAGCTTTAATCCGCGAAGGATCTTCACCGCCTGCTCCGCTGTCATATGGCGCAGGAAACCGGCCCATCTATGGGATTTGTCCGCCGGAAGCGCAGCGATGCCAGCCCAGCATTCTTTTAACGGATCCATGGAATTTCTGCTCTCCAGTTCCCGTTCAAACACCTCCGTAAATCCTGGCGTCACATACTCCGCGATCCCCGTCGCGTCCACCATCCAGATCTTCTCCGGATGATCCGACAGAAGAAGCTTCGTGAGTTCCACCTGGATCCGCTCCTTGCTCACATGGACGAGGTTCGGCGCGATCTCAGCAATGGCCTTGTACGTCTCATCCTCGATCACGAAGTCCAGCTGTGCCGCAAACCGCACTGCCCTGAGAATCCGCAGCGCGTCCTCCGTAAACCGGTCCTTCGCACAGCCAACGCACCGGATCACCCGGCGCTTCAGGTCTTCCATGCCCTCAAACTCATCCACGATCCCCGTCTCATGGCTGTATGCCATGGCATTGATCGTAAAGTCCCGGCGCTTTAGATCTTCCCTGAGATCCGGCGTAAACTCAACCGTCTCCGGATGTCTTCCGTCCAGATATTCCCCGTCGATCCGGTATGTGGTGACCTCATAGCCGCTTCCATGCTTAATGATCGTCACCGTTCCATGCTTAAGGCCTGTATCCACGGTTTTCCCGAAGATCTCCTTCACCTGCTCCGGCTTTGCGGAGGTTGTAATGTCCCAGTCCCCCGGAATTCTCCCGAGGACTGCGTCCCGGACACAGCCTCCGACGATAAATGCCTCGTATCCATGGCTTCGTATATTGTCAATGATCCATTCCGCCTCATAGGGCATCTCAATTCTCACCGGTCCGGTTTCCTCCTTATAAATTAGTAATCATTTCCCCAGATTCTTAAGAACTGGGATCAGCCGTTTCGCCAAAACTGCCGCCAGAACACATAAAATAAAATCCTCACCGACCGTCAGAAGAAAGCAGTTGACAAACACGACCTTCCATCCGACGCTTACGCCAAGAACAAAATTGCTGCACACATAAAAATGGATCATCCCGCAGCCATAGTCTGCGAGAAGTCCCCAGAATGCAGAAAATAAAAGCCAGGAAAAAGATGTACTTTTCCTGATCTCATATACACGTCCCGTCACATAGGCCGCCGCCGCAAATCCGATCAAAAAGCCGAATGTAGGCTTTAAAAGATACGCCGGACCACCGCCCGTGGCAAAGACCGGGATCCCACACAATCCGATCACCAGATATGTCAGCACGCTGGCAAATGCCCTTTTTGATCCAAGCAAAAGGGCCGCAAGCAGCACAAAGAAAAACTGCAGCGTAAAGTGCATGGGCACTGGCTGCACCGGGATCGTGATCTTAAGAAAAGCTCCGACGCCGATGAGGGCTGTAAACAGCCCTCCGAGCGTCAGATCCCTGATGTTCCATTGCTTCATTAATATGCTTTGCCCCAGTAAACCATCTTGGTTGCCGGTTTGCCGCAGCATACGCAGGTCTCAGCAAGCTTCTCCTGCTTGAACGGCATACATCTGGAGGTCACGCCGACCTGCTCCTTTAACTTGTCCTCGCATTCCTGGCAGCCGCACCACATCGCACGGATGAATCCCGGCTTGTTGTCAGCGATATCCTTCATCTCTTCCATGTTGTGTGCGTCGTAGGTGTGGGCGTCACGGTGTGCTTTCGCACGCTCGTACATGTCATGCTGGATCGTCTTTAAGAGCTCATCCACCTTCTCTGCGATCTCGCTTAAAGCAACGGTGATCTTCTCGTGGGTGTCACGGCGTACTAATACAGCCTGACCTGCCTCGATATCCTTCGGTCCAAGTTCTACACGGACCGGGATTCCTCTCATCTCGGACTCGGAGAACTTCCAGCCCGGGCTCTTATCAGAATCATCAACTTTTACGCGGAAGTTGGAGAGAACCTCCTCGACCTCTCTTGCCTTCTCAAGAACGCCCTCCTGCTGCTGGCGGATCGGAACGATCACAACCTGAGTCGGAGCTACGTTCGGCGGAAGTACAAGACCCTCGTTGTCACCGTGTACCATGATGATGGCACCGATCATACGGGTCGTCATACCCCAGGAGGTCTGGTGAACATATTTTAACTGGTTGTCCTTATCGGAATACTGGATGCCGAAAGCCTTTGCGAAGCCATCGCCGAAGTTGTGGCTGGTTCCGGACTGGAGTGCCTTTCCGTCATGCATTAAGGACTCGATGGTATAGGTTGCCTCAGCACCTGCGAATTTTTCTTTATCTGTCTTCTGTCCGCGAACGACCGGGATCGCAAGGAAATCCTCGCAGAAATCTGCATAGAGGTTTAACATCTGGGTCGTTCTCTCCTGAGCTTCCTCTGCTGTCGCATGTGCGGTGTGGCCTTCCTGCCATAAGAACTCTCTGGAGCGGAGGAACGGTCTTGTCGTCTTCTCCCATCTTACTACGGAACACCACTGGTTGTATACCTTCGGAAGGTCACGGTAGGAGTGGATGTCTTTCTGGTAGAAATCGCAGAACAGGGTCTCGGATGTCGGGCGGACGCAGAGACGCTCCTGAAGCGGCTCAAGACCTCCCTGTGTTACCCATGCAACTTCCGGTGCGAAGCCTTCTACATGGTCTTTCTCTTTATCAAGTAAGCTCTCCGGGATGAATAACGGCATGTAAACATTCTTTACGCCTGCTTTTTTGAAGCGCTTGTCCAGTTCATGCTGGATGTTCTCCCAGATCGCGTATCCGTCCGGTTTGATGACCATGCAGCCCTTTACGCTTGCATAATCACATAATTCTGCTTTTTTTACAACGTCTGTGTACCACTGCGCGAAATCGTCTTCCATAGAAGTGATGGATTCCACAAGTTTCTTCTCTCTTGCCATTGCTTTTCTCCTTTATATGAATTCTTGGATTGCATACATCTAAAATTTCTGAGGATGCAGGACGCCTGTTCCGTTCCGGGGCACTCCCCGTGGAAACGAAAAAGAATGTGCCTTGGCACATTAGTGCCTTTTTATGTAACAGGAAATTCCAAGGAATTCCCTGCTACATAAAAAAGGCTGTCGTCCACAAAAGGGACCGACAGCCGGCGTTACCACCCAAATTAGCTCCCGCACTTTACGGGAACTCTCCTCTGATATCCGTTAACGCCGGATCTACGCTGTACTTAGCAATGTAGTCATTCACTGCGGCAATCTGTTTTCACTGCCGTTTTCCACATCTCTCGCACAAAGCTCCGAGGCCGGTTCAACAACGCGCACATGGAAGCTCTCACCGTCTGCTTCCTCTCTGGGATGCCGCCATTCATCTACTTTCCCTCTTCAATGCCTGTCTGATATGCATATATGATGGATTTTAATGGATTTTTCCATGTTTGTCAAGACTCCGGGACGGATTTTGCAGGCCGGCATCACCATCCCGGAGTCTCACACTTTCTGTGTCCATTCTGAACACACGATCTTTAAAATATCAGCTTGATCAACAGCCATCCCGCCGCGATGCATAACAGCACCAATGCAAATGCCGTGGAAATTCCGAATACGATTGCTCCGACAGCGATGGATAAGATAAATCCAAACAAGCTCAGCACCGCGCCGAGAAGTTTTCCACATACGCCAAGCACAAGACCAACGCACTTAAAGATCACGACAAGAAATATGATCGCAAATAAAATTGACATGATTTCGCCTCCAGTCAAACAAAATCTCGAAGATTTCTTCGGCTTATTATATTCCCACTGTCAACATTTGTAAATATAAATCAGCTCCCAATCGCTAAATACCTGATCTGGTGTTACAGTTCATGCTTACATGAACTGTAACCGATTTTGCCGATGCTTCGCATTCCAAATCGGCAAAATCCGCTGCCATAACTGTATTGTACGGGATTTTCAGTTCAGAAAATCCCTATCCATACACGGTAATGAGCCGCCCAGTTCCGTCCTTCTGGTAAACACGGTGGGAGATCGAGATAACAGTACGTCCTTCCGACGCGCTCTTTAATGCCCGGAGCACCATCTCCTCCGTCTCCGCGTCAAGGTTCGCCGTGATCTCATCGAGAAGCAGGATCCCAGGTTTTCCGGCAACGGCTCTCGCGATGGATAAGAGCTGCCACTGACCCTGGGAGAATATCTCCGGTTTACATAATGTGTCATAGCCACCATCCAGGCTCACGATCGTCCCATGGAGTCCCACGAGCTTCGCGGCCGCCTGCACCGCCTCGTCCCCGATCGCCGGGTCAAACAGTGTGATCTGGTCGCGGACCGTGCCCGGAACCATATGAAAGGACTGTTCCACATAGCCGAACTTCTTTCTTTTCTCCTTGTCAGAGAGCCGATATGCCGCCTCGCCCTCAATCAGAGCCTCACCGGAATTCGGGCGATAGAGTCCCAAAAGCAGCTTAAAGATCGTACTCTTTCCGGCGCCGGTACGTCCCGTCAGCGTTACCTGCTCGCCCGGATAGATTGCGAAATTCATGTCATTTAAAACGATGTGGTCGTCGTAGCCGAAGGTGACATCTTTAAACTCCACGCATGGTTCTGTATTTTCGAAAATTCCGCTATCATTTACCTTGGCCGCGTCTAAATCTATACTCGCCGCACTGGTGTCCCCGGAACTATTCTCCGCTCTCCCCTGCGCATTCTCTAATTCCTGTACAGCGCCATTCTTTCCAACTGTATATCTGGAATCCACAAATGCTCTCTCTTCTACCATCTCCCTCTCCGGCTTCGCCAGAAACTCGTTGATCCGGTAAACACCCGCAACCGCCGACTGGATCGTCTGGATCTCCATGCCGAGATTCTCGATCGGCGAGAATACCTGGGAAATATAGTTGATGACTGCGACAGATTTTCCCACGGACATGCCGAACAATGCCAGGATCTTCACGTTTCCGGATGCCGCAAGCAGCATGACGATCGCCACCGCCACCGCATTCAGGAACAGGATCAACGGCGAGTAAACAGCGTCGTAAAAGTTCGTCTTCTCGACCGCCGAATAGCTCTCCCCGATATAGTCATCATACCTTTTCTCCATATACGTCTCTTTTCCAAGTGTATGGATCGTTCTAATACACCGGATTGTCTCCGGAACATGATTTGTGACACGGCTCATTGCCGCGCGATTCTCTAACTGCGCCGTCAGCATCTGCTTCTGGACGATTCTCGTGAACGCAAAGATCACCGGAATCAATACAACAAGAAGCAGCGCAAGTCCCCGGTTCTGGAACCAGATCACCGCAAAGATACTGATGACTCTGCAGGCATCCGCGAACATGCTGATGATTCCGGAGGTAAACAATGCCTCCACGGTATCTACATCGCCCACAAACCTGGAAACCACAGCACCCGGCTCTTCCTTATTTAATGTGTCAGCGCTCAGCCGGACAAGCTTCTTCGAAAGCTCGCTTCGGAACGCATGGGTCATCTTCTGTCCAAACACAGTCAGGAAACTTTCTCTCAAGGACTCCAGCGCCCCCGACAAAAAGATCAGCAGAAAATACTCCGCTGCCATGGAAAATCCCGGGAAATTTCCGCCGGCGATCTGGTCAATGATCTTTCCGAGAACGAGAGGCGGAAACAGGGAAATGACAACGGCACCCGTCACCGTCAGAATGATTCCGATGGAAAGCCATTTTTCCCGCGCGACGGTATTTCCGATAATCGATGCCGCGCTGATACGTCTATTTGCAGTCATGATTTCCATCTCCTCTCCCCAGAATTTTCATGCTGTCTCCCTGATGGATTCCCGCGATTTCCGCTTCTTTTCGTTGTCTATTCAATATCTTCATATTTCTGTGCGCCGTCAGGATGATCCTTTTTCTCACTTGACAGAATATTTTCATCTTTCTCCGAAACCTGCGCCCTGTAAAGCTCCGCGTACTGCGGATTTTCCGCCATCAACCTCTCATGGCTGCTGCATGTTCCCATCTTCTGGTCCATCCAGATCACCTGGTCGAACTCCGGGAACAGGTACAGTCTGTGGGAGATCAGGAACACGATCCTGTCTTTCGAGAGCTCCTTCACATGCTCAAATACCTGTTTTTCTGTATTTCTGTCAAGCGCCGAGAACGGATCATCCAGAACCAGCACCGGCTTTCCATGGCAGAGTGTTCTCGCCAACGCAAGACGCGCCGCCTGCCCTCCCGAGAGACGGACGCCACTGTTTCCCACAACGGTCTTCTCCTTCTCCTCCATCTCCCGGACCTCCTCGTCGAAACATACAGCCCTAAGCCATGTCCAGACGTTGTCATCATCCCCCAGGAGCACGTTGTTTTCCACGCTGTCTCCCAGAAGCTCCGGATCATGTCCAAGATACCCGATGATCCGGCTCCGCTCATTTTCCGTGTAGGAGGAAAGCTCCCTGCCGCCGTAAGTCAGATGACCCTCATACGGATATTCGCAGAGAAAACTCTTTCCCAGTGTAGATTTTCCGCACGCCACCGGACCCGTGATGCCGACGATCTGACCTGGTTTCGCAGTGAAGGAAATCTCCTTAAAGATCGGGTCACTGCCCGGATAGGCGAAAGTGAGATGATCAGCTACGGCTACGTTTTCTTTGACGCTGTTCTTTTCTGACTGCTGCCCGGATTTATGCACCGCACTGCCTCCCGGTCTATTCTTCACATCCTTGTCGGAGCTTTCAGTATTGTAGTTTTCATTCTGCGCCGCGATCTCATCTTTCTCCACAGCCTCAGACGCCCGCTCCATGTACGGATGGATCCTCTTCCAGGAAACCTGCGCCTTGTGGACCGCATTGAAGAGCTTCGCCGCCTTCGAGGACTTATCGGAGAGCTTCGCGTAACATGCCAGGAATGTGGTAAATGCCGCCACATCCCATGACGTCCAGCCCATTCCGAGGATATTTTCCGAACCGAAATACAGGATCATCACAGTTCCCGCCATGGCGATCACCTTGTAGACCGGCGGCAGAGCCGCGTTCCAGATATTCGCCTTCACAGCTGCTTGTTCATACTCTTTTAAGTGGACCTCGTAGTTCTCCCCGCGCTCCTTCTCACATCCGAAAACACGGTATGTAATGGCGTTGGTGATCCGATCCAGGGTCACCGCGTTGAGCTTTCCGGTCTGCTTCTTGTAAGCTGCTCCCGTTGTCTGGACGATCCGTTTCATCTTCTCTGCTATAATATAGGAAAAAGGGGGAAAGATCATGGAACAGAGCGCCAGTCTCCAGTCGTAATAGAGCAGCATGCACACATATCCGAAAAGCGCCACACCTGTATCAAAGATCTCCGTGGTAAACTTTCTCATACCTTCCACGCAGTCATCCACGTCGGAGATCGCCTTCGTGATGACATTTCCGGCGCCCTCTTTTTCCAGCTCCACACGGGATTTATGTATCAGTGTCCGGTACAGGATCCGCTTCATCCGCCGGTTTACATTGTTGGCGAACCGGCGCACATAGAACCGCTTGATATATCTCGCCAGCTGCACCGTTCCGATCACGATCACATAGGCGGGCGCCAGCCGGAGCATCGCCGGAAAACGCTCCGTCCCTGTCAGGATCTGCATCAGGCAGCCCGCCATCTTTCCCTCAAACCATGGCCCCGCCATGAGGCCCAGGTTATAGATCAATCCCGACACTGTGATCAACGCCAGAACCTTCCATTCTGCCCGGAAATACATCATGATCTTATCTGGGCGAAAATTTTTCTTTTCCATTGCTGTTCTTTCCTGAAGTCTTATAAACTTTTCCGAGTTACCGATTTCTCTCTGAAGCAGCTTCTTCCGGAGTGTCTGTTTTTATTTTTGCTGCAATTTCTTCAAAAATATCTTTTTTCTGCACCAGAGCCAGAATTTCTCGTTCTCTTTATTATCACCGCTGCTTTCAAGATCCTAGCTTCAAACAGTTCTTTTTTTTACATCTTTTTTTCATCTGCACCTCTATATTCTCTTCCTTATGCTTCTCCACTAACTCCGCTACATCCACAAATCCAGCTTTCCGCTCATTCTTCGACTGCCAGTACAGTTTGTCGAGCGTCTCACAAAATGCGTTTTTCTCCTCCTCCGGCAGCTCCGCCAGCAGCCACTCATAAAAGACCGCCTCGATACTCGCCTTCGAATTCTTTAATGCCTCCGCCTTTTTTGTCGCGTAAAGCAGCTGGCTTCTTCCATCCGCCGGATTCGGCTTTCTCTCGAGATACCCTTTTGCCTCCAGGCTTGCCGCCCGCCTCGCCGCAGCGCCCTTATCGATCTTAAGAGTCTCCCGTACCTCCGTCTGGGTGATTCCCGGATTGTGGCGCACGAGATGGATAAAATCGAATTCCGCTGTTCCGATCCCCTCTTCCTTCATGGTCTGCACCGTGAACTTTCCAACCTCACGGGCGATCTTTGTGATCTTTCTTCCAGTCTGGTCCATAAAGTCTCCTCCAAATATCGCTTTACTTTTGCTCCCCCGGCTTCACGCTATCTGCGTATTTTGTTTTTTCCTTGTTCCATGGAATTACAATATCGTGAAGCGCGGCGGACGCCCTCATTCATATCCGTCCTGTCTCACCGCCATGCAAATTTTAACACAATTTCGCTCCAGATAGTTGTATCATCAACTAAATTGGATGATAGTACAACCATCTAATTTTGTCAACCTCATATTTCTGCTTTTTCTTTGAAAATAATGTCTTTACTTTATTTTCTTAAAATTTCAGTATGAAAAACGGCATCCAGTAAAAGAATGATATTATTTTAACAAAGTCTGCCATTTTGTTGTTGATTTTGTCCAAATTTCATGTATAATGGAAGTGAAAGATATCATTATTGCCTGTAAAATTTCCAGGTAATGGTACCTGTTCAACCCTGAACATGTACAAGACGATAGTCCTGCCCCACTGCGGTCGGGACCAAATTTATGAAAAGAGGTTAGATAAGCGATGGCAAAGATTGATTTAAGCAAGTATGGCATCACCGGAACCACAGAGATCGTCTACAACCCGTCTTACGAGATGTTATTCGAGGAGGAAATGAAGCCGGAACTCGAAGGCTACGAAAAAGGACAGGTCAGCGAACTCGGAGCAGTTAATGTTATGACCGGTATCTACACCGGCCGTTCACCGAAAGATAAATTTATCGTTGTGGATGAAAATTCCAAAGATACTGTATGGTGGACTTCTGACGAGTATAAGAACGACAACCATCCGGCTTCCCAGGAAACCTGGAAGGCAGTAAAAGATATCGCATTAAAAGAGCTCTCCAACAAGAGACTTTTCGTTGTCGACGCATTCTGCGGCGCAAACAAAGACACCCGCATGGCGATCCGTTTTATCGTTGAGGTCGCTTGGCAGGCACACTTCGTAAAGAACATGTTCATCAAGCCGACTGCTGAAGAGCTTGAGAACTTCGAGCCGGATTTCGTTGTTTATAACGCATCCAAAGCAAAAGTTGAGAACTACAAGGAACTCGGCTTAAACTCCGAGACAGCTGTTGTCTTCAATATCACAAGCCGCGAGCAGGTTATTATCAACACCTGGTACGGCGGAGAGATGAAGAAAGGTATGTTCTCCATGATGAACTACTACCTTCCGTTAAAGGGCATCGCATCTATGCACTGCTCCGCTAACACAGATATGGAAGGCAAAAACACAGCGATCTTCTTCGGACTTTCCGGAACAGGTAAGACAACTCTTTCCACAGATCCGAAGCGTCTCCTGATCGGTGATGACGAGCACGGCTGGG